>Ga0182742_1003802_pt1 | contig 14314 bp, 11 predicted proteins | sample eDN5th37CBELigMG_FD_128880 | JGI IMG/M metagenome (GOLD analysis project Ga0182742, IMG submission 128880) | Enriched Miracle-Growth compost microbial communities from Emeryville, California, USA - eDNA 5th pass 37_C BE-Lig MG (version 2)... ... | reverse complement strand
TGTGGATTGGCGGAAATTCCTAGTGTCATTGCAAAAAAAGAACTTATAAATGAGACAATTGACCATCCTCCCTCAGGTAATGGGGAAAAAGGGGAAGTTTGCTGATGTTCATTTGTTAGGAAAAATCTTTTTGAAACCATTGCATGCATAATACGAATACCACCAATAGCATCTAAGACCAAAACTGCGGCAACAACAGTACCAATCATAATCAAAACAAAGTTAAGGACATCCGTTCGCGCTACAGAATAAAGACCGCCAAAAGTAGTATAGATAATAAATAAAAAAACGAGGAATAGGCCTACAGTATACGGGATATTTAATAGTTTACCAATAACTAGACCAAATCCCTGGATTTGGAAAACTAAATAAACAATAAAACTAATGAATATAACAAATCCAGAAATCACCTGAATGGTCGTAGACTCATATCGAATTCGAAAAAACTCAGGCACTGTCACCGCGCCATAATCATATAATCGATCGATCGCAAGCACCATAATTCCAGCGCCAAGAAACCAAACAACTGTAGTAAATAACATAGATGAATAACCATTAGAATAGATAAGACCTGTAAAACCCAGCATGGAGATTGCACTAAACCACGTCGCACAAAACGTAGAAATACTTGTCCATAAACCAAGACTACGCCTTGCAATAAAATAATCTTTGATGTTCTCACTTCGGTCAAATCCATGACGTCCAAAAATTAATATCAAAATTGTATAAATAACAAAAAAGCCTAAATATAATAGTGGATCATACATCGAAGTCTTTTCTCCTCTTTCTCATCAAGAAAATCGACAATATTGCAGGAAGAATGGCAGCGAACACGAAAGGAATTCCTACCCCAATCCATGTTATCCATGGAATCCCTAGGACCATTTAAAATCACAACCTTTTCTAAAATAAAAAAGTCACCTCCCCAATTTTGATTAAAGGTGACTACTTCATTTCTGTTGAAAAAAAATTAGATGTTGTATGCTGTACAAATTGATAAATTGGAGTGTATTGTACTTTTTTGTGTTCAATTGTAATGTCACGATAAGATTATTTAAATTTCTCTTTTATCTGAAATAAACATGTACCCAGGAGCATGGGTAATCATTATTGATGGCCTTGATTGAAGGGCAACTGCTTGCGGCGTTACACCACATGCCCAAAATACAGGAACATACTCATTTTCATCATACGGAATAAAATCTCCATAATCAGGTTTTGAGATATCCTTAATACCAATTAATGATGGATCCCCAACATGGACCGGCGCCCCATGTGTATGGGAGTATCTACTGGTAATTTCAATACTCTTTACGATTTCGCTCTTTTTAATAGGCCGCATGCTTACTACCATTGGTCCATGAAAAATACCGGCTTTCTTGCACTCGATGTTCGTTATATAAACAGCAACACCTTTATGTTCCTTTTGATGAAGCATCTCAATACCCGCTTCATTAAGTGCTCTCTCAAAAGTAAAACTGCACCCAATAAGAAAGCTGACAAAATCGTCTCTCCAATAGGATTTAATATCTGTCGTTTCATCTGCAAGTTCACCTGATTTAAATACACGGTATTTTGGAATATCCGTGCGGATGTCAGCATCAGCAACCTTTGGCTTGACTGCACCTGGCTCAAGCACATCTACAATCGGACAGGGTTTATGATTTCTTTTGCTGAAAAGCAAGAAATCAAACGCATATTCTTTCGGGAGAATGACTAAATTTGCCTGCATGAATCCTTCACACAAACCAGAGGTATTTCTTACCTCAAGATTGTTTCTAAATCTTTCTCTTTGATCTTTAGGGCTTAAAATAACAGTGTTCATCCAGCTCATCCTCCATTTGTTCGGTTGAATTTTATTATTTTTCGACTCATTTTGTAAGTCTGCCTTTCTAGAAAAATAGCAATCTCTTAATAAATAACAAATGACTACTTTTGATCAAAGGGTCTAGGTTCAATACCGATTTTATTTAGTGTATTATGATGAGATGAACTGGCTTATTGTTCCAAATTTAAACCTATTCCCTAATTTCGCCCATCAATGAATGTCATTTTTACATTTTCTGACTTTGCAGCAAATATTTATTATTGTGAATATTATAATAATTATATCACACCTTATGTCAAGTCTATCCTTTTATGATTTGAATTTTATTTAAAAAATTTTAATGGGGAAAGGACGCGCGGAAAAATGCTCCTCCTGGTGTAAAAAAGAAAGAGTCACTTCTTTCCTTCTTACTCTTTAATGTTTAACAACCACGAAAAACAAGGAAAGAGGGAATAAAAATGACTCAACTACAGTTTAACCAAAATTTGTTAAATAAAACCCAAACCTGTCAGAACCCTAGATGCTTTTTGACTCGCACAACGGAAAATAGATCAAAGCTGTCCAGAATTAAGTAGTTCAGATAACGTGGAGAAAATACGAAAAAAAAAACAATCAGAAAAGCAAGCCTTTTAGCCATGAGAATCGCACACTATATAACAGTGTAATCAGCAAGAAAAAAGGCCGACTTAATTAAGTCGGCCTTTTCACTTCTATATTATGTAATCTTCAACTAAAACCCTTTAGATAAATTTCTTGCTTATTAATATTGAATTTCAGATTAAACACGATTCATATGATTGTCTTTAAATTCCGTTGGGTATTTTAATCCATATCCAATCATTCTATCCATTCCAATATGAGCTGACCATATTAATCCGATTGCTAAAGCCGTTTGATTCTCTAATAATAGACCCCAGAAAACAACAATAATCACTATTGTATAGGTATGAAAAAAATTATAAAGCCTTGCACCAATCTTATTATTAATTAAATAACCAAGCATTGAAATATCTGGTGCTAACAATAATACAAAAAATAATAGCCAGCTAAATTGACTGTATCCATAAAAATAAAGACTTAACACGAAGACCGCAAGACCTTCTATATGCAAAAGAATTTTATTCAATTGCATCCCCCCAAAAATATTATTTAATCAATAAATTGTATTCTTCATTCCATTAAAATCTCCCGTTAGGTTAATCTTCTTCATTAGTTTAAGAACAAATTTCCCACAAAATCTTATATCCATTATAACATATTTATTTTTTAAATTCCGAATCGTCTTATAACTTATGCAAAGTAGCATATAAAATAACCAAACCTTTTAGCATAACAATTAGCAGAGTGACAATAACCATTGTCACTCTGCTAATAACTGTGCGATTTCGGGAAACTTTTCAGGTCCAAAACACACATAAACACTGATATAGCAACAAAAAAATATAGTGCTAAAACCATTGTGTTTTAGCACTATATTTATTATGATAATTGTGATTTTCTCCACAATAACTGAAATACTTATGTCAGAATGCCGGCTTCTTTTTGACTCGCACAACAGAAAATAGACCAAAGCTGTCAGAATGTTGGATGCTTTCTGACTCGCTCAACCGAAAAATAGATCAAAGCTGTCAGAATGCCGACCCCTTTTTGACTCGCTCAACGGAAAATAGATCAAAGCTGTCAGAATGCCGACCCCTTTCTGACTCGCACAACCGAAAATAGATCAAAGCTGTCAGAATGCTTGCCTCTTTTTAACTCAGACAGCGGTACTACCTTCTATAAAGCCTTGCTAATGGCTCTCCGATTGCAAAATATAGATCTAATGCTTCATTCAAGACCTCTGTTTTTCCACCATTCGTCCTTTCGGCTATTTTTTCTAGTTTCTCGAAGTTCTTGTTTGTAATATAAAAGGTATGTCGCTTATAATTTTTTTCGTAATTTTTCGTAGTTGGCCTTGCCATGAATATTCCCCCTCTCACAACTATAATAAAAGGGTTTCAATTAAAAATTCCACGTTTACATGAAAGGTAATTTTTACAAGGTTCGGATTTTACACATTCTTGTTTACATAATAAAATTATAATAAATAATATGAATTTCAAGACACACGGTATTTTCCTTAGGTTTCCAAAAACTACGGCACCCCAAAGTCAAAACAACTTTTGGGGTGCCGTTTAATTATATTCCAGCATCCAAACTGCCAAAAGAACCAAAGAATTCATAATGGATATGTTCTTCAGGCACGCCCCATTGCTTTAGTGATTTATTGACTACTTTCATGAAAGGCGTTGGTCCACAAAAATAAAAATCAGCCTCTTTGGTCGGCAGGATTTGTTGGAGCCATTCGAGTGTAAAAAATCCTTCTTTATCAAAGTTTTTCATTTCTCTATCTTCGTCGGTTGGTTTTTCATATATCACAAATGATTTGACGTTCTGATGTTCGGCTGCCAAATCGTTGACATGTGTTTTAAATGCATGAATGGTACTATTTAAAGCTGCATGGATAAAATAAACTTCCCTATTTGGCGTTTCTCTTACAGTGGTATTTAACATACACATCAATGGTGTTAAACCAACCCCGCCACTTATTAAAACTAATGGAAGATTTGATTCCATATCCAAGTAAAAGTCACCAGCAGGTGCCGTGATTGGAATAATATCTCCTTCGTTTACATGGTTATGCAGATAAGAAGAAACAATCCCGTCTGGATAATCCCCTCTTGCCTCTTCTCTCTTAACGCTAATACGGTAATAGCCTAATCCAGGGCTATCAGACAAACTATATTGGCGTAAATGTGTGTATTCTTCATCAGGCATCTCCATTTTAATCGTAATGTATTGACCAGGTATAAACTCTGCTATAGGATTGCCATCTTTTGGTTTAAAGTAAAATGATGTGATTACATCACTTTCTTTCACTTTTTTATCTAAAACAAATTCCCGGAATCCAGCCCATCCGCCAGGAGATGCTTCAGTTGTTTTATACATTCGATTTTCCATACGAATAAACACATCGGATATAACATCATAGGCATCAGCCCAGGCATCCATAATTTCATCGGTAGCTGCATCACCTAACACTTCTTTGATCGCCCCAAGTAAGTTTTCACCAACGATCGGGTAATGCTCCGGTTTGATCTGCAAACTCCGGTGCTTTTCCCCAATTCGCTCAAGAACCGGCATGATTTTACTAAAGTCTTCTATGTTGGCCGCAGCACCATATACGGCATCTGCTAACGCTTTTGGCTGATGTCCTGAAATTTGATGTGTCATATTGAATATGTTTTTTAATTCAGGGTGATTCTTAAACATTCTTTTATAAAAGGCCGTTGTAATCTTTTCCCCATGATCTTTTACAACTGGTAAGGTCGCTTTTATAATTTCTAATTTTTTCGGGTTTAAAGCTTTAACCGTATTTACGACCTCGTGCCATGAATGTTTATTTTCCAAATTTGTTACAGTCATCAATTTAACCCCCTTCTCCTTTTACTCAGTTAGTTTTCCCGCCTTAATGAAACCAAGCTACGGTAAATGTATGAAGTTCGAATGTCTTTTTGGTAAACAAGGAATGGTTCAATTTTTAAAAACTTAGATAGGGCTGTGCCGGTAACAGTACAAATCGATGAATACTCCCTAATTTTTATACTAATAATAAAGGATGGCTTATTTCATTTGCTCAATTTATCAAGGGAAATCTTCATATTTATAGGAGAGGAAATAATGAAGGACTTTTCTAACATTGTCCATATCGGTGAGTTAATCGCCATTTCCAATGTTTTTAAATTAAATACTTATCAAATGGTCACATTTCTTGAAAAGGGTTTGATGGAAGTGTTTGAAAATAAAGAAGCATTTTTTGAAAAATACGGGCAAAAGGATACTTATGGCGATTTAGACTGGTGCGAGTTAAATAATGGAAAAATCTTCACTTTACCCAATAGGACAGAAGTGCAATAATTCCTTTTTTCAGTTTTTAATGGGCCCGGAAGTCCGCAACTGTAAAAAGAAACAGAACCCAAGAACTAACTTTTGGATGCTGTTTCTAGCAGGTTCGTAGTCATCAATATCTAAATTTCAATCGATGAGACAGGCAAGAACAGTTTAATCCCCCGCTTATTAAAAGGTAATATTTTCAAATCTGCGATTAGATGACTTATGTATCCAACAAGGCAAGTATAATAAACACCGTTAATCCCAAGGGATGTCTCTAACTTTGAAGCAATGATCCCGAAGAAAATAACTCCCAATATCGAATGGGTATAACTCCGATGCGCCACAAAAGACGCGATCAAAATATAGATTCCTAAAAGAATCATCCATATTTCCTGCAATGAGATACCGCCCAAAAGGACACCAATTCCAGTAATCGTTAACATATGCCTCTGCTTAATCTTTGCCGATATGGCCATCATGATCAGGCCAATCCCGATCCCTAACCATCTCTCATTTGCTGTTCCCTCAAAAAAGCTGTAAACGATCACCAAAATTCCAATCAACTGTGCAGCCAGCTGCAGCACTTTATGTGACAAGGTGATTTTTTCACGAAGCTTTCCGTCAATGTCAAGATCTGGGACTAACGCGGATACTCCGCCCAATCCGACTAAAAATAAAGTGATCGAGGGAGAGGTTTGTAAAGTGTTCGCAACAACAAATCCTGATGCCGCTCCAATTGCTGTATGTGCTGTTCCATTCAATAATCTTTCCACCTCTTTATTTTACTTTCAAAAACATCACTTTTTTTATTCTACAACAAAACATTCGTTCTGTTTAGTTATTCATTGATCCCCCCAAAAAAAATCTGCCGAATTCACGGCAGATTCTATCATTTAATGACCTATTCCAGCAGCATCAACATGTTTTATATGTTCATTATTTATTAGGATAAATATTACCGAAAGCAGAACAAATCCGGCTCCTACTATAAATGGAACACTTGGATTAAAAACCTCTGCGAGTTTTCCTGCAGTAAATGGAGCAATTGCTCCTCCAATAAAGCGAAGAAAGCTATAGGCTGCAGATGCTGTTGAACGTTCAACAGGGGCAGCGTTCATAACAGCAGTTGTAATTAAAGTGTTGTTGTTTCCTAAAAATGCACCTGCTAGGATAACCGCACCAATAATTACCCATTGTGTGGAGGTCCAGATGCCCATTGCAATAAGCAGCAAGGCAAATAATGTTAACATAGCACACATTGACTTTACCGTACCAAACGATTGTTGAAGCTTAGGAGCCATGAAAACAGAAGTGATGGCCAATAATATCCCCCAACCGAGGAATACATAACCCAATCCATGCTCATCTAAACCCATAACAAACGGTGCATAAGCTAATAACGTAAAAAAGCCAAAGTTATATAATGCAGCGGCAATTCCAAAAACTAATAATGAACGGTGTTTTAAGGCACGGAATGGATCTAGCAAAGATGTTTTTTGGTATCCGTTCCTTGCTTTTTCCGATTTAGGCATTAATAACACTAGACAAATAAACGCAATGAGCATAAGTGTTGCAACACCTAGAAACGGACCTCTCCACGACATCGCACCAAGCCAGCCTCCAAGAAGCGGCCCTACAGAAATTCCTAGACCAATTGCCGCCTCATACAAGATAATCGCTTTAGCTGTCCCGCTATTCGAAAGTGAAACGATGGCTGTTAAAGCGGTTGCGACGAATAATGCATTGCCGAGTCCCCAGCCGCCACGGAGCCCAACGAGTGACCATATGCTATTGGAGAATCCCCCAAGTGCAGAAAATACGGCAATAATGACAATACCTGTAAGCAGTGTCCATTTAACTCCTAGCCTTGTGGAAATCATTCCAGTAATAAGCATTGCCACTGCCATAACGGCATTATAACTAGTGAAAAGTAATGTTACTTCACTATGTGAGGCATGCAATTGATCTGCTATTGCCGGTAAGATTGGATCCACTAGACCAAGCCCCATAAAGGCAATAATCGATGCGAAAAAAACAGCCCAAACCGCTTTTGGCTGTGTTAATAGTCCTCCATTTGCGACATCAGAATGTGCAGATGCTGCAGAAACTGATTGTTTTGTAGATAACATGAACAATTTTCCCCCTTTTTTCATTTCTGCCTAAGCCTTCGATTTTTTGTAAACACTCTCCCTTTTTCCTTTTTTTATAAATAGTTGTATGATGAAAGTACATGATTGTATTATACAACTATTTTCCACTACATCAATAGTACTTTTTACAGGAATACGGTCAATCTTTATTTTTAAAATTTAAATATGATAATATAAGGAATAAGAATATGTTTATTGATGGGATTGAAGATATGCATAAAAAAGATTTGGAAATGATAGAATTGGAACTGACCATCCTTATTCGTCGTTCAACTTTTCTTTCTTCTCACAAAAAATTTGGAAATCTCGACCGATCAGCCTATCTGCTGCTGCGTCGGTTAGCTGACTTAGGGCCTGCTGGTGTCAAAGTTCTAGCAAAAGAATTCCAGCTGGATATCTCCACTATCAGCAGACAGGTAGCTGCTTTAGAGCAAAAAAGGTTTGTGTATCGAATTCCCGATCCATCAGATGGAAGGGCATATACACTTCAAATAACGGAACTTGGAACAAAGGTATTTACGGAGCATAGGAAAGCACGTTTAGATAGATTAGTTGAAGTAACAAATGATTGGTCAGATGAGGAATGTGAGGCATTTGGACAGCTTCTAAAAAAATTCAATCAATTTTACGAAAAATAGGAGATGTTTCAGCTCCTGTTTTTTGGTTTAATAACGATTAGCATTATAGGTGTAACCTGTCTTAGACGTACGTTCAATTTCTAATTGATTCTATGAATAACAAAAGACACACATTATTTAAATGTGCGCCTTTATAATTTCGATAAAGGTATTTTGTTTATTCTTTACAAATTAACTGCTTAATATTATTCTAGTCTAAAAATTAACATGCTTCTTCCAATAATCTCTCTTCCATTTTTCCATAAAAATTCTACAGCATACTGAGAATTAATTTTCTCTTTGTCGATTTTAATTTTTAAAGGAGTATTAGTGATGTCTATACTATCTTTTTTTATCACTTCATAATCACGATTCTCCGTATTAATATAAATGAAGTTAATTTCCGAGGGATGAGGTTTCATGTTAAGCCAATCAATCAGTAATTCATCGCCTATTTCAACATCTCCGGAATGAATATCAGGGTATTTATATTGGTTATTGTTATCACAATTATTCCAACAAACTTCCTCATAACTATGATCAAACACCGCACCTTCTGTCCCAGGTACTTTAACTTTTTTTATAGAGGGCATTTCCATACTTGAAAACTCTGGGAGCTTTCCATCCATTGTTTTTGTTTCCTTGCTTGTTTTTTCGATAACAATATTACCTGCATATTGTGCCATACCTGCAGAACTTTTAAATTCAACTTCTAAAATGTAATTCCCCTCGTTGGTTGGGAATTTAAATTCTCCAGAGTCATCCAATGCAAGTTCGATTCGTTTCTGATCCTTTAATAGGGTAACTGTTATTTTGGCGTCAGTCCAGATGTCTCCTCCATTTTTTTTGTTCTCTTTAAAATCCAAAGACACTGCTTGACCTGAAGGAACCTTTATTTCATTCAGTGATGATGCGTATTCTTCCATATTTTCTATTGTCTACTGTACATTTTCACTTGCTGTTTTCCAGCTGACATTTGCTTCTGTTAATTGAAAAGATAAACGATCGAAATTCAAATGGGCAGTTGGAACTCCCACATCGTAATCTTCGGCAAAACACCCTGTTAATATTAAAACAAAGACCAACCCTATACATAATTTGAAATAACCTTTCACTTCACACCTCCTGCGCTAAGTATACCTATATTCCCTCTTCCAATTAAGCAATAGTTTTATTTATTACTATATTAGTAATAAATAAAACTAAATACCAGAGATATAGGGTGATAAATATAGATAAAATAAAAATGACTAAAGGAGCATTTCTTAGAGAAACGCGCCTTTAGTCATTAGCTAGCCATTTTATCTCAAAAAAACACGAATGTCGGCTAGACGTTTAGTTTTGAACTTGCTTTTGCTGCTCCATTACCTTCTTATGTGAAGGAAGGAATAGTGTCATGATAAGATTGGCAATCGCAATAAGAAACACGAGAATAAACACCAGGTGCATACCATGGGCAAGTCCTTCATGGATTAGTTTAGTTGCAACAGATGGCAGTTTATTGATGGTGTCCGAGCTTAAGAGATCATTGATATTGCCCCCACCGCTCCATGCTCCATTCGCATGTTCTTTTCCAAAAGTTATAAGTGAATTATTAAAAATTGTTCCGAAGACAGCAACCCCAACCGTTTGTCCAATTGACCTGGCAAATGAATTAGAAGCAGTCGCGGCCCCACGCATTTGCCAGCCGACAGCTGATTGAACGAGAACGGTTGTTGGGGTGGTAGCGTATCCCATCCCAAGACCAATGACAACCATAATCCCAACAAAATACCAATACTGAGAGTCCAGTCCGACAGCTAGTAACCATGTTCCTCCGAGGGTAATCAAAACAGCACCAACAATGGCGGTGAACTTGGAGCCAATTTTATACATGTAGCGCCCTGCAAATGTTGCACCAAGAGGCCATGCGATTGACATTGGCATGAGAGTAAGTCCAGAGCTGGTCGCACTGTGTCCAAGAATCGTTTGAATCCACATTGGCAAATAAACATTTACTCCTATTAGAACAGCACTAGCCAGGAAACCAATGAGATTGGAAACTAGGATCACCGGTATCTTGAATAAAGATGGAGGAAGCATTGGTTCCTTTACTTTGGTTTCAATATAGCCAAAGAGAACGATAAAGATGACCGCAACAGCAAACAGTACATAAATGGCCGTTGAGTCCCAGGCATATTTTTGCCCCGGGCCTGCATTTAATAGAGCATATAAGAGAGTGGAAATTCCAATTGTGAATGTAAGGGCTCCAAGATAATCAATTTTACGATCATTTTTCAATTCAACTGTTTCGTGAAAGAAAATAGTGAGTAACACAAGTGATAATAAACCGACTGGTAAATTAATATAGAAAATCCAGCGCCAGCTGATTACGTCTACAAAGAACCCACCGACTAATGGACCAAGGAGACCTGCAATTCCCCAGACCGAACTAAACACTCCCTGCATTTTTGCCCGCTGCTCTCCAGGGTAGAGATCGCCGATAATCGTAAATGTAAGAGGCATTACTGCTCCAGCTCCGATTCCTTGAAAAGCACGGAACCAGATTAATTGGGTCATCGTCTGTGCCGCACCAGAAAGCATTGATCCGGCTACAAATAAAATGACCCCCGTAATAAAGACTTTCTTTCTTCCGAATAAATCGGCTAATTTCCCGTAAATCGGTGTAGTTACTGCAGTGGTAAGCGTATAGATGGCGAATACCCAGCTGATTAATTTTAATCCGCTGAGATCACTGACAATCTGCGGCATTGCGGTACTAACAACAGTTACGTCAATAGCAACTAAAAGAATGGCAACAAGCATAGCAATAGTTACCATTTTGCGATTTGTTGCTGCTTTTGGCATCCTTTACATCTCCTTAATACTAAAATTTATGGGTAAGGTGAGTTTAGAAAAATAATTGATCATTTGTTTTGGCGTTTAGTCCAATAATTTAATTAAACGATATCTGTATAATCTCAATTATTATTACACTTTTTCCCCCGACTCAAGACTAGTCAATTTATTAACTAATATAGTTTAATTTACTGCTATGAATTAGTCAACAACTTGACTTAATTAACTGGCATTATTAGAATTGGTAAAAAATAAATTAAATTCTTTTCCTAGCCAGGAGGTTAATATGGAAAATCTAAAAACCAATATAACTCTAGATTTCTTAAGGATATCGAATCTTTTGAGCAGATATGGGGCAAAAATGGTTGCAGATGTAGGTCTAAATAGTATACAGCAATGGGTTATTCTTAAAGCAATAATAGAAAAGGGAGATATATCAATTGGTGAAATAAAAGAAGAAACACTTGTAACAAAACAAAATATGACTGGGATGATCAATCGTTTACAGCAGGCAAATTTAGTTGAATTATTTACTGACCCTGAGGATAAAAGACGAACACGTGTGAAGGTGACAGAAGAAGGAGAACGAATTTATGAACAATTAAGTTCATCACGCGATGAATTTAATGGCAAATCTTATAATATTTACAATGATCAAGAAATAGTAGTTTTAAGTAATTTACTCAGTCGACTCGTTGAACATTTAAAAGACGACTAATTTTTCAATATCATGCAGCCTGTGAAATTCTAAGCATAAGCTGCCAATTGGCTAATAGGAATAAAAAGAATATAAATAGCAGTGAGCTACATTTTTGCTCACTGCTATTTATGTTTTAAAACATCATTTCATCCATGCTTTTGCTTCTTTTTCTCTTCCTTTTTTCGATGCTTCTCAGCTTTTTGTTGGCGCTTCTCTTCACCTTTTTTGAATTTCTCTTTTTCTTTGTTGAATTTCTTTTCTTCTTTTTTGCCGCCATTATTAGGATGAATGATTACATTATTCTTCTTAGGCGGAACTTCTGCAGAATCAATTCCTTTTATATAAAGTTCATTATTCACTCTGTAGACACTTTCAGGCTGCTGAAAATTTGATTTGTCAGTTCCAAAAGCTTCCATCATCGCTTTAAACATTAACTGTGAGATTTTCGTCGTATTTCCAGTCATATAGTTACCCTGTCCGTTTTGCGTGTAACCAGTCCAGACAGCCATGGTGTATTGAGGTGTATATCCCGCAAACCAGCTATCATTTGCGCTTGAGCTCGGGTATCCATATTTAGCACGAGTTTTTTCATCAAAATTGGTTGTACCTGTTTTCCCGGCAACATCGAGTCCGGCAACATTGGCAGTTGTTCCTGACCCAGCATTTACGACTGTACGCAGCATATCGGTTACCATATAGGCAGTGTAATCCTGCATCACTCGTTTTGGTTCATGGGCAAAGCTAACCTCTTTCCCATCAGGGGAAATAACTTTCTGGACAAAATGTGGTTGATTGTATACCCCACCATTTCCAAAAGCACTATAAGCTCCAGCTATATCCAAAGGATCAACGGTATTGCTTCCGATGGAGTAAGATTCATATACCTGATTATCTTTAAAAGTAATGCCGAGCTGCTCTGCAAATTTCTTTGCATTGTCCATCCCTACCTCTCTCATTGTGAGTAAAGCAGGAATATTGTAAGAGTGTTGTAATGCTGTGCGTATAGTCATGATTCCATGGTATTGACGATCCCAGTTTGAAATAGGCTGACCATTTGAATACGATGTCTTCTGATCATCGATTAAATGACCAGTGGACCATTTTAAATGTTCAATCGCAGGTCCATAATCAAAAATAGGCTTAAATGTGGAGCCAGGCTGACGTTTCATCTCAATGGCAAAATTATGTCCTAGAAATTTTGCTTTAAAGTCGTTTCTCCCGCTTCCAATCGCCCTAACTTCACCTGATTTTGTATCTAAAAAGACGAAGGCTCCTTGAAAATTCGGATTAGGATAGGCAATAATTTCATCGGTGTTCAGTAATTTGTCAGCATAATCCTGAGCTTTTGGATCCAATGTAGTATAAATAGATAATCCGTCCGTGGTGATGTCAACATCCTTCAATTTTCCCTTTACTTCTTTTACAGCAGCATCCAAAAATGCTTCATATGGCATGCTCTGTTGCGTATTTTTTGGTAAAAGGCCTTCAGTTACAGGAATTTTTTCTGCTTCCTTCATTTCTTTTTCCGTGATATAACCCTCCCGAAGCATCGAGCTTAATACAATGTGACGGCGCTTCGTGGCTGCTTCGATATTTTCCGGTATGGTTGGATCATAATTGTTTGGACTCTGTGTCAGTCCGGCTATCATCGCCGCCTGCGCAAGCGTCAATTTGTTCAATTCATCGGACTCAATACCATAGTAATTCTTAGCTGCAGCAGCCACTCCGTAAGAGCGGTTTCCGAGGTAGATTTTGTTTAAATACATCATTAAAATGTCCTGCTTAGAATACTTTTTTTCCAGCTGATACGCTAAGTCCCATTCTTGCACTTTTCGTTTCAGTGTTTTCTCTGGGGACAGAAGTGAATTTTTAATGACTTGCTGTGTAATTGTACTGCCTCCCTGAGATCCGAAATCTCCGGTTACGTTCACGAAAATCGCCTTGGCTGTCCTTTTGAGGTCGATCCCAAAATGTTCGTAAAAATGGGAATCCTCAGTGGCAATAAAGGCCTGTTCCAACACTTTTGGCACTTGATCGTACGTCACTTTTGTCCGTTTTTCCTTCCCGTATTCATAAAGGAAGTTTCCGTCTTTATCATAAAATTTAGTAGAAAGCGGATCTATTAGCTTCGAAGATTCTAAGGTAGGTGTACCCTTAATCATGGAAGCAAACGTAATGGCTCCTGCTCCTGCTGAAACAAGACCAAGTACTAAACAGACAATGACCATTTTTTTAAACAACGATCCTT
>Ga0182742_1003800_pt1 | contig 14318 bp, 16 predicted proteins | sample eDN5th37CBELigMG_FD_128880 | JGI IMG/M metagenome (GOLD analysis project Ga0182742, IMG submission 128880) | Enriched Miracle-Growth compost microbial communities from Emeryville, California, USA - eDNA 5th pass 37_C BE-Lig MG (version 2)... ... | reverse complement strand
TAGACCGTGAACGCGACGAGCGCGAGCAGCGCGGCCATCAGGCCGTCCTCTCGTTCACCGGCGAGGCCGACCACGAGGATGGTAATTCCGAGAATCCAGGCGCGCCCCATCAGCGCGCCGAAGTTGAGGCCCACCTGCGCCTTCGCGCTGCGGCCGCGCGCCTGGCGCTCGATGACGGCGCCGAGGATGCGGGTCGCGATCCAGGCGATCGCGCCGACCGCGTACCCGAGCACCGGGGCGCCCATCAGCAGCACGAACGGTGCGGCGAGGACGACGACCAGGACGTCCATGTAACGGACGACGGCCAGGGGATCGGTGGTGGGCATAGTGGTGGCGCTCATGGCAGGCTGACGCGCCGCACCAGGCCATCCCCACGCGGGATCGCGTGGCGGGAGGGACAAAGAGCTCCCCGGCCGGTTCGGCGGGCGCCAGTGTAGCGACTCATCAGACTTTGTAACAACTTTGTGACACCCGGCGCTAGCGGGAGTCCATGAAGCGCGCATGAAGCAGCGCACGCCGTGCCTCGTCACGACGCGACGCAGAGGCTAGCCATACAGTGCCGATCACGTAGTCCGACCCCACCGGAGGGAAGTCATGCCGACACGCAGCGCGAAGGCCGACTGGCAGGGAGAGTTCAAGCGGGGCGGGGGCTCCGTCTCGACCGAGACCGGCATCCTGGACGCCCAGTACAACTTCTCCGGCCGCTTCGAGAGCGGAACCGGGACCAACCCCGAGGAGCTGCTCGCGGCCTCGCACGCGTCGTGCTTCACGATGGCGCTGTCGGTCGGCCTGTCGCAGGCGGGCACGCCGCCCGAGTCGCTGGCGACCGAGGCCAAGGTGACCGTCGACAAGGTCGGCGAGGGCTTCGGGATCACCAAGATCGCGCTCTCGGTGACCGGCAAGGTGCCCGGTCTGGACGCGGACGGCTTCGCCGCCGCGGCCCAGGGCGCGAAGGAGAACTGCCCGCTCTCCAAGGCGCTCGCCAGCGTGCCGGAGATCACGCTGGAGACGAACTTCGAGAGCTAGTCGAAGTAGGCGTCGACGACGCGGGCGCGGTCGTTGCCGTTCGCGCCCGCGTCCGCGACCGCGCGCAGGATCCCCTCCATCGCGCGGTAGCCGCGCTCGGCGCCGGGCGCCGGGTCGCGGCCGAACGCGGCGCGGAAGCGCTGCTCGAAGTCCGCAGGCGCGTCCCCCTCGGGCAGCGTCGAGACGGTCCGCTCGCCCAGCGGCAGCGCGTTCGGGTCGGTCGCCAGCTCGGTGTCGCCGCCCGGCGCGACCTGCAGCAGCCCGGCCGCGTTGAACAACGGCACCGTGACCGGCGTGGCGTCGACGATCGCGGCGATGATCTGCGGGTCGGCGATCGCCCGCCGCGCGGCGCGCGCGGCCAGCTCGTCGTCGTCGCCGAGGTCCAGCGAGGAGAAGTTGACGGCGAACTCCCCCGCGCGCCCGCCGGCGTCCGAGAGCGCCAGCTTCTGCGCGTCGACGTAGTCGCGGTTGGCGCCGGACGGCTCGGTGGTCAGCGAGTAGACCGTGACCGTGCTGCCGATCACCTTGCCGCCGCGCGAGATCCCGCCTTCGGTGCCGGCGCACCCGGTCAACGCGAGCGCCAACACCGTCAGCGCGAGCAGGACCCTCACAGCAGGACGGTGTCCTCGTGCGAGTACGGCGGCGCGCAGCAGCACAGCAGGACGAGCGGCTCCGGGCCGGGGTTCCAGAGCTTGTGGCGGGTGCCGGGCGGGATCACGACCATGTCGCCCGCGCGCACCTCGGCCTCCTCGTCGCCGAGCCGCATCCGGCCGGCGCCGGCCGTGAAGTAGTAGATCTCCTCCGAGCGGCGGTGGTAGTGCTCGACCGTCTCACCGCCGGGCGGGACGGTCGCCTCCGCCAGCGACTGGTTGACCGCGTTGCCGCTGGGCACGCCCGCCAGCTCGCGGATCGACGATCCGTCGGCGGTGATGAACGACGGCCGGTCTTCGAGACGCACGCGCTCCACGGCGCGAGAGGCTAGCGGGGCCGCCCGGGGCGGCCCCGCCGTTCACGTCTCAGACGACCGCGCGGCGCGCCATCTCGGCGTCCAGGCGCCGCGCGAGGCGGCCCGTGAAGAACGCCGCGCGGGCGCGGACCGGGCTTTTGGGTGGGCGTTCCGGGCGCCGCGGGGGTACCGCCCGGACCGGGTGCCGGCCGTGGCGCTCATCGGCGATGACGCGGCCCAGAACGGCGTTGTTGAGCGAATGCATGATGGGGGCTCCCAAGAGAGTTGGACTGGAAGCCGCCCGCGACCGGTGTCGCGAACGAGAAGACGATGGAGTCGCGGGCGGCGGTGGTACTGCCCGCGACCAGGCTCTAGTGAGAAGGACGCGAGCAGGAGGGTGCGAGGACCGCACCACTCATGGCATTACGGGCGTCGGTCTTCATCACGTTCCTGCTCACCTCCTCGAAGGCGTCGTCGTTCAGGTCGTGCGGAACCGTACCAGCGCGCAAGGTGCTCGCACCAGTGCGGCTAGCACCCCTATGCGAGCGAGCGGAACTCGCCCGTCTCGAGCTCGCGCTCGACCTGCTCGTCGATCTGGTGCTCGGAGGTGTCGGGGTCGGCGCGCCGCATCTGCCAGGCGCGCAGGCGCCGCAGCTTGAGGATCTCCAGCACGTAGATGAGGTAGATGCTGGCCGCCACGCCGCCCAGCAGCAGCGCGCCCATCAGGATCGCCCAGCCCGTGTTGAGCTCGCCCGAGCTCTCCGAGTAGGGGATGAAGCGCAGCGCGACCGCCAGGCCGGCCATCACGAACGTCCAGGCGTAGAGGTAGAGCACCGTGCGCGTCTGGGAGAACCCCATGCGGTGGAAGCGGTGGTGGAAGTGGTTCGAATCACCGCGCCAGGGCACGCGCCGGTACTTGAGCCGCTTGGCGACCACGAAACTCGTGTCCAGGAACGGCACTGCGAGCACGACCAGCGGGCCGATCAGCGCGATCAGGGCGTTGGTCTTGAGCGAGCCCTCGATGATGGCGGCGCCCAGCAGCAGGCCGAGCAGCATCGCGCCGCAGTCGCCCATGAACACCTGGGCGGGATGGAAGTTGAAGATCAGGAAGCCGAGCGCGGCGCCGCAGATGATCGCGGCCAGGATGCCGGCCGTGTCGCGGCCGAGGTCGAAGGCGATGATCGAGAACGCCAGCGCGGCGATCGCGCACACGCCCGCCGCGAGCCCGTCGACGCCGTCGGAGAAGTTGACGATGTTCATCAGCGCCACCAGCGCGAGCACGGTCAGCGGGCCGCCGAAGTCGCCGAGCTCGACGCGGTGCACGAACGGGAACGTGAACGCGTCGACCTCCACGCCCGAGGTCACGAGCACGATCGCCGCCGCGATCTGGCCGAGCAGCTTGATCCCGGGGTGCAGGTCGAAGACGTCGTCGATCGCGCCCACCAGCGTGATCAGCGCCGCCGCGGCGAGGATCCCCTCCGTGCGCTCGTTGTCGGGCAGGAAGAGCACGCCGGCGACGAGCGCGCCGCCGAAGATCGCCAACCCGCCCAGCAGCGGCACGGCCCGCTGCGCGAGCCCGCGCTCCTTGAGCTCGTCGACGGCGCCGATGCGCTTCGCGAACCGCGCTGCGAGGGGCGTGAGCGCAGCCGCCACGGCGAACGCGACGAGCGCGGCGAGGACGGCCTTGTCCACCATGGTCGGCGGTAGAGGATCGCAGGGTCGGCCGACGACGCGACGTCAAATCCCGTTGACTCCGGATTGTCGAGCGGCGAGATCGGGCAACAAACGCGGCGACGCGCCGATGTCCGACCCCCTCGCACACGCCTTCCTCGCGCTCGCCGACGACGACGCCCTGCCCGAGCAGCACTCGCTGCCGCGCGCGCTGGTCGCCGCGCTGGCCGCGCTGATGATCGCCGCCGGGCTGCCGCTGGCGGCCATGTCGATGGAGCACCCGCTCGGCGTCCTGAGCTCGAAGGTCTCGATCGTCGATGAGTGACACCACCGTCGCGGCGGCGCCGCCGTTCGAGGCCGGGCGCCGGCCGCGACCGACGTGGGGTCTGCAGGAAGGCGACGAGATCGCGCCCGGGCGCAGCGTGCTGGCCCGGATCGGCGGCGGCCGCCGCTACGAGACGCTGCTGGTCTGGGACGAGCACCGGCTCGCGGTGCTCGTGGCCAAGCTGCTGCGCCCCGACCAGGCGCGCGACACACACGCGCGGGCCGAGCTCGCGCGCGAGGCGGCGCTGCTGGAGCGGCTCGCGCACCCGGTCGTGGTGCGCTCGTTCGGCGCGGTCGCGGACGGCCGCTTCCCGCACCTGCTGCTCGAGCACCTCGACGGCCCCACGCTGGCCGAGCTGGTGCAGCGCGACGGCCCGCTCGCGCTCGAGCAGCTGCTGCCGCTGGCGCTGCACGTCGCCTCCGCCCTGCACTACCTGGCCGCCGAGGGCGTCGTGCACCTCGACGTCAAGCCCAGCAACATCGTGATGGGCGGCCCGCCGCGGCTGATCGACCTCAGCGTCGCGTGCACGCTCGAGGAGGCGGCGAAGCTGCGCTCGCCGATCGGCACGGACGCGTTCATGGCCCCCGAGCAGCGCGAGCCGGACGGCCGGCTCGGCCCGCCCGCCGACATCTACGGGCTCGCCGGGACCCTGCGGGTCGCGCTCGAGGGCGCCCGCCGCGTGCCGGCCGAGGTCGAGGCGCTGGTCGAGGCGGGCCTGCGGGACGACCCCGCGGCGCGCCCCACCGCCGCGCAGTTCGCCCGCGCGCTCGAGCCGCTGGTGGCCGCGCTGCCGCGGATGACGCTCGGCCGCCGCGTGTGAGGGTCCCTGCAGCGGCGCGGCGCGTCCTGTAGCGTCGCGCCATGAAAGCCAGGGTGGATGTCGAAGACCGCGACACCGCCCCGGCCGAGCGGGCCTCCGAGGCGCTGCCCCTGCCCGCGCTGCTGGCGCTGCAGCGCACCGCCGGCAACCAGGCCGTCGCCCGTCGCCTGGGCCGCGCGCGTACGCTTGCCCGCTACGTCGACAACGCGTCCGCGCAGGAGCTGCTGGCCGCGCTGCCGGACGCGACCACCGCGCAGCTGCGCGCGATCGTCCGCGCGCTCGACTCGCCGCCGACCGACGGCGGCATGCAGGTCGGCGTCCCGCTGCCCGACCGCTCGCTGATGGTCAGCGTCGTCGACGCGTCCGAGCTGCGCACCGCCGCCGGCGACGCGCTGCGGCGCGCGCTGATGCACGACCTCGCGGTCGGCCGCCGGCCGCTGTTCGAGGCGATGCGCGGCGCCCCCGACGACGCCACGCGCCGCGTCCACACGGTCGCGCTGCGCGCGTTCGACGCTCCGTTGCTGGCCGAGATCCGCCGCCACGTCACCAACCCCGCGCAGCGCTTCCAGCACCCGGACGCGACCGTCCAGGACGCCGTGCTGGCCGCGGTCCAGCTCGAGGTGGTCGCCAACGCCGAGGGCGACCTGGCCGACCCCGCCGAGGCGCACAAGCGCGCCTACAAGGCGGCGGGCATGGCCGCGAGCTTCGACTGGTGCGGGTTCTTCGCGATGGAGAACTACCTGCAGTCCGACCTCGACGCCGACCTCAAACGCGGCTTCTTCCACGTCACCAACGTCGAGCACTACTTCACCTACCGCTACGCCTTCGGCGAGCGCAAGCACACGCGGGTGATGAAGTGGATCTACGCCGAGGACGCCTGGCACGACCTGCGCGACTACCACACGGCGCGCGGGTCGCTGCGCAACTGGACCGACGCGGCGACGATCGACGCCGGCGGCGCGCTCGACATCCGCGCGGGCGACATCGTGCTGATCGACCACTCGGGCTCGGGCGCGGCCGACCACATCGTGATGGTGCACTCCTACGACCCGGCCACCAACCTGCTGTTCACGATCGGCGGCAACGACGGCGGCTACGAGGTCGACACGGCCGCCACCCACACCGCGCCGCGCGGCGAGTCCGAGGCGGCGCGCTCCAAGCGGGAGCGGCTCGAGGCGACGACGGGCCAGCCGCTGCGCCCGGGCGGCCGCGGCGGCCACGTGGGCGTCGGCTCGTTCGACCTCGACGACCAGCCGAGCAACGACGAGGCCCAGCGCGCCCGCGCGCGCGACCGGCGCCGGGTTCGCATCTACGGGATCGGCCGGCCCTCGATCGTCGACTTCGAGGAGCACCGCTACGACAGCACGGACCGCCGGCGCCCGCCGGCCGCCGCGCCCCATTAAGCGTCCAGCACCTCGCGCACCTTGCGCGCCAGCGTGCGCTCGGTGAACGGCTTCTCCAGGAACGCGGCGCCCGGGCCGATCTCCCCGTGGCGGTAGACGGCCTCGTCGGAGTAGCCGGACATGAACAGGATGCGCATGCCGGGCGCGAGCGGGGCGAGCCGCTCGGCCAGCGCCGAGCCGGACACGCCGGGCATCACGACGTCGGTCAGCAGCAGGTCGACGTCGCGTTCCGTGCACAGCCGCGCGGCCTCGTCGGCGTCCTCGACGGTCAGCACCTCGTAGCCGTTGGCCTCGAGCATCAGCCGCACGAGCTCGCGTACCGAGTCGTCGTCCTCGACGACCATGATCGTCTCCGTGCCGCGCGCGGCGTGCCCGTCGCCGGCCGCGGGCGCCTGCTCGGCCGGGGCGGTGGCGGCGGGCAGGTAGATCTTGAACGTGCTGCCGCGGCCGGGCTCGCTGTAGACGTAGATCCCGCCGCCGCTCTGCTTGACCACGCCGAAGACGGTCGCCAGGCCGAGGCCGGTCCCCTCGCCCGCGGGCTTGGTGGTGAAGAACGGCTCGAAGAGGTGCTTGGCGACGTCCTCGTCCATGCCGTGCCCGGAGTCCGAGACGGCCAGCAGCACGTGCGGGCCGGGCGAGCCGTCGCCGTGCTCCTTGACCTGCGCCTCGTCGAGCTCGACGTTGGCGGTCTCGATCGTCAGCGCGCCGCCGTTGGGCATCGCGTCGCGGGCGTTGGCGGCGAGGTTGAGGATCACGCGCTCGAGCTGCGCGCGGTCGGCCTCGACGGGCGCGAGCTGCGGCGCCAGCCGGATCCCGACGCTGACGTCGTCGCCGATGATCCGGTGCAGCATCGTCTCCATGCCGGCGACGATCTCGTTGAGGTCGACGATCTTCGGGTGCAGCACCTGGCGGCGGCTGAAGGCCAGCAGCTGGTGCGTGAGCGCGGCCGCCTGCGCCGCGGCGCGGGCGATCTCAGCCGCCTCCTCGCGCGAGGATTCGCGCTGTTCGAGGATCTCGGCGTAGCCGGCGATCACGGTCAGCAGGTTGTTGAAGTCGTGCGCGACGCCGCCCGCGAGCCGGCCGATCGCCTCCATCTTCTCCGCGTCGGCCAGGCGCTGCTCGAGCCGCTGGCGCTCCGTCACGTCGTGCGCGAGCACGAGCGCGGCCTTGCGGCCCTCGAACGTGATCCGCCCCGCCGTGATCTCGACGCTGATCGGGGTGCCGTCCTTCTTGATGTGGCGCCAGACCTTCGGCTTCGGCGAGCCGGGGCCGCCGCGCGCCTGGACGTCGGCCAGCACGGCCGCGACGTCCTCGGGCGGGCGGATGTCGGTGATCCGCATCGACAGGAACTCCGAGCGCGAGTAGCCGTAGTGGCGGATCGCGGCGTCGTTGACGGCCAGGAACTTGAGCGTCTCGACCTCGTAGACCCACATCGGCATCGGCGAGGCCTCGAACAGCAGCTGCTGGCGCTCCGCGGCGCGCTCGATCTCGATCGCGGACGCGATCCAGCGCGCGATCTCGGTCGCGATCTCGAAGTCCTCGGGCCCGTAGCGGCGCTCGGCGGACAGCAGCGTGAGCGTCCCGGACACGCGCCCGCGGGCCGCCAGCGGCACGCACAGCATCGAGCGCAGCCCGAAGCGCTCGGCGTCGGGCAACAGTTCCGGCTCGCCGGTGCGCATCACGATCGCGGGCCCGTGCGGCGCGTCGGGCGCCAGCGGGAAGTCGCTCGGCGTGCTCACCCGGTGCGTGAGCACGCCGTCCTGGTCGGCGAGGTCGATCGCGCACCAGCTGGCCATGCCGGGCGCGAGCAGCTCGGTCAGGTGGTGCAGCCGCTCGCGCCGCTGCAGCCCGGAGCCGAGGATCTCGCCGACACGGGAGAGCAGGGCCAGCCGCGTGGAGATGCTGCGCTCGTGGTTGTGGATACCGCTCACGACCCGCGCGGAGCCTATCCCCCGCGCGCGCCGATTACACGGCCGCCGGTGCGTTCAGGTGCGCGTACAGGGGGAAGCGGTCCGCGATCGCCGACACGCGCTCGGACAGCTCGGCCTTGACGTCGTCGAAGCCGGGCTGCAGCGCGCGGGCGATGATCTTGCCGACCTCGTGGAAGTCGTCGACCTGCAGGCCGCGCGTGGCCAGCGCCGGCGTGCCGACGCGCAGGCCGCTGGTGACCATCGGCGGGCGCGGGTCGAACGGCACCGCGTTGCGGTTGACGGTGATCCCGATCGAGTGCAGGCGGTCCTCGGCCTGCTGGCCGTCGAGCTCGGAGTCGCGCAGGTCGACGAGCACGAGGTGCACGTCGGTGCCGCCGGTCAGCACGTTGACCCCGCTGCCGGCCTCCAGCAGCTCGGCGGCGACCGCCTGCGCGCCGTCGACCGTGCGCTGCTGGCGCTCCTTGAAGAGGTCCGACATCGCGATCTTGAACGCGACCGCCTTGGCCGCGATCGCGTGCTCGAGCGGGCCGCCCTGCTGGCCGGGGAAGACCGCGGAGTTGATCTTCTTCGCGTACTCCTCGCGGCACAGGATCAGGCCCGAGCGCGGGCCGCCGAGCGTCTTGTGCACGGTCGTCGTGACGACGTCGGCGTACGGGACCGGGCTCGGGTGGATGCCCGCCGCGACCAGCCCGGCGAAGTGCGCCATGTCCACCATCAGGTAGGCGCCGACCTCGTCGGCGATCTCCTTGAAGCGCGGGAAGTCGAGCACGCGCGGGTAGGCCGACCAGCCCGCGAGCAGCAGCTTGGGCCGGTGCTCCTTGGCGAGGCGCTCGACCTCGTCCATGTCGATCCGGTGGTCCTCGGCCGAGACCTCGTAGGGCACGATGTCGTACAGCCGCCCGGAGACGTTGATCTTCATGCCGTGGCTCAGGTGGCCGCCGTGCGGCAGGCTCAGCCCCATGATCCGGTCGCCCGGCTGCAGCAGCGCGTGGTAGACGGCCGTGTTGGCCTGCGCCCCGGCGTGCGGCTGGACGTTCGCGTGCTCGGCGCCGAACAGCGCCTTCGCGCGGTCGATCGCCAGCTGCTCGATCACGTCGATCCACTCGCAGCCGCCGTAGTAGCGCTTCCCGGGGTACCCCTCGGCGTACTTGTTGGTGAGCACGCTGCCCTGGCACTCCAGCACCGCCTGCGGCACGAAGTTCTCGGACGCGATCATCTCCAGCGTGCGCTGCTGACGCTCGATTTCATGGCCGATCGCCTCGGCCACCTCGGGGTCCACCTCGGCCAGTGGCCGGTCGAAGTAGTCGGGCTGCAGATCGGGCATAGGCTTGACGGTAGCGGGTCGTCACAGACCCGGCAGCCCGAACCAGTATGCGGTGGTGGACGACGATCAGCTCCTCGCCCGCAGCGCCCGGGACCCGGCCGCGTTCGGGGTGTTCTACGAACGCCACGAGCGGCTCGTGCTCGGGTTCTTCATGCGCCGCCTGGGCGACGCGGAGCTGGCCGCCGACCTGGCCGCGGAGACGTTCGCCGCCGCGCTCGTGAGCGCCCGCCGCTACCGCGGCGGCGGCGCGCCCGCGTCGGCGTGGCTGCTGGGGATCGCGCGCAACGTGCTGGCCTCCAGCGCGCGCCGGGCGCGGGTCGAGGACCGCGCGCGGCGGCGGCTGAAGATGGAGCCCTTGGCGCTCGACGACGAGCTGATCGCGCGGATCGAGCGGATCGGCGGCGACGAGCGCGCGGAGGCCTTGCTGGCGCGGTTGACGCCCGACCAGTCCGACGCCGTCCGCGCGCGCGTGCTCGACGAGGAGGACTACGCCGGGATCGCGTCGCGGCTGCGCTGCTCGCAGAGCGTCGTGCGCCAGCGCGTGTCGCGCGGGCTGGCGACGCTGCGGCGGATCCAGGAGGAGGAGGCGACGTGACGGAGTTCCCCGGCCTGCGCGATGCGCTCGTGCGCGCCGCGGCGCGGCGGCGCCGGCGGCGCCGCGCCGCGGCCGCGACGGTGCCGGTGCTCGCCGTCGGCGCGGTCGCGGTCACGCTGCTCGCGCTCTCCCGCGAGCCGCCGGAGCGCGAGCGCGTGGCCGAGCCCGGCGCGACGCTCGAGCAGGCGTTCGCGGTCTTCCGCCGCCCGCAGCGGCCGCCGGACCGGCCGCCGTCGACCGCCATGGTCCCCGGCGAGGTCGACCGCGAGCGGACGCGGGAGCTCGACGAGGGGCTGTACGCGGTGCCGACCGAGACCCACGCCGGCCCGTCGCTGTGCCTGGTGCTGTTCGCGGGCCGCGGGACGCCGACGGCGTGCGCGCCGGTCGAGCGCGCGGTCGACGAGGCGACGCCGCTGATCCTCGCCGCCGACGGGCTGACCGCGGTGCTCGTGCGCGACGGGACCCGCGACGTGCGCTTCTTCACCGAGCAGAGCCAAGGCTTCGGGCCCGTGGTGGACAACGCGATCACCCACTCGAGCCCGGCCGTGCGCCCCGGCGTCTCCTGGACGGGCGCGTCCGGCACGCGCTACGTGCACCGGCCGGACGCGTTGCGCGGCGCGAAGCCGTGGCCGCTGTCGTGCCCGCGGACCGTCGAGCGCCTGCCGCCCGCTGCGCTCGACCGCGCCCGCCGGGAGGCGCTGATCGCCGTCGACCAGCTCTACCCGCGCGCCGTGCGCGCGACCGTCGAGGACACCGGGCCCGCCGGCGACACGCCGTGCGGCGAGCTCGAGACCGTCGCGGTCACGTTGCGGCTGACGGCCGCGGACCGCAGCTGGCGCGGGCAGGTCCTCGTCGGCTCGCAGGCGGGCCGGATGCGGGTCGTCTACCGCATCCGCTGACGGGCGGCCTCGACCCGCTCCGCGGGCACGGCGCCCTGGCGCACGATCCGCCACTCGGGCGTGCGCAGGTCCACGACCGTGGAGGGCACGCCGGGCAGCTCGCCGCCGTCGAGCACGAGGTCGGCACCTGCGCGGATCGCCTCCGGGACGTCCTGGAGGCGGCGGGCGTCGGGGCCGCCGGCGAGGTTCGCGCTGGACTGCAGCACGGGCCGGCCGACGGGCGCCAGGAACGGCACGCGCAGGCCGAGCGTGTCCGGGTCGGTCGCGCACGCCAGCGGGAAGCGGCGCTCGGGGTTGGGCAGCAGCAGCGTCACGCCGCCGGGCAGCAGCCCGCCGAAGTCGCCGCACACGAGCTCGAAGAACATCACCGCCGCGGGCTTGGCGGGCGGCCGGCCCTTGAGCGCGTAGAGCTTGGCCACGGCGGCCTCGTCCTCCGGGTCGCAGGCCAGCCCGTAGACGGTGTCGGCGGGGAACACCGCGACGCCGCCCGCGGCCACGCAGGCGCCGAGCGCACGCGCCTGCTCGTCGGTCACCGCCGCCCCACGATCACGCGCTCGATCCCGGCCAGGTCGCGGATCCGCTGCACCTCGAAGCCGTCCATCAGCGCCTCGATCGCGTCGGCCTGCCCCTCGCCGTGCTCGAGCGCGATGAACGGCACGGGCAGCGCCACGAGCCGGCGGATCACGTCCAGGCCGTCCGCGCCGGCGTACAGCGCGAGCGGCGGCTCGTAGCGGGCGATCTCGGGCATCAGCGGCGTGCCCGCGACCACGTAGGGCGGGTTGGAGACGACGGCGTCGACCTGCAGGCCCGCGGTCAGGTCGCCCTCGACGAACGTCACGTCCAGGTCGAGCCGGGACGCGTTGGCGCGCGCGACGTCGAGCGGGCCGATGTCGGTGGCGAAGACCTGCAGGTCGGGCCGCTCGTCCTTGAGCGCCAGCGCGACCGCGCCCGAGCCCGTGCCGACGTCGACCACGCGCGCGCCCTGCGGGAGCGCGAGCGCGGCCTCGACCAGGTGCTCGGTCTCGGGCCGCGGGATCAGCACCCGGCGGTCGACGTGCAGGTCGAGGTTGCGGAACCCCTTGCGGCCGAGGATGTAGGCGACGGGCTCGCGCTCGCGCCGGCGCCGCGAGTAGTCCATGAACGCCCGCGCCTGCTCGCCCGTCAGCGCGCGCCCGGGGTCGGCGAACAGCGCCGCGCGGTCGACGCCCAGCGCGGCCGCCAGCAGCACCTCGGCGTCCAGCCGCGGCGTGTCGCAGCCCGCGGCGGTGAGCGCGATCACGGCCGAGTCGAGCGCCTCGCGGACCGTGGTCGTCGCCAGCGGGCGCCTCAAACGCCCGCCTGCTGCTCCAGCCGGCGCCGCTTGTCCGCGTCCTGCAGCGCCGCGATGATCTCGTCCGGCTCGCCCGCCAGCACCTGGTCGAGGTTGTGGACGGTGAGCCCGATGCGGTGGTCGGTGACGCGCCGCTGGGGGAAGTTGTAGGTGCGGATCTTCTCCGCGCGGTCGCCCGTGCCGACCTGGGAGCGGCGGTCGGCGGACAGCGCCGCCTGCTGCTTGGCCACCTCGGCCTCGTAGAGCTTGGCCCGCAGCAGCTTCATCGCGCGCTCGCGGTTCTGCAGCTGGGACTTCTCGTCCTGCATCGAGATCACGATCCCGGACGGCTTGTGCGTGATCCGCACCGCGGAGTCGGTCGTGTTGACCGACTGGCCGCCCGGACCGGACGAGCGGTAGACGTCGATCTGCAGGTCGTTGGGGTCGATCTCGACCTCGACCTCCTCGGCCTCGGGCAGCACCGCGACGGTCGCGGTCGAGGTGTGGATGCGGCCCTGGGACTCGGTCTCGGGCACGCGCTGGACGCGGTGGGTGCCGCCCTCGAACTTGAACATCGAGTACGCGCCGTCGCCCTTGATCTCGAACGTGTACGAGCCGTCGGAGGCCTGCATGGTCTCGCACTTGAAGCCGAGCCGCTCCGCGTAGCGCTGGTACATGCGGTACAGGTCGCCGGCCCAGATACCGGCCTCCTCGCCGCCCGCGGCCCCGTTGATCTCGACGATCACGTTCTTGTCGTCGTTGGGGTCGCGCTCGACCATCGCGAGCCGGATCTCCTCCTCCAGGCGCTCGATCCGCTGGCGCGCGTCGTTGAGCTCGGCGCGCATCTCGGGGTCCTCGCCCTCGGCCAGCAGCTCCTCGGCGCCCTCGGCGTCCGAGACGGCGCGGCGCCACTCCTCGGCCAGCTTCGCGGCGGGCGCGAGCTGGTTGAAGGTGCGTCCGGCCTCGGCGTAGCGCTGGCGGTCCGAGATCACCTCGGGGTCCGCCATGGCGGCCTGCGCCTCGGCGTAGCGCGCCTCGATCTGCTCGACCAGGGACTCGATCATCGAGTCCCGATTCTAGGCCGCGACCTCGACCCCCACCCGGGCCTCGGCCGTCGCCGCGCGCGGGTCCTCGACCTCGAGCACGGCCTCCAGCGCGACGATCGCGACCTCGACCATCTCGTCGTCGGGCTCGCGCGTGGTCAGCTTCTGCAGTTGCATGCCGGGCCAGATGATCGCCTGCACCCAGCCCTTGTTGCGGTTGCGGCCGGCGAACTTGATCAGCTCGAACGACAGCCCGGCGACCAGCGGCACGCCGATGATCCGGCTGGCGAGCAGGATGTACCACTCGGGCAGGCCGATCGGGGCGAAGACGAAGATCGCCACGATCATCACCACGAGCAGGAAGCTCGTGCCGCAGCGCGGGTGCAGGCGGCTGAACGGCTGCGCGTTGGCGACCGTCAGCGGCAGGCCGGCCTCGTAGGTCGAGATGACCTTGTGCTCGGCGCCGTGGTACTGGAACAGCCGCCGCAGGTCGCGCTGGCGCGAGAGCAGCGCCAGGTAGCCGAGGAAGATCGCGGTCCGCACGACGCCCTCGACGGTCCAGAACAGGACCGCGGAGTCGCCCAGCCAGCCCTTGATCAGGCTGGTGAGGAGGACCGGGACGGCGAAGAACAGCCCGATCGCGAGCGCCAGCGCGGCCACGACCGTGAACGCCCAGACGGGCTTGGAGATCGGCTTGGCGTCCTCGGGCTCCTGCGCGTTGGCGCTGATCTCGAGCGCCTTGAAGCCGATCGCCATCGACTGCGCGAGCGCGACGACGCCGCGGATCACCGGCCAGCGCAGCACGGGGCTGCGGGTGACCCAGGAGACGACCGGGTGGGATTCGACGGTGGTGACACCGTCCTTGCGGGTGGCCACCGCCCAGGTGGACACGCCGCGCATCATCACGCCCTCGAGGACGGCCTGGCCGCCTACGGGGGCGTCGCGCTGCTCCGGGCTGCTCACCTACCGGTTGTCGGCAACCCGGCGCGTGCGCTTGAACCTCGCCCGCGGAAACCGCCCGCCCCC
>Ga0182742_1003798_pt1 | contig 14328 bp, 16 predicted proteins | sample eDN5th37CBELigMG_FD_128880 | JGI IMG/M metagenome (GOLD analysis project Ga0182742, IMG submission 128880) | Enriched Miracle-Growth compost microbial communities from Emeryville, California, USA - eDNA 5th pass 37_C BE-Lig MG (version 2)... ... | reverse complement strand
CTCGGCACGGCCCGCCACCACGCGGGCCGCGCCGTCGACGCCCTGGCCGCGTTCGCCGAGGCGGCCTCGATCGCCACGGACGCCGAACTGCTCGCACGCGCCGCGATCGGTTACGAGGACGCGTGCTGCCGGCCGGTGATCACCGACGAGCTGGTCGTCGAGCTGCTCACGCGCGCGGCCGCGCAGCTGCCAGACGCGCCGTCGCAGCTGCGCGTGGCCGTGCTCGGCGGGCTGGCGCGGGCGCTGCAGATGCGCGGTGAGCACGAGCGCGGGGCGGCCGTGCGCGAGCGGGCCGTGGCGATGGCGCGCGTGCTCGGCGACCCGGCGGCGCTCGCGCGCGTGCTCGTCTCGAGCTCCTGGTCGCAGGGCGACGCGGGGCAGATCCTCGACGAGCTCACCGAGGCGCGCGACCTGGCCGAGGCGCTCGGTGATGTGGAGCGGCGCACGGAGGCGATGAACTGGCGGGTCTCGGCGCTGCTGGCGGTCGGCGACGTGCGCGCCGCGCGCCGGGAGGTGTCCGTCGTGCGCGCGACCGCCGAGCGCATCGCGCAGCCGTTCCACCTGCACGTCGCCGAGCACTGCGGCTCGGCGATCGCGCTCTGCGAGGGCCGGCTCGACGACGCGGAGGCGATGGCCGAGCGCTCGCACGAGTGGAGCCGGCTGCTGACCGGCCGCGACGCGTCCGGCATCTACGGGATCCAGATGTTCGGCGTCCGGCGCGAGCAGGGGCGCCTGGGGGAGCTGGCCCCGGTCGTGCGGCTGCTCGCGACCCGGGGCGGTCACTGGCGCCCCGGCCTCGCCGCGCTGCTCGCCGAGCTGGAGCTGGAGGACGACGCGCGCGCCGAGCTGGCGCGGGTCGCCGCCGAGGGCCTGGATGAGCTGCGCCCGTCGCTGTGGCTGGCCTCGCTGACGTACCTGACCGACGCGTGCGCGGCCGTGGGCGACGAGACGGTCGCCGCGCTCGTCTACCCGGAGCTCGCCGCCTGGGCCGGCGCGAGCGTGGTGATCGGGCACGGCGTCGCCTACTACGGGGCGGCCGACCGCTACCTCGGGATGCTCGCGACGGTGCTCGGCGAGTGGGAGCGCGCGCAGGGGCACTTCGAGGCCGCGCTGGCGGACAACCACCGCATGGGCGCCGACACCTGGCTCGCGCACACCGCGTACCAGTACGGGCGCATGCTGCGGGCGCGCGGGCGCCGCGCCGACGAGCTGTTCGCCCGCGCCGACGCGCTCGCCGAGCGGATCGGGATGCCGGCCCTGCGGCGCCGGATCGCGCGGCGGGGCGCCGCGGAGCCGCCCGACGGGCTGTCGTTCCGCGAGCTGCAGATCCTCGGGCTGGTCGCCGAGGGGCTCAGCAACCGCGAGATCGGCAGCTCGCTGTTCATCTCCGAGCACACGGCGGCCAATCACGTCCGCAGCATCCTGCGCAAGACGCGCTGCGCGAACCGCACCGAGGCCGCGTCCTACGCGCATCGCCACGGCCTGCTCGGGCGGGAGTAGGATCGGTCGATGCCGTACTACGTGATCGAGCGCGCGTTCGCCGAGGAGCTCGACCTCAACGGCGAGGACGTGCGTGAGATCGACGAGATCAACGCGGACGCGGGCGTCCGCTGGGTGTTCTCGTTCCTGAGCGCCGACCGTCGCCACACCTACTGCCTGTACGAGGCGCCGTCGCCGGACGCGATCCGGGTCGCCGCCGAGCGGGCGGGCGTCCCCGCCGACGTGATCGTCGAGGTCAGCGGGCTCGCCTCGCCCGAGCTGGCGCCGCGCATGCGCGAGTGGGCAGTTGCGCAGGCGGGCTCCGGCTCCCGCTAGCGTTCAGCACGTCCACCAAGGAAGGGAATGCCTGTGAAGTACCGCTGGGCCGCGCTGCCGCTCGTTCTCTCGTTCGCCTTTGCTCCCGCCGCCGAGGCGCAGAGCATCACCGTCATGACCCGCAACGTGTTCCTCGGCGCCGATCTCGCGCCGGCGATCGGCGCCCCCGGGATCGCCGAGGCGATCGACGGCGCCGGGACGGTCTGGAACGAGCTGCAGGCCACGAAGTTCGCCGAGCGCGCCAAGCCGCTGGCGCGCGAGATCAAGCGCTCGGGCGCCGATCTCGTCGGCCTGCAGGAGGTTGCGCTGTGGCGCAAGCAGGTGCCGTCGGACGGCGGCGCCGCGCCGATCAGCCCGCTGCCGGGCGCGACCGCCGCGACCGAGGTCGAGCAGGACTTCCTCGCGCTGCTGCGCGCCGAGCTCGGCTCCAGCTACCGCGTGGTCGTCGTGCAGGAGGAGTTCGACGCCGAGCTGCCGGTCGACGCCGACCACAACGACGCGACGGGCACCGGCCCGCTGGCCGGCGCGGGCGCGGACTTCGACGCGCGGCTGACGATGCGCGACGTGATCCTCGTCAAGCGCGGCAGCAAGGTCCGGGTGGGCAAGACCAGCAAGGGCCACTTCAAGACCCGCTACGAGCCGAACGTCGGCGGGATCACGATCCCGGTCGACCGCGGCTGGGCGGCGGTCGAGGCGCGCGTGGGCAAGAAGCGCTTCCGCTTCGTCAACACGCACCTCGAGGCCTTCGGCGACACGAAGGTCCGCGAGGCGCAGGCCAAGGAGCTCACACGCGGCCCGCTCAAGACGCGCAAGCAGGTGATCCTGGTCGGCGACCTCAACAGCGGCATCAAGCGCCACAAGCAGCCCGAGAAGCCGGGCGACGACCTCGCCTTCCGCGCGATCGCCCGCGCCGGCTTCAAGGACAACGGCGCCGTCCAGAGCTGCTGCTTCGGCGACCTCACCAACCCGGCCGCGAAGTTCGACCACACCGTCGACCACGTGCTGACGAAGCCCGGCCTGCGCACGCTGCGCGCGCGCGTGACCGGCAACGACGCGTCGCAGCGCACGCCGTCCGGCCTGTGGCCGTCCGACCACGGCGGGGTGATCAGCCGGCTGCGGCTGCGCTGACGCTCAGGCGGTGCGCCGTCGAGTACACGTGCGGGGTCGCCCGCGCGAGCTCGCCGGCGCGCCGCGCGTAGTCCTGCAGGGCGGGATCCTCGAAGGCCGCCTTGATGTCGCCGAGGCTGCGCCAGCGCGCGCGGTTGACGACCCGGGTGCCGTCGTTGCTCACCAGCAGCTCGAGCGCGACGAACCCGGGCCGGTGGCGGACCACCTGCTCGGCGCCCTCGGTGAGCAGCTCGACGAGCGGCTGCTGCTTGGACGGCTCGACGTCGAAGACGTTGATCACGGTCAGGGTGTCGTGCATGCCACCAACGGTGCCGCGCCCAGGCCGGGAAGGGAAAGACGGATCGCGCCGCTATTGATCGGCGTTCTCCGATGAAAGGCGCCGCGCGACCGCGACCAGGGCCTGCACGAGCGGCGTCTCGGTGCGCCAGGCCAGCGCGAGCGTGGCCGGCGGCAGATCGGCGGGCCGGAACGCGATCCCGGGCGACGCGGTCGCGAGCGCCTGCGAGCGCGGGACGGTCGCCACGCACAGGCCCGCGCGGACGGCCTCCAGGAGCCCTTCCATCGAGCGCACGGCCGGCCCGCGCGGCTCGCGCGAGCCGGTCCAGAACGCGAGCGCTTCCGGGTCGGTGTCCGCGTACGGCCAGGGCTCGTCCGCGAGCTGCTCGGCGCTCAGTCGCTCCTGGGCGGCCAGCGGGTGCCCGGCCTCGAGCGCGACCACGCGCGGCTCGCTGAGCAGCGGGACGTGGGGCAACTCGAGCGGCAGCCACACGAAGGCGGCGTCCACGGCGTCGCTGCGCAGCCCGCCCGAGTAGTCCTCCCAGTCGCTCTGGCGCAGCTCGAGCGTGACCTCGGGCCGCTCCTCGCGGAACGCGCGGAGGATCTCCGGGACGAGCTCGACCCCGGTGGTGGCGCCCGTGGACACGCGCAGGGTGCCGGTCTCGCCGCGCGCCGCCCGCGCGGCCTCGGCCAGTGCCTGGTCGGCCTCGTCGAGGATCCGCCGCGCGCGGGCCAGGAACGCCTCGCCCGCGGGGGTGAGCTCGACCCGCCGTGTGGTCCGCCGCAGCAGCTCGACGCCGAGCTCGCGCTCGAGCCGCCGGATCTGCTCCGACAGCGCGGGCTGCGCGATGTAGAGGCGCTCGGCCGCACGCGTGAAGTGCAGCTCCTCGGCGACGGCGACGAAGTAGCGCAGCGCGCGGAAGTCGAGGGCCATCGCCGGCAAACGATACGGTTCGCCGATGATGCGGCTGGTGGCGATCGGGCATGTCGAGTCGTCGCTGCGCGACCGCGACGACGCCCCCAAGCAGGGCGACGAGGGCGCGCCCGACGCGACGCTGGTGTTCGCGCCGGAGTACGCCGAAGGCCTCGACGGCATCGCCGTGGGCGACGAGCTGCTCTTGCTCACCTGGCTGGACCGCGCGCAGCGCGACGTGCTGCGCGTGCACCCGCGCGACCGGCTCGACCGGCCCGAGCAGGGCGTCTTCAGCACCCGCTCGCCGGACCGCCCGAACCCGCTCGGTCTGCATCGCGTGACGGTGCTCGGCCTGGACGGCCACACGCTGCGCGTGAGCAACCTGGAGGCGCTCGACGGCACCCCGGTCGTCGACGTCAAGCCGCTGCTGCGGGGCGAGCGTTAGGCGATCAGGCCGGTGCGGATCGCCGTCGCGACCGCGGCGGCGCGGTCGCCCACGCCGAGCTTGTCGTAGATGTGCTCGAGGTGGGTCTTGATCGTGGACGGGCTGACGAACAGCCGCTCGGCGATCTGTGGCCCGCTCAGCCCTTCGACCGCGAGCGTGAGCACCTCCAGCTCGCGCTTGGTCAGCGGGCGCGGGCCGAGCTGCGCGCGGCGGCGGGCGAGGAAGCGCCCGAGGTCGCGGCCGATGCCGGTCAGCGTGCGCATCAGGCTCGGGCTGAGCACGCGCCGCTCGAGCGCGTACAGCGACAGCACGGCGAGCGGGCCGTCGGGCGCGTCGGCCGGGAACGTGACCGCGGACTGCAGGCCGAGCTGGAGCGCGAGCCGGTGCAGCGTGAACTGCGGGTCGCCGCCGACGTCCGGCGTCAGCACGGGCTCGCGCAGCTTCCAGGCCTTGCCGATGTTGCCCTCGCCGGGCGCGAAGGTGAGCGAGCGCAGCGCGGTCTCGAACGGGCTCGAGTCCAGGCTCGGCTCGTGCCAGAAGGCGGCGCAGCGCAGCACGCCGTTCTCGGGCAGCCACAGCGAGGCGAGCGGGTACTCGAGCGCGGTGGCGATCCGCCGCAGCAGCGCGATCGAGCCCTCCTCGAAGGACTCCCAGTCGCGCAGCGCCTGGCTGACGGCGTAGTGCGCCTGCAGCTCGCGCTCGGCCAGCCGCTCGGCGGTCACGTCCTGCGTGGCCCCGATCCAGCCGCAGCGGCCCGTGCGCTCGTCGACCTCCTGGCGGCCGCGGAAGCGCAGCTCGCGCACCGAGCCGTCGTCGAGCACCACCCGGAAGGAGTCGCTGAGCTCGCCGCCCTCCTCGGTTTCGAACATGTGCTCCAGCACCGCGGCGATCCGCGCGCGGTCCTCCGGGTGCACGCGCGAGAGCAGCAGCTCGCCGTCGGGCCGCGGCCCCGGGGCCAGGCCGAGGATGCGGAACATGCCCTCCGTCCAGCGCACCCGGCGCGTGTCCATGTCGACCTCCCAGCTGCCCATCCGGGCCAGCTCCTCCGCGGAGGCGAGCAGCGCCGCCAGCGGCGGCGACTCGCGCAGGAACGCCGTCCAGCGCTCCGGCCGCTCGCCCGTGCGCGCGACCGTCAGCTCGACGTCGACGGCGCCGCGCACCCGCGCGCGGCGCGGGCCGCCCGGCTCGGTCAGCGGCGCGGGCGTGGCGATCAGCGCCCCGCCGGGCTTGCCGACGGCGTCCGGGCCGAGCAGCGCCGCGGCCGCCTCGTTGAGGTCGACGATCGTGCCCGCCGCGTCGACGGTGACGATCGGGTCGGGCGCGGCTTCGACCGCGTTCGCGGTCCACTCGGGGGCAGACACGGCAGTAAGCCTACGCTTGGGCCCGGCACTGTGGCCGGGCCCCGAGGGATGCGGTGTGCGGATCGCCAGCCCGCGGCCCACTGCCGAGGGGCGAAGCCGTCATCCGCTGAGAGTTCCCGCGGCGGGCAGGAGTTGCGCGCCGGGGTCAGGGGGCGAACGCGTGCGCGAGCCTCCAGGAGCTCTTCGAACGACGGACGATCTCGCCCGAGCGCTCGAGCTCGGCCAGGCTGAGCGACACGCTCGGGCGGCGCAGTCCGGTCAGCTGCGCGATCACCGTGTGCGTGAGCCGCAGCGGGAGCACGACGCCGTCCGGCGTGACGTGCCCCCAGCGGTCCGCGAGGTGCCAGAACAGGGCGCGCAGACGCACGTCGGCGCGTCTCGCCTGGGTGACGGCCAGCAGCACGCTCTGCGAGCGCGAGCGCCGCAGCGTCCGGTGCATGAGCTCGGCCGTCACGTCCGGGTGGCGCGCGGCGCGGCGGCCGAAGTCGTGGTCGAGCAGCGCCAGCCGCGTGTGCTCGAGCAGCCGCCACGCCGTCCGGCAGGCGATCGTGGCGCCGGCCTCGTCCTCGTCCCACGGCCGCAGGACGTCGCCGGGTCCGAGCAGCTCGCAGCAGCGCAGGCCCTCGACCTCGACCTCGCGGACGATGAAGCCCTCGAGCACGAGCATGCCCAGCCAGCCGTCGTAGCGGGCGCCGCCCAGCGGGTCCCAGCGCCCCGGCTCGAGCCAGAGCGTGCGGGCGACGAGCTGCCCGGCGGCGTCCGTGGCGGCGAGGGTCGGGTCGGCGTCCGCGAGCCGCACGGCCGGGTGCAGTGCGTCGGCGCGGACGGCCTGGACCCGGCGGCGGGGGTTCGCGATCCTGCGCGAAGCGTGCGGCCAGGCGGTCACGTCAGGCGAGGATGGGTGGGGCGCCTCCCGCTCGCCATGGTGGCTGGCCATCATCGGCGGGGGAGGGCGCCCATCATCAGCAGGTGACCTGCAGCGAGAACGCGTACGGGTCGTCGGCCGTCGCGTTCTTCTGCGTGACGGCCACGGTGCCGTTGGCCGCGGGCTGGCCGACGATCAGCTCGCCCGTGGCGTCCGCGTCGGTCGGGTTGGCGGTGGCGACGCACTTGCTCAGGTCGCCGGTGAAGGGGACGCTGAAGGTCGAGTTGGTGCCTTCCTGGGCGACGGTCGCGCGGCCGTTGGCGACGATCCCGCGGTTGGCGCCGATCGCGCCGTCGGCGGCGACCGCGGCGAACAGCAGCGTGCCCTTCTCGACGAAGTCCTCGGCGGACTTGTCGTCGAGCTTGTCGGCGTTGAGGTTCTTGACCACCGCGGTGCCGTTGGTCACGAACGGCGGCTTGGCGACGAGCTTGTTGATGTCCAGGCCGAAGCGCAGCTGGCCGATCGTGGCCGCGGCCTCGGTCGTCTGGAAGCGGAACGCGTCGCCGTTGTTGAGGTTGTTCGCGGCCACGCAGGACTCCGTGCCCGCCTTCGCGCGGCAGCCGTAGATGGCGCCGCCGCCGGAATCGGTCTTGTTGGACTGGCGCGTCACGTAGCCGCCGGTGTTGGCGGCGTGGCCGCCGGCGTTCTGCGCGACCTGGCCGATGATCTGGGTCTCGCTCGTGTAGCCGCTGCCGCTCGGGTTGCGCTTGCCGCCGTCGATCGGCGCGGCGTTCGCGGCCGGCGCGGCGACGAGCCCGGCGGCGAGCGTCGCGAGCAGGATGCGTTTGGTGTGCATACGACGGTGGTGGCACAGCACCCACGGCCTGCTGCCGCGCCGCCGTCGGCCGGCTGACCGGATCCCGGCGCGCCGTTCGGGGGCGAACTTGCCACCGCAACTCGCGGGTTCTGCACCCGACCGCACCCCCGGGGCGGCATGATGGTTAGTGCTCTCAGCGATGGATCATCCCCTGCCCGCACGCCCCGGCGCGCTGAGCGCTTCGCCCAGCGCGCCGTACATCCCGCTCTTCTGGCGGCTGTTCGTGCCGAACGCCGCGGTGCTGCTGGGCGCCGGGATCGTGCTGATGATCCAACCCGCGAACGGCCGCGTGCTGGTACTGGGTGGCGGGCTCGCGGTGCTGCTGACCGTCAACCTGGTGCTGATGCGGCGGGCGTTCGCTCCGCTCGCGCGGCTCGCGGGGCTGATGAACGCGATCGATCCGCTCGACCCCGGCCGCCGGCTGCCCGCCCTGGGGCCGGAGTCCGAGGTCACGCGGCTCACGGAGGCGTTCAACCGCATGCTCGACCGGCTCGAGACCGAGCGCCGCGAGAGCGGCTACCGGGCGCTCGTGGCCGAGGAGGCCGAGCGCCGGCGCGTCGCCGCCGAGCTGCACGACGAGATCGGCCAGCGCCTGACCGCGCTGCTGCTGCAGCTCGACCGGCTCGCGCGCGGGGCGCCGCCGGCGCTCGCCGAGGAGTTCGCGAGCACGTTGTCGGCGACCAAGGAGACGCTCGAGGGCGTGCGCGGGCTCGCCCGCAGGTTGCGGCCCGAGGTGCTCGACGAGCTCGGCCTGGTACCCGCGCTGCGCAACCTCTGCGACCGCATCGAGGAGGGGACGGGGCTCGTCGTCCGCCGCTCGCTGGACCCCGACCTGCCGCCGCTGAGCCCGGACGCCGAGCTCGTCATCTACCGCGTCGCGCAGGAGGCGCTGACGAACGTCGTCCGGCACGCGTTCGCCGAGGCCGCCGACGTCTCGCTCGCGTTGCGCGACGGCACGGTCGAGCTCGAGGTGCGCGACGCGGGGGTCGGTATCGGCGCGCACACCGCCGAGCATTCCTCGGGCGGGATCCGCGGCATGCGCGAGCGCGCGCTGCTGATCGGCGCGCGGCTCGAGGTCGTGCCCGCCGCGAAGGGCGGCACGGACGTCCGCCTCCACGTCCCGGTGGCCGGCTGATGGCCATCCGGATCCTGCTCGCCGACGACCACACGCTCGTGCGTGCCGGGCTGCGCCGCATTCTCGAGGACGAGGTCGACTTCGAGGTCGTGGCCGAGGCCGCCGACGGCGCCGAGGCCGTCAGCGAGGCCCAGCAGCACGACTGCGACCTGGCGATCCTCGACATCTCGATGCCGAAGCTGACCGGCCTGCAGGCCGCCCGCCGCATCCTGGACTACAAGCCCGACGTGCGCGTGCTGATGCTCTCGATGCACGACAACGAGGAGTTCCTGTTCGAGGCCCTGCGCGTCGGCGCGGCGGGCTACGTCCTGAAGTCCTCGGCCGAGTCCGACCTCGTCGGCGCCTGCCGGACCGCGATGCGCGGCGAGCCGTTCCTGTACCCGAAGGCGGTCGGCGCGCTCGTGCGCGACTACCTCGGCCGCGTGACCCGCGGCGAGCTCGCGCCGGGCGAGGACCTCTCGCCGCGCGAGAGCGAGGTCGTCAAGCTGATCGCCGAGGGCCACACGAGCCGCGAGATCGCCGACATCCTGTCGATCAGCGTCAACACCGTCGAGCGCCACCGGCACAACGTGCTCGAGAAGCTCGACCTGCGCGACCGCGTCGCGCTCACGCTGTACGCGGTGCGGCGCGGCCTCGTCCAGCCGTAGGCCGGTGCAGCGCCCAGGCGGCGACGATGCCGCCGACGGCGCCGAACGCGTGCCCGTGCCAGGACACGCCCGGGGTGGGGACGAGGCCGAACAGCAGCGTGGTGCCGTAGACCAGCGCGACCACCACGCCCGCGCCCAGGTGCAGCGCCCGGCGGCTGTAGATGCCGCGCGCGATCAGGTAGGTGGCGTAGCCGAAGACGATCCCGCTGGCGCCGATGTGGACCGTCGCCGCGGGCGCCGTCAGCCACGTGCCGAGCCCGCCGACGAGCGCGACGATCGCCGTCACGGCCACGACCCGCGCGAGCCCGCTGAGCGCGATCGCCGCCCCGAGCACCAGGAACGGCATCGTGTTCGCGGCCAGGTGGCCGAAGTCGCCGTGCAGGACCGGGGCGAGCGCGATCCCGACCAGGCCCTCGGCGTCGCGCGGGCGGATGCCGGCCGAGTCGAGGTCGCCCGCGACCAGGTCGACGATCTCCACCGCCCACATCACCGCCGCGAACGCGGCGATGAAGATCAGCCCACGGGTGCGATCACCGGAGCGGTCGTTCATCGCGGGCTCATGCATGCGGGTGAGCCTACGCCAGGACGCTTAGCCGTGCCTCAAAACACTAGCCTTCCAATCGTTTGGTCGAGGGAGGAGGTCCCTGTGAGCGGGCGTTTCGAAGGCAAGGTGCTGGTGGCGACCGGGGCCGGTTCGGGCATCGCGGCGGCGACCGCGCGGCGCTTCACGCGCGAGGGCGGCCGCGTGGCCGTGCTCGACGTGGCGGCGGACCGCGCCGAGGCCGTCGCGGCGGAGCTCGACGGCGCGGTGGCGATCGCATGCGACGTGGCCGACGAGGCGGCGGTCGAGCGCGCGGTGGCGCAGGCCGTGGCCGGGCTCGGGCGCGTCGACTGCGTGCTCAACGCGGCCGGGATCGCCGACTTCGGCCCGCTCGAGGAGTGGTCGCTGAAGCGCTTCAACCGGATGCTCGCGATCCACGTCGGCGGCACGTTCCTGCTCTGCAAGCACACGGTCGGGCACCTGCGGGCGGCGGGCGGCGGGGCGATCGTCAACGTGGCCTCGATCGCGGCGCTGACCGCCCAGCCGTTCAATGCGCCCTACGGGGCGGCGAAGGCGGCGATCGCTGGCTACACGCGCCAGCTCGCGCTCGAGCTCGCGCCGGCGATCCGCGTCAACGCGGTCGCCCCGGGCCGCGTGCGCACGGGGATGACCGAGCCGCTGTACGCCCAGCGCGGCGGCGGCAGCTACGAGGAGGGCGCGCGCCAGGCGGCCGAGCACAACCCGCTCAAGCGCGTGGGGGAGCCCGAGGAGATCGCGGGGCCGATCTGCTTCCTGTTCTCGGAGGACGCCAGCTTCGTCACCGGCCAGCTCGTGACCCCCGACGGGGGCGAGACGATCGTCTGACTTCTACCAAACGACCGGTTGATATGGTTGGCTGATGCCGCGCATCGAGCCCGTCCCACCGTCGCCCGAGGGCAACGCCGTCTCGAACAGCCTGCTGGCCCGCGTGATGGGCCGGAACCCCGAGATCCTGAAGGCCTTCGCGCGTCTCGACACCACGATCCGCTTCAAGGGCCGCCTGCCGATGGAGCTCAAGGAGGCGGTCCGCCGCACCACGGCCGGGAACGTCGGCTGCGAGTACTGCGTGTCGCTGGGCGCGCCCAAGGACTCCTACGAGGACCGGCGCACCTCGCTCGCGGTCGCCTTCGCCCAGCTCGTGGCCGACGACCCCAAGAACGTCGACGACGGCCTGTTCGCCGTGCTGCGCGAGGAGTTCGACGACGAGGAGATCGTCGAGCTCGTCGCCTGGACCTGCCTGGTGGCGATCGCCGGCCAGATGTTCGGCGTGGTCATGGGGATCGAGGCGGCGAGCGAGGACGAGGCCGCCGAGTACCACGAGACGGTGGCGGCGCTCGCCGCCAAGGTGCGCGGATGAGCCGGCTGACCGCCGCCGACGACGAGTTCCACGACCCGCCGCAGCTCGACCCGACGTGGGCCGAGACGGCCTGGTTCGCGGCGCAGATCCCCGAGCGCGGGATGGGCGTCTGGCTGTACCCGCTGTTCCGCCGCCCGCTCGGCGTGATGTCCTGCCACATCTGGGTCTGGGGCCCGGGGGCGACCGAGCTCTGGCAGCACCCCTACTACCGGCACTACTGGCACATGCCGATCCCCGACGGGATCCGGCTGTCGAGCTTCGAGTTGCCGAACGGGCTCGCCTACCGCACGCTCGAGCCGCTCACGGCCTACGAGCTGCGCTACCGCGACGGTGACGCGCTCAGCGTCGACCTCAGCTTCCGCGCGATCCACCCCGCGCACGAGCTCGGGATCACCGACGCGCACGGGCACCTCGACCAGCTCGGCCGCGTCGAGGGCGAGATCGTGCTCTACGGCGAGCGGATCGCGGTCGACTGCATCGAGATGCGCGACCGCACCTGGTCGCCGCGGCGCGAGAAGCGCGACCGCACGTGGCTGGGCTACTCCTACGGCGCCGCCTCGGAGACGACCGCGTTCCACCAGGCGGTCAAGGTCTATCCCGACACGGGCGAGTTCGGGCTGCTCGGCGGCTTCACGCTCACCGACGGCGTCAAGACCGAGCTCGCGAGCGGCCGCCGCCACGTCGAGCGCGACGCGGCGGGCCGCCCGGCCGCGATCACGGTCGAGGCCGTCCAGGACGACGGCCGGGAGCTGACCGTGCGCGGAGAGGTCGTCAGCCAGATGCCGATCCACACCAGCCCGTACTTCGTCTGGGTCTCGCAGGTGCGCTGGACGCTCCCGGACGGGACCGAGGCCTGGGGCGAGGACCAGGAGACGTGGTCGCCCGGCGCGCTGCGGGCGATGCTCCGCAACCGGTGAGCACGCTGCTGGTCACGGGCGCGAGCGGCCTCGTCGGCGCGTGGGTGTGCCGGCTGGCCGTCGAGCAGGGCGATCGCGTGCGCGCGTTCGTCCGCGCCCCCGCCGGGGAGCTCGCGGCGCTCGGCTGCGAGGTCGTGCGGGGCGACATCGCGGACGCCGGCGCGGTCGCGCGGGCCGCGGACGGCGTCGACGCGGTGATCCACACCGCGGCGCTGGTCGGCGGCACCTGGGCGACCGCGACCGCCGCGGAGTTCGAGCGCGTGAACCTGCACGGGACGCTGCACGTGCTGGCCGCGGCCGGCGACGCCCGCGTGGTGGCGCTCGGCACGACCGCGTTCCTGGACCGGGGCCGCGGCGAGCCGATCACCGAGACGATGCCGGTGGCGCCCGAGAGCGCCGACCCGTACACGCGCACCAAGCGCGCCGCCTACCTGGCCGCGCTCGCCTCCGGGCAGGACGTCGTGTTCGTGCTGCCGGGCGGCGTCTACGGGCCCGGGATCGTGGCCGGCAGCGCGCTGCGCCCGACCTCGTTCAACGACGCCATCCGGCGCGCCTGCCGGGGCGAGCTGCCGCGCTACCCGCCGGTCAAGCTGGGCTGGGTGCTGGCCGAGGAGGTGGCGCGCGTCAGCCTGCTGGCGCTGGCCCGCGGGCGCGGCGGGGCGCGCTACCACGCGCTCGGCCACCCGGACGACGCGATGACCGTGCCCGCGTTCCTGTCGCTGGCGTGCGAGCTTGCCGGCGTGCCGCATCGCGTCGCCGCGACGGGCTCGCCGCGCGAGGATCCGGCGCTGGTCGAGGAGTTCGGGAACATGGCCTACACCGCCGACACGCCGTGGCCCGAGCCGCTGTTCGACTCCAGCGCCACCAACGCCGCGCTCGGCGTCCGCCCGACCCGTGTCCACGACGGCCTGCGACGCACCGTCGCCTGGCTCGCAACCACCTGAGGAGGAGCATGTCCCACCGCGTTTGCCTCGTTACCGGCGCCGCCTCCGGGATCGGCGCCGAGATCGTGCGCCAGCTGGCCGCCGCCGGCGACCGCGTCGTCGCCGTCGACCTGGCCGCGCCCGAGGGCTTCGAGGGCGAGGTGGTCGGCGCCGCGTGCGACGTGGGCGACCGCGCGCAGGTCGAGGCCGCGGTCGCCCTCGCCGTCGAGCGCTTCGGCGCGCTCGACGTGCTGTTCAACAACGCCGGCGTGATGGACGACTTCTCGGGCGCCGCCTCGGTCAGCGACGAGCTGTGGGAGCGCAACCTGCGCGTCAACGTCACCGGGCCGCTGTACGCCGCGCGCGCCGCCCTGCGCGTGATGCTCGAGGCCGGGGGCGGGACGATCGTCAACACCGCGTCCGCCGCCGGCCTGCGCGGCGGCCGCGCCGGCGTGGCCTACACGGCCTCCAAGCACGCGCTCGTCGGGCTCACGCGCTCGATCGCGTTCCAGTACGGCCGCCGCGGGATCCGCTGCAACGCGATCGCGCCGGGCAACACGCGCCCGACGCGGATCATGAAGGGGATGCAGTTCGACCAGGAGGGCCTGGAGACCGCCGGCCCGCTGCTCGACACCGTGCCCCCGCCGACGACGCCCGACCGCCAGGCCGCGGCCGCGATCTTCCTCGCCTCGCCCGCCGCGGACTACGTCAACGGCGCCGTGCTGGTGTCCGACGGCGGCTGGCTGGCGGCGTGAGCGACCACGAGGCGATCCGCGACCTGCTGGGCGCCTACGCGGAGGCCGCCGACCGCGGGCGCTCGGCGGCGCTCGCGGCGCTGTTCGCGCCCGACGGCGTGCTCGAGATCCACGGGGACACGTTCGACGCCGGCGCCTTCACCGGCCCCGAGGCGATCGTGGCGCGCCTGGAGGCGAGCCGGCGCGACCTCGCCACGCGCGTCTCGGTCGCGCTCCTGCGCCACCACGTCTCGACCGTGCGGATCGCGCTCGACGGCGACGCCGGACGCGGCGCGAGCTACTTCCTCGCGATCACCGAGGCCGGCCCGGACCACTGGGGCCGCTACGAGGACCG
>Ga0182742_1003796_pt1 | contig 14339 bp, 13 predicted proteins | sample eDN5th37CBELigMG_FD_128880 | JGI IMG/M metagenome (GOLD analysis project Ga0182742, IMG submission 128880) | Enriched Miracle-Growth compost microbial communities from Emeryville, California, USA - eDNA 5th pass 37_C BE-Lig MG (version 2)... ... | reverse complement strand
TCAGGTGCGTCGGCACCTGGCCGGTCAGGCAGATCACCGGGATGCTGTCCATCAGCGCATCCACCAGCCCGGTCACGGCATTCGTCGCGCCGGGACCGGAGGTGACCAGCACCACCCCCACCTTGCCGGTGGAGCGGGCATAGCCCTCCGCCGCATGCACCGCGGCCTGCTCGTGCCGCACCAGGATGTGGCGGATGGCATTCTGCTGGAACAGCGCGTCGTAAAGCGGAAGTACCGCGCCGCCGGGATAGCCGAAGATAACCTCTACGCCCTGGTCCTTCAGCGCCTGCAGGACGATCTCCGCACCCGACATCATGCGGGTTCCGGTGGCGGCAGCAGCGGTGGAGGACATGACGGGCTTGCTTCTTTCCTTGCTGGAAGGCGTCGGCCACCGCGGGCGGGAATGCCTCCCGGGCGCGGCAGACCGGCAGGGTTAGCCCCGCTGCTGCAGCGCGTCAACGCCAGGATTCAACAAACGCGAAGATTTCGGCCCTTTCCCTTTCCGAAAATTGCGCAAGACCCTCGATCCGCGCATGGATGATATGCGTATGCGCTGGATCGGCCAGGTCGTGATGCCGGAACCAGGTCGCCTGCCGCTTGGTATACTGTCCAATGTTCAGCACTGCCCGCTGCCGCGCCTCCGCCAGCACCATCCGGCCGGAAAGATAGGCCGCCAATTCCGGCACACCATGCGCCCGCATCGCCGGCAGGGCCGGATCCAGTCCGAGTTCGAGCAGGTGCCGCACCTCCTCCAGCGCGCCCCGGGCCAGCATGGCGTCGAAGCGCACGGCGATGGCCTGCCGCAACAGCGCCCGCGGCGGGTCCAGCAGCAGCGCGGCGAAACGGTAGGGGGCGGGGCCGGTATGCTCCGCCTCCCGCTGCCAGGCGAGCAGCCCGCGGCCAGTGCCGAGCCGGACCTCATAGGCACGGGCCACGCGCTGGCTGTCGCCGGGGCGGAGCGTTGCCGCCGTCTCCGGATCCATCGCGGCCAGCCGGGCATGCAATACCGGGGCGCCGAGCTCGGCCAGCAAGGCCCGCGCCTCCGCCCGCGCCGCCTCCGGCACCGGCGGGATGGCGGAGAGCCCCTGGGTCAGCGACAGGAAATAGAGGCCGGTGCCCCCGCAGAGGATCGGCATCCGCCCCTGCCCCACAGCCTCCGCCATGGCGGCCAGAGCCTCTCCCCGCCACCAGGCGACGCTCGCTGCCTCCGCCGCCGGGCGGATGCCGTAGAGGCGGTGCGGCACCCTGGCCTCTTCCTCCGGCGTCGGGCGGGCGGTCAGGATGCGCAGCTCCCGATAGACCTGCATCGAATCCGCATTGATGACCGTGCCGCCGAGGCGCTCGGCCAGGGCCAGGGCCAGGGCGGATTTCCCGCTGGCCGTCGGTCCGGCGACCAGAAGCGCCGATGGTTGCGTCATGCCTCCGCCCCCGGCATGGTCCGCGCCCCATGCCCCACGTCCTGACCCTGATCGCGCCGCCGGGCGGCCTTTCCGCCCCGCTCATCGCCCGCATCCGCACCGCCCTGCAGGCGCTCGGCGCCACAGTCGGCACGCCCGACTGGCTCTCGCCGGAGGAAGCCGCCGACCTGCCCTTCGAGGGCCTCGCCCCCGAACAGGCCGCCGCCGCCGCCGGCTCCGCGCTGGAGGGGGCGCCGGTGGATACCATTGCCCAGGGCGCCGAGGGCCGGCGCAAGAGGCTGCTGCTGGCCGATATGGACAGCACCATCGTCACCACCGAGACGCTGGACGAGATCGCCGCCTATGCCGGCCTCAAGGAGCGCATCGCCGAGATCACCCGTCGCAGCATGAATGGCGAGCTGGACTTCCGCCAGGCGCTGACCGAGCGGGTGGGCATGCTGAAGGGCCTGCCCGTTTCCGCCCTGGAACGCACCTGGGAAGCGACGGCGATGACCCCGGGCGCGGCGGAGCTGGTGGCCACGATGCGGACGAATGGCGCGCATTGCGCCCTGGTCTCCGGCGGCTTCACCTTCTTCACCGGCCGGGTGGCGGAGAGGCTGGGCTTCCATGCCCACTACTCCAACACCCTGGGCATTGCCGATGGCAAGCTCACCGGCCGGGTGGAGGAGCCGATCCTGGACCGCGACGCCAAGCTGGCGACGCTGAAGCGGCTCTCGGCGGAGCTTGGCCTGCCGCTTTCGGCCACGCTGACGGTGGGGGATGGCGCCAATGACTTGGCGATGATCCAGGCCGCGGGGTTGGGTGTCGCCTTTCGCGCCAAGCCCGTGGTCGCGGCGGCGGCACGGGCGCGGGTGGACCATGCCGATCTCCGCGCCCTGCTCTTCGCCCAGGGCTACCGGGCGGCGGAGATCGTAAGCCGGATCTAGCCCCGGCAATGGGGCGCCGCCCCGGATCCAGGCTATTCCGCGCCAGCGATTCACGCCTTGGGGTCCGAGGCAGCGCCTCGGACCCGCACGGAAGATCGCAGGCTAGCCCCGCTTGCCGCCCTCGCTGCCGCGCAGCCGCAGCGGGACGAAGCGCTGGCCATTCTGGCTCTCGATCAGCAGCAGCGCGGTCGGGCGGTTCTGCTTGCGGAGCTGCTCGATCCGGGCCTGCAGCTCCTGCGGCGTGTCCACCCGCTCCTGTTGCACCTCGGTGATGACGTCGCCGGGGCGCAGCTCGCGCTCCGCCGCCGCGCTGCCCGGCGCCACCTCGATGATGACCACGCCGCGCTGCTCCGGCTTCAGGCCGAAGCGTTCGCGTACCTCCGGGGTGATGCCGGTAACGCGCAGGCCGAGGCCGGCCAGCTCCGCCGGGCGCTGCTGCGGGCCGGGCGTCGCCGCGGCCTGCTGCTGCTCGGAAGGCAGCTCGCCCACCGTCACATTGACCGTCTGCTCCTTGCCGTCGCGCCATACCACCACGGGCACTTGGCGGCCGACCGGCGTCTCGGCGACGATGCGCGGCAGGTGGCGCATCTCCTTCACCTCCTGGCCGTTGAAGCGCAGGATCACGTCGCCGGTGCGGATGCCGGCCTTGGCCGCCGGCCCGTCCTCCTGCGCCCGCGCCACCAGCGCGCCGCGGCCGCCGCCCTGCAGGCCGAGGCCCTCGGCGATGTCGTCCGTCACCTGCTGGATGTTCACGCCAAGCCAGCCCCGGCGGACCCTGCCCGATTCCTGCAATTGGGCGACGATGTTCTTCGCCAGGTTGGCCGGGATGGAGAAGCCGATGCCGATCGAGCCGCCCGAGGGCGAGTAGATGGCGGTGTTGATGCCCACCACCTGGCCGTCCATGTTGAACAGCGGTCCGCCGGAATTGCCGCGGTTGATGGCGGCGTCGGTCTGAATGAAGTCGTCATAGAGGCCCTGGCGGATGTCGCGCCCGCGGGCCGAGACGATGCCGGCCGTGACCGTGCCGCCCAGGCCGAAGGGGTTGCCGATCGCCAGCACCCAGTCGCCCACCTCGATGCTGTCCGAATCGCCGAATTGCACCGCATGCAGCGGCTTGTCGGTCTTGATCCGCAGCACGGCGATGTCGGTGCGCGGGTCGGTCCCCAGCAGCTCCGCCCGGATCGAGGTGTTGTCGTGCAGGATGACGTTGATCTCGTCGGCGCCGTCAATGACGTGGTTGTTGGTCACCACGATGCCGGAGGGATCGACGATGAAGCCGGAGCCGAGGGACTGGGTCCGCCGCGGCCGCTGCGGCAGTTCCGGCCGCTCGCCGTTGCCGCCCGGCCGGTTGCGGTTGAAGAAGTCGCGGAAGAATTCCTCGAAGGGACTGCCCGGGGGTGCCTGCGGCAGGTCCGGCGCATCCGGCCGGTTGCGGGCCTGCAGGTTCTGGCTGGTGGAGATGTTCACCACCGCCGGCAGCAATTGGCGGGCCAGCGGCGCGAAGCTGGACGGCGCATTGCGCATGGGGACCGCCTGCGGCGCGGGGGATGCGCCATGAGCGGGCGGCGCTGCGGGGGCGGCCTGAGGGGCAGGTGCCGGGGCCTGCGCCGCAACCGGCCCCAGTGGGGCGGCGACGACCAGGGCGGCCAGAGCCAGGGGAGGAAGGCGCATTGCGGACACCTCGGCTTCGAATGGGCGGCGCGGACCGGCAACACGGTTCCGGCCGCTAAGGCTAGGCTCCAACAGGACCGGCGGTCAGAGACAAGGCCGCCGGCAGGCGGGTAGATGCTGCCGGGGGCGGCGCGGCCTCCCCGCCCCACCCCCGACGGGTCATTGTGGCGTGACGGGCGGCGCCACGGGCCGCGGCGCCCCCTCGGCGGGAAGGGACCGGAAATACTTGAAGAATTCCGAATCCGGGCTCAGCAGCAGCCGGGCATCGCCCTCCGCGAAGGCTTCCCGCCAGGCCTGCATGGTCCGCCAGAACTGGAAGAAGTCGGGATCCTGCTGGAAGGCCTCGGCGAAGATGCGGATCGCCGCCTGCTCGCCCTGACCGCGCAGGATGTCGGCATTAGCCTGGGCCTCCGCCAGCAGCACCGTCCGCTCCCGCTCGGCCCCGGCACGGATGCGCTGCGCCTGCTCGGCGCCCTCGGCGCGCTGCTCGCGCGCCACGCGCTCGCGCTCGGACTGCATGCGGGAGAGGATGGCCTGGGTGTTCTCCTCCGGCAGGTCGGCGCGGCGGATGCGCACATCCACCACCTGGATGCCGAAATTCTTCGCCTCGCTATCCACCCGCTTGCGGATCTCCTCCATGATCCGGGCGCGGTCGGCCGAGAGCACGGAGAGAAGCTGCTCGCTGCCCAGCACGTTGCGCAGGGTGGAGGAGACAATGGGCTGCAGCCGCAGCCGGATGCCGGTCTCCGTCGCGCCCACCGTCTGGTAGAAGCGGAGCGGGTCGGTGATCAGGTAGCGGGTGAAGGTGTCCACCACGATTCGGCGCTGGTCGCCCAGGATCACCTCCTGCCCGGGAGAATCATAGTCGAGCAGCCGGCGGTCGAAGCCGATGACCGTCTGGATGAAGGGCAGCTTCCAGTGCAGCCCCGGCTGCCGCACCACCCGGATGGGCTCGCCGAATTGGGTGATCAGCACCTGCTGCGTCTGCTGCACGGTGAAGAGCGAGGAGACCGCGGCGACGAGCAGGACCAGGGCAGCCCCGCCCAGGATGATGAGCCGGTTCATCGCGCCGTTCCCGTCGTGCTGCTGCCGCGCGACGGCACGAAGGCCGGCGGACTGGTGGCCGGCGGCGACGGCTGACGCGCCCCGGCGCCCGCGGCGCGGCTGGGCTCGCCGAGCTGCAGCAGAGGCACCAGCCCCTGCAGTTTGTCATCCACCAGGATCTTCGGGTTGCGCCGCAGGATTTCCTCCATGGTTTCCAGGTACAGGCGCCGCATGGTGATGTCCTCCGCCTGCCGGTAGGCGGAGAGCACGCTGAGGAAGCGCTGCGCCTCGCCGCGGGCGCGGGCCTCCTGGCTGTCGCGGAAGCCCTGGGCCTCCTGCACCATGCGCGCCGCCTCGCCGCGGGCGCGAGGCAGGATGTCGTTGCGGTAGGCCTCGGCCTCGTTGCGCTGCCTCTCGCGGTCGGCAGCGGCGCGCTGCACGTCGCGGAAGGCCTCGATCACCGCCGCCGGTGGGTCCACCCGCTGGAGCTGCACCTGGGTGATCGCCACGCCGGCCTTGTACTGGTCCAGGATGTACTGGAGGCCCTGCGCCACCTGCGTTTCGATTTCGCCGCGCGCCTCGGTCAGGGCCGGCTGGATCGGGGTGCGGCCGATCACCTCCCGCATCACGCTTTCGGCGGCCGACTTGATGGTGCTTTCCGGGTGCCGGGTGTTGAACAGGAAATCGGCGGCGTCGCGGATGCGCCAGCGGACGACGAAGTCGATGTCGATGATGTTCTCGTCCCCCGTCAGCATCAGGCTCTCTTCGAGCACGTCGCGCGCGGCGGGGGTCCGCTGCGGCGTTCCCTCGGCCGGGCGGTAGCCGATGAAGACCAGGTTCTCCGTGGTGACCCGCGGGGTCAGGGCCTGCTCGATCGGCCAGGGAATGTGGTAGTTCAGGCCAGGGGCGGCAGTGCGGTTGAAGGCGCCGAAGCGCAGCACCACACCCTCCTCGTCCGGCTGGACCCGGTAGAAGCCGCTGGCGGCCCAGAGGCCCAGCACGATCACGCCAAGAATGGCGAGGCCGCGCCCCCCGCCGCCGCCGGCGGGCAGGACGCGGCGCACCGCCGCCTGCGCCTGGCGAATCAGGTCATCGAGATCCGGTCCACGGTTGCCGCCGGGTTGCCCTGGCGGCGGCGACCCCCACGGCCCCCCCGGGCGAGGATTGCCCCAGGGGCTGGGTCCGCCATTATTCAGCGCCATCGATTGTGCCGGCCTCCGCTATCTTGTCGTTTCGTCCCGCCGGCGCCCGGCCCCCGGTCCCCCTGGGGCTGGATGCGCGGCGCCGCCCGGCCATATGACACATCTGGCCGAGCGAGGGATACAGTCGCGCCGAAATTCGGCACCCTGGTAGGCGCGATATTGCCGTGACATGGAGGCTTTTCAAGCAATGGGCGACTCACTGGTCGAGGCGGTGCGGGCGGCGCTGCGCGGGGTGCGGGACCCGGCAACCGGCCGCGACGTGGTGGAGGCCGGCATGGTCCAGGGCCTCACCGCGCGGGGCGGGCTGGTGCAATTCGCCCTGGCCGTGCCGCGGGAGCGGGCGCGGGAGATGGAGCCGCTTCGCCAGGCCGCCGAGCGCGCCGCGGGCACCGTTCCGGGGGTGCTGAGCGCGACGGTGGTGCTGACGGCGCATCGCGAGACCCCGGCCGCCGCCCCGCCCCCTCCGCCGCATCACGGCCATGGGCCGGCGCGGCAGGCGCACCGGGCGCCGCCGGGCCAGGGCGCCATGCTGCTGCCGGAGGTGGGAAAGATCGTAGCCGTCGCCTCCGGCAAGGGCGGTGTCGGCAAGTCCACCACGGCGGTCAACCTGGCGGTGGCACTGGCGGCGCAGGGTTTGCGGGTCGGGCTGCTGGATGCCGACATCTACGGCCCCTCCCTGCCGCAGATGCTCGGCGCGCGAGAGAAGCCGCGCACCGAGGGCCAGCGCATCATTCCGCTGCAGCGCTGGGGGCTGAAGGCCATGTCCATCGGCTTCCTGGTGGATGAGGAGACGCCGATGATCTGGCGCGGCCCCATGGTGATGGGGGCGCTGGAGCAGCTGATGGGCCAGGTGGAGTGGGGCACGCTGGACATCATGGTGGTGGACATGCCGCCCGGCACCGGGGATGCGCAGCTTACCATGTCGCAGCGGGTGCCGCTGGCGGGGGCCGTGATCGTCTCCACCCCGCAGGATGTGGCGCTGCTGGATGCCAGGCGCGGGGTCCGCATGTTCGAGCGGGTGAACGTACCCGTCCTCGGCATCGTCGAGAACATGTCCTACTTCTGCTGCCCGAATTGCGGCCAGCGCAGCGATGTCTTCGGCCATGGCGGGGCGCGGCGGGAGGCGGAGCGGCTGGGCGTGGAATTCCTGGGCGAGCTGCCACTGAAGCTCTCGATCCGGGAGCTGGCCGATGCCGGCACGCCCATCGTCGCCGCGAAGCCGGAGACGGAGGAGGCGGCTGCCTACCGCCGGATCGCCGCGCGGCTATGGGAGAAGCTGCAGGGCGCGGGCGCGGCGGCCGGGCCGCGGATCGTGGTGGAGTAGCGGGTCGGGGGCGGGGCCGTGCACAGGCCCGCCCCGTCTCCGCGACGGCCGGGCGCCGGCAGATGGCGGACCCATCCGTAGCGGCTGGCCGCGATGCCGCATGCCCGCCGCTAACCGAGGCCCGCGAGCCGGGCAAGGCGGCTGCTGTGCCCCAGGACCGCGCCGAGCGAGGCGGCATTCCGCCGGTCCGCAAGTGCCGCGGCCGCAGCCACGAGCCGGCCTTCGGATAGGCGTGCGAAGGCATCACCGAGCGCCACCGCGAAATACAGCATCACGCTTGCATCGCGGTAGCAGTCCGTGGTGCAGGCCTGACAGCCGTCGCGCACGGTCCTGCCGGGCTCGAAATCCCATACCGGGCAGAGGGGCTCGTGCCAGTCCTCGCAGCGCCAGAGATCGTAATTCCAGTCCAGATAGAAGTATTTGTAGCCGGCGAGGCAGTGGAACCGCTCGGCCTCCCCTCGCAGGCGACGGCGCATATCTGCGATGGAGGCCCGCGGGTTGAGGACCGGGATGATGCGGCGTGCCTCGTCCACTGCATCGAAGGCTGCCAGCAGTTCGGCCGGGGAGAGATCCACCAGGCTGCTGTCCTCCGACCAGACCAGCGAGGATGAGCCGAGCGGCGCCTTGCGCGGGTAGGAGAAGGTGACGGCGGCGAAGCCCAGCTCTCTCAGGAAGTGCGCCAGCGCCGGGTAGTCCGTGACCAGGCGGCTCATCGTGACCGAGGCGATCGGCGTCACGCCCCGCTCCGCCATGCGGGGAATGGAGGAGCGGATCCGCTCGCACACGCCTTTCAGGCCGCGATTCCTTTCATGCACGGCAGCGTCGGCGGCGTCGATCGAAACGAAGAGCGTGGTGATGCCGGCCGCCGGAAGCGCATCCACTTTGCCGGGCAACAGCCAGCCATTGGTCACCAGCGTCGGCTGGATCCCCATATCGGTCGCGGTCCGTGCCATCTCCACGATGCGGGGGTGCAGCAGCGGCTCGCCGCCCATGAAGGTGACGAATCGTACCCCGGCCCGCTCCTTCAGCAGGGACAGCGCGGCGGCGAAGCGGTCGGCGTCCAGCCACTTGCGATGGGTGACGAAGCCCTTGTCATGGGCGAAATTGCAGAAATTGCAGGTGGCATTGCATGCATTGGTGACGGACACGTTGCAAATGGCCGGACCGCCACGTGGCGCAAGCCGCAGGAGGTCGAACACGCGTGATCGCGGCTTCGTCATTTCCGTCCTCCTACGCCCATCGTGGTCCGTAGTCCTGCCGTCTCGGATCGATGCCAGGCCACCAGCCCGGGAAGGGCGAACGCAACCTCACGCGTGCGCCGGACAAGGGCGACCGCCAGGGCCGCCGCGGGCGGCACGCCAACCAACGCCGCGGCGCCCACGATCGCCCCCTCCTGCGCCGCAAGCGCGCCGGGCAGCATGAAGCCGACATTGCGCAACGCCTGCGCCAGGCTCTCGATCACCAGCGCCTCGGCCAGGGACACCGGCTGTCCGAGCAGCCCGAGCACAGCCATGATCTCGAAAGTACCCAGCACCCAGGCGGCGCCGTGCCACAGCAGGGACACCATGAGGCCGCGCCACTCCATGTGCAGGTGCAGCACTGCCCGGTGCAGATGGCCCATCCATTCCCGGCGCAGAGCCGGCCAGCGCCGGGCCAGCAGGCGCTCCAACGAGCCGAGGTGCCTCTGCGCCACCACCATGGCGACGGCGCCGGTCGCGGCGATGGCAAGTCCGGCGACAGCGAGGCCAGCCGGGGCATCATCGGCGCCGCCGGCCAGCAGCAGCGCGACGCCTGCCAGCGTGAAGACCAGCTGCGATACGGCCTCCAGCGTCATGTCCACGGTTGCCGTGGCGCCAGCCATATCCGCTGGGACACCGTGCCGGGTCAGCAGCCGCGCCGCTGCGGCCTGGCCGAGCAGAGCGCCGGCCGGCAGCAGGGAGTTGGCGGACTCCCGGTACCAGCGCAGCCGGATCATGACCCATGCCGAGGGCCGCATGCCGGCGGGCAGGAGGCAGCGCCAGGCAATCGCGGTCAGGAGGATCTGGGGCAGATGGACGGCGGCGGAGATAGCAATGCCCGCCGGTAGTTCCACCAGCACGCGACCGAGACCAGGAAGTTCCCCCTGACTCAGCAGCAGGAAGGCAGCGAAGGCCAGGATCCCCATGGCCACGCCATTGCGCACCCCGCGCCCCCACCAGGGCGCGCGGGCTAGTGGGGCGGCCTCTCCGGAGGCCTTGGAGGCAGAGTTCCCAGGCGCGGTCTCCATGGCTCCCCCACCCCTCATGCCTATCCGGACCGCAGAATCCTTCGGGATCTCGCCGCACCTGGCGGGACTGGATGCTGCGAGATCAGGGAGGGGCCGGGCCGGCGACCCGCCTGGACAGTTTCCTGACAGTTCCGGAGAGAGCTGCGGTGTAAAGGTCCGGCCATGCGACTGGAGCGCATTCGGACCGCGCCGGGTTCAGTCCGACCCCGGAAGGAGGCCGGTCGTCACCGCCCCGGTGCCGTCCAGCGCCCGATCAGGAAGCCGAGCAGCATCGCGCCGCCGAGCAGCGCGATGACCTCCCCGAACAGCGCATGGGCGAGCGGCAGGCCGATCAGCACCGCCGCCACCAGCAGCGCCACCCGCAGCCAGCGGGCGCGGCCAATGCCGGCGGGCGCGGCCGCCCCGGCACGGGCCGGCCGCCGGGCGACGCCGGAAGGACGCGGTGCCGCCCGGCGCGGCGGCGCTGTGCGAGGCGCCGTCCGGCGCGCTGCGGTCATGGCTGCGGCCGCTGCGCCATCGCCCTCCCGATGGCGATGCCGATAATGAGCGCCAACAGCACTCCCAGTACAGGCGAGCCGAAGAGGAAGGTGACCACCCCCCAGACCGCGCCCGCCACCGCCAGCGTCACCCAAATCGCCAGGGCCACACCCATGACCAGCAAGGCCAGCGGCAGGCCGAGGACCAGCAGCAGCCCGAGCAGAATCCAGCCCATGCGCGCCTCAGCCCTCCCGACCCAGCATGCCCATCAGCTCGCGCCATTCGCGCTTGGAGAGGCCGCTGCCCTCCTGCGCCACCGCCTCGCCAGCCAGCATGCGCTTCACCACGGCGAGCATCTGGGCGGAGAGCGTCACGGCGCCCATGCGGTAGTCGCGGAAGGCCTCGAAGACCATCGGCACCCAGGCTTCCACGGTGCGCAGCATCGCCTGGGCATAGGCGCGGATCTCGTACTGCGCATGCGGATCGGCCCGCAGGGAGAGGAAATGCAGCAGGTTGTGCAGATCCGTCTTCCAGTACCATTGCGTATAGGTGTTAAGCGTCAGGTTCATGCGCGCCAGCTCCCGCGCCAGGCCCTGGCGGGAGGGGTCGATGCGGTTGCCCGCCTCGTCCTCGTTCAGCATCTCCACGTAATGGTCGTAGGTCCGGGTCGCGTCCCGGCGCAGCAGGTCGAGGACGCGGGCCGCCTCCTCGCCCTGCAACACCTCGCCGCGGCCCTGCCGGTTGCTGGCCGATTGCGCCGCGAGATGCTCCGGGGCGGGAATGTAGAATTCGCGGTCCAGGATGGAGTAGCGCGCCGAATACTCGTTCACATTGGCGGTGCGGTGGCGGATCCACTGCCGGGCAACGAAGATCGGCAGCTTCACATGGTACTTGATCTCGCACATCTCGAAGGGCGTGGAGTGCCGGTGCCGCATCAGGTAGCGGATCAGCCCCCGGTCCTCATTCGCCGCCCGCGTGCCGCGGCCGTAGGAGACGCGCGCTGCCTGCACCACCGCCGCATCGTCGCCCATATAGTCGATGACGCGCACGAAGCCGTGGTCCAGCACCGGCAGGGCCTGGAACAGCATCGCCTCCAGCGCCGGCACGGTGGGGCGGCGGGTACGGCCCTCGGCGGCTCGCGCAGCCTCGATCTCCTGCTGCTGCTCCGATGTCAGCGCCATGACCCGAATTCCCCCTGCCGGAACGCGGCAGGCATAGCGCAGGGGTGGGCTTCGTTGCACCCCCTCGAATTCCGGTGGGCGGTGGTCTATATGTCGGGCGTCGCTTCGGCGACTATGGCGATAAACACGGCCCGGAATAAGCGTTGCGGACCCGGGGGCAGTGCCCGGCGCCTCCACCAATCCAGCCCTTTCGTCGTGGGGGCGGCATGGGGGCGAAACAGGCTCGACGCGCGTGGTAAAGGGGCCGCTTTTGCCCGGCATGGTTCCGCCGTTATCGGGCCGATCGATAAGTGCGAACGACAACAGCCGCGAGGCTGTCGCACTCGCTGCCTAAATAGGTAAGCGCGGCTCGGGGGGCGCCGGGCAACAGAAGCCCCCCACTCACCATTTCGCAATTGCGCTCCCACTTTCGTGAGGACTTTGCCTCGTCTATGGTCCGGGAAGAAGGTGGAACCATGAGCGACAACACTGCACCGACCGAGAGCCTTCTCCCCTATTCCTACTGGACCGAGGAAGCCCTGCGCGTCGTGGTGCAGGAAGCGCTGGCCCATACCGCGCAGCATGGTCTGCCGGGCGATCACCACTTCTACCTGACCTTCCGCACGGACCATCCGGGCGTCGTCATGCCCGGCCACCTCAAGGCCCGCTACCCGCAGGAGATGACCATCGTCCTGCAGCACCGCTTCTGGGACCTGAAGGTGGACCGGGGGGCCGGGACATTCAGCGTCGGCCTGTCCTTCGGCGGCGTGCCGGCGATGCTGACCGTACCCTTCGCGGCGCTGACCGCCTTCGCCGATCCGCATGTCCGTTTCGGCCTGCGCTTCCAGGGCCCGCCGCTCGGCATGGCGCAGCAGCCCGCTGCCGAGGCCGAGCCGGAGCCGGCGGAGGAGAAGAAGGCCGAGGCCACGCCCCAGGTGGTCAGCCTGGACGCCTTCCGGCGACGGCCGGCGCGGGACTGAAGCCCGCCCCTCCACTGCCGTTGGCTTGCGGGCCCGGCTGCGGTAATCCCCGCGTGACCTGACAGCGCCGCCCCCGGGGCGGCGCCCGTGCGCGGAGACCACCCGTGACCCCACCCCTCGATGCCGCTGAGGCCGCCCCGGCCCGGCCTGCCAACTTCCTCTACAGCCCGATGTTCCCGCTGGGGGAGGACAAGACCCCCTGGCGCAAGCTGCCGATCGAGGGCGTCTCGACCATCCAGGTCGAGGGGAAGACGGTGCTGAAGATCGCGCCGAAGGTGCTGGAGGAACTGGCCTTCGCCGCCTGCAAGGATGTCTCCCACCTGCTGCGCCCCGGGCATCTGCAGCAGCTTGCCAATATCCTGAAGGATCCGGAGGCCAGCGCGAATGACCGCTTCGTCGCGCTGGACCTGCTGAAGAACGCCAATATCGCGGCGGGTGGCGTGCTGCCCATGTGCCAGGACACCGGCACCGCCATCGTCTTCGGCAAGAAGGGCCAGCGCGTCTGGGTGCAGGGGGATGAGGAGGAGGCGATCTCCTTCGGCGTCCATCGCACCTATACCGAGACCAACCTGCGCTATTCCCAGATGGCGCCGCTCTCCATGTTCGAGGAGGTGAACACCGGCAACAACCTGCCGGTGGACTTCTCCATCATGGCGGCGCCCGGCGAGCATCACGCGGACGAGTTCCACCTGATGTTCGTGCTGAAGGGCGGCGGCAGCGCCAACAAGACCTTCCTCTACCAGCAGACGCGGGCGGTGCTGAACAAGCCGAAGCTGCTCGCCTTCCTGGAGGAGAAGATCAAGACGCTGGGCACCAGCGCCTGCCCGCCCTATCACCTGGCCATCGTCATCGGCGGCACCAGCGCCGAGACGAACCTGAAGACGGTGAAGCTGGCCAGCACGCGCTATCTCGATGCCCTGCCGACCAAGGGCGACAAATCCGGCCACGCCATCCGCGACCCGGAGCTGGAGGCCGAGGTCCACAAGCTGACGCAGAACCTGGGCATCGGCGCGCAGTTCGGCGGCAAGTATTTCTGCCATGACGTGCGGGTGATCCGCCTGCCGCGGCATGGCGCCAGCCTGCCCATCGGCATCGGCGTCTCATGCAGCGCCGACCGGCAGATCAAGGCAAAGATCACCCCGGAAGGCGTGTTCCTGGAGGAGCTGGAGCACGACCCGGCGAAATACCTGCCGGAAGCGACGGATGAGATCCTGGGCGGCGAGGTGGTCAGGATCGACCTGAACCAGCCGATGGATCAGATCCGGGCGACGCTGTCCAAATACCCGGTGAAGACCCGCGTCTCCCTGACCGGCACCATGGTCGTGGCGCGCGACATCGCCCATGCCAAGCTGCAGGAGCGGCTGGACCGCGGCGAGGGCCTGCCGGACTACATCAAGAACCACCCGGTCTATTACGCCGGCCCGGCCAAGACGCCGCAGGGCTTCGCCACCGGCAGCTTCGGCCCAACCACGGCCGGGCGCATGGACAGCTATGTGGAGGCTTTCCAGCGGGCCGGCGGCAGCTTCGTCATGCTGGCCAAGGGCAACCGCAGCAAGGCGGTGCGGGAGGCCTGCAAGAAGTATGGCGGCTTCTACCTGGGCAGCGTCGGCGGCCCGGCGGCGCGGCTGGCGCAGGACTGCATCCGGAAGGTCGAGGTGCTGGAATATCCGGAACTCGGCATGGAAGCGGTCTGGCGCATCGAGGTCGAGGATTTCCCGGCCTTCATCGTGGTGGACGACAAGGGGAACGACTTCTACGAAGGGCTCGAATAAGCCGCAGGGAGGCTGCCATGGCAGGGTACCGCGTGCGCGTCTGGTTCGACGCCGATGGCATGGGCATCGGCCAGCCGGCCAGGGACAGGGGCATCGTCG
>Ga0182742_1003795_pt1 | contig 14343 bp, 8 predicted proteins | sample eDN5th37CBELigMG_FD_128880 | JGI IMG/M metagenome (GOLD analysis project Ga0182742, IMG submission 128880) | Enriched Miracle-Growth compost microbial communities from Emeryville, California, USA - eDNA 5th pass 37_C BE-Lig MG (version 2)... ... | reverse complement strand
CGGCGCCATGGTCTCGCCGCCCGGTCGGGTCACGACCCACAGGCCCACGATCACGGCCACCGCGGCGACCGCCATCATCGCCTTCTGGCCCTTGGTGAAGCCGTCGAACAGCGACTTCGCCTGCGCCTTCACCCGAGTCACGTCAACGGCCATGGGAGTCCTTCCGGGCGCGGCCGTGGATGGCCGCCTCGTGACGGAGCGAGAGGTGCGAGCGAGTGGCGCCGCAGCACACGAGCGGAGGCCCGGGCGGAGCCGGAGGCGACGCCGGCCCGAGCGGCCGGGAGCGGGAGGCCAGCTGGCCGGAGCGAGTCATCAGCGCGGCCATCTAGACCTGCATCCTCATGATCTCCTGGAAGGCCTCGACGGCCTTGTTCCGGACGGCGACGGTGAGCTGGGTGACGAGCTGCGCCTCGGTGGCGGCCACCATGTAGTCCTCGACCCGCTCGAGTCGGCCGGTGGCGGCCTGGCGGGCGTAGGCGTCGGCGGTGTCCTGGGTGCGCTCCAGCGTGCCGATGGCGCGGGTGATGGCGTCGCCGAAGGCGGCACCCTGGTCGCCGGTGGCGGCCTCTTCCTGCGGGCGGACGCCGACGGTGGCGTTGGGCGACAGCGCGCCGATCGACAGCGACGCGCCGGCCGACGAGGCGGCGACGGGCGGGATCATCGGCACGGCGTCACTTCCCGATCTCGAGGGCCCGCTGGTAGCTGTCGCGAGCCCGCTCGAAGACGGCCACGTTCAGCTGGTAGGCGCGCTGCGCCGCGATGAGCGACGTCATCTGGTCCGACAGGTTCATGTCGGGCAGGCGCACCATGCCGTTCTCGTCGGCCAAGGGGTGGTCGGGCTGGTAGGAGAGGCGGCCGGTGGGATCGCCGAAGCGGACCTCGGCCACGCGCACGCCCCGGCCGATGCCCTGGCCGTCCTCGCGGGCCTCGGCCACCACGAAGCGCTCCTGGAAGGCAGGCTCGTCGGTGGACCGGACGGTGTTGACGTTGGCGACGTTGTCGGAGAGCGCGTCGAGCCAGGCCCGGTAGGTGGTCATGCCCGACGCCGGGATGGCCAGCGCCGAGAAGGGCCCGCTCACGGCTGGCTCCCGATGGCCGTGCGCAGCAGCCGGTACTTGGCGTTCATCGCCTCGACCATGAGCTGGCCCTGGAGCTGCGTCTCGGTGAGCCCGACGAGCTCCTGGTCGACCTGGACGTTGTTGCCGCTCAGGTTCGTCGGGTCGGTGGTGCGGCTGGCGGTGACGGCCATGGAGGACGGCTCACCGCGCCCGACGGCGTCGGCCAGCGAGTCCTCGAACGCCACCCGCCGAGCCAGGAAGCCCGGCGTCTCGGCGTTGGCGATGTTGTCCTGGTAGGCCTGGCGGCGCTGGCTGATCCCGCGCATGGCCGTCTGGACGGTCTGCAGCGTGAGATCGGAGATCGGAGAAAGACCCATGCGTGGACTCCGGTGAGAACGACGGGGTTCGCCGCCGGGTCCTTGGCGGTCACGCTGAGCGGTCCTTGCTCCCCTGCCTCATCGACCGCGGGTGAGCGCGGTTGAGCCGAGCGCCGCGTTCTTGACGCCCGAGCCCAGGATCAGCGCCGGGCGGCGGCCGCCGCGGTGGCGTGGAGCGCCGCGGGCAAGGGGCGCGCCGGCGGGACGCCGCCCGCCGCGAGGAGGTCGTCGAGCGAGGCCCGCCACGACGGGTCGGCCGCCACCACGGCCGGCACAGCCGCGGCCAGCGCGTCCCGCACGGCCGCTTCGCGCTCGTCGAACCAGCGGTCGGGGTGCAGCAGGGCCCCCCGCTCCCCCGAAAGCGGCACCGACGGCACCGCCTCGACCAGACCGGGCTCCACGAGGTTGCGCCCGCTCCAGCCGGCGAGGTCGGCCACGGCGTCGGCGTGGTGCCAGCAGGCGTCGGCGTGGCGCATCACCGACGATGCGCTCAGGAGCGACAGGGCGTAGAAGAGCTCGTAGTCCTCGGCGTGCGCCGGCAGGCCGAGCGCGGCGAGCTGCCGGTCGGAGCAGCCCAGGAACCCCTGGTGCGGCGCAGGGCTGCGCGACACCGAGCTGGTCCACACCTCCCGCACGGGCCGCCACAGCTGCACGATCGTGGCCTCGGGGTAGCGGGCCCGCAGCCAGGCGGTGCGGAAGTCGGCCCGCACCAGCTTGAGCACCGCCCGACCGGGCGCGTGGTCCACCAGCGCGTCGATCCACGCCTCCAGCTCTGGCGCGACGTCGCCCCGGCCGAGGACGAGGCGCTCCTGGCCGAACCAGGCCCGCCAGCGCGCGCGGAGCAAACCCGTGGGGAGGGCGCGGTACTCGCGCCAGTAGTCGTCGACGCCGACGTGGCCGAAGTCGCCGGTGGGGTACGAGCCCTCCACCAGCTCGGCGAGCTGGTCGTGCAGCGGCTCCAGGAAGACGGTGTGGCTCGGGTCCTGGCGGAGCAGGTTGGCGAAGAAGGTGGTGCCGCTGCGGAACCGCCCGACGAGCAGCAGCGGCGCGGGCGCGCCCTCACGAGGTGCGGAGGTGCTGGGCCCGGCAGGGCGCGCCACCGGCGCCGCGGCGATCCGGTGGAGCGTCACGCCCGCCGCCGAGGCCACGGGCGCGCCGGTGGCCCGCAGGTCGCGCACCAGCTGGACGAGCCACCCCTCGCCGAGGCGGTGAGGGTCGTCGACCGTGGCGGCATACGGGTTGGGCAGCAGCTCACGAGCGGCCGCCACCGGGTCGAGCCCGCGGGGCGCGCCGAGCAGGCGGACCTCGCCGGCGAAGGCTTCGGCCAGCTGGGCGCCCACCGCCTCCAGCGCGGTCCGCAGGTCGCCCCCGGAGGCGTCGACCAGCACGAGGTCGAGCAGGTCGGCGTGGGTGGTCGCGAGAGCCGCCTGGAGCGGGGCCCACAGCTCCTCGACGGCGTCGCGGACGGGGAGCAGCAGCGCCACGGGCCGCCGCGCTGGACCACCACCGGTCGCACGCCCGCGGAAGCCCCAGGACCGGGCCAGCGCGACGAGCTCGCCATCGAGCGGCGAGGCCGAGGGCTCCGGCAGGAGGTCGGGCCGTCCCCGGCCGCGGACCACCTCGGCCAGCGCGGCCACCGGGCCCTGAGCCAGCACCGCCAGCCAGAGGGCGTCGTCCAGCACCGGACCCGACGCGGCGCCGGCGGCGCGCCCCAGCGCCCGGTCCACGGCCGACCGCCGCACCAGCCCGCCGGCGAAGGCCTCCCGGTCGGCGTCGGGCGCCTCGAGGTGGCGGTCGCCGACCACGTTGCCGTCGAGCAGGACGGTGGCGTCGGCCGGCAGGCGGCGGGTGGCCCCGGGGGCGACGACGCCGCAGTGATCGAGGGGCGCCCAGCCGCCCACCGCGGCGACGGCGTCGGGCGCGTCGGCCAGCGGCCGCACCAGGCGTTCGAACGCGTGGGGCAGCAGCACGTCGGCGGCGTCGAGCGCCGCCACCAGCTCGCAGGTGGCGGCGCGCAGCCCGGCGGTCAGGAGCTCGCCGCGGCCCGACCCGTCGGCCGCGACGGCGCGCAGGCGCGGCTCGCCGGCGGCCACCAGGGCCAGCAGCGCCGGGGTGGTCTCGTCGTCGGCGCTGTGGGCCACGATCACCTCGACCGGCGCCAGGGTCTGGCCGAGCGCGCTGCGGACGGCGTCGAGGAACGGGCTGCCGGCCGGCGTGGGGACCACCACCGACACAGGCGGGGTCGGCTCGGTGGCGGCGCGAGGCGTGCCCCGCCGCCCGCCGGGGCGCAGGTCCATGGCCGCCGGCTTGCGCAGCACGACGCGGTAGGTGAAGGCGGCGACGTCGCTGCCGTCGGGGTGGAGCGCCTCCAGCTCGGCTCGCATGGCGGGCGACGGCTCCAGCGTCCAGCCGAAGCGCTGGAGCACCTCGACCTCGAGGCCGCTCTCCCAGAAGGCCCGCCGGTGGCCCGCCTCGGGCACGTGGTTGGCGTGGCCGCCCTCGAAGATCCACGCGTCGGCGCGGGCGGCCACGTCGTCGCCCCAGCCGAGGGCGAGGAAGCGGCGCAGCTGGCGGCGGTTGAGCAGCAGGTGGGCCCAGTGGGGGACCACGGGATCCGTGAAGGCCAGCAGCCGGCCCCCGTCGAGCAGGTAGAGGTGGTGGCCGGTGGCGTGGGTCCACAGCGGGCCGTACTCGGTGAAGAGCACGCCCCCGGGGCGCAGCACGCGGCGGGCCTCGCGCAGCACCGCCGGCACGTCCATGAAGTGCTCGAAGGCACAGGCGGAGAAGACGACGTCGAAGCTCTCGTCGGGGAAGGGCAGGTCGCCAGCGTCGGCGACGCGCACCTCGTAGCCGTCCTCGACCACCTCGCCGCAGCGCAGCTCGCAGGCCACCCAGCGGGCCACGCCCAGCTGCTCGACCGCGGCGCGCGGCACGGCTCCGCCGATCTCCAGCACCTCGGCGCCGGCGAAGCGCGCCACCGCCGCCGCGCCGGTGAGCGCAGCCTCGGTCCACGGGTTCAGCGCGTCGGGGTGGGCGGTGGGCAGCACCACCGGCGCCGCGTCCTTGGCCTCCAGCATCGGCGCGGCGTCGGCCAGGTTGGCGGCCGCGTCCGCGTGGGTGGGATCGAAGCCGGTGGCCGCCCGGAACGCGCCGACCGCCCCCCGGAGGTCGCCGGCCTCGAAGCGCAGGACGCCGAGCACGTTGAGCACGTCGGCCAGGGCAGCCAGGCGCTGCCCGTCGACGCCCTCCTCCGGCCACCACGAGTCGACCGCCCGGATGGCCTCGATGGTGGCCAGGTCGGCGGCGCCCTCCTCCACGAGGGCGCGGATGCGGGCGAGCGTGGAGGGGCTGGTCATGCGGGCACCTCGTGCGGGGTCAGGAGGGAGGCGGCGGCGGTGCCCGAGGCCGCGGCCTCGCACGCGTCGGGCAGGGCGGCGCGAGCGACGGCCACGACCGCGGCGACGAGCGCGGGGCCGTCGACCGCAGCGGCGTCGAGGGCGCCGCCGGCGAGCAGCAGCGGCGTGGGGACGACGACCGCGGCGGCGGGCGGCGGCGCGGCCCACCAGCCGGGCGGCGCGTGGGCCAGGCGCACGGCTGTGGCCAGCGCGTCGTCGGGCAGCGGCACGGCGGTGGTGGTGAGCAGGCAGGTGCGACCACGCAGCCGCGCTACGGCCTCGACCACGGCGTGGCCGTAGCGGACGGGGACCGGCAGGCGGACGACCTCCACGTCGCCCTCCAGGCAGGCCAGCAGGGCAGCGGTGTCGTCGCGGGTGCCGTTGTCGACCACGACCAGCTCGTAGGCGTCGTGGTGGCCGGCGGCCACGAGGGCCTCCAGCCAGGCCAGGCACGTGGCCGGGCCTCCGTCGGCGGTGAGGAGGATCGACAGCGGGCGGTCGAGGTCTCGGGCGCGGCGCCGGGCGCGCGCCCGGCGGCGGACGAGGGCGTCCGCGGCCGCGGCGACCAGGTCGGCGGCGGGCAGGCGGGCCAGGTCCTCGGCGGAGGCGCCGACGAGCAGCGCGCCGGCCAGGGCCTCGGGCTGCGGGAGCTGGTCGAGGAGGAGCTGCAGCCAGTGCGCCCGCTCCGCCTCGGGCCGGTCGGCCAGCGCGTCGAGCAGGCCACCCAGGCCGTCGCCGGCCAGGGCCAGGGCGACGACCTCGGCTTCGGGCACCGCCGCAGGACGAGCGTCGAGGAGCGACCCCCAGCCGGGGAAGCCGTCGCCCCACACGGCCGCTCGGCGGAGGCGGTGCCAGGCCTCGCGGGTGCGGCCGCGAGCCAGCTCGGCCCGGGCCGCCAGCGTCGGAGCCCACACCCGGGCGAAGGAGGGATCGGGACCGGTGGGACCGCGGCGCACCAGCGGCTCGAGGCGGCGCAGCGCGCTGGCGGCGTCGCCGGCCGCGAGGGCCACGGACGCGGCGGCGACGGCGCGGGTGTCGGCGTCGAGGGCCGGCTCGGCCCGCTCGAGCTCCGCGGCCACGCGGGCCACGGCCTCGTCGTCGGCCAGGTCCAGCGCGGCCCGCAGCGCCGTGCGCAGGGTGTCGGCGGCCGAGGCGCCGGTGGCGGTCGGCGTGTCGAGGACGTCGAGGGCGACGTCGAGGGCCCAGCCGTGCAGGCCGGCGCCGGCGAGGGCGTCGGCGCGCGCCAGCGGTCGAGCGGCCGACCGGCGCGCGGCGGCCGCCTGGTCCGGCGACGGGCGCTGGCCCACCACCTCCAACCCCGGCGCAAGCGGTGCGGTCGCCGCGGGCGACGGCCCGTCGTCGCGCCCCACCCTGACGAGACGGGCCTCTCGGCGCCAGGGGGTGAGCGCCGCGGGCCGGTACGGCCCCGGGGCTCCCCAAACCGCGACGGCGTAGGCCGCGACGTCGTCCGCCGCCAGCGCGGCCCGCAGGCCGGCGCGGTCGCGGACCACGGCCACCTCCTGGGGCTCGAGGTGGAGGACCCAAGGGTTGCGAAGCGCCGGCTCGTCGCCGCGGCCGTCGACCACCCGCCACCCGAGGCGGGCGGCCAGCAGGTCGCTGCCGTCGCGGCTGCCCGTGTCGACCCAGACCCGCTCCGCCACCAGCCCGTCGAGCGACGCGCTGAGGTGGCGGAGGGCGAGGCGGGCGTCGCGGCCGACCACCACGGCGGTGACCGGCAACGGCTCCGCGGCGAGCGCGGGCAACGCCGGCTCGAAGCCGAGCGGCGTCACGTCGAGGCGAGCGGGGCCGCGGTGCTGGCGGTGGGCCACCAGGTCGTCGGCCAGCACCAGGCGGCGCCCCTCGGCCCGCACCACGCCGAGCCACGGCTGGGCGCCGGCGTCGAGGTCGAGCCGGCCGTCGAGCGCGGCGAGGGTGTCCCGCCGCAGCGCGATCCCGCTCGGGTCGAGCGCGGCCACCTCGGCCAGCGCGCCGGGCCCAGCGGACCCGCCCGTCCCGCCCGAGGCGACCAGCGCGGCGCGGGCCTGGAAGTCCTGGTCGGTGCGGTAGGCCGGCAGGTCGAGCGCGGCCCAGCCCACCCCGGTGTTGGTCCGCAGGCCGACGGCGCCCACCGTCGGGTCGGCCAGCGCCCGGCGCACGCTCTCCGCCCACCTCGGGCCGAGCAGCACCTCCGAGCCCATGCACAGCAGCAGCTCCCCGGTGCTCTCGGCGATGCCCTGCTCCACGGCCGCGCGGTAGCCGACGCGCTCCTCCAGGCGGACGAGCCGGCCGCCCACGGCGGCCACCACGGCGCGCTCCACGGGCGGGATGAGGCCGTCGTCGACCACCACCACCTCGACCCGACGGTCGGCACCGAGGCGGAGGTTGCCGAGGCACGAGCTGAGCGTCTCCTGGTCGTCGTCGGCGTGGACGATCACGCTGATCACACCGGCGCGCCCCGCGGCCGTGGAGGCCGTGTGCACCCGCCGGGAGGGCAGGCGGCGGCCGGCGTCCAGCACGGGCGCGAGGTCGCGCCGCAGGCGGCCCCGGCCCACCCGCTCGTCGATGTGGCCCGGCGCGGCAGCCCGCACGCGGGCCCACAGGGCGCGGTCCTCGTGGAGGCGGAACACGGCCTCCGCGAAGGCGTCGGCGTCGTCGGCCACCAGGCTGTGCTCGCCGTGCACCACGTCGAGGCCCTCGAAGGCCACCGACGTCCCGACCACGGGCAGCCCGGCGGCCATGGCCTCGCACACCTTGCCCTTCACGCCCGCGCCCCAGCGGAGCGGGGCGATCGACACCCGGGCCCGGTGGAGGTAGGGGAGCACCTCGGGGATCCGGCCGACGACCTCGATGCCGGGGCCGGCCAGCGCGGCGGCCTCGCCCCGGGGGTCGAAGCCCGCGATGGTCAGCGGGATGCGCGCCACGCCGGCCGCGTCGCAGCGAGCGTCGAGGCGCGGCCGGATCTCGTCGCGGTACCAGCGCATGGCGTCGCCGTTCGGGGTCGGCACGAAGCTGGCCACGAAGAACAGCCCCTGCCGGGCGTCGAAGTCGGGGCCGGGGTCCTCCAGGTCGTGCACCACCGACACCAGGTGCACGTCCACCCCGGGCGCGGCGCGCCGCACCACGTCGGCGTCGTCCTCGGTCACGCACACCACGGCATCGACCGCACGGCAGGCGGCCAGCTCCTGGCGCCGCGTCCGCCGGGCTTGCCGGCGCAGGTCGTCGCGGCCGAGCACCTCCGCCTCGCGGCCCTCCCGCACGTGGTGCACGTCGACGGTGTCGAGCACCACCGGCGTGTCGGGCAGGAAGGCCCGCAGGTCGGGCAGGTAGCGGGGCACCAGGTAGTGGAACGACAGCCACACCAGGTCGGCGGGGTGGCGCAGGGCCAGCTCGCCCACGGGCGGGCGGAACACGCCGGCCAGCTCCTCGCCCAGGGGGTGGCCGAGCACCAGGCGGGGGTCGGCGCCCCACGACATGACGCCCAGGCGGGACAGCGCGGGCACGTACTCGTCCCGGCCCTCGGCGTGGTCGGCCACGTAGAGGACGTGGTGGCCCTGGGCCCGCAGCTCCTCCACGATGCGATAGGCGCGCAGGTGCCCCGTGTCGCGGTCGAAGGTGAGCGTGGCCGGGTCGATCATCCAGACGCGCTTGGCGTGGCGGGCCGCCACCCGCGACGCCAGCCAGTCGTGGGCCAGCACCTCGCCGGGCCCGAACCCGCCTTGCGGGCGGTGGGCCAGCGCGTCGAGGTGGCGGGCGCCGGTCGCTGGCGAGGGCTGCTCGCGCAGCTCGCGGGCGTAGCGCTCGGTGAGGACGTCGCTCGCGCCCGCCGTCGGGGCGGACGTCGCCGAGCGCGGGACCACGACGCGCGCCGCCGGCTCGAACCAGGTGCGGACACCCAGGCGGCGCAGGGCGAAGGCCACCGCCGCGCTCCGCGCCACGGGGTCGGCCACGGTCAAGTCCTCGGCGGCGACGCGGGCCAGCCACGGGCCTCGCAGCGCGACGCAGGCCGGCCCGAAGGCGTCGACGTGGCGGCGGCAGGCGTAGGGCGGGGCGTCGGGCCAACGGGCGCCGGCGCCGTAGGGCGCCACGGTGCCGTCGGCGAACACCAGCGCGCCGGCGTGGGCGAGCGTGCCGTCGGCCGCCAGCACCGCGGGCTGCGCGCCGCCGAGGTGGGGATCGTCCGCGAACGCGGCGAGCAGGCCGGCCAGCCAGCCGTCGATGGGCGCGGCGCCGTCCACGAACACGACCACGTCGGCCCCGGCCACCACCGGGAGGGCGGCGGCCTCCGACCAGTCGCGACGGGGGTCGCCGTGCAGCGCGGCGTCGATCGTCCACCGGCCCACCCGGTCGACGGTGACGCCGTCCGACGTGACCAGCCGCAGGTCGCCGGCCACGTCGCCGGGCGCGGCACCGAGCACGGCCACGAGGTCGGCGTGGTGGGCCACGACGCACACCGACGGACGGTCCGGCCAAGGGGGCACGGACGGGGACGACGCACAGGGCGGTTGGGACACGAGCTGCCTCCGGATCACGCGGCGGGTGTCGCCACCCGTGCACCGCGACACGACGCAGCCGTCCCTGGCCGCCTCCGACCCGCTCCCATCGGCGGGAGGCGACCGGGCTTGAGCCGGGTCAGGCGCGGGGTCGGAGCGGCGTGTGGCGTCAGCCGGCGGCCACCGCCACGCCCGGCACCACCGGCGCGCCGGACGCACCGACCACCTCGAGGGCGGCCGGCCCCGGCGAGGCCAGGCGGGTCTGGCGGGCGCCGTCGACCACCAGGTCGGCCGGCCCTGGCGCGGCGGCCTGCAGCGCGGCGCGAGCCGCGCCCACCTCGCCGACCCGGACCTCCTCGCCGGCGCCGAGCACGACGACGGCGTCGCCGCGCAGCCCGGCGAACATCGCCTCCGCGCCGGCGGCGTCCTGCCAGTCGACGGCCACCACCTCGACGTCGTGGCCCAACGCCCGCAGGCCGGCCACCGCCAGGTCGCAGCGGGCCGCCTCGTGCCGGGCCAGCACGCGGACCCGGTCGGCCACCGCCAGCAGCGAGGCCGTGCTGCGCAGCACGGCGCCCGGGTCGTCGTCGGCCAGCACGAGCCCGTCGAGCCCGCCGGCGCGGACCCGGCCGTCGGGGGCACGGCGGGCGGCGTCGAAGATGACCTTGGCGTAGTCCACGCCGAGCGCGGCGAAGGTGGCGCTGCCGTGGTGCAGGACCACGCTGCCGTCGGCCACGCGCAGCTGCCGGCCGTCGGCCAGGACGCGCTGGCAGAGCTCGTCGTCCTCGAAGTTGCCGAGCCCGAAGCGCTCGTCGAGACCGCCGAGGCGCTCGAACAGCTCCCGTCGGGCCAGGAAGCAGAAGCCGACCAACCGGTTCACGGTCCAGGTGCGCCCGGCCCGCTGCGCGGCCCACTCGGCGCCCCACCGCCGGGCGTCGTCGCCGTCGGCGTCGGCCAGCTCCGGCGAGCCCGGTACCGCCTGCCAGCCGGAGATGCGGTTGGTCCGGGGCCCGACGAGGCCGGCGCCCGGCACGGCCAGGGCGGCCCGCAGCTCGTCGAGCCAGCCGGGCACCACCTCGGTGTCGTTGTTCAGCACGCAGACCAGCTCGCCCCGCGCCGCCCGCAGGCCCTGGTTGACGGCCCGGGGGAACCCCAGGTTCTCCTCGTTGCGCACGACCACCACGTCGGGTGCGGCGGCCAGGGCCACCGGGGTGGCGTCGGTGGAGCCGTTGTCGACCACCACCAGCTCCAGCGGCCCTCCGCCGCCGCGGCGCAGCGAGTCGAGGCACGCGGCGGTGAGGTCCCAGCGGTTCCACACGGGGATGACCACCGAGACCAGGCCCGCGACGGACGCCACCGGCGGGACAGCGCCCAGCTCGGGCCGGGCCGGGGGCGGCACGGGCCGCGCCAGCGCCTCACCGAGCGCGCCGGCCAGGCCGGCCCCGCGCACCACGGTGTCGACCCGGGCGGCCAGGGCCGCCGGGAGCGGGTCGGCGCCCGCCAACCAGGCCAGGACGGGCCGGCGGCCGAGGGCGGGCGCCAGGAACGGGAACTGGCTCTCCACGAGGCTCGCGGCGGCGAACACCACGGCATCGGGCTGCAGCGAGGCGACCAGCTGCGTGGGGGCCGGGCGGGTGGTGCAGGACCGGGGTTGACCGCCCGGCCCGGCGTGGCGGTCGGCCTCCAGCACCAGCGCGCTGGCGCCCTCCAGCTCGCGGCGGTCGCCTGGGCCGACCGGCCGCTCGCTCCAGACCACCGGGCGGCGTCCCGTCGCGGCCACCGCCTCCACGGCCCGGCGGAGCTCGCGGCGGCCGGCCGAGGTGAGCCCGTCGCGCCAGCCCGGCACGAGCAGGAGGACCGAGGGTCCGACCTCGTCCGCCCAGGTGGCGGGGACCGGACCGGCAGGCGCGTCGAGGCTGAGCACGACGCTCCAGTCGGCCGCGAGCCGCCCGGGTTCAACGCAGGGCGTCGACCACCACCGCCGCGGCCGACACCGTCGAGAAGGCCAGCACGCCCGGCCGGAGCCAGCCCCGGTCGAGCACGGCGTGCGCCCGGCGCCCCAGGAGGGAACCGACCACCACCAGCGGTGCCAGCAGCAGGCCCACCCCCAGCTGGGTGCGCGTGAGCGTGCCCGCCACCCCGAGGGCGACCAGCGACAGCACCGTGCCGACGCAGAAGGCCGCCGCCAGCGTGGCCCGCATGGTCGGGCCGGGGTGGCGCTGGTAGAGCAGCGCCAGCGGGGGGCCGCCGATCCCGGCGGCCGTGCCGGTCAGGCCGGACACCATGCCGGCCACCACCTGGGTGGAGGGCTGCACCGGCAGGGGCGGCGTGGTCAGGCTGGCCAGCACCAGGAGCAGGACCACCATGCCGACCACGCCCCGGAGGGCATCGGTGGAGAGCCCCGCCACCACCCACGTGCCGGCCACCGTCCCCGGGACGCGACCGGCCAGGATCCACGCCGTGCCGGGCCGGTCGACGGCGGCGTGCTCGTGGCGGAGCATGGCCACCGACATCGGCAGGCCGAGCATGATCACGGCCGCGGGCAGGGCCTCAGGGAGCACCACCGCCAGGACGGGCACGGTCACCAGGTTCATGCCGAACCCGATGGCCGACTGGATGCTGGCGCCCGCCACCGTGGCCGCGGCCGCGACCACGAGCGCGACCAGGCTGAGCTCCATGACGGGGGAGCAACGTAGTGGTCGCGCCGGCAGGCGCCGCGGCGCTCAGGTGGAGGTGGTGGCCTCGTCGGCGCAGGGCCGGCCCTGCGACACCAGGCGCAGCGGGGCCGGCTCGCCGTCGGAGGGCCGCCGGCTGCGCCGGTGCTGGCCGGCGACCGCCCGCCGCTCGAGCGGGACGCCCGGCAGCTGCCGGACCGGGGTGGGTACGGACGGGTCGAGCACGGCCAGGTCGCCGACGATGACGGCCTCGACGCTGCCCGCCTCCGGCACAGCCGCCTCCCGAGCCGCCACCTTCGTCGTGCCGCGCTTCGTCCGAGCCCCACGTGCCTCCGTCATGGCGCCACCTTGGCCCCCCGGGCGCCCGGTGTCGATGGTGGAACGGTAACGATCCGGTGCGCGCCGTCGCGCGGCGTGTCGCCCCGGCTCAGGCGGCGAGGGCCCCCACCAGGTCGCCGACACCTACCGCGGTGGCCCGAGCACGGAGGCGAGCCGCCTGGGCCGCCCCCAGCCGGGCGGCGGCACACCGCAGGAAGGGCTCCGGGCCCGTCTCGGCCAGCGAGGCGCCGTGGAGCGCCACCGTGAGGGCCTGGTCGTCCTGCCCGGCGGCGGCCAGCGGGGCCAGCAGCTCCAGGCACCGCTCGGCGTCGGTGGCCGCGCCGAGCACGAGGTGGTCGGCGACGGCGGAGGCCCGGTCGAGCAGCTCGGCCAGCAGCGGCGCCAGCGCGGCCACCGGCAGGGCGGCCGCGGCGTCCTCGGCCAGCGGGCCGACGACGGCCGGGTCGCCCCCCTGGGCCAGGAGCGCGGCGGCGGCCAGGAGCCGGTCCACCGGCGAGCGGGTGGCGTCGGCGGCCACGGCGGCCAGCGGGCAGCGCTCGGCGAGCCCGATCCGGTGGAGCCGGGCCGACCAGCGCACGGCCGCGTCGACGTCGGCGCCCGGCAGCAGCGGCAGCACGTAGGCGTAGACGGCGGCCACGTCGCCCAGCCGCCGGTAGAGGGCGTCGAGGAGCAGCTCGGCCGGCACCGGCTCCAGGCCGGTGACCACCCGGCAGGCGGCTTCGAGCTCGTCACCCACCAGGTCGGGCACGGCCTCGGTCGGCACCTCGCCGACGGCGTCGCCCGCCTGGGCCAGGACCAGCCAGCCCCGCCCGTCGAGCGGGCGGGAGGCCACCAGGGCGCGCGCCAGGGGCAGCGCCTCCCCGGGCCGGCCGCTGGCGACCAGCGCGCCGGCGCGCAGCAGGTCCACCTCGACGGGGTCGTTGGCCGAGTACACGTCGTTGACCACGCTGCCCGGGCCGAGGCCGGCCAGCGCCTGGAGGGCGGCCGTGCCCTCGCCGCGGGCCAGGAGGACCCTGGCCCGGAGCAGGGCCACCAGCCCTGCCGGTCCGTCGAGCCGGGCGACCTGCTCGGCGAGCTCCGCGGCCTCGTCGAGCCGGCCGAGGCGCAGCGCCACCTGGGAGCCGTACTCGGCGGCCGCCCGCCGGAACGTGACGTCGCCGGTGTCGTCGAGCGCAGCTCGGAGCTCGACCAGCGCCTCCTGCGGCCGGTCGGCCAGCAGGTGGGCTCGGCCCAGCTCGAAGCGGGCGCGCGCCCGGTCGTCGTGGTGGGCGGCCTCGGCGGCGGCGATGCGGGTGTTGCGGGCGCCCTTGTCCTTGGCGGCCACGTGCTCGCGCAGGTAGCCGCTGTGCACGATGCGGGGCGCGTCGAGGGCCAGGGTGGCCGGCACGCGACCCGTCGGGGTGAGCGGCTGCTCGTGCAGCGCGCCCTGCCACCGCACCCGGGTCCGGCGGAAGACGCGGGCCAGCGGCACGGGGTGCTCGGCCCGCACCGGCGCCAGCACCGACCCGTGCAGGTCGAACAGCGGCAGCGTGCACACCTCGGCCGCGCCGCCCGCCGGGCCGGCGCCGGTGAGGAGCAGCTCGCGGAAGGCCCGCCGCTCCGCCGGCGTCGCCTCGAGCACCTCGTCGGCGTCGACGCTCACCACCCAGCGGCCGCGCGCCGCCCGCCGGACCACCTCGCGGGCGGCCGCGAAGTCGTCGCCCCACGAGCCCTCGATCACCACCGCGCCGGCCGCGCGGGCGATGGCCACCGTGGCGTCGCTCGACCCGGTGTCGTGCACGACGATCTCGTCGACCAGGCCGTCGAGGGCCGCCAGGCACGCGCCCAGCTGGGCTTCCTCGTCGCGCACGATCAGACAGGCGCTCACCGCCGGGACGCCGGCGCGCACGTGCACGTACGCCGCCGGCACCACCGCGGTGCGCCCGCCGACGGCCGAGGCCCGCACCATCACGCAGGCGTCGACCAGCGGCGCGTCGAAGGGCGCGGGTGCGGCGGCCGCCAGGGCGCGG
>Ga0182742_1003794_pt1 | contig 14350 bp, 16 predicted proteins | sample eDN5th37CBELigMG_FD_128880 | JGI IMG/M metagenome (GOLD analysis project Ga0182742, IMG submission 128880) | Enriched Miracle-Growth compost microbial communities from Emeryville, California, USA - eDNA 5th pass 37_C BE-Lig MG (version 2)... ... | reverse complement strand
GAGCCGGCCTCGACGAGGTCGTCGAACGAGATGACCTCGGCTTTGATGAAGCCCTTCTCGAAGTCGGTGTGGATGACCCCCGCCGCTTGCGGAGCCTTCCAGCCCTTGCCGATCGTCCACGCGCGAGCCTCCTTGGGCCCGGCGGTGAGGTACGTCTGCAGTCCGAGCGTGTCGAAGCCGATGCGCGCGAGTTGGTCGAGGCCCGACTCCTCCTGGCCTGTCGATGCGAGCAGCTCGGCGGCGTCCTCGGGGTCGAGGTCGATGAGCTCGGACTCGATCTTCGCGTCGAGGAACACGGCCTGCGCCGGCGCGACGAGCTCGGCGAGCGCCGCCTTCTTCGCGGCATCCGTGAGCACGCTCTCGTCGACGTTGAAGACGAAGATGAACGGCTTGGCCGTGAGCAGGCCGAGCTCCTTGATGGGGGCGAGGTCGAGACCGGATGCCGACAGCAACTGGCCACGCTGCAGAGCCTCCTGCGCGGCAAGCGCGGTCGAGAGCACGACCGGGTCGATCTTCTTGCCCTTGACCTCCTTCTCGTACCGCGGGATCGCCTTCTCGAGCGTCTGGAGATCGGCGAGCTGAAGTTCGGCGTTGATCGTCTCCATGTCGCCCTTGGGGTTCACCGCCCCTTCGACATGCACCACGTCGTCGTCGTCGAAACCGCGCACGACCTGGGCGATCGCATCCGCCTCACGGATGTTCGCGAGGAACTGGTTGCCCAGACCCTCCCCCTCGCTCGCGCCGCGCACGATGCCGGCGATGTCGACGAACGACACGGTCGCCGGAATGATCCGCTCGCTGCCGAAGATCTCGGCGAGCTTCTCGAGTCGCGGGTCGGGCAGGCTCACCACCCCGATGTTGGGCTCGATCGTCGCGAACGGGTAGTTCGCCGCGAGCACCTGATTCTTGGTCAGGGCGTTGAAGAGGGTGGACTTGCCGACGTTGGGCAGTCCGACGATTCCGATGGTGAGAGCCACGGGCATCCAGTCTACGTGGGGGTGCAGCGGAGCCCCGCGCCCCGGCGAGGCCTAGGCTGGCCGGATGCGGTTCGCTCACGTGACCCTCGCAGCACCCCTCGACCTCCGCGACTTCTACGGCAGTCGGCTCGGACTCCCGATCGACGGCGGCGCGATCGTCATCGGCGAGACGAGGCTCTCGTTCCGTATCGAAGACGGCGACGCGTTCTATCACTTCGCCCTGCTCGTGCCGGGCGACCGGTCCGACGCGGCGGTCGAATGGGCGCGAGGCCGGGTCGAGCTGCTCGGCGACATCTTCGACTTCGCGTTCTGGGATGCGCGCGCAGCGTACTTCCACGACCCGGCGGGCAACATCGTCGAGCTCATCGCCCACCGCGGATTCGAAGAGAACGGGCGTTCCGGGGCCTTCGACGCGGACGAGATCATCGGATTCTCAGAGCTCGGCCTCGTCGGCGATCGGCACGAGCTGCTGCGTCAACTCGAAGAGATCGGGTTCACGCTCTGGGCCGGCGGGATCGACGAGGTCGACAGCCTCGGCTTCGTCGGAGAGAAGGGACGCACCCTCATCCTGACCCGGCCGGGGCGCGGCTGGCTCCCGACGGGACGACCGGCGGAGCCGCATCCGGTCTCCATCGAGTTCGGCGGACCCGAGGCGGCGACGTTCGTTTTCAACCCTCGCGCCGAGAAGCGATAGGGCCCGCTCAGCCGAGCAGCTCGACCAGCCCGCGCAGATCCGTCACGATGTGGTGCGGCTCACTCTCGAGGTCGGCGCCGCGCCGGTCGATCCACACGGCCGTCAGCCCCGACGCCCGCGCACCGCCCACATCGGCATGCTGGTTGTCGCCGATGTGGATCGCTTCGTCGGCCGTGACGCCCATGCCCGACACGGCAGCCGCGAAGATCGCCGGATCGGGCTTCTGCGCGCCCACCTCGCCCGACACGAGGATCGCGTCGAAATGAGGCGTCAGCTCCACCGCGTCGAGTTTCGCTCGCTGAAGGTCGCTCGGCCCGTTCGTGATGATCGATGTGCGGATGCCGCGCCGCCGGCACTCCGCGAGCACCTCGAGCGCCTCGGGGTACAGCGACCACGATGCGGTCTCGATCCGCCACTGCAGTGCTGCCGCATCCTTCGCGGCGGCGTCGAGGTCGTCGACGCCGAACTGCGACAGCGCACGACGCCAGACTCCCGCGATCACGACGTCGGTCGGGATGCGGCCGACCATCCACTCGTCGCCGATCTCGTCCCAATGCTCCGTCCACGCGCGGCGATGCACGGCGTCCACGTCGGCGGCCGTCAGCCCGTGCCGCTCGGCCACACCGGCGGCCACGCGCACGAGCACGTCGTCCATGTGCTCGTCACGCAACAGGGTGCCGTCGAGGTCGAAGCAGACTCCGCGGATCATTCGGTCTCCTCTGTGAGATCGGCCTTTCGGCGGGGCGCGTACCGGAAGGACGCCGTGACGTACGGCACCTCCACTATGCCTTCGCGATCCGACACCCCGGGCCGCTCGAGCACTTCTCCCACCGCCTCGAGCACCCGCTCCTGCTCGTCGCGCGACAGGAGCGGGAAGTAACTGCGCGACCGCACGTCGGCGACGATCTCGTCCTTCATCGTCCGTCGCACCCACTCCGCGAAGTGGCGCTCGACACGCCCGAGCGCGTCGCCGATCGCCGGATCCTCGACGTCGCCGCGGAAGTGGTCGCCATCTGCCCGCATCGCCGCGCCGAGGTCGCGTACCCATGGGACACGCTCGTCGCGCAGGTTCCATACGAGGCCCAGCCGCCCGCCGGGTCGAAGCACGCGCGCGGCCTCGGCAGACGCGGCATCGGCATCGACCCAATGCCACGCCTGCGCGAAGGTGACGACATCGACGGATGCCGCGGGCAGCGGCATCCGCTCCCCCGCGCCCTGCATCGCCTCGACGCGCGGAAGGGCGCGCCGCAACTCGGAGAGCATGCTCACCGACGGCTCGACCGCGATCACACGGCGACCCGGGCGCTCCAGCAGGCGCGTGAACTTGCCCGTACCGGCGCCTACGTCGACGACGACCTCGGCGTCATCGCCCACGAGCCAATCGACGGACTCGCGCGGATACGACGGGCGCGCGGCGTCGTACCCCGCCGCGACCGAGTCGAACGACGCCGCGGGATCACTCATCGCTACCCGCCACGGGGTCGACGCGCCACCGCATGAGGACGTTCCCCGACTCCTCCCACGCGCGGGTCTCGAGCAGCTTGAGCGCGACGGGCGGCCGCGTGTCGAACAGCGGCACGCCGCGGCCGGCGATGAGCGGGAAGGTGACGAGATGCAGCTCGTCGACGAGCCCCGCCTCCATGAGGTCGTTCCACAGCAGGCGGCCCAAGAGCACGAGGATGCCACGGCCCTCCATGTGCTTCAGCGCGGCGGCCTCTCGCCGCGCGTGCTCGAGGCGCACGATCCGCGTGTTCTCGTACGGCGCGATGTCGGCCTCGGTCAGAGTGTCGGAGACGACGACCTTCTCGACCGCGAGGATGAGGTCTGCGAACTCGCGGCGAATGGGCGTGGCATCCGCCGATTCGCGCACTCCGCTCCAGTACGCCATGTTGCCGAGGAACGATCGGCGGCCCGACAGCAGGAGCGTGTCGGACTCGCGCAGGAGGCTGGTCGTGTAGTGGTCGAACGTGTCTGCGCCCCGGTAGTCGGGGTGCTGGTTCTCGAAGAACGAGACGATGTCGTGCGTGTCGTCTTCGTACCGCCCGTCGACCGTGACGAAGTTGCAGACGGTCAGCGTGCGCGGGCTCATGGTCGCACCGCCCGGTACGCCCTCGTGACGTACGGCAGGTCGACGGTCGCGTCGCCCACCGCCCCGAGCTCGTCGAAGAGCTCGGCGAGCCCCGCCTCGATGCGCTCCCGCTCGTCGGGCGGCGCGGTGATGATGTAGCTGCGCGACCGCGCCATGTCGAAGAGCGCGTCCCGTGTCATCGGGCGCGTCCACCGCCACGATCGCGCCTCGACCCCGATGAACGGCTCGGCGACCGTCGGGCCGCCTTCCGCCATCATCTCCTCGGCACGAGTCCCGTGCATGATGGCGGTGAGGCGCCGCACCCACGGCTCGTCGTCGTCGCGCACGTTCCAGATGAGGCCGAGCACGCCACCCGGGCGCAGCACGCGCGCGACCTCGGCCGACGCGGGAACGGGGTCCACCCAATGCCATGCCTGCCCCAGCACGACCGCATCGAGCGACGCGTCGGGCAGCGGAAGGCTCTCGGCCGTCCCGACGAACGTCGGCACGCGGCGCACGTTCTCACGCAGCACGCCGAGCATCTCGGCATCCGGATCGATCGCGACGACCTCCGCACCCGCCTCGACGATCGCACGCGTCAGCTTTCCCGTTCCCGCCCCGACGTCGGCGACGCGCAGGCTGTGCCCGTCGCGGCGGGCGGGGGCGAGCAGCCATCCGACCGGGTCGGCCGGGTACTCGGGTCGTCCTGATTCATAGACGGATGCCGCGGACCCGAACGACCTCGACATCTCTTCGCGCGTGGCCATGCCTCGACCCTACGACCCCGCCCCGACACGCGCGGTTCTCCGGAGTTCCGCGCCGACCGCCGGGCGCGCACCCCGTCGCTGCGCGGCGGCGCGGGCTGCGGCATCCGTCTTCTCCGGAGTTGCGCACACGGCGCTCGTCCGGCGTGCCTGCCGCGCGACGTCGGAGGTGCGGGTGATGCTGAACAGGTGCCACTGGACTTCACCGCGATCGACTTCGAGACGGCGAACTCCAGCAGTGCGTCGGCGTGCGCGGTGGGCCTCGCCCGGGTGCGCGGCGGCGAGGTCGTCGAGACGAAGGGCTGGCTCATCCAGCCGCCCTTCCCGCACGACCAGTTCTTCGAGCTCAACACGCGCATCCACGGGCTCACGGCCGAAGACGTCGTCGGCGCGAAGACGTGGAGCGAGCAGCTCGCCGATCTCCGCGAGTTCTGCGGGTCGGATGTGCTCGTCGCACACAACGCCGGCTTCGACATGACCGTGATCCGGCGCGCGTGCGAAGTGACGGGCGACGACTGCCCGCCGTACGAGTACGTGTGCAGCCTCCAGCTCGCGCGGCGCGTGTACCGCCTCGAGTCGTACCGGCTCCCCTCGGTGGCCGCCGAGGCGGGCTTCGCGGAGTTCGCCCACCACGACGCGGCCGCCGACGCCCTCGCGTGCGCGCACATCATGATCGACGCCGCGCGGCGGGTCGGCGCACACGACATCCGGTCGCTCGCGAAGCTCGCCCGCGTGGGCGTCGCGCGGATCGCCGTGCCGGAGCCCGTCGAGAAGGCGCCCGTCGCGCCGGAGACCCCGTCCGCGGCGCCCCTCCTCCGGTGGGAGCAGCAGACGCTCTTCGAGTTCGCCTGAACCACCGGCGCGCGGCGCCGTGCGAATGCGATGTCGGAAGGCTCCGTCATCCTGGTCGCATGGACGCATTCGTCATCGTCGCGGTCGTGATCGCGTGTCTCGCCGCCGGTGCGCTCGCCGGGTGGGCTGCCGGTCTCGCGCGCGCCGCCGCGCGCTCCGCACGCGAGCACGCCGATCTGCGCGCACGACTCGCGGCCGCCGAGGCGGCACGGGCGGGCGTCCAGGCGCAGCTCGAGCACCAGCAGCACCTCTACCGCGAGCTGGCTGCGCAGACGCGATCCGACCAGGCCGCACGCGAAGAGCGCGAGCGGCGCGAGCAGGCCGTGCTGCGCGCGCTCGCACCCGTGCAAGAGACGCTGCAGACGATGCAGCTCAAGGTCGACGAGCTCGAGCGCGAGCGCCACGCCCAGTTCGGCACGCTCGCCGAGCAGCTGCGGCGCGCGCACGAGTCCGACGAGGCGCTTCGCGCGACCACCGAGTCGCTCGCGAGCGCGCTGAAGTCAGGAGCGACGCGCGGCGTGTGGGGCGAGACGCAGCTGCGGCGGGTCGTCGAAGCGGCCGGTCTCACGCGGTACGTCGACTTCGACCTGCAGACGACGGTGAAGACGGATGCCGGGGCCGGCCGCCCCGACATGGTGATCCGGCTCCCCGGCGACAAGGCGATCGCCGTCGACGCGAAGGTCCCGCTCGATGCGTACCTCGAGGCGAGTGCGATCCCGTTCACCGCGGTCGGCGCCGAGGCCGCCCGTCGCCGCGCGCTCCTCGAGCGCCACGTGAAAGCCGTCCGCGCCCACGTCGACTCGCTCGCGAAGAAGAGTTACTGGCAGGGTCTGCCGTCGAGCCCCGAGTTCGTCGTGTGCTTCGTTCCGAGCGAATCGCTGCTCGCCGCCGCGCTCGAAGAGGATCCCGCGCTGCTGGACTACGCGTTCGGCAAGCGCGTCGCGCTCGCGTCGCCCGTGAACCTGTGGGCTGTGCTCAAGACCGTCGCCTACGCGTGGACGCAGCAGGATGTGTCGCACGAGGCGCGCCGGCTGTTCGACCTCGGCAATGAGCTGTACCAGCGGCTCGGCAGCCTCGCAGGTCACGCCGACGACCTGCGGCGGGCGATCGAGCGCACGATCGACAGTTACAACAAGCTCGCCGGGTCGCTCGAATCGCGGGTGTTCGTGAGCGCGCGCCGGTTCCCCGGGATCGACGAGACGAAGCTCGACGCCCTCGCGGAGCCCGAGACGATCGACAAGTCGCCGCGCCGGCTCACCGCGCCCGAGCTGCTCGACGCGCTTGCGATCGACGAGGAGCCGCCCGTGCTCGAAGAACCGCCCGTGCTCGAAGGACCGCCGGTGCTCGATGAGCCACCCGCGCTCGACGCGCCCGCGATCGGGGCCGACGTCGGAGAGGTGCGCCATCGCATCGGCCCGTGAGGCCGATGCCGGGCCGAGTGGGCGCAGGGCTTCGGGCTAGACCCCGCCCGGGATGAGGCTCATGAGGGCGATCACAGTGCCCGAGATGACGACGAATGCGCCGATCATCCACCACGGCGAGAGCTCCTGACCCTCTTCGCGCCGCACGCGCAGCAACACGTCCGGGCGACGCGCCGGGTCGATGGCATTCGCCACGACGGCGTGTGCGCCGGTCTGCGGCTTGGGCTCGCTCACCGGTGCGGTCATCGTCTAACTCCTCCAGCCTGCGGAAACGGACTGCGTCAACGCCGACGACTCGTTCGATTTTGCCAGACGAATCTGGACATCTGGCGGATGCCGGAGTCACGAACCGATCACGAAGCGGTCACGGCCGAATCGTTCCGATCGGCTCCCGTCACAGCCACTTCGACGTGAGATGCTCCGACGAGATGCGCCGCAGCGTGCCCGATGCGCCGCGCAGCACGACGCTCTCGGTGTAGACGTAGTCCCCCTCGCGACGCACGCCCGCGACCAGCTGCCCGTCGGTGACTCCGGTCGCGACGAAGATCGTGTTCGAGCCCCGCACGAGCTCGTCGGCTTCGTACACATAGCCGTCCATCTTGAGTCCCGCGTCGATGCCCCGCTGGCGCTCATCGTCGTCGCGCGGCCACAGCCGGCCTTGGATGTGACCGCCGAGCGCCTTGATCGCGCACGCCGTGACGATGCCCTCCGGGCTGCCGCCGATGCCGACGCACATGTCGGTGCGTGCGTCGTGGCGCGCCGCGTTGATGCCGCCCGCGACGTCGCCGTCGGTCATGAGGCGCGTGCCCGCGCCCGCTTCGCGGATCTCTTTGATGAGCTGGTCGTGACGCGGCCGGTTCAGCACCGAGACCACGATCTCGTCGACCGGCTTGCCGAGTGCTTTCGCGAGCCGGCGGATGTTCTCGCCGATCGGCAGCCGGATGTCGACGACTCCCACCCCCGCCGGTCCCGTGACGAGCTTGTCCATGTAGAAGACGCTCGAGGCGTCGAGCATCGTGTCGTGGTCAGACACCGCGATGACCGACAGGGCGTTGTTACGCCCGGCCGCCGTCAGCGACGTGCCGTCGATCGGGTCGACGGCGACGTCGCACTGCGGACCTCGTCCGGTGCCGACCTTCTCTCCGTTGAAGAGCATCGGCGCCTCGTCCTTCTCGCCCTCGCCGATCACGATCCGGCCGTCGAAGTTGACCGTCGTGAAGAACGCGCGCATGGCGTCGACCGCCGCGCCGTCCGCCTTCTCCTTCTCACCCCGACCGATCCACGGAACGGAGCGGATCGCCGCCGCCTCCGTGGCGCGCACGAGCTCGAGTGCGAGGTTGCGATCGGGACGAAGCGGACTCATGTCGGCGGTCAGGCTCACCATATGGCTCAGCCTAATCTCCGGATGTCGCGAACCCACGTGCTTATCGTCGTTCGCGCGTGAAGGAATTCCGATTCTTTCACCGGAGGCAGAACGGGCGTCGGCTTTCGCGGATGCGGCGGCCGCCGCATCCGCCTCGCCGAAGGCGCTTCGCTAGAGTGACCGTGCAGGCCGAAACGACCGTGCCCCGCACCCCGGCGCGCACGACAAGCAAGGAGCAACACATGCCCGTCGCCACCCCCGAGCAGTACGCCGACATGCTGGACCGCGCGAAGGCAGGCGGCTTCGCGTACCCCGCGATCAACGTCTCGAGCTCGCAGACCATCAACGCCGTGCTGCAGGGGCTCACGGAGGCCGGTTCGGACGGCATCCTGCAGGTCTCGACGGGCGGCGCCGACTACTTCGCGGGCCACACCGTCAAGGCCCGCGCGACCGGTGCGATCGCGTTCGCGAAGTTCGCCACCGAGGTCGCCAAGTCGTACCCCATCACCGTCGCCCTGCACACCGACCACTGCCCCAAGGAGGCGCTGCCGACCTTCGTGCTTCCGCTCATCGAGGCCTCCGAGGAAGAGATCAAGGCCGGTCGTGGCCCGCTGTTCCAGTCGCACATGTGGGACGGCTCGGCCGTGCCGCTCGACGAGAACATCCAGATCGCGAAGGACCTGCTCCCCCGCATGCGCAACATCAACGCGATCCTCGAGATCGAGGTGGGCGTCGTCGGCGGCGAAGAGGACGGCATCAAGCACGAGGGCTCGAACGAGGCGCTCTACACGACGGTCGCCGACGTGACGAAGGCCGTCGAGGCGCTCGGCCTCGGCGAGAACGGCCGCTACATCTCGGCGCTCACGTTCGGCAACGTGCACGGCGTCTACAAGCCCGGCAACGTCAAGCTCCGCCCCGAACTGCTCGGCGAGATCCAGCAGGGCATCGCGGAGCGCTTCGGCACCGGACCCAAGCCGCTCGACCTCGTCTTCCACGGCGGCAGCGGCTCGTCCGACGAAGAGATCGCGACCGCCGTCTCTCACGGCGTCGTCAAGATGAACATCGACACCGACACGCAGTACGCGTTCACGCGCTCGGTCGCCGGCTTCATGTTCCAGAACTACGACGGCGTGCTCAAAGTCGACGGCGAGGTCGGCAACAAGAAGGCCTACGACCCGCGCGCGTGGGGCAAGATCGCCGAATCGGCGATGGCCGCCCGCGTCGTCGAGGCGACCAAGCAGCTCGGATCGCACGGCAAGAGCCTGGCGGCCTGACCGACTCGACGGATGCCGCGGCCCCCCGTCCACGGACGGAGCGCGGCATCCTCGTCCCCGCACGCGCGGTGGTCGTCAGCCCGCCACGACGTCGTCGTAGCGCATCAGCACCGTCCCGTCCGACGCGCGCACCTCGATCGCGCTGATCGAGTCCAGGTCCATCGCCGTGCCCGCCGAGAGCCGTGCCGAAGATCCCGGACCCGCGCGCCACGTCGACACCGGTTCGTCGGTGCCGTCCGCTCCGACGACCGCGAGCACGTACACCCATCCGTCCGCGGGCGCGTCGCCCGCATCCGACTCCGGGTAGCTGCACTCGAGATCGATGCGCGTTCCCCACGCGACGGAAGTGAGACGCACGGATGCCTCGATCGGCACGCCTGCGACATCTTCGAGCACGAACTCGGCGGTCGGTCGCGGTGTGAGCGACGAGACGGCGATCGGCACGCCGATCCCGACCACGAGCGCGAGCGCCGCGGCGACCCCGACCGCCCACCACGTGCGTCGGCGCCGGCGGCGCGCCCGTGTCAGCGACGCGATGCCCGCGCGCACGGCGTCGTCGTCGAGCCCGCGGCCTTGGCCGGCATCCGCGTCTCGCGCCTCCTCCCCCTCGTGGATGCGCTCGGCCCGCTCGGGCGAGACGCGCGACAGGAGGCCGACCGTGGGGGTCAGCTCGGCCGTCGCTCGCCGGCAGATCGCGCACTCGTCGAGGTGCGCCTCGTACGCGCGGCGGTCCGCCGACGACAGGGCGCCCAGCACGTACGCGGCGTCCCACTCGGCGAAGAACGCGTGATCGGGGTTCATCGGGTCACCCCCCTCTCCTGGAGCGCGAGGCGCAGCGCGCGAAGGCCGTAGTGGAGCCGCGACTTGACCGTCCCCTGCGGGATGTCGAGCGCGGCGGCGGTCTGCGCGATGCTCATTCCGCCGTAGTACGCCTTGACGATGACCGCCCGATGCTCGGCGCTCAACGCGGCGAGCGCCTCCTCGATGAGGAGCGTCTCGAAGAGCGCGTCGGTGTCGTCCCGCTGCTCGCTGTCGGGCACTTCGGCGACGACGCGCTCATGACGGCGACGTGCGCTGCGGGCCTCGTCGATGACGAGGTGACGTGCGACCGTGATCATCCACGCGCGTGTCGTCGACGGGTCCTGCTGGAGGATCCGAGGCGTGCGCCACGCGCGAAGCAGCGTCTCCTGCACGATGTCGTCGGCACCCGCGCGGTCGCCCGTCAAGTGCACCACGTAGCGCCACACCGGCTTGGCGTGGGCTTCGAACAGCGCCGTGAGGCGGGCGTCGTCGTCGGGCGGCATCCGTCACCTCCTCCTCGTTGAGTTCACGAGACGGCGCCCGGATGGGTTCAGCCCGTCGGAGGGTTCGAGATGTACTGCGAGAACGCGGGGTCGCCCAGCAGCGGGATCGCGATGCACACGTAGACGACCGCGTAGGTGACGACAGCGCCCACGAGGGGGATCCACCACGTCAGGCGGCCGCTGCGGAGCCTGCGGACGGCGAGGAGTGCCGTCACGATGTAGCCCACCACGAGCAGCATCGCGGCGATCAGGCCCCACGACCGGGCGGAGTCCACGTTCGTGAAGTCGCCCGGGATCCCCATGATCTGCATCGCGCGCTCGGCGACAGAAGGCAGGTCGAGGAACGAGATCGCGGTCAGCACGACGTTGATCGCGCCGTAGACGAGGAGGGCGATCGTCGCGATGCGGTCGGCCGGGTGCGGGCGCAGCACGGGTCCCTGCGGATCGACGCCGGGCGCGACGCTCGGCGCAGGCGGCGAGGCGACGGCATCCGCGCCGGGCGAGTACACCCACGCGGCCTGCGGATCGCGGATGCGCGCGCGCTGCTCCTCGGGCGTCGCGTACTCGCCGTAGCGCGGACGCGGACGCTCGTCGCGGTGCGAGCCGTCGGTCACGAGCGGCTCCGTCCGCCCAGCGCGCGCTCGTCGCGGCGGCCCGACTGGTCCTGGCGCAGCTCCTTGGGCAGCGAGAAGATGAGGTCCTCCTCGGCGGTGCGAACCTCTTCGACGTCGGCGTAGCCGGCGCCTGCGAGCTCGGCGAGCACCTCCTGCACGAGCACCTCGGGCACGGATGCGCCGCTGGTCACACCCACCGTCTCGACGCCGTCGAGCCACTCCTGCTGCACCTCGTCGGCGTAGTCCACCCGGTATGCGGCCTTCGCGCCGTTCTCGAGCGCGACCTCGACGAGCCGCACGCTGTTCGACGAGTTCGCCGAGCCCACGACGATGACGAGATCCGCCTCGCGCGCGACCTTCTTGACCGCGACCTGGCGGTTCTGCGTCGCGTAGCAGATGTCGTCGGACGGCGGGTCCTGAAGCTGCGGGAACCGGGCACGCAGGCGCCGCACGGTCTCCATGGTCTCGTCGACCGACAGCGTCGTCTGCGACAGCCACACGACCCTCGACGGGTCGCGCACCTCGACGGTGTCGGCCTCGTCGGGCGAGTTCACGATCGTGACGTGGTCGGGCGCCTCGCCGGCCGTGCCTTCGACCTCTTCGTGGCCGAGGTGACCGATCAGGAGGATCTCGTGGTCGTCACGTGCGAAGCGCACCGCCTCGCGGTGCACCTTCGTCACGAGCGGGCACGTGGCGTCGATGGCCTGAAGGCCGCGATCGGATGCCGCGGCCACGACCGCGGGCGAGACGCCGTGCGCGCTGAACACGACGTGAGAGCCCTCGGGGACCTCGTCGACCTCGTCGACGAAGATCGCGCCCTTCGCCTCGAGCTCGGTCACCACGTGGATGTTGTGCACGATCTGCTTGCGCACGTAGACCGGTGACCCGAAGCGCTCCAACGCCTTCTCCACAGCGATGACGGCGCGGTCGACACCGGCGCAATACCCCCGAGGTGAGGCCAGCAGCACCCGCTTGCGACCGGCCACCGGGATATCCTTGAGGCGCTCCCGCCGCCGCGGAACGCGGGGAACGGGCATCCGTACGGCCTGAGAAGTCACCCCTCGAGTCTACGTGGCGGGCCCTGTGCACCGGCCGAGCGCTCCCGCCCCCGCGAACACCCGCACGTCCGAGAGGATCGCATGACGACGTCCCAGCCCCCCGGGTCGAACGGGCGCGGCGGCCCCGCGTTCTCGGCGCAGCAGGTTCCCGGCGAGGCTCCCCCGCCCGACTCCGTGCACCCGCGCGATTCGACTCCGCATGCGCCGACGTCGGTCTCGCGGCTCAACGAGACGATCCGCAGCTTCATCGACGGGTGGGGCTCGGTCTGGGTCGAGGGAGAGATCACGTCGTGGAACGTGCGCGGCGGCGCCGTCTACGGGGGTCTCAAAGACCTCGGCACCGAGGCGGCCATCCAGTTCCGCATCTGGTCGAGCACGCGCCAGCGCCTGCCCGGCGACCTCAAGGTGGGCGATCACGTGATCGCGTGCGTCAAGGCCGACTACTACCCGAAGACGGGCGCGTTCAGCTTCGCGGTGTCGTCGATGCGGCACGTCGGCCTGGGCGACCAGCTCGAGAGGCTCGAGCGGCTGCGCGTCCAGCTGCGCGGCGAAGGGCTCTTCGACGCCGCGCGGAAGAAGCCGATCCCGTTCCTGCCGCATGTGATCGGGCTCATCACGGGCGAGAACTCGGATGCCGAGAAAGACGTGCGCCGCAACGCCGAGCTGCGCTGGCCCCAGGTGACGTTCCGCACGAAGTACGCCGCCGTGCAGGGCGATCGCTGCGTGCCCGAGACGATCGCGGCGCTCAAGGCGCTCGACGCGGCGCCCGACGTCGACGTCATCATCATCGCGCGCGGCGGCGGCGACCCGCAGACCCTTCTCGGCTTCAGCGACGAGCGGCTGGTGCGCGCGGTCGCCGCGGCGCAGACGCCCGTCGTGAGCGCGATCGGGCACGAGAACGACCACCCGCTGCTCGACGACGTCGCCGATCTGCGTGCCTCGACGCCGACCGATGCCGCCAAGCGCGTCGTCCCCGACGTGGCCGAGCAGCGCGCGCTCGTCGCGCAGCTGCGCTCGCGCATGACGACCCGCCTCACGCAGCGCCTGTCGCACGACATCGCACAGCTCGAGCAGCTGCGCTCGCGCCCCGTGCTGCGCGCGCCCGAGTCGATGATCGACTCGCGCACGCAGCAGCTGTGGATGCACACTTCGCGCGGCCGCGAGGTCATCGAGCGGCGCCTGTCGCAGGAAGCGCGCGCGACCGCCGAGCTGCGCGCGACGCTGCGCGCCCTCTCTCCCGCCGCGACGCTCGCTCGCGGATACGCGATCGCCCACCTGCCCGCCGGCGACATCGTGCGCGACGCCGAGCAGGCGCCCGCGGGGTCGACCGTGCTCGTGCGCGTCGGGCGGGGGTCGTTCTCGGCGCGATCCGACGGTCCCGTCGACGAGGGCGACGGCGAGACGGCCCGGACGGATGCCGCGGAGCGGGAACCTAGGATGGAAGCATGACCGCGCCGAACGAGAACGTCGACGTGTCCGGGCTCTCCTTCGAGCAGGCCCGCGACGAGCTCGTGCGGGTCGTGCACGAGCTCGAGCAGGGCGCTCCCACGCTCGAGCAGTCCCTCGCGCTGTGGGAGCGCGGCGAGGCCCTCGCCGCCCGCTGCGAGGAATGGCTCGTCGGAGCGAAGCGCCGGCTCGACGCCGCCCGCGCGTCGGCCGAGACGGGCCCGGGAACGGGATCGTGATGGCCAAGCAGCCGCGCATCGTCGCCGAGCTCGGGCGCCCTGAGACGCCCGAGGAGGCGGCCGAGCGCAAGGCGGCTCACTCGGCCGCGTACCGGTCGAGCCAGAACGTCCGAAACCTCATCGCGGCCCTCATCGTGACGCTCGGCGTCGTGCTCGTCGTCGTCTTCGCGGTGCCGCGCGGCACGCCGGCCCCGCAGGACGACATCGACGTCGCCGCCGTCGCGGAGCGCATCTCCGACAACGAGGGGCGCACGCTCGTCGTGCCGGGCGTCCCCG
>Ga0182742_1003793_pt1 | contig 14350 bp, 19 predicted proteins | sample eDN5th37CBELigMG_FD_128880 | JGI IMG/M metagenome (GOLD analysis project Ga0182742, IMG submission 128880) | Enriched Miracle-Growth compost microbial communities from Emeryville, California, USA - eDNA 5th pass 37_C BE-Lig MG (version 2)... ... | reverse complement strand
CATAAATTGTTGAGCAATTCCCATATTGTTATTAATGATCAAAGTTACAAAGTAATTTATTTCTTCTCATGAACAGCTTTTCAATTTTATAGAGAAGCTTGCATCAAAATATTGATGGGAATCAATCAAACAAGAACCAAAATGCATCTTTTTTACAATCGGGAAACCAAGAAAACATTGAAAATCACAACATAAATAGTATTTTTCCACTTTAATTTTGTGTTTTAGATTAAAGGCTATGTGTCGTCTTCTAAATTATTACAGCAAATGAAGCAGGATAAAAACTTAAAAAAACCAATCCAACGAGGTCTTTTAAGTGGCTTCTCAAATTATCCATTCCATTCTTCAGAAGGGGTTGCAGACCAATATCGCAGCAATCTAGATGACTTTAAAGAAGACTATAATCCAACCCTTCCTGAAAACCTCATAACAAAATCCTCTACTGATAATATCCAAGAGTTTCAAAATGTAGAAAATTCGATCTTTTTTGATGAAGTCTCTGACCCTCAGGAGCAAGAACCTATAACTTCCCAAGGCTATTTAAATCAACAAACTCATTTAAATCAGACTGATATTCAACAAACAGGAGAAAGTCTATTTGACCTTGCTCTTCCACTCTTCAGGAAAAAATTATTGAATAATGAAATTTATATTGAAGCATGTCATCTCATAGAAATTTTTATTGAAATATTTGAAGTTTTGAAGATTCATGTAAATCATGAAGATATTCATCAACTCATAAACTCAATTTCAGACTTTATTCCCAAAAAAATTATTGAGCAAGGATTTATTGATCTGTTTAATTTCCCCCAAGTGATGAATTTTTTCTTGAAATACCACATTATTGAAGACTCTGAGACTGCTAGGTTTATTGGAGCCCAATTGCATAATATCGAAGAGACCGAGGAAATACCTGATCCAAACATCTCTCTTGAATCCCTCTCGTTTGTATGCTTTTTTATGATTTTTGAAATGATCTATTTCTAGGTTCAATCTCATAACAGAACAAATCAGACAATAAATATGAAAACAATTACTGATAACGATAGAAGCTTGAGAGACATCTCTTATATCTCTGGGCCAAGTCCAAACCAAACTACTCAAGCTAAATTTATGAGTTCTCCTTTTTCTGGATCCGAAATTACGAGACAAAGGACTACAGCTCAAAGTGAACTTAATTATGAAGTCATCAAACCAACAGAATTTTATGGAGAAGAAATGGCAGAAATTATTAATTATTTGAATCCATATTCCAAAACTCCTCCTCGTCCAATTTTTAATAAAGAAACAGATTTGTCAATCTTGAAAGAAATAGCACCATCTTCATCTGAATATGGGTTGATAGCTGCCCTTCTAGGTATTCAAAATAAAGAGAAAAACCTTTAATGTTTTATCAGATCAATTGGGCTTTGAACTGTTTAGAGCTGTAAAAACTTACAACCATCAACAACATCAAAAGCTTGATAGATTACTCAATGATAATGGGTTACTGCGGTCCCTTGAATATCAATCTGGTCAAATTGATCCAAGAGGTATTAATAATCTTATGCAAATAACAATTTTCCTTTAGGTAGAATGTTACGAGAATTGCAAAAGAGTAACTCTCTTGGGGTTAGAAATGAACAAGCAATCCAATTCTATGATAAAATTCTTCTGTTTCATTCAGCAAAACCAAAAACTCTATCAAAACTGATAGAAAATAAAAATGGTTTTCAAGAAATTTATAAACATAAACCAGGACATCTCCTCTTTACGCAAAAAAATAATCTGTGTTTAAAACAATATCAAATGTAAATGTTTGAAAGTGAAGTATTTTCACGCTTGTAGGTTTAAAAGGAGACAAGCGAGAAAAGCATTAAAATATGAACAGCAAAACACATCAATACATAGAGATTTTACCGAAAAACCAAGATGGAGGTTACTAATTTCTCAAGTTTTCCTTGGAAGCTGCTATATTGAAAAAGCTATTGGATTCAAAGATTTTATGTACACTGGGGAAGAAAAAGTTGTTCAACTACTGAGGTTTCTTTTTTTAATTACTTTCTTAAGATCTCTTAGCGACGGTTATAATTCAATTTATTTTGAAAGAGAAGGGGCTTTTCTTGTGCTGCTCAGCGAACATTGTGTTCCTATTTATTTGTGTGAATATTATTTTGATGAATACAGAAATGCTCGGACTACAGATACTACATTTTATTATACATCTACTTCATAAACGTTTCTTTTGATATTTGATCCTATATTATTTCTTTCCATTTAAATTTTATCTCTATATTTGTAAGATATTTTTTCTGTAAGTGAAAATCCAATCCATCCTCTAAAGGGATTTTATAATTTTCGTATTTTAAATGAAGAACCTTTTTATTTTTATAATAACAATGAGAAACAATCAGGTCAATAACTTTGAATGAATCAATTTTCAGAGTAAAAGGTCTAATAAAATAACAAAATTAAAAAATAAAAACACCAATAAAACGTACAAAAAATAATGAAAACACATTAAAGGATTTGCCATGAATTTGAAGTCTTTTTACAACTTAAAGGAACTTAAATTAACCCTTATTTTTAGTCGAAAGAAAAGTTTAATCAGATTTTGCTAACATAATTACAAGGAAAATAGCCGATTTTATTGTGACAGAGCCCGATCCACCAACCAGTTTCAGTTTTTCTTAAAACTTGCACTTTATCTCCTTTCATGAAAGATAAATCATTTTCCTTATCAGTTTTAATAAAGTAAAAAAATTTAGATACCTTTTGAGCAATATAATCATAATTTGCAACCACAAACTCAAAAGTGATTTCTTCCAAGTGATTTTCCTGGACTTGTGATATTTTTTCGTCTACTAGTTTCTCATTATGAGCGTTTTCTTTTGAATGAAACTCATGATGTTTATATCCTTCTATATGTGTTCTTTTTTCAGCCCCTTGTTTATTGATTTGTAAAGTCTGTTCGTTAATATTTTGGTGGGTTTCTAAATTTTTATTTGGGATGTAAGGTGAATAAATGTTTTTTCTGGATTCGTCGCTTACACAATCTTCAAAATTTTGTTGTCTTCTTTTTGTCTCGAAATTTTTCGCTTCTTTGTTAGCCGCAATATTTTCTTCTTCAATTTGAGTATCAAATTGTTCTAATTTATGAGATCCAAAACTTTCATAAGTCTTTTGGATTGTTTCTATTTGAAAAGTGTCTTGAATTGAAGCATCTAATCAGATAAGTTTAATTTTGTCATAAACTAAACCTTGTTTTGATATGTTACTAATATCCAAGTTTAGAATTCTGACTCCTTCAACACTTGATTTCTTTTTAGCTTCAAGGTTCGAAATTCTACTGATTATTCTCTTTTTCATGGAACCAAGCCCAGAATCACTATACTCAAGCAGATTACTTGATATGCCTGTCTTATTTACTGTAGAGTGTCTAATACCTTTATAAAATAAGGAAAAATAATAAAATACATAGAAGGATTTTGTTGTATATTCTCAAGTTTAGAACTATGATCTTGCGAATTGGAAATATAACTATTATTCTTATCTCTTTTGCTTGAGATTCCCTCGTAAGAATCTCTTGGTAGATCAGTTTGCGATGAAATACTTTCGACTTTAACTCTTTTTGTCAAATTATCTATGCTTTCTTCATCTTTTACTTGCTGAAAAATAGAAGTTGATTTATTTTCAATTAATAACTCTTCTTCGAGGCACTGAGGAAGATTTTTTGGAATATGTTCATTTTTGATAGGTAGTTGATTGAAATAAAACTTATCAAGATTATTCCTTGAATTTAATGAAATATATTGAGATTCTTTTTTCTGAGGTTCAAGATGAAGGTAATTCGCTTCAGCCTGATCAAAATTAATTGGCAAACCAAAATGATCTGTATTTCTGTGTGTATTATTATTGGAACGGGGGTTGCTATTGCTTCGAGCTGTTGGTACTGGTTGTGGAGTGTGACGATGAGAGAAATTTGAATGGAAGGATGGCTTATGAATGGAATTTGTTGATGATTTCTGTAAAGAAAAATTAGAAATATTCTCTAAAAATGAATTAAAATCATTAATCCTTCTCTGCTTCCCCAAATCCCTGTTGTATTTTATCAACTATTCTTTTTAACTAACAAACGTTTTGGAATTTACATCTTCAAAATCATGAGTTTTCCATTCGAATTTGAAGTTTTGTTTTTCAGCATCTAATAGCTTCTGAATCAGTGGCTTTTTCAAGTCTGCAAATAACTTGAAAAGGTCTAAATAAATTAGGAAAAAGAGCTTAGCTTCCTTCACCTTTAGCTGAAAAATCTTCATTTCGAAACTGTTTCTCAAATGCAACGTCACCTTTGATGATGATAGTTTCAACAGTTTCTATCATCATTTGGAGACAATCTCTAAAATTCAAAAAAAGAAAATGTAAAATTTACTTTAAATAATCCTGCAAACCTTCGATGAATTTCTCTCTTTGAATAAGCTCATGTTCAAGACATTGGCTCGTTTTCTTTTCTTTTCGATATATTCCTTGAATATCTTGGAAATTCTTTATTTTTTGAGAAATTTTGACGAATTCCTCTTGATATTTCGCTCTTTCTTCGGTAAGGTTCAGTGTAAGATTTCTAACTTCGTCTTCCAATATAGCACTTCGGCTCCTTTCTCTTTGTAATTCACCTCCTAATCTTTGAACATTTTTCAAAAGGTCAACATTATTATTCTCTAAATATTCTGAATTTATTTCAGGATTTCTATTTTCTCCTGCTGCCTCAAATACGAACTGGTCATTAGTTTTTTCTTCATTACCAACATCTCTTTCATTAAAATAACTTTGAAATTTCTTTAAGCTTTTTTTGTTTCCCCCACCTTGTAGTGAATCCATACTTAACTGACGTCTAAGACCAGTTTCGGAGTTATTTTCTTTACTTTGGGAAATATTGTTCATTTTGTGTTTAGGGCCTTTATGATTTTCCAAATAGTTTTGCGAAGGGTAATTTAAACGATCTTTAAGAGGTGCCGAGGCTTTATTTCTTTCTTGCAATTGAGAGTTATGATATACTTGTTCATCGTTTTCATCAAAAGGTTCAAGAAACATCGATTTGTTCTTGTAATTATTGATTTGACTTGAATTATAGTTTTGAGAAGAGTATTTTTGTAAGCTTTCTTGCTGGTTTATATTTTCGAGCATTTGATTATAGAATTGATCACCTTTATTAAATTCGTCAGCATGCAAAACAGCAGAAATATTTGCTGGGTTGGAAAATATTTCTGGTCTGATTTTCATATTCAAAAGCTTTTTGTGATGAATAGACATTTTAGTTTTAGGATTCATTGTTGAAAAAAAATTTGCTGGATTGAAGTATCAGAAAATTCCTTTAATAAAAAAAAACTCAAATTTAACAGACACTTGAGCTTGTTATTCAACTCACAGGTTAATTGAATAATTTTTCTTTTTAAGATAATTTCTTTAATAAGTTATATTCACAGTCTGAGTTTTATTATTTTTTAGTTTCTTTCGGTTTCATTTCCTAGACCAGGACCAATATTTACTTTTACGAAAAAGAAACATTCTGAACCTAAATGTATTTTTCTTTGTTGTTATCTTTAAAAGAATTGATTCATTTAATTAAAAATTTCAATAAATTGGATGAGTTGAGAATATAAGCTTTATTATAAGTTTCCATGAAAAGAATTTCAAATGGTTTTTTCAAGCGTTTTGAAATTGAGTTAATATAAAGTTTTTATGCCAGATTTACAAGCCATAGAGTTCTGTTTGACCAAGACAAACTACACAACTTCATTCGAAAACATTTCTTCTTCATGCCTTTGTTTTACAGCTTTCTGATATTATTTGAACAAGGCAACAAACCAATTTCTTTGTGAAAGGAATATGTAAAAATTCGTTTGGGCCGTGAGCATTAGTATTTGGTCCAATAACTCCTGTCACAATAAACTGACATTTGGGGAACTACATAAAATTTATTCAAAAATCATACTCAACTTGCCTTTTCTGAAAGAATATCCATAAAAGGAATGGAGCCACCTTCGCCCATATAAGCAGCTTCTTTTCCAAAGAAGTTCTAGATTTTAAGGTTAAAAAATAAGAATAAGTACAAGTGAAGCTTGGTTGATTGACTCTTCTAGCAACTTATCCATTGCAGGAGCATTCCAACCATTTCCTGGAAAGATATCGTCTACTGTGACTTCAGCTCCATAAGGAGGATCTTTTAAAAGAATCTAAATTTCAATTAAAGCTTTAACTTAATCTTACTTCTTTTAATTTTGAAATAGTCTCTTTATCATTAAGTGTAGGAGGAAGTCTAATTGATAGTTTCACTTTAGTTTCAGGTCGTAATACATTTCCAGCTTTGCTAGTTGAAGGAATATGATCAATTCCAGTGATCACCAAAGTTGGCTTCCAAATTCTAAAACTTTTAGATGAATCTATAAAATAAAAACCTATTTATATATTGTTTCACGTGATCAGGGTCAACAGGTTGTCCTGTTTGAACGAATGGAAAACTTTCCTTGATTTTACCTTTGAGTAAATTTGCTGTTGCCTTAAATTTTATTTTTTATAGCTATTAAGCTTTTTGTTTTATAATACCACTGCTTGTTGATATCTTTCTGCTGGAATTTCCACTTGAAAATCTTTGTGCATTTCTCCTGTTAAGGGATCTTCCAATCTATCTAAGAGCTAGCCAAATAAGAATCTTATTGCCTAGATATGTTACCATTCTAATAATTCTCATAGTATCAGGAATAACTCCACTTCCATCTCCGCTATGCACTCCTTCGGTGATAATTTTCACATTTAAGTTACATTCTAGTAATTAAGATTGGCGAAAACCTAAGGATACCAATAATTCCTCTAAGAGTAGATGTTATCCATAACTGGTCCCAGTTTCCAGCACCTGAGTCTAAGCAAATCTTGTTTTTATAAGACCTTATTCACTAAAGATCGCATACCATAATAGAGGGAGTTCCAATCCTTTCTTTAAATTGATCATAATAGTATGGTAAATCTCTGCTTTCACTTTCTTCATCAGCTTCAATTGTAATGACACATCTTGGATGAGGTAATCCGAGAGCTTGGCAAGCTTTAATAATTAAAACAGCAGCAAAAATTGAATATCCATCATCTGCGGATCCTCTTCCATAAAGTTTATCATCTTCAATGACTGGCTTAGTTGGGCCAAGATTTTCTCTCCATCCAACCATATGAGGTTGCTTGTCAAGGTGACCTTATTTATTATTCTCAATCTTTTTTATAAAATTGGAAATGAAAAAATTTTAAAAAAAAAAAAAAAAAAAATGGGAATTCTTTCGTCGAATTCAATAAAATATTTTTTCTAGAAAGAAATCAAGGTACCATAAAACAAAACTGTTTCAGATTGAGGAGAAGTTCCATCAACTTCAATGAAAATCATTGGAGTCTTGGAAGGTTCATCAATAAGTTCAACTTTTGCGTTTTTTAAGTTTTGATTTTTTGTCCATTCACAAAGATGATTTGCAGCTTTCTGAATCAAGCCATTTGATTCCCATTCTTGGTCATACAATCTTGAAGTGTTTGGAATTTCAATAAATTCTATTATTAATGCTAAAAGCAAGATCAATTAAAAAAGGAACCTTTGAGGCCTGGAAGAAAGCTTTTCTCAAACTCCTCTTCAATATAAGTTTGTATTTGGGATATTTTGCTTTTGTCAAAGGATTCCATTTTAATTAACAAAATAAAAATTTAGATTTAAATATTATCTTTATTTCCATCTTATTATTCAATATTATCATTCACATTATTCATTTGAGGAAGTCAAGGCTAAACCAAATCTTCAACTTATTTCCTTACTTGATTTATCCATCTCAAATAATTTTTTTGTTGGGGGACTTAATAAATCCACTTAACTTTTTTTAATGATCACTAACTATTTGAGTTTTAGATCTTTGAGATATCTTTTATTAATGATAAAACTCCAAACAGATAAAGGAAATGGTTATCAATTATTAAATGAAAGGTTATTGAGTGAACAAGCAAGGTAAGTTATTTTGGATCCAAAACTTTTCTCTTTGATTCTTTATTCAAATAAATCTTAGAGAAATTTTGCATTTTAAAAAAAATAAGACAAAATTAAAAATCTAGAATGGGGAGAGGTGATAAAAAACACCCATTTTTGTCAATGTCAAAATCGAGATCAAGGTCAAGGTCTCGATCTAAATCAAGATCTCGTTCTTCCCATAAACGATCCTCTCATCATAAACATAAAGCATCCAGAAAGAGGGATGAGCATAGAAGGAGATCAAGAAGTAATTCTTTTAAAGGAAGAGATAGAAGGAGAAGAGATCGTTCCAGATCAAGGTCAAGGTACATAATAATGTTTAGAACTTATTTGAGGGATGATAGAAGCAACAGGAGAACAAAAAATGATAGGAGAAGGGATTCAAGGGAAAGGGCATATGAAGCGTTTGAATCACGAAGTAAGTCATTCAATTCTTTCTCTAGAAAATAATAATAATATTTTCAAACCCCCTTTTTTAGCATTTTTTTAAAGGAAAAATTTCTAACTTTTATATAGACAAACAAGAAGAAACCAATTCGAATGGAAAAGAAGAGCCTGAAATTGAGCCAGAAAAACCATGTTTTATTCCTTCTGGAATTCTAGCTAGATTTACCAATACAGTCAAGTTATAGATTTCTTGGCATGAAAAAATAATAATGTATAGTGGAGTAACTCTTAAGTTTACAGAGCCACCTGATGCAGCAGTTCCAACTGCTATGTGGAGAATTTATCCCTTTAAAGGAGAAGAGGCGCTTCGTAAATTACTTAATTTCTTGCATTCATGTTATAGCTGCACTTCATCTTCATCGTCAAAGCTGTTATTTAATAGGCAAGGATCAACAAGTTCAAATTTCGTTCATATTTCATCTCAAAGTAAATAGGTTGCTGATATTTTAGTAGAAAACCCAACATGTTCGTCACAGCATGCAGTCATACAATTTAGAGAAGTGAAAAAACAAATTGGAGATGAAGTTATATCAGAGATCCGGCCATATATTATGGACTTAGACAGTAAAAATGGCACTTTCCTCAATGGTGAAAAACTCGAGTCTGCGAGATATTACCAATTATTACAGAAAGATGTTATCAAGTTTGCAAATAGCACGAGAGAATATGTCATTATGAGTGAATAAATAGTTAGACCTTCTTTTGAAAATTTATAATTAACTATTTCTTTGTGTTCGAAACCTTACTTTTTAATGAGACTCATGTATTCTTAAATATCCGGTGTATATAACGACGAAATAGATGTAAGAATTTCATTGCGACAAATGAGAATCATGAACTACAGTCTACCTTTAAACTATACATAAACCAAAAAATTATTGAGTCTTGGTCTTTCTCTTTTCGAGTTTTTGTCTTTTTACTTTTTCATATGGAGTTTCTTCAGTGCTGAATAATTTTTTATAAGCTATTGGATAATTTAGGATTTCTATTTTAAAATATCTACCGATAAAGAAGATAATAATGATAACAGCAGCCACAATAAGTGTGTAAACCATTTTCACAAAAGGAGAAGTTCCTTTGAGAGAGATACCGCCGATTTGGGGTTCGTAGTCCATATTTTTTCTTCTTGCTTTTTCTTCCTTTTCAGCTTGTTCTTCTCTTTGTTCTCTGAAACTATCGTCAATTTTCTAATTTTATTAGTGAATAGTTTTTGAGAATAGTTTTACTGTATAATACTCATAGATGAATTGCTCATCTGGTTCCAATTCTAATTTAACATTCTCACCTTCATAAGCTTCTTGTTTGTATCCAGTGATATTATTATAGTCATCAATATTGAAACTCTCATCATTCAAAGTCTTGAAAACCTGACAAATGATCAGTAAAATAAAAAATAAGTTCTAACTCTTTCGCTATCTTCAGGTTGAATAGTATTTAAGCAGTTCTTCATTAAATCAGTGGATATTCTCTTGAAGAGAGCCTCACCATTTTTGCCTGAGAAAAGTTTGCCCATGTTATCTGATTTGCTAAAGATTTTGGATTTTGTAAGGAAATAGCATCCCCAAAGTTTTGCTTTTTGAGCTTCAATCATGGCTCTTTGTTGTTCTTCAGTGAATTCGGGTTGGTAATCTCCTGTAGGTTCCCTAAATTGAGCTTCATCAATTTGGGGTTCGTCTTGTCCTTGTCCTGAGAAATAATAAGAAATATGCAAAAAGACAAGTACCAAAAGCAGGAGCAGTGAGAACGAAGGCAAAGAATAAAACGGTTAATAACTTCTGAGACTTCATCACTTTTAAATAAAAGAAAAGATTTTTTTTATTAAACAGAAAAAGTTCACGCTATATAATGAAGATTAAATTTTATTGTAATTTAGCCTAACACGTATTATAACTCAATTTCAATCTCATAACGTGCAATTTTATAAAACAAAGATTGCTTTTTTGCCTTAATAGCAACTCAAATGAAAATGTCGCATTGTATACAAATACTAATATCCTGTTAAAGAAATCTGAAAAAAGAATCGACTGAGAGAATATAAAGAGAATAGATTATACCAAACAAGCGAAAACCTTAATCTAAAATGAAGACTTTATGATCTCAAAGAATATTCTAGTTAAAAACCTTGAACTCTTTTGAGTAAAAAGTACGCCTCTTTTGTTTCAAACTCAATAAAAACAGAGGTTTTCCTTTCAGTTTGTGTTAGTATAAAGTTTTCAACAAAAAATGAGGGAAGAAGAGATATTAAACTTCTACATTTCCCCAACAAATTCAATTGTTGTTTCTACAACAAAAAATAAAGAGAATCAAAAAATCACTTTGCCAATTTGTTTGAGCGGTAAAGTTACAATTATTAGTTTGTTTGATTTTGATTAAGAGTTTTTAGATTTTAGGGGGATTTAATTCTCCTCTCATTCCTCTTAAACTTTGATTTATGCAAAACTCATTCATTATATTCTATTTTTGGAATACTTTTAAAATGTCACAGAAATGCGAAGTGAATAGCTTTATTTTTCATATTTTTTCAACATTAATTAAAGGAAGTTTCGGATAACTTGAGTACTTTAAAAGAAAGAATATGCATCTGATTCATAAAACCTTTAAGGCTATCTTTAAATCCTTCTGACGGAATAGGAATTGGGACTTTATTATTTTCTGCATATTCCACAAAAAGCTGATTGATATCACCCAAAAATCTATTAACTTGAAAAAGATAATTTGCTTCATACTGAAATCTCTGCATTCTAGTTTCATCTTCTTTTTGCAATCTTTGGAGAAGTCTCAACTCTTCTTCTTTTAGATATAATAAGGTTTTATAATCCTCAACTCTTTTCCAAGCAATTTTGTTTTCTTCTTCATAAAAATATAACTTTTTGCTTATTTTTGCGAGCTTGCTTTTGATATCTTCAATACTTTCGATTTCATTTTCCTTTCCAATCTCTGAAATCTGATTTGATTGGCTTAGCTCCTCTTTGTTTGCAATCGCAAAAATTCCTTGGTATAATGCCTCGTATTTAAATTTATAATCTTCTATGGTTTTAGTTTGCAGTAAAAGGTTTCCTTTTAATAATGCGACTTCATGATTTGCTTTGATTAATTCATCTTGGTTATTATGAACTTTCTTAAAGAGGATAAGTTTTTCTTCAAGATTTTGCTTCTCGTAATTATGAAAATGCTTTTTAACATTGGTCCAAATATTGATTAAATCTAAATAAATTAATTAAGTGATAATAGGAAAGTAATTGATGCAGAAAATTTTAATTCTCTTGAACTTAATTCTTTACCTGGATTCTCTTTACTGTTCAATTCTTGATCAAATACCATTTCCTGATAATAAAACTTCTTTTCTTTTTCTTCTAAGCTATTTAATTTTAGCATTAAATTATCCATTTCTCCATAAATTTTAGTGATAAGAGTAGTTTTCTCATCCAAAGTTTTCGAAAGATCTTGGTTTAATGACCTTGAATGATAAGAAAATATGTTTAAGGATATTACTCATATTCTTTTAAGGTTATTTTATTATTTTCAACCTCTTTTTTGAGTTGCTCTGATATATTTCCATTTTTCAATACTAAGCTAAAAACATCTTTTGTAAAAGGTCCATTTTCTGCTTTATCTTCCAAAGCAGAATTAATAACTCTGAGCTTCTTAATTAGCTCTTCTTTTTCCTGAAGACTTTCTTCTAACTTTTTATTCCTTTCTCTGAGTTCCTTTACGTCAATTTCTATTCCTTGAAGTTTTGAAAGATCTCTTTCAAGCCTTTTTGCAATGTTTTTCATCACTTCAAGCTCTTTTTTAAGTTCCTCAATCTCCAAGTCCTTTTTCTTCATAATATGGACAGGATCATTCTGATATCGAAAAGTTTTGTACTCATCTTTTACCTTACTAACGATATTTTGAAAACCTTTGTTTTCTGTTCTCAGTAATTCTTTTTCATTGTTTTCAGTTTCTAATTGTTTTTCTAGCTCAGTAATTTGTTCCTTATAAACCTTGGCTTGTTTAGCTACAATATCTTCAACAAGGTCAACGCCTATAAAAGAAAATTAATCCAATGATTTTCAACAAGAAAAAAAATACTCTTTAAAACTCTTTCTTCATTCAATGCTTCTAATTCTCTTAAGCCTGCTGCAAATGATGCCATTTTAGCTTCCAAAGAAATAATATAAGAATCCCTAATTTTTTGAGGACTAAATCCTGTTAAAAACTTTTCTCTCATATCTTTACAGAATGTTTAATCATTTCTAATAACAATAATTTTTACCCAAATTATTTTTTAAATAAAATATTTCCAACTCCTTCTTTATATTATCTTTTTGAACTTCTTTCAAATGCTTTTCGATTTTATTTAATCTGATACGACATCTTTCTTTTTCAATTTCTTTTTTTCGATTTAAATAATTTAATATTAATTAGAATTTTTACCTGTTTCGATATTTTGTCTTTTCATTTCTCTTTCAGTTAACTCTAAGCTTTTTAATTTTTGTTTTAAATAACTCAATTCATTGATTAAGAGAGAAACAACATTTCCTTCTTCTTTAGACAGATTATGAATTAATTTATCGAAGAGAATATCTTCTCTTTCTTTCTTTTTAGCAAATATCGTTAAATCTTCTTTCATTGCTTCGTACTCTTCTTCAAGGCTTTTCATCATAAAATTTCGGTCTTTTTCAACAAGAATCTTTCTCTCAAGTGCTTGTTTTAATTGAATATTTTCATTTTCTAATGAGTCAACTTTTTCGCTAAGCTTAAGGAAAGATTCTAAAGTTAATTCTTCTCCCTGACGAAAAATATCTGGAAATCTCCCAACTTTTATCATGCGTTTAAAAAATGAAAGATCTTGAATTTTAGATTGAACTTTGAAACAGAGAAGTTTATTATCTTCTTTAAGTTTTTCAAGTTGAGGTAACAAGTCAGTATTGATAATGGATTTATTTAATTTGGGTAGGTTTGGATTTCCAAGAATTTCATCATATTCTTTTTCATTCTCATCCATACTCTGATAAATTTCACTTTCTTCGTTGCTTGAATCACTCTCATTTATTTGATCTTGTTGATTCGTGTCCAGAGGATTGTAATTTGAATGGTTTGTCAAAAAATCTCCAATAAAAATCCGTTGGATTTCGGAGAAATAATCTAATGGATTTATTTTGATTAAAAATCAAAGAAGAAAAAGAACAAAACAAAGACAATAAACTAAGTGTCAGAAGAAAAAAATTAAGTAAAAAAAGTTTTACCTACTGTATTCTGGTCTAATGTTGGAAGAGCAATGATGCATTGGTACAAATTTAAAATTTGCTTTTGACGTTTAAAAAATTTCTGGCTTTGTTGTGAAACTTTGAATAATTCATTAATAAAATGCTTTAAGGCAATTGTGGTATTTTCAGTCTCCGTGTTATTTCTTTGCGAATTTTGAAGCTGCAACTTTAATTGTTCATTTTCTCGTTTTAAACTTGCTATTGAATTATGGCACTTTTCCAAATATTTTCTTAGTATATTATAAAAATCTTCTCTGCTGGTGATGGAAGAATCCTTCTCTCTTTGAGAACTGCTTTTAGCTTCTTGCATTTCTTTCGCTTCCGACTTTAATGGAGAATCTCCTAAAAATTCTAAATCAAGGTAATGCTGTGATACAATGTATTCAGCTTGAAGTTTATAATATTCTTTGAATTTAGCTGAAACAGAATAATCTTCCTGTAAACTTCTATTCTCAAGCTTTTCATGTTTTCTTAATAATTTTTGAGTTTCTAAAGATGCTTGCAACTGAACATTTTCTCTTTTTAAATTTGAATTGGTTTTCTTAAGATCAGCAATTCCTTGCTCGAGGACGTTGACGTACTCGAGACAATCTTTAATAATATCCTTGGCTTTACCACCTTTATT
>Ga0182742_1003791_pt1 | contig 14359 bp, 11 predicted proteins | sample eDN5th37CBELigMG_FD_128880 | JGI IMG/M metagenome (GOLD analysis project Ga0182742, IMG submission 128880) | Enriched Miracle-Growth compost microbial communities from Emeryville, California, USA - eDNA 5th pass 37_C BE-Lig MG (version 2)... ... | reverse complement strand
TCCAAAAACCTGACGCCATCCGACCGCGACTTGGAAAAAGTGACGGTTGGTCAGCCGAAGGCTCCCAGGCGAGACGGCCACGACCCACTGACGCGGCGGTGGGATTGCTGGTAATCTTTCATGCAAGGGAGAGTATGGACGCTTCGAGTTTGCTGGGAGGGTTGCGTCATGCGGGTCGTCACGTTCGGCGAGGTGATGTTGCGGTTGGCGACGCCGGGGCATGAGCGGTTCAGCCAAGCGAAGGTTTTGGAGATGACCTTCGGCGGGGCCGAGGCCAACGTGGCCGTCGCGCTGGCGACGCTGGGGGATGAGGCGTCGTTCGTCACTCGTCTGCCGAGCAACGACATCGCCGAGGCCTGCGTTCAGGAGTTGCGGGGGTTTGGCGTGGACACGCGGTCGATCCTCCGCGGGGGCGACCGGATCGGGGTCTACTACTTGGAGGCCGGAGCGGCGCAACGGGCCTCGACGGTGACGTACGACCGCGCGGGAAGCGCGCTGGCGACGATCGACCCGGCGGAACTGGACTGGTCCAGCCTCTTCGAGGGGCGCGAGTGGTTCCACTTCACGGGGATCACCCCGGCCGTCTCCGACGCGGCGGCCCAGGCCACCCGCCACGCGCTTCAGGCCGCCAAGAAGTTGGGCCTGACCGTCAGTTGCGACCTAAACTATCGGAAGAAGCTCTGGAGTCCCGCCAAGGCTCAAGCGGTGATGAGCGAACTGATGCCGATGGTCGATTATTGCGTCGCCAACGAGGAGGACGCCGATAACGTCTTCGGCATCAAGGCGGAAGGCGCGGCGGTTGAGCAGGGTCGGATCGACCGCGACCGCTACATCCAGGTCGCCTCGGAGCTGAGCCGGAGATTCTCCCTCAAAGGGGCCGCGATCACGCTTCGAGAAAGTTTCTCGGCCTCGCGCAACGGATGGTCCGGCCTTTACTTCGAAGCCGGCCGGGCCTACTCCAGCCGGCGTTACGAGATCGAGATCGTCGATCGGGTCGGCGCGGGCGACTCGTTCGCGGCGGGCCTGATCCACGCGCTCGGCCGCCGCATGAGTCCGCAAGACGCGGTGGAGTTCGCCGCGGCGACAAGCTGCCTGAAGCACACGATCCCCGGCGACTTCTATCGCGTGAGCCGTCGCGAGATCGAAACCCTGCTCGCCGGCGACGCCTCGGGCCGCGTCCAGCGGTAACGGTTCGTCGCGCTTTGGTTCGGAGCGTCGGACGCCGGTTCCCGGGAGGGCGAGACTCCCGCCGAGCCTCGCGCGACAACTCGGCTCGGCGGGAGGCTCGCCCTCCCGAAATCGTGTGAAACAAGGAGCGCGTTTCCAAAGTGCCCGAGTTTCTCAGATCGAGCGTCTATTGGGTCGTCCCGGAGTTGACGGCCCTGCTCGGCTTCTTGCTGGCGCTGGTCTTCTTCGCCCACTTGCTCCGGCAGAAGCGATCGCCAAGCGCCACGATCGCCTGGCTCTTGGCCGTGGTGCTCGCGCCCTACGTCGGGGTTCCGCTCTACATCATGTTCGGGGGGAGAAAGCTTCAGCGCATGGCCGCCAGGAAGCAGCGGATGTACGCTCCGCGGCGGCCGAAGAAGGCGGCGGCGATCGACAGCGACACCCGGCGGCTCCTCCAATCCTACGGCGTTCCGCCCGAAAGCCACGGCAACCGCGTTGAGATCGTCGAGACGGGCGAGGAGGCTTACCATCGGCTCGTCGAGATGATCGAAAACGCCCGCTCCTCGGTCTTCATCACGACGTACGTTCTCAACGCCGACGAGGTGGGGCGGACGCTGATCGACCTGCTGAGCCGCAAGGCTCGCGAAGGGGTGACGGTTCGCCTCCTGCTCGACGACGCCGGCTCCTGGCGGCTCCGCCGGAGTTCGCTGTCGCCCTTGACCCAGGCCGGCGCCCGCGTCGCCCATTTCATGCCGATGCTGACCAACCCGTTTCGAGGTCGAGCGAACCTGAGGAATCACCGCAAGCTCGTGGTGGTGGATCGCCTGACGGCGTTCGCGGGGGGGATGAACTTGACGTCGGAGTACATCGGCCCGCTTCCCGACCCGCGCCGTTGGCGCGATCTGGCGGTGTTCGTCGAGGGGCCCGCCGTGGACGACCTCGATTGGCTCTTTCGATCGGACTGGAAGTTCGCGACGAAGGAGGAACTCGCCGCGCCGCCTCCCAGAGAACCAACCGAGTTCGGCGGCCTCCCGGCGACCCACGGCCCCGGCGACGCGACCGTTCAGGTGGTGGCCAGCGGCCCGGACGTCGATGGAGATCCTCTCTACGAGTCGCTTCTCTCCCTGGTCTTTTTCGCGAGGGAGAGAATCTGGATCATCACGCCGTACTTCGTGCCCGACGAGGTGCTGGTGCGCGCGCTCGGCCTGGCCGTCCGGCGCGGCGTGGACGTCCGGCTGATCGTCCCCTGGAGATCGAACCACCCCATCGTCGACCTGGCGCGGGAGAGCTATATCCGAGAGCTTCACGAGGCCGGGGCGCGGGTTCTCTTGTATCGGCCGACCATGCTTCACGCCAAGGCGGTGATCTTCGACGACCGGCTCTCGATGATCGGCTCGCCCAACATGGACAACCGAAGCTTCTTCCTCAACTACGAGGTCGCCCTCTACATCTTCTCGCCCGCCCGCGTGACCGAAATGTCGCGATGGGCCGAGCGGCTCATGGCCGGCTCCACGCGATACGAGCCCAAGCGGGGGGGAGTCCGCGAGCTCGCCGAAAACGTCCTGCGGCTGCTCTCCCCCCTGCTCTGACTGACGGAAGGCCGCCCCGCGCCGGCTCACGCCTCGGTGACGAGGTCCTCGATCGCCTCGGGCTCCCTCGCGTCCCTTGGCGCGCTCGACTCGCTCAAGAGGGCCTTGAGGATCGGCGGGGCGAGGAACGTGGTGAAGATCACCATAAGCGTGACTCCGCCGAAAAGACCGTCATCGAAAACGCCCGTTTGCAAACCGATCTGGGCGAAGATCAGGCCGACCTCGCCCCGCGGGATCATGCCGACGCCGACAATCGTCTTGTTCCCCGGAAACCAAAACGGCGCATACCCGGCCGCTAGTTTGCCGACGACTCCAACGACGATCAAAGCCGAGCCGACCACCACCGCCCAGCGGCCATCCGGGGTCATGGGGTTCATCGCCCCCAAATCAACCAAAGCGCCGACGTGGACGAAGAACAAGGGGACGAAGAAATGGCCGAGCGTCGTGACCCCCGTTTCGATATCATGGAACCAGGGCGTCCGTCGCAGCAGCAGCCCGGCGACGAACGCGCCGATGATCGACGCGGAACCCGATTCCTCGGCGAGCCAGGCCAGCCCCAGGGCGAGAACCATCGCGAAGATCGTCGGCGTTCCGGGCGCGTCGATCTTGCTCGCCAAGCGGACCAACCAGGGCGTGACCAGAAACCCCACTCCAAGCGAGACCGCCAGAAAGCCGAAGGCCTTCGCGGTGGTCCAAGCGACGCCCCCCACGGTGGCCTCGCCGCCGGCGACCACTCCGGCGACGACCGTCAGAATCACCAGGCCGAGGATGTCGTCGATGACCGCCGCGCCCAGGATCACCTGGCCCTCGGGGTCGCGCAGCCTCCCCAGATCCGAGAGCACCCGGGCCGTGATCCCCACGCTGGTCGCCGTCAAAGCGGCGCCGGCCATGATCGAGACCAGAACGTCGAGCCCCAACAGGTGGCAGACGACGAACCCCAACCCAAACGGCAGGACCACCCCCACCCCCGCCACCACAAGCGCCGTGACGCCCACGCTCAAGAGCGCCTTCAGGTCGGTCTCCAAACCGATCACCAGCAGCAAGACCACCACACCCAAGTGGGAGAGCATCTCGATGGTCTCGACGTGGGGATTGACCAACCCCAGAACCGAGCCGCCAACGACGACCCCCGCGATCAATTCCCCAAGCACCGCAGGCTGACCAATCCGCTGGGCCAGCGCGCCAAACAACTTGGCGGCGGCCAGCATGACGACAAGCATGGCGAACAATTCAGACGGCTCAAGATGTTCCAACGTCCCACTCCCAACGCTCAACGTCACCCATGATCAAGCACGCAATCGCATCGTCCGCTCTTGTCGATTGGGACGCAACACGGATAAAATTTCACGCCGACGCCTGAAATCCCAAAGCCCAAACCATCGAACGCGACTTCGACACGACGCCCATGCGGCCGTTGGCCCGCGTCTGGACCTTGTGAGCCTCGATTGAGAAACACACGAAAATGAAGAGACGGAACGACATCCGGAACGTGGCGATCATCGCCCACGTCGATCACGGCAAGACGACGCTGGTCGATTCGATGCTCCGCCAATCCGGCCAGTTTCGAGCCTCGCAACTCCAGGTCGAGCGGATTCTCGACTCCAACGATCTGGAGCGGGAACGCGGGATCACGATCCTGGCGAAAAACATCGCCATCAAGTACGGCGACACCAAGATCAACCTGATCGACACGCCGGGACACGCCGATTTCGGCGGCGAGGTCGAGCGGACGCTCCAAATGGCCGACGGCGCCTTGGTGCTGGTCGACGCCTTCGAGGGGCCGATGCCGCAGACCAAGTTCGTGCTTCGCAAGGCCTTCGAACGCAACATACGGCCGATCGTCGTCATTAACAAGATCGACCGCCCCGAGGCTCGCCCCCAGGAGGTCCTCAACGAGATCTTCGATACGTTTGTGGAGTTGGGCGCCAACGACGAGCAGTTGGATTTCGCGTACATCTTCGCTTCGGGACGCACGGGGTTCGCCTCCGACGATCCCAAGGCGACCGAAGGAGACATGCGGCCCCTCTTCGACTTGATCCTCGAGAAGGTCCCGGGGCCGGAGGTTGACCTGGAAAAACCCTTCTCGATGGTCTGCACGACGATCGATTTTTCCGAGTACGTCGGCCGAATCGCCATCGGCCGGATCGCCACCGGCGCGGCGCGCCAGGGCCAGCGCGCGAACCTGCTGAAGTCGGCCGGCGTCGCGACCTCGGGCTCGATCACCGAGGTGCTTCTCTTCGACAAACTGGGGCGGGTCGAGGTCGAGGAGGCCGAAGCCGGCGACGTCGCGGCGCTCGTCGGATTTTCGGACGTGGAAATCGGCGACACGATCGCCGACGTCTCGGTGAAGACTCCCCTGCCCCGGATCGAGGTGGGCGAGCCGACCCTCGGGATGCTCTTCACCATCAACGACTCGCCGCTTGCGGGCGAGGGGAAGTACCTCACCTCCCGCCACCTCAAGGAGCGGCTCGATCGCGAACTCGAATCGAACGTGGCGCTTCGGGTTGAGCCGGCCGAGGACCTCGACGCCTTCAAGGTCTCCGGGCGCGGGCTCCTGCATCTCTCGGTCTTGATCGAGACGATGCGCCGGGAGGGCTACGAAATGTCCGTCGGCAAGCCCGAGGTCATCCTCAGGACGGTCGACGGCGAGGTCCACGAGCCTTATGAATTTCTGGTCGTCGACGTCCCCCACGAGCACATCGGCCCGGTCATGGAGCTGGTCGGAGGCCGCCGGGGCGAGATGAGCAAGATGGACGTCAAGGGCGCCTACGCCCACATCGAGTTCGTCATCCCCGCGCGGGGCTTGATCGGCCTTCGCAACCGCCTCGTCTCGGCCACCCAGGGCGAGGCGATCATGCACCACAACTATCACGAATACCGACCGTTCAAGGGAGAGATCCCCGCGCGGGCCAACGGCGTGATGGTCAGCATGGTTCGCGGTCAGGCCGTCGCCTTCGCCCTGGACAACCTCCAACAGCGCGGAACGATGTTCGTCGCCCCTGGAGACGACGTTTACGAGGGGATGATCATCGCGGAGAACGCCCGCAACGAAGACATGGTCGTCAACCCCTGTCGAGAGAAGAAGCTGACCAACATGCGCGCCGCGGGCTCCGACAAGAACATCCTTCTGAAGCCCCCCCGCCAACTGACCCTCGAAATCGCCCTTGAGTACATTGAGGACGACGAGTTGGTTGAGATTACCCCCTCGAAGATCCGGCTCCGCAAGAAAGTTCTCAGGGAGGAGGGCCGCAGACGCTCCGAACGGAGCGGCAAGAAGGTCGGGGTTTAAAAAAAGGCTCGTCTCCCCTGATTCCGGGGGGACGAAGGCCTCGCGCGTGAAGAGGGCGGCCACGGGGAGCCGCCCTCCATACGGTTCGATCTCTTGAATCCGACGCCGAATCGAATCCCCATCACGCGGAGGGAGCTTTGCCCCGGGCCTCCTCCGCGTGCTTCCGCTGGTTGCGCAGCTTCTGGTGAAAAAGGATCTCCATGCGGTTGTTCCGAAAGGCGATGCGCGTCTCGCGGACGAGCAGGACGCAGGCCGTGAGCATCAGGCTCACGCCGACGATGGCCAAGGTCGTCGGCAGGGCGATGATGTGATTCGCCAAAAGCGCGTCGACGGCCATCGTCAGACTCGTTCCCACGAACATCGTCATCGCCAAGTAGAGCAGCGTCAGGGCCAACCGGATCAAATCGCTCCGTCGGACCATGCGGTCAAGCTGCACCGCGGCGTGCTCAAGACGATCCTCGATGAAATCAAGCTCCTTGGCGCCCCGTCCCAGCTCGTCCCCCTCCTCGTTCAGCCTCCGGATGCGGTCGACGACTCTCGACATTCGATTCGAGGTCGAGATGATCAGCGAGCCGTTGGCGGTCATGAACAGCGCCGGGGTGATCATCGTCGTGAGCGTCGCGTAATTTTCCATGAGCAAGGGCATGGGGCGGACCCTCGTTCCATTACCCAACGCTCTTCTTCATGAACTCCAATCCCCCGCGGCAGAGTCCCATAGCGTCGGGAAAGAGGTCGCGCCAAACGCGGGTGGCGGCCGCCAGCGCCGGCAGGGCCGTGCCGAACGCCTCGATCGTCAAGTACCCGTCATACCCGGTCCGCTTCAGGCCGCCGTAAAACGAGTTCCAATCGACCTGTCCGGTTCCCGGCGCGCCCCGGTCGTTTTCCGAGACGTGGACGTGGATCGTCTCGGCGGCGGCCGACTGGATGGCCTCGGCCTGGTTCTTCTCTTCGATGTGCGCGTGGAAGCTGTCGTACATCATCTTGCAGTGGGGATGATCCACGGCGCGGACGAACCGCGAGGCCTGCGCGGCGGTCGTCAGGAAGTAGTTCTCGAAGCGATTCAGATACTCCATCGCCAGTTTGATTCCGCGCGCCTCGGCCTTCTCGGCGGCCTTGCGGATCGTCTCGACCCCATGCTGAAACTCGGCCTCGGTCGGGCCGGTTCCCGAGAAGACGCCGATGGCCGAGTGGAGGGGGCCGCAAAGGATCTCGCAGCCGAACTGCTGGCCGCACTCCAAAACGCGGTCGAGATATTCGACGGCGGCGGCCCGAACCTTCGGGTCGGGAGAGATCGGGTTGCTCTCCGGCCCCATCACGGTCACGGCGGTCGCCGAGAGGCCAAGACTTTGCAGCCGCTTCCCCAGCCGGGCGAAGGGCGCCAGGTCGCTCGTGTTGAAGATCGGGACCTCGACGGCGTCGAAACCGATCTCCTTGATCTCGTCCAAGACCGGGTCGAGGGCTTCGGTGACGTGGTCGGTCCAGAGCAGCAGGTTCATGCCGAATTTCATGGGCGGGCTCCGCGTGGTTCGGGAATGCCGCCGGCCGAGCGAGCGCCCGGCGCGGCGGGGAATGGAGGCTCAAACCGGGACGACGGTCTCCCACTTCTTGTGCTCGGCCGAATCCAAGACGGCGTCGCAAACCGCCTGGGTGGCCAGGGCGTCGCGGAAGGTGGGATGAGTGGAGCGGCCCGCGGCCAGATTCTCCAGGAAGTCGGCCACCTGATGCACAAACGTATGCTCATAGCCGATCTGAAGCCCCGGAACCCACCAGTGCTTCATGTAGGGCATGTCGGCGTCGGTGACGTGGATCGACCGCCAGCCGCGAATCTCCGAATCGTCGCCGTGATCGAAGTACTCGAGCCTGTGGAGGTCGTGCAGGTCCCACTTGATCGACGCCTTCTCGCCGTTGATCTCGAAGGTGTAGAGGGCCTTGTGACCGCGCGCGTACCGGGTCGACTCAAACAGGCCGAGCGAGCCGTTGTCGAAGCGGCAGAGGAACGCGCAGGCGTCGTCGATGCCGACCGGCTCGACCTTGCCCGTCAGGCTGTGCTTCCGCTCCTTGATGAACGTCTCGGTCATCGCCGAAACCGAATTGATGTGGCCGTTGAGCCAGATGGCCGTGTCGATGCAGTGGGCCAACAAATCGCCGGTGACGCCCGAGCCGGCCGCCGCGGCGTCGAGTCTCCAAAGCCCCGTCCCGCCCTGCGGAAGGTCGGTCGAGATGGTCCAGTCCTGAAGGAACTCGGCCCGGTAGTGGAAGATCCGGCCCAGGCGTCCCTCGTCGATCAGCTTCTTGGCGAGCGTCACGGCCGGCACGCGACGGTAGTTGTACCAGACCGTGTTGACGACTCCCGCCTTCTCCACGGCGTCGACCATCGCCTGGCCCTGAACCAGGTCCATCGACAGCGGCTTCTCGCAGAGGATCATCTTGCCGGCCGCGGCGGCGGCGATGGCGATCTCGGCGTGGGTGTTGTTGGGCGTGCAAATGTCGATCGCGTCGATGTCCGGTCGCTCGATCAGTTTCCGCCAATCGGTCTCGACCGACTCATAGCCCCACTGGTCGGCGAAGGCCTGGACCCCGGCTTGATCCCGGCCGCAAACGGCTTTCAAGACCGGCCGATGCGCGAGGTCGAAGAAGTCGTTGACGCGCTTGTAGGCGTTGGAGTGCGTCCGGCCCATGAAGCCATAACCGACCAGGCCAATGTTCAATGGTTTCTTTTGCGGCATGAAATCACCCGTCAATCCGATGAAAGAGTTCCGTGTTTCGTTTCCCCGGGTCACTCGGTCCAGCCGTGGGCGTCTCGAACGCCGATCATGGCGGCGAGGATGTCGTTCCAGGTCTGGGGCTTCATCATCACCGAGTTGGGGAACATGCAGCCGTCCCAACAGATGTGACGGAACGCCTTGGTGAGTTTCCCGGACTCGTCGCGGAGCCAGAATCCGGCGTGGTGGGGGATGTCGAGCTTGCCGTTGGGGTCGTTGGCCTGGCAATGCCGGCCGGTGTGGTCGTGCGAGCCCGACCCGAAGACGGTGGCGTCGTTCTGGGCGACGTGGAAGTCGATCGTCCAGGGCCGAAGCGCGTCCGTTAGGGTCCGCAACGCCTCGTCGAGCGTCTTGCGGTCGCTCCAATCGAAGTCGGCCGGGAGGATGCGGTCTTCGGGGGCGTTCTCGCCCAGAGTGTAGAGGAGCGTGTGGGCCATGTCGGCCTGGAAGCCGACGACGTCGGGCATGTCGACGCGCTCAAGCAAATCGAGCATCTTGCGCCACGAGTGCATCCCGCCCCAGCAGATTTCCCCTTCGGCGGCGAGCTTCTCGCCGTGGTCGCGGGCGATCGCCCCGGCCTGCTTGAAGGTCTCGGCGATCTTCTTCTGGTTCCCCTCGGGATCGGCCGCCCAAGCGTCCGGGGGGCACGCCGAGTCGATGCGGACGACCCCATAAGGCCGCACGCCCAGCTCGCGGAGCTTCTGGGCGATCCGGCAGCCCTTGCGGACCTGTTCGAGGAACTTCTTGCGTCCCTCCCCTTCGTCCATGGCCGAGCCGCCGCCGGTCGGCGGCCAGACCGGCGCGACGACCGAGCCGATCGCCAGACCGCGGCTGGAGGCCTTCTCGGCCAGGACCTTGATCTGGTCGTCGGTCGAATCAATGCTGACGTGGGGATCGAACAGGAAGAGGTCGAAGCCGTCGAACTTCACGCCGTCGACCTCCGCCGCGGCGGTCAGGTCGAGCATGGTGTCGAGCTCGATGCAGGGGTCGTCCCCTTCTCCCCCCTTGCCAACCACCCCCGGCCAGGCCGCGTTGTGCAGCTTGGGAAAATTATGCGCATGGCCCGCGGTCATCAAATCCACCTCGCGCGTCTCGCGCTGTTAAGATTCCAGTCTCCGGTAGGGGCGGCCCCCCGTGGCCGCCCTCCGGCGACCGGCAAGGGAAGGCGCGTCATCCGGCGATTCGATTCGCGTGGGCGAACGCGCCGTCCCATGAGGGCGGCCACGGGGGGCCGCCCCTACATGATCAATTTCTCCACGAACCAGCGAATCTGATCGATCAAAACAGGAAGCCCAGCCGATCGCGTCACCAACGCGGGAACGGATCGACGAGCGTTTTTCGAAGCAGTTCATCGACCCGCCGAACAGATCGAATCTCGATGAAGCCGACCGGCTCGTCGGCGATCGTGTCGAGCCCCTCGAAATAAACGTCGCCGGAGCCGTCGGCGAGCTCGTACCGGGTTGTTCCATCGATCAGGCCCGCCGGGACCGAGAAGAGCCAAGGGCTCCCGCCCGATCCGCTGAAACGGCCGATGATCGCGCGCTGATCGGTGATCGCGTAGAAGGTTCGGGCCAACCACCGGCGTCGAGCGAGCCAATGGAATGTCCGAATCAGGAGGTCCATGAGGATCAACCCCCCAAGCGCCACCGGCGCCAGGCAGAGCATCGCGATCACCATCCAGGGATCCGCGACCGCCCGCTCGAAGATCCCCAGCATCGCCGAGAGCGAAACTCCCGAGAGGCTTGTAAGAACCACGACATACAGCAGAGGCATCGCCCGAACCTTGCGAACCCGGGGCAAGCGGGGCCGCCCGGTCCAAAGCAACGCCTCGTCGGCGGACAGCTCGGCCCCAACGTCGCGGCGGGCCTCGTCGTCGAATTCGCCATCAAACTCGTCCGGCCCGTATTCGTCCGAGAAGCGCATTGATGAGCTATCCTCCCGAGGCGGCGAGGTGGTTCGAGCGGCGTCCCTTTGGGTCGAAGAGGCTCGACCGTGAATCCGCGGCCGAGCCGCCCTTGAGCAACGCTTCGGCGAAATCGCCCCGCGCGTCAGCCGGACTTCCGATGGTCGCCAACGGCCGGGAGCTTGGCGTGGGCGTCGGGGCCGAAGTAGCGGAGGCTGACGAACGGCTCGGCGCCGTTGTTGGTGAACGTCACGCCCTCGCCGGCTCGCTTGCTGGTGACGAAGACTTCGTCCTTGGTCACCTCGCCGAACCGGATGAAGTTCGGGCTGTCGACGTCGAGCTTGCCGATTTGACCGCTTCCCTGGGTGACGATCAGGCCGTAAGCGCCGGGGTCCTTGATCGTCGCCGAGCGTCCCGGAAGGACGGTCAGCTCACAGGCGCTGAAGAACTGCCGGCCGTCGACCGTCCCGTAGACGATCCACTTGTCGAAGTAGCCCTCTTCGGCGCTTCCCGAGCGAACGATCGGCTCCAGGTAGTTGTTGGCCTTGAACTCGGGGTCGACGTTCTTTTCCCAGTCGAGTTGCTCGACCAGGTAGTCGAGGTCCTGGTGATGTTCCTCGGGAACGTCCTTGACCAGCAGTTCCCAGGGAACGCGGCGGCCCTCGACCATCGACTGGTACATGCCGAAGACGTCGGAGCCCCACTGGGGCTCATAGGTGACCAGCGAGCCGGGGGCGTGGAGCACGTCGGGGGGGACGAGCCAGCCGGTGCCGGGCTTGAGTCGGTACGCCTTGGACAGGTCGAGAATGCCGTTGTCACCTTGGTTCCAGCGCTCCAGGCACGCGCGGACGTCTTCCTTCTTGGTCCCCGGCTCGAGGCCGAAGAACGTGTAGGGGAAGTTGTTGCCGGTCCAGTTGAGCTGGGGGGGGAAGTAGTAGCTTTCGGGCTTGCCCTCCAGACCAAGCTTCTGGGCCTGCTCCTGGTTCTGGTGCATGTGGTGGGGGATGGGCCCCAGGTTGTCGAAGAACTTGCTGTAGACGGGCCACCGCTTGTAGGTGTTCCACATCGTCTCGCCGATCATCTCGGCGCCGTGGTGGCCGATCGCGTCCCTGAGGGTGAACCTCCCGCCGTCGTGAACGACGTAGCTGAGGCCCTCGTCCGGGGGAGCTCCCTCGTTGGCGGCCTGGGTCGTCGAGGCGAACCAGCGCTCGTCGATGCCGCCACGGTGGGTGCCCAGGGCGTAAAGGTCCTCGCGCGCGAGCTTCAGCCGGCCCCCCGGCATCAGAAAGGAACGGGGCACCCAGGTGGGGGCCAGTCGGAGAATACCCTCGCCGGCGTCGAGCGCCGCGCGGGTCCGCGCGGCCACGTTCTGATCGCTCATCCGATCCCTCTCCAGCCTTCTATCACGTTTTGGATTTCGCAAATCGCCGCGCGACGGGCTTTCGCGCGGCGGGATCAACAGGTTTGTAAGACGTTCGGCCCCGCGACGCAAGCGACGACCGGCTGGGCGGCCCGCCTCGCGCCGCCCGAGCGTCGTTCATTGTGCCCGGCGCGCGAGTCTCGCGAAAGCCCTTGCCGCCTCATTCTTCGGCGAGGCGATCGGCGAGCCTCCCAATCTCAGGCGCCTCGGGTCGAAGGCGAGTCGCGGAAATACTCGATCACCCCGGCGAGGATTTCGTCAAGCGACTTGCTCGGGCAATAGCCGATCAGGTTTTGGATTTTGCCGACGTCGGGAACGCGCCGGGGCATGTCCTCGAACCCTTCGCCGTAGGCTTTCTCGTAGGGGACGCGGACGATCTCCGACGACGAGCCGGTGAGGGCGAGAACGCGCTCGGCGAGCCGCTGGATGGTCACCTCCTCGCGCGAGCCGACGTTGAAGACCTCGCCGACCGCGCCGGGGTGGTCCATCAGGCCCATAAGGGCCTGGACCACGTCGCCGACGTGGGTAAAACAACGCGACTGCGAGCCGTCGCCATAGATCGTGATCGGTTGGCCGGCCAGCGCCTGCTTGACGAAGGTCGGCACAACCATGCCATATTGGCCGGTCTGGCGGGGGCCGACGGTGTTGAACAACCGGACCAGAATCGTCGGCAGCTTTCGCTCGCGCCAGTAGGCGAGAGCCAAGAACTCGTCGAGCGCCTTGGAGCAGGCGTAGCTCCATCGCCCCTTGACGGTGGCTCCGAGAACCAGGTTGCCGTCCTCGCGGAAGGGAACGTCGTCGCTTAGGCCGTAGACTTCGGAGGTGGAGGCGATCAGGACTTTTTTCTTCTTCTTGTTGGCCTGGGCCAGCACGACCTCGGTTCCGTGGACGTTGGTCTCGATCGTTCGGACGGGGCTTTCGACGATCAGCTTGACGCCGACGGCCGCGGCCAGGTGAAACACAACGTCGCACTGATCCACCAATTCGGCTACGGTGGAGGCGTGTCGAACGCTCTCGATCGTGTAGTGGAATCGCGGGTGACCGCGAAGGTGCCGGATGTTGTCGATGCTTCCCGTGGAGAGATCGTCGATGACGAAGACCTCGTCGCCTTTGGCCAGGTAAGCGTCGGCCAGGTGGGAACCGATGAAACCGGCGCCCCCGGTGATGAGCACGCGCATAAGCGAACGATCTCCCTTCGACCCTCGGCGGCGGCCACGACGGCCGCGCGGAGCGCCTCGCCTCGTGTCGCGGCCCCACCCAGCGTAACGCCGACGAGGCCCGGAAGGAACACCGCCTCGGCTCGCCAAACCGCGAAATTCCATCCCCGCCCGGCACTTCCGGCGCGGATTCGAGCATAATCCGGAGTAGTTGAGACACTCCTTCACTCGATCAACCAGGAGCCGCGACCATGGGCGAGGCCGCGATCACGAACGCCCGCCGAAACGAGACGAACACCCCGGGATGGTTGGGCTCCCTGGGCGGCTTGCTGACCACCCAATTCCTGGGCGCGTTCAACGACAACGCCTGGAAGCAGCTCGTGGTGCAGTTGGCGGTGGCGGCGGCGGCCAGCGAGACCGAGGGCCAGCGACGGACGGCGATCGCCCAGATCGTGTTGATGGCGCCCTTGGTGGCCGTCTCGCTCCCCGCGGGGGTGCTCGCCGACCGAATCGGCAAGAAATCGGTCATCGTCTCGATGAAGGCGTTCGAGCTGGTCTTAATGGCGCTTGGAACGGTGGCGCTCCTGCTCTGGCCGGCCGGCGGCTTGCCCGCGCTCGTGGTCCTCGGCCTGCTCGGCGTTCAAGCCGCGCTTTTCAGCCCGGTCAAGTACGGGATCATGCCGGAACTCTTGGGTCACGACCGGCTCTCCCAAGGCAACGGGCTTTTGGAGATGTTCACGAACCTGGCGATCCTCGGGGGGACGGTGGCCGGCGGAGTCCTGCTGTCCCTCACCCATGGCCAGCCTTGGCATGCGGGGCTTTTTCTGGTCGTCCTTTCGATGGGCGGATTGGTCGCGTCGCTGTACATCCCCAGCGTCCCCCCCGCGCGGAGGTCCGGCGGACTGGTCGAGACCACGCGGATGGCCCTCGGGGCGATCCACGGCGATCGGGTGTTGCGGTTGGCGGTCATCGGCCAGGTCATCGTCTGGAGCATCGCCACCCTAATCCCCGCGCCGATCCTTCCCTACGCGGCCGTGACGCTGAAGTTGGACGCCTGGTTGACCGGGCTCCC
>Ga0182742_1003790_pt1 | contig 14361 bp, 9 predicted proteins | sample eDN5th37CBELigMG_FD_128880 | JGI IMG/M metagenome (GOLD analysis project Ga0182742, IMG submission 128880) | Enriched Miracle-Growth compost microbial communities from Emeryville, California, USA - eDNA 5th pass 37_C BE-Lig MG (version 2)... ... | reverse complement strand
TACCCTCCCGTAGTCCGACGTCAGCGCATCGCCGCTGCGGGTCTCCGGCCACGGAGCCGAACCCGAAACCGACAGGGCACCAGTACCTTCAGCCTCCGCAGCTGGTGGCGGAGCACCCGATCGCACGGGTCGACACGAACGACCGGGTCCAGTCGAAGCCACACGTCACCACCCGACGTGGGGCCAGAAGTGCTGGCCGAGACGGTCTATCGGGGTATGGCGACCGGGCAGCGTTGGGGAAGGGGCCGAGCAGACTCAGCGACCCGAAGGGTCTCCGCTCGGTTCAAGACAGCCGCCCGCAGGGCGTCCGCTTCCAATGCGTTGCCGAAAGTTTCGAGCAGACGATGAAGCGAGCTCGGGTGTGCAGTTGTTGTCGACGATTCACACTGAACGCGACAACAACTGCACACCCGGCCGACGTCACGCGTCGACGATGGCGCGCAGTTTCTCGAGCTGCTCGACGCGTCCTGCCGGGTCGGGGCTGAGGAACTTCACGTTCAAGGTCGTCGCACCCGCCTCTGCGAACGCCGCGACCCGCTCGCGCACGTAGCCCTCGGGGCCGATCAGCGAGATCGCCCGCACCAGCTCGTCCGGCACCGCCGCGGCGGCTTCGTCCTTCTTTCCGTCCAGATACAGATCCTGGATGATCTTGGCGTCGGCCTCGTATCCGTATCGGCAGGCCAGGTCGTTGTAGAAGTTCTTGCCGCGGGCACCCATACCCCCGATGTACAGCGCGAGGTGGGGTTTGACCAGGTCGAGCAGGTGATCGACGTCGTCACCGATCGCGAGTGCGGGGCCGGCGTAGACCTCCAGGTCGCCGAGCGACGGATCGCGCTTGGCCTTGCCTTTTGCGAGCGCCTCACCCCACACGTCGTTCGCGCGTTCCGGGTTGTAAAAGATCGGCTGCCAGCCCTCGGCGATCTCGGCAGTGAGGGCCACGTTCTTCGGCCCCAGTGCGGCGATGAAGATCGGGATGCGCTCGCGCACCGGATGATTGATGATCTTCAGTGGCTTGCCGAGTCCGGTGCCCTTCTCCGGGGGCAGCGGGATCTGGTAGTACTTGCCGTCGTAACGCACCGGCTCCCGGCGCCACACCTGCCGGCAGATGTCGACGAGCTCGCGGGTGCGTCCGAGCGGCGCCGTGTAGGGCACGCCGTGGAATCCTTCGATCACCTGCGGTCCCGACGCCCCGATGCCGAGTACGAATCGTCCGTCGGACACGTAGTCGAGGCCCGCTGCGGTCATCGCCATCAGCGACGGGGTGCGTGTGTAGATCTGGAAGATCCCGGAGGCGAGCTGCACCCGCGACGTCTTCGCGGCGAGATATCCGAGCTGGCTGACGGCATCGAACGAGTAGGCCTCCGCCATGAAGACGATGTCCAGACCTGCGCGTTCCAGATCGGCGACCTCGGCGACGGTCTCGGCGAACCCGCCGCTGTAGGTGATCATGGTTCCGATGCGCATCGAGACACTCCCGTCGAACTATGCGGTGCTGCTGACGGATCCGAGGTCGATGCCCCGAGAAGACAGCGGTATGTGCAGTTCAACACCGAGCGGGACACGACGCAAGGACGCATCGCCGATCGCACTCATTGCCGCCGCCTATGGTCCGCGACCCGACGATCCGACCATTGTTCGAGGAAGTTGAGAGGACGAGAGTGGGAATTGCGACCGTGCGGCTTGCTCCCACTTCCAATCTATACACGAATGGCGAGCCTCATGAGGCCGCGATTTTCGGCCCATACTCGCCCGCAGAGTGCTTGACCAGCAGGAAGGGCGGCAGCATGCACTACGTATTGGGCTTCGAGGAGATCGACCGGACGCAGGTCGCGCTGGTCGGCGGCAAGGGCGCGAACCTCGGAGAGTTGTCGCGCGTCGACGGCGTCCTCGTCCCCGACGGCTTCTGCGTGACGACCGACGCCTATCGCCGAGTCACGACAGAAGCGCCGGCGCTCGACGCCCTGTTCGAGCAGCTCACACACCTCACTCCGGACGATCGGGAGCAGATCGGCGCAGTGAGCGCGCAAGTTCGTCGCGCGATCGAGGACTACGTCCTCCCGGACGAGGTGGCCTCGGCGATCGCTGGAGCACTGTCGCGCCTGGGTGACGACACAGCCTGCGCCGTGCGGTCCAGCGCGACCGCGGAGGATCTGCCGTCGGCGTCGTTCGCAGGTCAGCAGGACACGTACCTGAACGTCGTGGGGCCCGACGAAGTCCTCCGGCATGTCGTCAGGTGCTGGGCCTCGCTGTTCACCGAGCGTGCCGTCACCTACCGGATGCGCAACGGGATCGACCACCGCAAGGTGCACATGGCCGTGGTCGTGCAGCGGATGGTGTTCCCGGAGTCGTCCGGGATCATGTTCACGGCCGATCCCGTCACCTCCGACCGGACGGTGACCTCCATCGATGCCGGATTCGGTCTCGGGGAGGCGCTGGTGTCCGGCCAGGTGAGTCCGGACATCTACACGGTGCGCGACGGTGCCGTCGTCGGCAAGACGATCGCCACCAAGCTGCGCGCTCTGCACGCCACACCGTCCGGCGGGACACAGATGCGGGAGGTTCCTCCTGAGCAGCGGAACCAACCGGTGTTGACGGACGCGCAGATCGTCCGGCTCGCCGATCTTGGGCGGCAGATCGAAACGCACTTCGGCAGTCCCCAGGACATCGAATGGTGCCTGCGCGACGGCGATTTCCGAATCGTTCAGAGCCGGCCGATCACCACGCTGTTCCCGATCCCGGAATCGAGCGACGACGAGAATCGCGTGTACGTCTCGGTCGGGCATCAGCAGATGATGACCGATGCCATTAAGCCTCTCGGACTTTCCTTCTGGCAGATAACAAGTCGGGCACCGATGCGTGATGCCGGAGGCCGGTTGTTCGTCGACGTCACCGAACGGCTTGCGTCGGCGACGGCCGGGCCCGCGATCGTTGCCGCGCTCGGAAAATCCGATCCGCTCATCGGCGATGCGCTGCAGACGATTCTGGATCGCGGCTTCGTCCCGCAACGTCCGGACGACGGTTCCGTCCCTGCAGCGGTGCGCGCCCCTGATCCGACCGCGCCGAATCCGGCGATCGTCACCGAGCTGATCGCGCAGAGCGAGGCTTCCCTCGAGGCCTTGAAGCGTGACATCGCGACCAAGACCGGGACGGAGTTGATCGACTTCATCCGGGACGATATCGAGGAACTCAGACGGGTCCTGTTCGATCCGCGTGGTCTTCAGGCGATCATGGCCGGGATGGGCGCTGCCGACTGGCTGAACGACCGACTCGACGAGTGGCTGGGTGAACGGAACGCAGCCGACACTCTCACCCAATCGGTTCCGCACAACGTGACCTCGGAAATGGGGTTGGCGTTGCTGGACGTGGCCGACGCGATCCGCCCGCATCCACAAGTGGTGGCATTCCTACAGCAGGTCGAGGACTCGGGTTTCGACGACAGCGCTTTCCTCGACGAGCTCGAAAAGTTCGACGGGGGCAGCGAAGCCCGGGCCGCGATCGAGGACTACCTCGACAGGTACGGAATGCGATGCGTGGGCGAAATCGACATCACCCGGCCCCGCTGGAGCGAAGCTCCGACGACCCTCGTCCCGCCGATCCTGGGAAATATCAAGGGTTTCGGTCCAGGTGCCGCCGCTGAGCGCTTCGAGCAGGGTCGACGCAACTCCGACGAGAAGGAACGCGAGGTTCTGGAACGCTTGCGCGCCTTACCCGATGGAGACACCAAGGCCGCAGAGACGAAGCGGATGATCGACCGTGTCCGGGACTTCGCGGGATACCGCGAGTATCCGAAGTACGGGATGGTGTGCCGCTACTTCGTGTACAAGCAGGCATTGCTGCGCGAGGCCGACCGTCTCGTCCGGGACGGCGTTGTTCGTAGTCGGGACGACATCTTCTTCCTGAGGTTCGACGAACTCGCCGATCTCATTGCGACACAGCACGAGCGCAACGACTTGATCGACGAGCGTCGGGAGGAGTTCGGCACGTATCAGGCACTGAAGGCGCCGCGAGTACTCACCTCGGACGGCGAAGCCCTCACCGGGGCCTACCGTCGCGAGGATCTGCCGGACGGCGCGCTTGCCGGCATGGCGGTGTCGGGCGGGACCGTCGAGGGTCGTGCCCGCGTGGTCCTGGACATCGCGGGCGCCGACCTCGAGGCCGACGACATCCTGGTCACCGCTTGCACCGACCCGAGTTGGACACCGCTGTTCGTCGCCATCAAGGGCCTGGTGACGGAAGTTGGCGGTCTGATGACGCACGGCGCGGTGATCGCGCGGGAGTACGGGCTGCCGGCGGTCGTGGGCGTCGAGAATGCAACACGACTCATTCGGGACGGGCAACGGATTCGGGTGAACGGAACGGACGGGTACGTCGAGCTCCTGCCGTAACCACCGTCGAACCCGGTGACGGGAACCATCATTGGGACCGACCGGGCGAGGCATCCCGTCACCCGCGGCGCGAAAGCCGCACGGCAACCCCACGAGCACCATCCCCATCTGGGACGACAGTGTTGCACCTCGGTGGGGCGGAACTTAGACTGACCTAAGTTATGGGGCATAACTTAACGAGAAGCAGGGGTACAGGCACGTGATCGGCAGACGTCCGCGCATGTTCGAGGTCGACGACATCATTCGCGTCGGCCGGAGCCTCGGGATGCGCAGGCTGAGCATGAACGCCGTCGCGGCGGAACTCGGCGTGTCCTCGACCGCCCTGTACCGGGCGGTCGACGGGCGGTGGGGACTCGAACGGCTCGTCGGCGAAAGCCTGCTCGGCGACCTGAAGCTCCACGACGATCCGGATCACGACATCGAGCAGCATCTGCTGTCCTTCGGCCTGCAGATGTGGCATTTCATCGTCCGCCATCCCGGGCTCGGTGTGTACATGCAGACCCTGTTTCCCCGCGGCGAGGCCGGTCGCCTCCTGATGGCGCACCAGATCGAGGCGTTGAGCAAGCGCGGATACAGCCCCGACGTCGCGATCGCGCTGTCCAGTGTGATCGCCGGCGTCTCCATCAACTACGCGGTGGCCGAGGACTCCCAGCGCGAGCACGCCGAGGAACTCGACGCGCAACGCGAGAAGATCACCGAACAACTGAAGACCGACGAGGACCTGGCGGAGGCACACCGCGACCTTCCGTCGGTCGAACACACACAGTTCGTGAGACTCGTTCTGGCAGCGATGGTCCGGGGAGTCGTGTCGGTCGCTCCTCCCGGGCGGCCGCTCGACGAGGTCATGGCCGAGTTGGCGGCGATAGGAATGGGGGTCTGATGGCCAAGCGTGGTTTTCAAGGGGCGATGATGCGCGGGTTCGGTGCCGGTGACCACGACGCCGTGGTCACCGGCACCGATCTGCTCGCACCGCGTTTCCTGCGGGTCCGGATGTCGTCCCCGACGCTGTTCCAGGACGTCGTCCCGGGACCGACCGCATGGATCCGGATCTGGTTCCCCGACCCGGAGGGCGGAGAGACCGAATACCAACGCGGATACACCTTTTCGGAGATGGATCCGGATGCGGGCACGTTCGCAGTGGATTTCGTCCTGCACGAACCGGCAGGCCCGGCGTCGACGTGGGCGCAACGCGCCACCCCCGGAGACCACATCAGCGTCACGTCGTTCGGGTCCAGGACGCTCGACATCCCCGAGGACCTGCCGGCCGGCTACCTGCTGATCGGCGACTCCGCGTCGATCCCGGCGATCAACAGTATCCTCACCGCCCTCCCCCACGAGGTCGCCGTCGAGCTGTACCTCGAGCAACACCACGAGGACGACCATCTCATTCCGATGTCCGATCATCCTCTGCTTCAGAAGAATTGGGTTCCCCGTGACGATGCGGACTCGCTGGCCGCGGCGATCGAGGACCGGGACTGGTCGAACTGGTACGCGTGGGCCGGCCCGGAATCCAACACCCTCAAGCAGTTGCGGACCCGGCTGCGCGACGACTTCGGCTTCCCCAAGTCCGAGGTGCACGCCCAGGCGTACTGGTCCGAGGGCCGCGCGATGGGCAAGCTGCGCTCGACCACCGACGAGCAGCCGACCGCCGACGAGGAAGCCCTCACGCGCACCACCGTGGCGGCGACAACCCCGGTGGAAGACACCGAAAAGCCCGTCACTGCTGCGAAATCCGATCGTGGCACCTGGCGGGCACAGGCCGGTGGACGACTCATCGCCCCACTGAAGCGCACTCTCGTCACGGCCGGTGTCGTCCAGGCCGTCGTCACGCTGATCCAGCTCGCCCCGTTCGTGCTCCTCACCGAACTGGCCCGCCGCATGCTCGACGGCACACCGTCGTCACAGCTGTGGAGCCTCGGGATCTGGACCGTCGGGCTGATGGGCTTCGGTGTGCTGCTCGCAGCGGCCCTGTCCCTGTGGCTGCACACCGTCGACGCCCGCTTCGAACGCGATCTGCGGCAACGACTTCTCGGCAAGCTCGCGAAACTGCCCCTCGGCTGGTTCACCGCCCGCGACTCCGGCCGGATCAAACGACTCGTGCAGGACGACACCCTGTCCCTGCACTACCTGATCACCCACGCCGTGCCCGACGCGGCCGGCGCGGTGGTCGCGCCGATCGCCGTGCTGGTCTACCTGTTCACCGTGGACTGGCGGATCGCACTCGCGATGTTCCTGCCGATCCTCGTCTACCTCGTGGCGATGATCATCATGATGACCCAGTCGGGGCCGAAGATCGCCCAGTCCACGCGCTGGGCCGAGCGGATGGACACCGAAGCCGCGGGCTACCTCGACGGCCAGCCCGTCATCCGGGTGTTCGGTGGTGCCGCGGCCTCCACATTCCGGGCGCGCCTGCACGAGTACATCCGGTTCCTCGACGACTGGCAGCGCCCGTTCACCGGCAAGAAGACCCTCATGGATCTCGCGACCCGGCCGGCGACCTTCCTGCTGCTCATCACCGCACTCGGCACTGTGCTGGTCAACGGCGGCACGAATCCGACGACGCTGCTGCCGTTCCTGTTCCTGGGCACCACCTTCGGTGCCCGGCTCCTCGGTCTCGGCTACGGCCTGTCCGGGCTGCGCGACGGTATGCTCGCCGCCCGCCGCATCCAGGTCGCGCTCGACGAACCCGAACTCGAGACCCGGAACCGCTCGGGTCGCCTCCGCGACAGCTCCACCGCCGTGGAGTTCGACGGCGTCCGCTTCTCGTACCGACCGAATGTTCCGGTGCTCGACGACATCTCCCTCGAGCTCGGCTCCGGCACGGTCACCGCGCTCGTCGGCCTGTCCGGTTCAGGCAAGTCCACGATGGCGTCGCTGCTGGCACGGTTCCACGACGTCGACGAGGGCGCGATCCGGATCTTCGGCCGCGACATCCGCGAGCTGACCCCGGACGAGCTGTACAAGCAGGTCGGCTTCGTCTTCCAGGACACCCAGCTGATCCACGGCACGGTCCGGGAGAACATCGCGCTCGCCGTTCCCGACGCATCCGATCGGATGATCGAAGCGGCCGCACGCAGCGCTTACATCCACGACCGCATCCTGGAGCTGCCCGACGGCTACGACACGATGCTCGGCGCGAACCCACCGCTGTCCGGGGGTGAGCGGCAACGCATCACGATCGCCCGCGCGATCCTCGCGGACACACCGATCCTCGTGCTCGACGAGGCGACGGCCTACGCCGATCCCGAATCCGAGTACTTCGTGCAGCAGGCCCTGAGCCGGCTCACCGAGGGACGCACCGTCCTGGTGATCGCCCACCGCCTGCACACCGTCGTCGGTGTCGACCGCATCGTCGTCCTCGACCACGGCCGCATCGCCGAGACCGGCACCCACACCGAACTGCTGGCCCGCGACGGCCGCTACCGGAAGCTGTGGGATGCGGGCTCACTTTCGTCCAGCATGCTCGCCGACGCAGATCAGGAGCCGGCCCGATGATCCGCACCCTGCTCACGCTGCTGCCTCCCGACAGCCGCCGCACCGTCGCCGCCCACCTGACGCTGACCGTCGTCGGCGTGTTGCTGCGTGCCGCCGGGGTCGTGCTGCTCGTGCCGCTCGTCGGCGCGCTGTTCGGCGAGACCCCCTCCGACGCGTGGCCGTGGCTGGGCGCGCTCGCCGCCGTCACCGTCGTCGGCTGGGTCGTCGACGCGTGGGGTTCCCGCTTCGGATTCGACCTCGGCTTCGGGTTGCTGTCACACGCCCAGCACGAGGTGACCGAGCGGATCGCCCGCATCCGGCTCACGTGGTTCACCGCCGAGAACACCGCGACCGCGCGTCAGGCCATCGCCGCGACCGGCCCGGATCTCGTCGGTCTCGTCGTGTACCTGGTGACGCCGCTGCTCGGTGCGGTGCTGCTGCCGCTGGCGATCGCGATCGCCCTGTTCCCGATCTCGTGGGTGCTCGGTGTCGCCGCGCTCGCCGGTGTCCCGCTGCTGCTCGGCGCGTTCCTCGCGGCGGGCCGGTTCTCCCGCAGCGCCGACCGTGTCGCATCCGACACCAATGCGGCGCTGACCGAGCGGATCGTCGAGTTCGCCCGCACCCAGCAAGCGCTGCGCGCGGCACGCCGTGTCGAGCCGGCTCGCAGCCACGTGGGCAAGGCCCTGTCGGAGCAGCACTCGGCGACCTTCCGGTTGATCCGCATGCAGATCCCCGGGCAGCTGGTGTTCAGCCTCGCCGCGCAGCTCGCGCTGGTGATCCTGGCCGGTACCGTCGCGGCGCTGACCGTCCGCGGCGACCTGGACGTGCCCGAGGCGATCGCCCTGATCGTCGTCATCGTCCGCTACCTCGATCCGTTCACCACGCTCGGCGATCTCACCGCCGGGGTCGAAGCGTCGATCACGACGCTGCGCAGGATCCGCGGGGTACTGAACGCACCGGTCGTCGACGAGCCCGGGACGATGACGATCGTCGGCCGCCCACCGCGAATCGAATTGCAGGGCATCGGTTTCCGCTACGACGGCGCTGCGGTGCTGGACGGTCTGGACCTGACGTTCGACCCCGGCACCACCACCGCGATCGTCGGGCCGTCCGGATCCGGGAAGAGCACGGTCCTGGCGTTGCTGGCCGGGCTGCACGAACCGCACACCGGGCGTGTCCTCGTCGACGGCATCGACGCCGCGGACCTGGACCCGATCTCCCGGCGCAACCTGGTGGGGGTGGTCTTCCAGCATCCGTACCTGTTCGACGGCACGATCCGCGAGAACATCCTGGTCGGCAACCCGGACGCGGACGACGCCACGCTCGCGACCGCCGCGACCCTCGCGCAGGTCGACGAGATCGTCGCGGCCTCCCCCGACGGCTGGGACACCCGCGTCGGCGAAGGCGGCAGCGCGCTGTCCGGGGGTGAGCGGCAACGCGTTTCGATCGCGCGGGCGCTGCTGAAACCGGCACCGGTGCTGCTCGTCGACGAGGCCACCAGCGCGCTGGACACGGAGAACGAAACCGCGATCGTGCAGGCCCTGACCGCCGACCCGACGCCGCGCACCCGGGTGATCGTCGCGCACCGATTGGCCGGCATCCGCACCGCCGACCGGGTCGTGTTCCTCGAGCGCGGCCGCGTCGTCGAGGACGGCGGCGTCGACGAGCTGCTCGCGGCAGGGGGCCGCTTCGCGGAGTTCTGGCGACAGCGCGACGCGGCGTCCGGATGGCGGCTGGAAACGTCACCCAAGGGGTAGTGCCGGGAGCCCCGGAAAGCTCGTAGGGTGCGCAATACGGGAAGTCCGTGCCGAAACCCGCCGTCCGGTTCCATGATGGATCCGGCCGGAATCCATCGATACCGGCCGGAGAGGACACCATGCCCACCGCTATCAACACCGCACCCGCGGTCACGCACGCCGCACTGCTCGGAATCGGGGCATACCGCCCTCGCCGGGTCGTGCCCAACGCCGAGATCGTCGACCGCATCGATTCCTCCGACGAGTGGATCCGGACCCGCTCGGGCATCGCCACCCGCCGCTGGGCCGAACCCGACGAGACGATCGTGTCGATGAGCGTGGCCGCCTCCCGCGAGGCGCTGTCCGCAGCCGGGCTGGACGTGGACCAGATCGACGCGGTCGTGCTGGCCACGTCGTCGCAGATGGTGCTCGGCCCCTCCGCCGGGGCGGTCGTGGCCACCGAACTCGGTATGCACGACACCGCGGCGTTCGACATCTCCGCGGGCTGCGCGGGCTTCTGCTACGCACTGGGGAACGCGGCGGCCCTGGTCCGGGCAGGACAGGCCCGTCACGTTCTCGTGATCGGCGTCGAACGACTGTCGGATCTGCTCGATCCCACCGACCGCACGTGCGCGTTCATCTTCGCCGACGGGGCCGGCGCCGCCGTGGTCGGGCCCTCCGACACCGAGGGCATCGGACCGGTCGCGTGGGGATCCGACGGCTCCCAGACCGACGCCATCAAGCAGGACAAGGACTTCGCGCGCTACTTCGCCGAAGTCGAGGCGGCGGGTGGCAGCGGGACCGTGCCCGAACGGCCCTACATCCGCATGAACGGTGCCGCGGTGTTCCGGTGGGCCGTCACGTTCCTGGAGAAGGCGTGCCGCGACGCCCTCGGCAAGGCCGGGGTCACCGTCGACGACCTGGACGCTTTCGTGCCACACCAGGCCAACAGCCGCATCACCGACGCGCTGGTTCGCGCGCTGGCCCTGCCCGATTCGGTCGCGGTCGCGGGGGACATCGCCGAGACCGGCAACACGAGCGCCGCGTCGATTCCGCTCGCGATGGAAGAACTCCTCCGGTCCGGCAAGGCGAAACCCGGCGACACCGCACTGCTGGTGGGGTTCGGCGCCGGGCTCGCGTACGCGGGGCAGGTCGTGAAGCTTCCCCCGCTCGGTTAGACGCCGGAACGACAGCGGCGCTGTGGCCCCAACCGGGGACCACAGCGCCGCGTTCGGCTCGAGTCAGTCCTTCGGACCGCTCGAGTCAGTCCTTCGGACCGCCGGCGACGTAGATGACCTGGCCGGACACGAAGCCCGCACCCTCGGACGCGAGGAACGACGCGGTGTGGGCGATGTCCTCCGGCTTGCCGACGCGCGCGACCGGGATCTGCGCCGCGGCGGCCTTCTTGTAGTCCTCGAACGGGACGCCGACACGCTCGGCGGTCGCGGCGGTCATCTCGGTCTCGATGAAGCCCGGGGCGATCGCGTTGGCGGTGACACCGAACTTGCCGAGCTCGATCGCGAGGGTCTTGGTGAAGCCCTGCATGCCGGCCTTGGCAGCGGAGTAGTTCACCTGACCGCGGTTGCCCTGCGCGGACGTGCTCGACAGGTTGACGACGCGGCCGAACTTGTTGTCCACCATGTACTTCTGGCAGGCACGCGTCATGAGGAACGCGCCGCGCAGGTGCACGGCCATGACGGCGTCCCAGTCTTCGACGGTCATCTTGAACAGCAGGTTGTCGCGGGTGATGCCGGCGTTGTTGATCAGGACCGTCGGCTCGCCGAGTTCGGTGGCGACCTTCTCCACCGCAGCGGCGACGGACTGCTCGTCGGCGACGTTCGCGCCGACCGCGAGGGCCTTGCCTCCCACGGACTCGATGGCGGCGACCGTGTCGGCGCAGGCGTCGGCGTCGAGGTCGAGAACTGCGACCTGGAGGCCGTCCTCGGCGAGACGCTTGGCGACGGCGGCACCGATGCCGCGGGCGGCTCCGGTGACGATGGCGGTACGAACTGTCGAGCTCACTACGAAACCTCCAGTAGATGGTGGAACGGTCAGTTGATGGTAAGGCCGCCGTCGACCGCGAGGGTCTGGCCGGTCACATAGCCGGCCGCGTCGGACACGAGCCACACGAGGGTCGCGGCGAGTTCGGCCGGGTCGCCGGTGCGGCCCAGGACGATCCGCGACTTCATGCTCTCGATGTAGCCCTCCGGGTACTCGTCGGTCATCTCGGTCGCGAAGAAGCCCGGGGCGATCGAGTTGACGCGGATGCCCTTGCGCAGACCCCACTGCTGCGCGAGGTCGCGGGTCAGGCCGATGACCCCGGCCTTGCTCGCGGCGTACGCGGCCTGCGGCAGGCCCGCGGTGGTGATGCCGAGGATCGAGGAGATGTTGACGATCGAGCTGCCCGGCTGCATGACGCGACCGGCGGCCTGCGCGGCCCAGTAGGAGCCGTTGAGGTTGATGTCGATGACGCGGCGGAACTGGTCCGGGGTCTCCTTCGTGGCGGGGACCGCGGTGCCGATGCCGGCGTTGTTGACGAGGATGTCGACCTTGCCGAGCTGTTCGACGGCGGTGTCGACCATGCGCTGCGCCTGGTCCGGGTCGGCGATGTCGGTTTCGACGGTGACGGCGCGACGGCCGGCGGCGCGGACGAGTTCGGCGGTCTCCGCGAGCCGGTCGGCGCGGCGAGCCGCGAGCACCACATCGGCGCCGGCTTCGGCCAGCGCCTGCGCGAACGCGACACCGAGACCGGACGATGCGCCGGTGACGATCGCGACGCGATCGTCGAGGCGGAACCTGTCGAGTGCGGACACAGTTGTCTCCTCGGAAAGTACGGGGCTACGGATCTGTATAGCCCGGAGAGATGGTGGATTTCAATCGGACACGCCGTGAAAAACGTTAGGCCGCATGCCTTTTCAGACATACGGCCTAACGGTGTGATTGCCCTTGCCTATACGGGCGTCAGCTCAGACGCTCGAGGACCATCGCCATGCCCTGGCCGCCGCCGACACACATGGTCTCGACGCCGAACTGTTTGTCGTGGGTCTGCAGGTTGTTGATCAGCGTGTTCGTGATGCGCGCACCGGTCATACCGAACGGGTGGCCGAGCGCGATCGCACCGCCGGAGACGTTGAGCTTGTCCTCGTCGATACCCAGCTCGCGGGCCGAACCGAGCACCTGCACGGCGAACGCCTCGTTGATCTCGAACAGGTCGATATCGGAGATCGACTTACCGGCCAGCGCCAGCGCCTTCTTCACGGCCTCGATCGGGCCGAGGCCCATGATCTCGGGCGACAGACCCGACACGCCGGTCGAGACGATCCGGGCGAGCGGGGTCAGACCCAGCTCCTTCGCCTTGGTGTCCGACATGATCACCAGCGCCGCGGCACCGTCGTTGAGCGGGCACGCGTTGCCGGCGGTGACCGTGCCGTCCGGGCGGAACACCGGCTTGAGCTGGCTGACCGCCTCGTAGGTGGTGCCCGCGCGCGGGCCGTCGTCGGTGGAGACGACGGTGCCGTCGGGCAGGGTCAGCGGGGTGATCTCCTTCTCGAAGAACCCGGACTTGATGGCATCCTCCGCGCGGTTCTGCGACCGCACGCCCCACCGGTCCTGGTCCTCACGGGAGATCCCGGTGTACGAGGCGACGTTCTCGGCGGTCTGGCCCATCGCGATGTAGACGTCGGGGAGCAGGCCGTCCCGGCGCGGATCGGTCCACGGGGTGCCGCCCTCGGCGAGCTTCGCGGTGCGGGCCTCGGCGTCCGCGTAGAGCGGGTTCTTCGTGTTCGGCAGTCCGTCGGCGTTGCCGGTGATGTAGCTCGACACCGACTCGACACCGGCGGAGATGAACACGTCACCCTCGCCGGCCTTGATCGCGTGCATCGCCATGCGGGTGGTCTGCAGCGACGACGAGCAGTACCGGTTGACGGTCACGCCCGGCAGGAAGTCGTAGCCGAGCTGCACCGCGACGGTCCGCGCGATGTTGAAACCCGACTGGCCGGCGGGCTGGCCGCAGCCGAGGAGAAGGTCGTCGATCTCGGTGGGGTCGAGTTCGGGCACCTTCGCCAGCGCGGCGGCGACCATCTGGGCGGCCATGTCGTCGGGGCGCAACGACTTGAGCGAGCCCTTCATCGCGCGGCCGATGGGCGAACGTACTGCGGAGACGATCACTGCTTCGGGCATCGGAAGCTCCTTCGAAAAGAGTGGAGTATCGGGGACTACAGGCCGAGGTCGCGGCCGATGAGTTCCTTCATGATCTCGTTGGTGCCGGCCCAGATCTTGGTGACGCGGGCATCCTTCCAGGCACGGGCCACACGGTACTCGTTCATGAAGCCGTAGCCGCCGTGAATCTGCACGCAGGCGTCGAGAACCTCGGACTGCGTCTGCGCCGTCCACCACTTGGCCTTGGCTGCGTCGACAGCGCTGAGCTCACCGTCGGCGTGGGCCTCGACGGCCTGGTCGACGTACGCCTCGGCGACCTCGATCTTGGTGACGAGCTCGGCGAGCAGGAACTTGTTGTACTGCATGGTGCCGATGGCCTGGCCGAACGCCTTGCGCTCCTTGGCGTACTCGATGGTCTCGAGCAGGATGTGCTTGGCGTGGTGCACGTTGTTGATGGCGGAGCCGAGACGCTCCTGCGGGAGCAACTTCATCATCGAGATGAAGCCCATGCCCTCTTCACCGAGGAGGTTCTTGCCCGGGACGCGGACGTCCTTGAAGAACAGTTCGGCGGTGTCGGCCTCGGGCTGGCCGACCTTGTCGAGCTTGCG
>Ga0182742_1003789_pt1 | contig 14361 bp, 5 predicted proteins | sample eDN5th37CBELigMG_FD_128880 | JGI IMG/M metagenome (GOLD analysis project Ga0182742, IMG submission 128880) | Enriched Miracle-Growth compost microbial communities from Emeryville, California, USA - eDNA 5th pass 37_C BE-Lig MG (version 2)... ... | reverse complement strand
TGATGGTGGCCGTCGACGATGCTCCGTCCTGGTCGGAGACGATGATGTCGTAATCACGGTCCGCACCGCCCGGATCGACCTGGATCGCCTCAGGATTGTTCACGACAATCCTGGTGCCTTCGATGCGGAAGGCATTGTCGGCACTGACCAATTCCCCGTTCGCGAAAGTGAACGAGACGGTGTCGCCAATGTCGGGATCGCTCGCAATAAGTTCGGCGACCTGCTCACCTTCTCCGAGGGTTTCGGCGATGTTGCCGCCCGTCATCCTCTCAAATGTCGGGGTCTCATTCACATCCGTGACATAGACCAGGATCTCCTGGCGGGTAGGCTCGTTCACGCTATCGCTGGCCTCGACCTGGAGGCGGTAGAACCTGTTGCCGTTCCCGTCCTCCTCGAGCCCTCCGGGCGTGATCGGGTCTTCGTAGTTGAGACCGGTGAGGACCTCGATCCGGTTGCCCACGATCCTGAAGTGGCCGGCCCCATCGAAGCCGTCGACGAAGGCATAGGTCAGCGCCGAGGGGCTCTCGTCCGAGGCGGACAGGATACCCACCAGCTCGCCCACGCCCAGGCTCTCCGCCACGGTGCCGGTGGTGCCGCCATCGAGGCGGATCTCCGTCGGCGCCGCGTTGTTCTGGTCATCGCCGGCCACGGCATCGACGGTTACTGTGCGTGGGGTCCATGAACCTCGGGTGTCGAGCAGGACCACGGTGAAGTCGGTTATCTCGGAGTCGCCGTCATCATCATCGGGGCGCGATCTTGTGTGGAAGCGCAGACCCTGGACGATATTTGTCACCTGCTCGGCCGTGCCGGTCACCGTCACCTGGCCGTCCGTGTATTCGAACGTCGCGCCCTGAAGATCGTCTTCGCCCGGCTGGTTTTCGAAAGTGCCCCGACCGGCCAGGAAGATGATCATGACCGTGATGAAGGTGTCCGGGTCGTCGTCATCCAAGCCATCCTCCGCGTCGAAGAAGCTGAGGTGCTGGAACGGATCGACCACAGCATCGTCGCCCACGACCCAGTTCAACGGGCCGTCGACCGTGATGACCGGGGCCGTGTTCCCTGGCGGTCCCACATCCAGGATATAGACCCTGATGATTTGAGGTTCCGACGTGACGCCGCCGGCTGTCGCCGTCACCGGAACATCGTACCAGCGCGTACCGTCCGGGATTTCGTCAGTGCCCGGAGCATCATCGTAATCCAGCGGCCCAATTGCCATCAGGTACCAGTTTCCGCCGACCTGCTGAACCGTGAAGGGCATGCTCGGATCGGCGACATCGACGCTCGTGATGGTATCGCCGTCGGGATCGGAGACTATCAGGGGATCGCCGAAAGTCTGGTACGCGCCGATATCCTCGGGGATGTCGTGAATTTCCTGATGCTCCACGACCGGCGGCCTGTCGCCGGGATCCTGCACCGTGATTGTGCGCTGCTGGGGCGCGCTCATGATGCTCGGATCGTTGGCGTCGTGCGCAACGATGGTGAAGCTGTGCTGGGTTCCAGCCTGCGCGGGCGTCACATCGGCGGCCAGCCTCACCGTCCCGTCCGGGTCGATCGTGAAGAAGCCGTCCTCGCTCGTGGTCTCCAGCGTGACGCCGTCTGACCAGAGAAACTTGAACACGTTGTTCTGGAAGGCCAGCCTCGTATCCGGATCAACCGCATCGGCGGTGACGACCACCATGTCGGCCTCGGAGCCGACGAGCACTGGGGTCAAGGAACCGACCGACACCGTCGCGGCTTCGTTCACGTCGTTGAGATAGACCTTGACGGTCTTCTGGCCCGACACCTGCCCGTTGGTTATTCCGACTTCACGGGCGATGACCACCACTTCGAAATACTTGCGCTCCGCTTCCGTTCCCGGGAACTCGGTACGAAGGCCAGCAATATTGGTCGCCTCGTAGTTGACGCCGCCCTGGAACGAGATCACGCCCGTCATCGGATCGATCGTGAACAGGTTGCCGGGGTTCACGAAAAGCTCGTACTCCACGTGCGAGCCGCCCACATTGTCGTCCTCCGAGTGCATCGTGGCGACCGTGGGGACCGCATCGCCGTTCTCGACCAGTCCGACGACGAAATCGTCGACGATCTGGGGGGTGCCGGGAGGCGAGTTCACGCTGGAGGGATTGACGGTGATGTTGAGAGGAGTGACGACGGAATATCCGTTGCCGCCCTGATCGGTGATCCTCACGTAGATCGGCATGATACTTGGCGAGGCAACGTCCGGGAGGCCGCCAGCGCCAACCCTGATCTGACCCGTCAGTTCATCAATCCAGAAGACATTGCCGTTATATTCCGTGCTGCCGCTCTCGTCTGTCACCAGCGTGAAGCGGAAGTCCCTGTTCTCGCTCCTGATGTCGGGATCGAGCACCCTGTCGACAGAGGCGATGACCGAACCGGGTGCGGCGTTCTCGTTCATGACATTGACGTTATAGAGCGCCCCCGTGGGAGCCTCGTTCACGTCGTTGAAATAGACGTTGATGCTCACCGCAGACGATGCATTGCCCTCCGGATCCTTGGCGACGATCTTGACCGTGTAATAGACGTTCCCGTCGACCCGATGGATGTATGGGTCCATGGCCTCGTAGTCGAGGCCGCGGATATCCGACACGCGCAACGTGCCCGTGCCGTCCCCGAACGACTCGATCGTGAACATATCGCGCAACGCCTGGGGAACGTCCTCGGCGAAATCGAAAGTGACCGCGCCCTCTTCGGGATCGAAGGAATCGAAGAGATATGCGACGTCCTGTCCGGGCGTGTTCTCGCTGATCTCACCGGCCATATCATAGCTCGGGGCGTTCGGCGCCTCGGGCATGTCATTGACGACAATCGTCAGCGCCTGTACGGGACCCGGCAGGCCGTGATTGTCGACCGCCTGAACGTAGATCGTGTATTGTCCGTTCGGCGCCGTCTCGTGGTCGAGTTCCCTGCCCGGCGCCAGATAGACCCTGCCGTCATCCGTGATCCGGAAGAGGCCGTTGGCGCTCGCAGCGCCATTGTCGCCGTCGCCGCCTCGTGCCGGGTCGAACCGATAAGTGACCGTGTTCAAAAGATCCGGATCGCTCGCCCGTACCCAGGCGGAAAAATTCGAGTTCTCTTCGACTTCGATCCTTGCCGTGTTGTTCTGCTCCCATTTGGGCGCTGTCGGCGCCTCGTTAACGTCCGTGACGTTGATGATCAGTTCCTGGACGGCGCTGAAGAGACTGCCGTCTTTGACGCGGACATAGATCTTGTATTGCCCGTTGCTGGACGCCTCGTAATCCAAAGACATACCCGGTGCGAGGCTGACGGCGCCCGTGTCGGGGTCGATCCGGAAGCGGCCGTTGGCGTTGCCGCCGTCGCTCCGGCTCCCGTCGAATTCATAGGTGAATGTCGTTGGCCCGTCGGGATCGGTGGCCCTGACCTGAGCCGAGAACGCCGTGTTTTCGATAACCGACGGCAGACTCGTCCTGTCATTGCTCCATGTCGGTGCGTTCGGCGCCTCGTTGACGTTCACGACCTGGATTTCGATCGTCCGCGGGGCGGAGACAGCCCCACCCCGATCGACCGCTTCGACCTGAAGAACATAGTACCGGTTGCCGCTATGGGCGGCATCGGCCGGCTGGAGCCATTGATCCTCCTCCGCCGTTGCCTCGAAATTGATGTTGGGATTGGGGACGACTTTAATCTCGCCCGTACCAGGGTCGATCGTGAACTTGCCGCTTGCATGCGTCGTTCCGCCGCCCACGAAGCGGTAGCTCCACGCATCGCCTTCGTCGACATCGGTGGATTGCACCTGGCGGATGACAATGTTGCCAGGGGAATTTTCAGCCACGGCACCGCTTGACGACACGACGTTCGGTACAGTCGGCGCTTCGTTCTGGTTGCTGACATAGACCTTGACAATTTGCGGCGCGGATGTCTCTCCACGTTGATCAGCCGCTACGACCACGACCTCGTACCAATGCAATGCTCCATCTCTTTGGAGAAGCGGATCATTCGCTTCGTAATCGAGCCTGATATTGTCGTTCAGCCGAAGTTTGTTTCCTTCGATGGAGAAGTAATTGTTCGGGTTGCCGGTGCTGGTAATGGAGAATGTCAGCGAGCCGTTGTCTGGCCCGTTCGGGTCCGTCGCACTCAATGTCCCGAAATAATTCGCGCCATTATAGACCGTGTTTTCGGCGATCTCCGGAAGCTGCCCTGCCACCCTGCTCGTCAGCACGATATTCGTAGGAGCATAGTTCGATTGCGCCGCCGTCACCCGGATGTCGGGGCTTTCGGATGCTGCCAGGCCCCCATTGTCCACGATGGTAATAGTGAACGACGTCGTCTCCGTCGTGTTGACGGCATCGCCCAAGCGTTCCCTTGGGTCGAAGCGCAACCCGTGAATGCTTGTCATCACCTCCGCAAGCGTCCCGGTTACCGTGAACTCGCCGTGTTCCGCATCATAAGAGCCTCTCGTTCCCGCCGCGGGGGCCAAGACCCCCTTAATCGGGTTGTCGAGCCTGACCTTGACCGTAAAGCTATTGAAGCTGGGCGTATGGATATCCGGATCGGTGAAGTCCACCGCCGAAAAAGGGGTGACCGGGATTGCGGTCTGAGCACTAACAATCCGGTTTTGAGCGATAATATGCGGGCGCTCATTCACATTCGTGACGGTCAGCGCGATATTCATCGGCGTGGATATATCCGTCGGCCCATCGCTTGCGGTGGCATGCGCGCTCAGAGTCAGATTGTGTGGAACCGGATTCTCGTAGTCGAACAAGCCTGGGGTATCGACATACAGGTAATATCCGAAGGTATCTTGCCCTACTTTCACCCCTGAATTCGGTGTATCCACCGACCACCACGCAGCCGTTCCTTCGGGACTGACTGCATTCAAGCGCCCGATTAGCTGGCCGTTTTCCGGGTTTTCCTGAACTTGCGTATTGGTGATCGACAGGTTGTAGGGGGCCTCCAGAACATTGATCAGGGTAAAGGAGAATTGCCTCTGGGCCGAGTTGTCCTGATCGGAAACGGTAATCGTGACATTGAGAGGCTGCCCTCTTTGCACCTCGTAGTCGAAGGCAGCGGGATTCTTCGTCCAAAGCTCCCAGTCGCCGGATTCGTTTTGTAAAATCTGGAAATTCTGCGATCCGCTTCCGGTGACAGTGAAACTCACGTCACCGTTAACCCGACCAAGCGCACCCAGGGTACCGAGGTAGACGTTCACCTGATTGTTGTACGGGATCTCCGCCATGGTCCGGGCTTGTGTGGTGATGCCGTTCAGCGTGACGCCGGTCACGGTCTGGGGCTCGATGTCCGGCTCGGAAGCCACATCGTCGCCGGTCGTGAGCATTACGGGACTGGCGGGCTGCAGCGCCCCAGATGGTGCCGAGGATGTCCGCAGCTGAACGCGTTCGCCCGGATCAGACAACGTGTCCTTTGTCTGGTTCGCGCCTGATTCCCAATTGGCGGATTCGCCGGGCAGCGCATGCGCGCTGTCATTGTGATCATTGCGGCTGAATACAGATTGGAAGGCGTCCCTGCCTGCTTCGACGGCAGACCAGTCGGTCGCGCCCGGCGACCTAGGGACTTCCACATGGCCGGCGCGTGGAGAAGTCCAGGCGGACGCTGCCGGATCATCGCCCGGAAGATTCATCGCCACTAGGGCATCCACGGCGAGCTCGATGGGCGCCTTCGACGAAGCATCCCCCTTCTCCACCGTGACGACCGGGCTCAAGGTCTCCCCGCGAGCATCCAGTGCCCGCGCCTTCAGAACCGGAGCGCCCTTCTTGCCCGGCATGGACCAGGCGGCGACGATGCGCCCGTCGTCCAGTTGGGTTGCGCCGGCATAGGCGACGGAGCGGGCTTTTTCCTCGGCGATGAGGAACGGCTTGTGGCCCGGCATCGGGGAACCGTCGGCGCCGACGACCTGTCCGATGATCTGCCTGACGGATTTTCCGGTGTCGCTCTTGCGCGAATTCAGGAGGACGGCGAAGAGCGAGCCATCCATCAATGGCAGCAGTTCCGAACCTGATGCAGACGCCACCTGCATGAGAGCCTCTACTTCGCGAGCGGCAACCGGCTTCGTCATGGCTTCCCCCTTAGTACGCATGACCGTTACGTCGTAACATAGCATAACAAACGGGGATTGTGTTGCAACAGCACACGCGACGGCTCTGCACCACTCAACATTGCATCATCGGACAATACCGGCCATTTTTATCACCCAGGGTTGCACACGGACCGCCAATCACCCCTGGGAAGCTTCGCCATATCTTCACGGATGAGAGCGGGTCTCGCGCTCGGCCAAGCGATGCCGTTCGCTGGAGAACAGGCGAAGACGCATGGGATTCCTCAGATTCAAGCCTTGACCACGTGACCGGTCGCGCACGCAGTCCGGCGTCGGGTTCGCTTCGGACGGGCGATCATTCCTGGCGAGCGTGGCGGCGAACACGCAAATTGCTTTTGCAATGGTGCAAGTCTTCGTCCAAGATGACGCCAATCTCGCCTGAGGGCCGCGAATCCGGAACGGATGACGGATTCAATTCTTAAGATGAACGGCAGTAGGGCTGTTGCGCGCCTTGGTTCCGGGCGCCACGGTGCCCCGCGCAGGAAGCGGCGTGAAGCTGTTCCGTCGCATCTCCGGCATGGAACCGCGCCGGACGAAAATCCCACCTTAAGCATGGACTTGCGGAACACAGCGGGAACAGCTACCATGTTCTCGCTTTGTTTTCCAGAATCGCTCCGCTTCGGGGCAGTAGGGGTCTGTCATGCTCACGCGCAAGCAGCACGAATTGCTCCGCTTCATTCACGAGCGGTTGCGTGAAACCGGGGTTCCGCCCTCCTTCGACGAGATGAAGGACGCGCTCGACCTCAAGTCGAAATCCGGCATCCACCGCCTCATCACGGCGCTGGAGGAACGCGGCTTCATCCGCCGCCTGCCGAACCGCGCCCGCGCCCTGGAGGTGATCCGCCTGCCCGAATCCGTCGGCGCGGCCGCCGGCCAGCGCCGCTTCACGCCGAGCGTGGTCGAAGGCGGCCTCACCGGAAAGAAGCCGGCGGCGCAGCCCATCGCCGAGGAACGGCATCGCGACACCGCTTCGATCCCGGTCATGGGCCGGATCGCCGCCGGTACGCCGATCTCCGCGATCCAGAACCGCAGCCATTCCATCACCCTGTCGGGCGACTTCCTCTCCCAGGGCGACCATTTCGCCCTGGAGGTGCGCGGCGATTCGATGGTGGAGGCCGGCATCCTCGACGGCGACCTCGTGGTGATCCGCAGGCAGGACACGGCCAATACCGGCGACATCATCGTGGCGCTGATCGACGACGAGGAGGCGACCCTCAAGCGCTTCCGCCGCCGCGGCTCCTCCATTGCCCTGGAGGCCGCCAACCAGGCCTACGAGACCCGCGTGCTCGGTCCCGACCGGGTGAAGATCCAGGGCAAGCTCGTCAGTCTGGTTCGCCGCTACTGATCTCCTCTCCGGGCCAATCCTGCTCCTGGGCGGGCCGCGCCGGGCGTGGTTCCTCCCGGGCGGGAGAGGCTGAGGCCGTCGCTACGGAGGCCCAGGGCCGGACTTCCCATCCCTTCTTCACGGAGTGGATGGCTGCCGCCTCGGGTCCGAGCCGGATGGCCGTTGCGCCACGCCCGTCGAGAGCGCGGCGGTCCAGCACCACGGGCGCCCCGCAGGTTTCAGGCGCATCGAGCCGCGTGATGACGATTGCGGCCCGTCGGCAATCCTCCTCGAGGCCAGGGAGCGCCTGGACGAAGGCGACATTGCGCGCCGCCCCGGTCGCCACGATGCAGCCGAGCCTGTCGCATCGCGCGGCGTCCCGGAGCGACGCATCGTCGGCGCTGCGCCCGTCGCCATCGGCCCGCAGCCATTGCTCGGCGACGAAGCGCGACGGCTTTCCCACAAGCGTCAGCTCGCCCCGATTGTTGCGGATTGCCGCCCCTGCCCCGTCCCGGTCGACATAGATGTCAAAGCGCTGCGGCGTCGTGGCGAAGACCAATCCCGCCCCTGCCGGAATCAGCGCGAGCCATCGCAGGTTCGAGGCCGGAATCGCCAGCACGAGAAGTCCCGCGCTCAGCAGCGCCAGCGCGCCGATGCCGATAGCCGGCACGACGACGGTGGAACCGCTGAAGGCGCCGACCCAGGAGGCGACATCGAGCACCAGCGCGACGCCAAGCCCCATGACCTTCCAGACGACGGCATCGAGGCCGAAAGGGTAAGCCAACACCCCGAGAACGGCGGCGGGCATCACCACAAGGGACACGAGCGGCAAGGCGAGCGCGTTGCCGATGAGGCCATAGGGATTGAGGCTCTGAAAGTGATAGGCCGCGAAGGGCGCCGTGGCGAGGCTCGCGACGAGGGTGGTCGTGGCGAGGCCGAAGACCGAGCGTCCTGCCCAGGCGACAGCCTTCCCGACTAGGCTTGCCGATGTGCTCTCCGGCCCGCGCCATTGCAGGAGCGGCACGAGCGTCATCATGGCCGCGACCGCCCCGAAGGACATCTGGAAGCTCGGCCCCAGCAGAGCCTCAGGTTCGCAGGCGAGCACGATGATGGCTGCGATGGAAAGGTTGCGCATGCTGATGGCCGGACGGTCCGCCAGCACCGCGCCGAACATCACGAGCGTCATGACGAGCGAGCGCTCGGTCGCCACGTCCGAGCCGGAAAAAACGCAGTAGGACATGGCGCCAACCATCGCGGCGACGGCGGCGATCTTCTTCACCGGCCACAGCAGCGCGAGGTGCGGGCTGAGCGCGAGAAGCGCACGCACGAGCCAGAAGAACGTGCCGGCCGCAAGCACCATGTGCAGGCCGGAAATGGAGACGATGTGGTAGATGCCCGCCGCGCGCAGCGCGTCATTGGTAGGCTCGCCGATGAGGCCGCGCTTGCCGGTGACGAGGGCTGCGCCGACGCCGCCCGCCGCACCGCCGATGGACGACGCGATGCGGTGCGTGAGCGCATTTCGCGCCTCGTCCACACGGGTGGCAGCCCATAGGGGCCAGCCGGGATGCACCGGCGGATCCAGCTGGCGGACCGTACCCGTGAACGATCCGACGGCACCGATTCCCTTGTAATAGGCGTCGCGCGCGAAATCGTAGCCGCCGGGCCAGGCCGGTTGCGGGGGCGGCAGAAGTCGTGCGGTCCCGGCGACGAACTGGCCGGCCGAGAGCCCCTCGCCCTTGCGGATGGAGATGCGCGCACGCTGCGGCCGCTCGGCCTCGGCCACGCCCTGCAGGGAAACGATGCGCAGAAGAACCCGCCTGCCATGCTCCCGCTCCTCGACCGCCTCGATGAAACCCGACACCGGAGCGATCACGAGACGCGGCAGCACGGGCGCGGCGACGCTGCGGGTGCGGATGACGCCCACCACGAAGCCGGCGAAGACGGCCGCGAGGCCGACGCACACCGCAAGGGCGAGAAGGCTGCGGCGCAGCCAGACGGCGGAAGCGGCACAGAGCGCCAGAGCGCCGAGGGGGGCCCAGAGAGCGGGATCCTCGGCCTGGAAGAACAGGATCACCCCAAGACCGAAGCAGACCGCCAGCCAGGGAAAGAGCTGCCGCTGGCCGATCTCCTGCGCGAGGCTCCGCGCCATCCAGCCGCGCCAGTCCGGGGCGCTCCAATCCAAGACAAGGCCGGACAGACGCGGCAGAGCGGCAGCCCGCGTGAGGCTGCGTGGGATCCGGCCGGGCTCTCCATTGTTGTCTAGGGTCATGGCTTCGGCTTAACGCGGGGTCGGTTGCATGGTAGACGAGCCCACGCTTCGGCCCAAACCGCCCTGTGGATGAGCCGGAGGAGCGCGCACCAGCTGCAAGGCCGCGCAATCATTTGAGAATTCCAACCAAGGTTCCTGCGATGACCGTCGTCACCCGCTTCGCTCCCTCGCCCACCGGCTTCCTGCATATCGGCGGAGGACGCACGGCCCTGTTCAATTGGCTCTATGCCAAGCACCATGGGGGCAAGATGCTGCTGCGCATCGAGGATACGGACCGGGAACGCTCGACGGACGCCGCCATCGCGGCCATTCTCGACGGGTTGAAATGGCTCGGCCTCGATTGGGACGGCGATGTGGTCTACCAGTTCTCCCGCGCCGCCCGGCACCGCGAGGTGGCCGAGACCCTTCTGGCCCAGGGCCGCGCCTATTACTGCTACGCGACCCAGCAGGAGCTGGAGGAGATGCGGGAGGCCGCCCGCAAGGAGGGGCGCCCTTCCCGCTATGACGGCCGCTGGCGCGACCGCGACCCATCCGAGGCCCCGAAGGACGTGAAGCCCGTCATCCGCCTGAAGGCGCCGACCGAGGGCGAGACCGTGGTGGAGGACGAGGTCCAGGGCCGAGTGGTCTGGCAGAACAAGGATCTCGACGATCTCGTGCTGCTGCGTTCGGACGGCACGCCCACCTACATGCTCGCCGTCGTGGTGGACGACCACGACATGGGGATCACCCACGTGATCCGCGGAGACGACCACCTGACCAATGCCGCCCGCCAGACGCAGATCTACCAGGCCATGGGCTGGGACGTGCCGAAGATGGCCCATATCCCTCTCATCCATGGTCCGGACGGGGCCAAGCTGTCGAAGCGCCACGGCGCACTCGGCGTGGAGGCCTACCGCAGCATGGGCTACCTGCCGAAGGCCCTGCGCAACTATCTCGTGCGCCTCGGCTGGAGCCACGGTGACCAGGAAATCTTTTCCACAGAGGAGATGATCCAGGCCTTCGACCTGAAAAACATCGGACGCTCGCCCGCGCGTTTCGATTTCGCCAAGCTCGAAAACCTCAACGGCCACTACATGCGCCTGTCGGACGACCGGGAGCTCGTGCAGGCCATCGAGGTGATCCTGCCGGAGATCGGAGCCGAGCGCGGGCTCGGGCCGACCTTCTCGCCGGAGCTTAGGGAGAAGCTGCTGGCGGCCATGCCGGGCCTGAAGGAGCGCGCCAAGACACTCGTGGAGCTTCTGGACAGCGCCTATTACCTCTACGCCCAGCGTCCGCTGAAACTGGACGAAAAGGCCGCCTCGATCCTTGCGGATGGCCGCTCACGGCTAGCCGGCATCATCGAGAAGCTGCAGGCGGTTTCGGACTGGAACGCCCAGAGCGTGGAAGCTGTCGTGCGGGAGCACGCCGAGGCGATCGGGGCAAAGCTCGGGCAGGTGGCGCAACCTTTGCGCGCCGCCCTGACCGGGCGCACCACCTCTCCGGGCCTCTTCGACGTGATGGCCGTTCTCGGCAAGACCGAAACGCTGTTTCGCCTCCAGGATCAGTTAAATGATGCGCCTGCTGCATAGCAGGCGCATACCACCTTTAGACGTGCTTGCCCCTAACCAACGGATAAGTTACCGAAGGGCCATTCTCCCGCCGACCGGCTGACCTCGGTCTGGCAGCCCAAGCCCGGAGGCTCTCCTCCGCCCCCTTGGCTGCTCTAGGTTATGCCCGGCCTCTTGCTGAAAGGTCGAAGACCCATGAGTTCCAATACAACACTCACAGTCGACAACAAGGCCGTGGAACTAGCGGTGAAAGAGGGCTCGATCGGCCCGAGCGTCATCGACATTGCAAAGCTCTACGCTCAGACCGGGATGTTCACCTACGACCCCGGCTTCACCTCGACCGCCGCGACCGAGTCGAAAATCACCTATATCGATGGGGACGCGGGCGTCCTCCTGTACCGCGGATACCCGATCGATCAGCTGGCCGAGCATGGGGATTTCCTCGAGACCTGCTATCTGCTGCTCTACGGAGAGCTGCCGACCGCCGCCCAGAAAGCCGACTTCGACTACCGCGTCACGCGCCACACCATGGTGCACGACCAGATGAACCGGTTCTTCACCGGCTTCCGCCGCGACGCGCACCCGATGGCCATCATGGTGGCCTCCGTCGGCGCGCTGTCGGCCTTCTATCACGACTCGACCGACATCTCCGATCCGCAGCAGCGCATGATCGCCTCCATGCGCATGATCGCCAAGATGCCGACCCTCGCGGCGATGGCGTACAAGTACTCCATCGGTCAGCCCTTCGTGTATCCGCAGAACGATCTGGACTACACCTCGAACTTCCTGCGCATGTGCTTCGCCGTGCCGGCCGAGGAGTACAAGGTCAATCCGGTCCTCTCGCGGGCTCTCGACCGGATCTTCATCCTGCACGCCGACCATGAGCAGAACGCCTCGACCTCGACGGTGCGTCTGGCCGGCTCGTCGGGCGCCAACCCCTTCGCGTGCATCGCGGCCGGCATCGCCTGCCTGTGGGGACCCGCCCATGGCGGCGCGAACGAAGCCGCGCTGAAGATGCTGGAGGAGATCGGCACACCGGACCGCATCCCCGAATTCATCGCCCGCGCGAAGGACAAGAACGATCCGTTCCGCCTCATGGGCTTCGGCCACCGGGTCTACAAGAACTACGACCCGCGCGCCAAGATCATGCAGAAGACCACCCACGAGGTGCTCAGCGAACTCGGCATCAAGGACGATCCGCTCCTCGACGTCGCCATGGAGCTGGAGCAGATCGCGCTGAAGGACGAGTACTTCATCGAGAAGAAGCTCTACCCGAACATCGACTTCTATTCGGGCATCACGCTCAAGGCGATGGGCTTCCCCACCTCCATGTTCACGGTGCTCTTCGCCGTGGCCCGTACGGTGGGCTGGATCGCCCAGTGGAGCGAGATGATCGAGGATCCGTCTCAGCGAATCGGCCGTCCGCGCCAGCTCTATACCGGCCCGACCGAGCGCGATTACGTGACCCTCGCCCAGCGCGGGTAAAACCATCCGACAAGAACAAGAAAAGGGGCCGGAAGGCCCCTTTTTTCTGGTCCCGATGCTATCCATGGGACGCTATCGTTGAAGAGCATGGAGAAACGGATCACCGGCGTGCCGCGAGCACCTCTTCCACGATCCGCGCCGCCCGCTCGCTCGGCATCTCGTCACCGATCCGCATGAGCTCGTCAAGGCGCCGGAGGGCCGCCTCCTGACGCTGCCGTTCCGGCGTGTCCGACAGGAGCGGCAGAAGCGCATCAGCCAGGGTTTCCGGCGTGCAATCCTCCTGAATGAGCTCCGGAACCACGTTCTCGCCGAGCACCAGATTGGTGAGGACGATGGACTGCGCCTTGATGAGGGGGCGCAGGATCACCGCCTCGATGGCCGAGACCTTGTAGGCCACGACCATCGGAACACCGGAGAGACCGAGCTCGAGGGTGACGGTACCGGACGCCGCAAGTGCCGCGTCGGCGCTGCGGAAGGCCTGCCACTTGGCGGCCTCGCCCTCCACGATGCGTGGAGGCACGCTCCAGGAGGCCGTGCGCTCCCGGATCTCACGCGCAAGATGCGGCACGGCCGGGAGAGTGACCTGGAAAGGCCGGGCCGAACGCTGCTGAAGCAGCGTCAGCGCCTCGCCGAAGACATCCAGGAGACGGTTGACCTCCGACCGTCGGCTGCCGGGGAGAACGAGAAGATTGAACGGCCCGCCCCTGTGCAGGTCGCGCTCGCCCGCCGCAGGCCTGAATTCGCCCACCCGCTCGATCAGGGGATGCCCCACATAGGTGGTCGGCGGCCCGCCAAGGCGTTCGTGCGCGGCTGGTTCGAAGGGCAACAGCGCCAGAAGGTGATCCACATAGGCCCGCATCTTCGGGGCGCGGCCCGGACGCCACGCCCATACGGAAGGGCTGACATAGTCGACGATGGGGACATGCGGCGCGCGCCTGCGCACGGCCTTGGCCACCCGATGGGTGAAATCGGGGCTGTCGATGATGATCAGGATATCGGGGTTGGCCGCAACCACCGCATCGGCCGTAAGCCGGATGTGCCTCAGGATCGACGGCAGCCGCGCGACCACGGCGGAGATGCCCATCACGGCGATCTCTTCGAGCGGGAACAGGCTCGTCAGGCCCTCCCTTTCCATGGCGTGCCCTCCGACCCCGCCAAACCGGAGGCGTTCCGCTCCGAACCTCGCCTTCAGGGAGCGCATGAGCTTGGCGCCGAGCTGGTCGCCCGATTCCTCCCCCGAGACGATCCAGATGTCCAACGGCCGCGTCTCAGCCATGGACGCCCTCCATCCACGGCAGGTCGACCGCGATGAGGAACAGGCCGAGCCGGTCCGCGATGCGCAAGGTTTCCTCCTGCTCGAGCACAAAGGTCGAGCCCGCGCCGACGGCGATGCCGGAGAGCCCCGCTCTCGCGGCCTCGGAAATGGTACGGGAACCGATGGTCGGCATGTCGACCCGCAGGTCCTGACCGCGCTTGGCGGCCTTGATCAGCACCCCACCCTCCTTGCGGCGGCGGAAGCCAAACCAGGATTGGCGCAGGCCCCCGACCCGGCGCAGCATGCGGTCCGTCCCCTCGGGGCCCTCGATGGCGAGAACATGCTTGCGGGCGACCACGGCCCCCTGGCCGATATCGAAGGCCGACAGCGAGG
>Ga0182742_1003786_pt1 | contig 14375 bp, 8 predicted proteins | sample eDN5th37CBELigMG_FD_128880 | JGI IMG/M metagenome (GOLD analysis project Ga0182742, IMG submission 128880) | Enriched Miracle-Growth compost microbial communities from Emeryville, California, USA - eDNA 5th pass 37_C BE-Lig MG (version 2)... ... | reverse complement strand
CTATGCTCCACGACCATCTTGTTCACGCAGCGCTGGCTCGTGTCGCGCAAAAATTACCAAATGAACGGCATGCGTACTCCGAAGGTGCGAGAATTGAAGCCGTGGAAGAAATGGCTGCTGACCATCCTTGTATTTATTCCTGCTTGTGTGTCGATCCTGCCGCAAATTACGGTCATTGTTATCTCCTTCATGAAGATGAGCGGTCCGGTCTTTCAGAGCGGCTTCAGCTTGGACAGCTACCGGGAAGTATTGTTTAGAGTGCCGAAGGCGATCACCAATACGTACACGTATTCCTCTATCGCGATTGTGTTGATGATCGTCATCGGGATGCTGACCGCTTATTTGCTGGTTCGCCGCAAATCGAAGATTACGGCAATTATCGACAGTGTGCTGATGATTCCTTATGTCATGCCCGGTACGGTGCTCGGGATCAGCTTAATTATTGCCTTCAATAAACCGCCGCTCATTCTGACAGGCACATGGATCATCCTGGTCATTTCCTATATCGTGCGGAAGGTGCCATACACGATTCGATCCAGCACCGCGATATTGTACCAGATTGATCGAAGTGTCGAGGAAGCGTCGATCAGCTTGGGTGTGCCTCCGATGAAGACCTTCTTCAAAACGACGGGACGTCTGATGACACCGGGGGTACTGTCCGGAGGCATATTAAGCTGGGTGACAACCATTAATGAATTAAGCTCGACGATCGTGCTGTATATCGGCGCGACGGCGACCATTACGGTTACGGTATATTCGGAAGTGTTCTACTCGAATTTCGGAACCGGGGCGGCTTTGGCCACCATTCTAACCTTGTCGGCATTAGTCTCGCTGTTACTTGCCAAGAAATTAGCCGGCAATCGCGGATTGGATTTGTAGAAGACTTGGGCAGGCTGCAGCTGTGTTCGTGATCCGGCTGCAGTTTGCGGCTGTTGTGCGAAGCTTCGCGGGGAAGGGAGGCGGACAGGGTTGCAGCGGTTTAGTGTATGGGGAATGACGCTCACACTGATCGTCATTATGGCAGTCATCCAGTTCAGGAGTGAATCGGGGGATGTGTCCGCATTGGAGGAGACGGCTCCCATGAACATCAAGGCATGGGTATATCATGACGGTACAGCGGCGGAATTGGAGAAGCTGGCGGAGGAGAGCCCGCATCTTCATCTGGATATTCGCCGGTTTCGTTCTCCTGACCAATTGTTCGAACAATTAATTGCGGCCATATCCGTGAATGATGCTCCTGATCTGGCAGAAGTCAATAGTTTGCAATATATCGAGCAGCTGGCCCACAGCGAATTGTTGCAGCCGGTGGATATTGAAGCCTATGCACTGCACGCCGACGAGAAATGGAGAACGTACTTTCATCATGACGAACAGCTGTGGGCGGTTCCGATCAGCGCCTCGATTCCGGTCATGCTGTACAATGAGGACTGGCTGCGCTTTGGCGGTATTCAAGACCCGCAGCTCCTCTCGACATGGCCGCAGATTATCGAGGCGGCTAAGCGCAGATTGCAAGGGCTGCCTTCGGATCGGGCGGCAGAGCATTGGGGAGTGGTGACGGACAATGAATTTTATTGGTATTGGCAGCAGATGGCTCCCGCCTCCTCCCTATCGGAATCGTTGGCCGTATTACAGACATGGCATCGCATGATGTATCACGATGAGATCATGCCGACTTTGTCTCATCACCTGGCGGCGACCACCTTCGTCGGCGGCCGGGCGGGCTTCTTCCTCACTTCCTCGGACAAGCGGGAATCGCTGGAGCCTTACATTGGAGGGAAATTCAAATACGGCATTCTGCCGCTGCCGGAAACGGAAAAGCTGGTGGCAAAGGTCGATGGGCTGGCTGTGTTTGCCAACCGCGAATCGACGAAGCAGGAAGCGTTGGCTCTCGCCTTGCGAATGACGGGTATGGATGTGCAATCTCGATTGTTCCATCAATACGGCAGGCTGCCTGTCCGCAATGACATGATGGTAGAAGAAGGTTTGAATGGGGAGCAGAACGTGCTGCTGCGCTTATCGGAACAAGTGCGGCCGTTGAAGCGGACCGCCAATCCTGTCGTGCTGAACGACATCTACACCCGGCTGCTGGAGCAGGTGGAGCTGATGGAGGATGGCTGGGACGCTTCGACGCTGCGGGAATGGATGCTGCAGACGGGACATTGGCGATGGAACGGTTCCCTGAATGAATAAAGAACGCAGTTCGCATCAAGAAAGAGGAGGCATGACGGATGAAGTGGGATCAAATTTCGATACAGGGAAGCAGTGCCTGGAATGAAGACAGCTGGCTGGTGCGTGAGGATGTACAAGTCTATGCCGTGATGGACGGCGCCACGTCGGTGACCCCCTTCCGCGGACCGAACGGGGAGACCGGCGGCTATTTAGCGGCGGACACCGTTCGCAAGACACTGGATGCATTGGCCGCGGAACAATGGCGGCAGATGACTTTGAAAGAGGCTGTATTGCTGGCGAACGAAGCCGTAAGAAGCGCGATGCTGGACAGCGGAGTGAATGTTGAAGACAAGGCGCAGCTTTGGGTTTCGGAGATTGCCATGATCCAAGTAACGCCGACCCAGGTGCATTATGTGCAGACGGGAGACTGTATGATTCTGGCCCGCTATAAAGACGGCACAGAGCGGCTCGTCACCCATGATCAGCTCGCCCATATCGATACGCAGACGATGCACCGATGGAAGGAATGTGTGGAGAGCGGGATGACGAGGCGGGAGGACATTCGCCGCAAGGTCGAGCCCTTCATTCGTTCCAATAAGGTAAAGATGAATACGCTGGAAGGATACTCGGCGATTAACGGGGAGCCGCAGCTGGGCGATTATATCGAGTATGGAACGATCAACCGTATTCAATTAACCGATCTGTTATTAGTAACGGACGGATTGTTCCCGCTGACCGAACCGGATTCTCTGCATATGCGGCTCGACGACAGCAAGCTGTGGTCCGGTGTGCTGGAATACGGCCTGCAAGGTTATGCGGAGCGGCTCATCGCCCAAGAACAATCGGACCCGGATTGCCAGAAATATATGCGATTCAAAACCTCCGACGATAAAACCGCAATCTGGTTGAAATTTGAAGCGTAATGACCCTTTCGAGGGTCATTTTCTTTTTGGCAAAGGTAAAAAAAGAACACGTAACGATCAATTTTCACCATTATTTGTTATGAATTTCATTTCTATAATGAATTTATGAAAAGATTTACTTCGGAGGTGGTGCAAAGCGGATGAAAATACTTGCAAAGCCAAGGAATCGGATCAGTCTGCATCAGGTCAAATAAGATCTTGCGGGCTATCTGTTTGTAGGTCCGATGGTGCTCGGAACTGTGTTATTTACGGTATTACCAGTGGCAGTTTCATTATTTTTAAGTTTCTCGGAGTGGAATTTTATTGCCGGATTTTCACGCGAAGCGTTAACCTTCGTGGGATTGAAGAATTACAGTTCATACAGCCGTTAAGAAGGGACGGGTCCGAATGAAGGCATTAATTATATCAGATATTCACTCGAATATCGTGGCGCTAGAAGCAATCTGGGCCAAAGAAAATGACAGTGATCTGATCTATTGCGCGGGAGATTTAGTGGATTACGGTCCCTATCCGAAGGAAGTCATAGCGTGGGTGCGCCAGCATCATGTGATCTGTGTGAAAGGGAATCATGATGAGAGGGTTGTAAACCTGTATCGCAATCAGGAAGCATTATGGGGAGTCGCTGACGAGGAACGCACTTGGGCACATGATAACGCGCAAAAATTAGATGATGAAGACATCGCATTTTTAGATAGCCTGCCTGAGTCTGCAGCATTTACATTGGATTCCATCGGGTATTCGATGCAGCACATGTATAACCAGTATGATACGATTCAAAGCTTGACGGCATATCGTCAATTTTGGGAACGGCAGACGGAGGAACCGATTCGATCCATCCCTTCGAAAAGAATGATCTTCGGGCACACGCACCGAAGGGCCGTACATTATTTGAGTGACCATGAGCTTTGGATGAATCCGGGCAGTATTTCGTACCGTCGTCCGGATGACCCATGCAAGCAGGCGCATTACATTACCATTACCGATGGCAAGATTGAATTGAAGGGTATTGACTATGACCGTTCTCCTTTACTTCAGAAAACATTGAGCACTACTTTAAAAGACAAGGGAGAACGGGACGTAGCGTTGTTCTTTTTCGGATAAGAGAGAGTCGACTCGCCGAAACGGAAATAGCCGCTAACGGCAATATCCCTTCAATATCCATTCCATCACCCCGTGGGTATCTTCAATCCCAAATACGGGAAGATCACCCTGCGGGAGATTCGGCAGCCAGGAGACGATTGCCGCCACATGAGATAAGCGATCGACCAACTCGTAATCCGCCTCTGACCTGACCATCACAATTTTGGGATACGGCTCCTGTTTGAACCCTTCAACCAGCACAATATCCATGTTCGCCATGCGCTGCAATATGTCGGGCAGGGGAGTAGGCTTTTCCTCTACTATCGCCGTCCGATGATCGGAGGTAATGGCCGTCATCCGTGCGCCAGAACGGCGGTGACGCCAAGTGTCGGTGCCGGGATGATCGATATCGAATTCATGTGCGTCATGCTTTACTGTTCCGACCTTGAAGCCTCTGTTCGTAAGACCCTCGGTTAACGTTTCTATTAATGTAGTTTTTCCCGAATTTTTGTACCCGACGATCTGGATGACAGGCGTGTTCATAGAATTATGGTTCCCCCAGAGGAATGACGCTCACGATTTCTCCCGCTTTCAATCCGGTTTTGGTCGGCGGTATGACAATCAGGCCATTCGCGTCCTGAATGGATAAGAGCTCACTTGATTTATCCGATCCGGCAACGGAGACATAGTTTACTCCCTCTTTACTGTGCCACCGCCCCCGAACATATCGGGTGTAAGCATTCACCTTCAAGTAATCTTCAGCAAGCGTGGCGGTGAGAACGCGGGACAAGTCATCTGCGCTCTCCTGCATGCGCAGCAGCGCAGGCCTGACGAACAGCTCAAAGCCGACAAAGCAAGCGGAGGGATTCCCGGAAAGCCCGAATATCAGCTTATCCCTCCATACCCCCGCGGTGGTCGGGCTGCCCGGCCGCATGGCGACCTTGTTGAACAGCGTTGTCCCTTCCCACTTCGTGAAGAAGTCGGCCATCAGATCATAATCGCCTACGGAGACGCCGCCCGTCGTCACGATGAGATCTACATCTGAAGAAAGAAGCTCGTAGATGTTCCGTTCTACTTGGCTAACATCGTCCGGTATATGCTCGACGATCAGCGGTTCCCCGCCGGACGCGATAATTTGCGCCGATAGCATATACACGTTGCTGTTGCGGATTTTGCCCATCTGCAATGGCTCCGAGACAGCAAGCAGCTCTGAACCGGTGGACAGGACAGCGACCTTCGGTTTTCGGAATACTTTGACACGGGAATATCCTAATGCCGCTAGAATAGCTGCTTGCCCCGCTCCAATCAGCTCCCCTTTGCGCAATAGCAATGCGCCGCGATCCGCTTCTCGGCCGATCGGGGTAATGTGGGCGCCGCGTCGGTCCGGCTTGCGAATGATGACATACGGTTTTCCGCCCCGCGCCGCAGCTTCCGTCATCTCCAGCATGATCACGGCGTCCGCGCTGTCCGGCACCATGGCACCGGTCATAATTCTGGCAGCCTTCCCGTTCATAATGGCCTGCGAAGGGACTTTCCCGCACGGGATTTGTTCAATGACCTCTAATATTGCAGGCTCCGAAGGAGAGGCATGAGCGATATCTTCGAACCGAACCGCATAACCATCCATGCCCGCTCGCCGAAAATGGGGAATCGGCTCCTCCGTATACACTTCTTCCGCCAGCCTTCGCCCGATAGATTCCATTAACCCGATCTCCACCGTCTCCAAGGACCGCACCCGATTCATCACGGCTTCTCTGGCTTCCTCAACACTCAACGCTCTTCTGCGAAATTTATCCAAGGGATCCTGCACCACCCTGTAAAGACTCCATGTATTCTTCAGGCGTATTGACGTTGAGGACAAATCCCAAATCGATCCCCTTGCGTTGAAAGTCCTCCGCCGGTACGCGAACACATGAGATTGCCTCCAGAAAATCCATCACTCTGTACCGTCCATCCCGAAGCAGCTCCGGAATCCGTTCGGAACAGGTTCTATCATAGATGCCGTGCAGCGGATGCAACCGGTTGTCGATGTAGGGGATCACGGCGGAACTTTTTTCCCTAGATTGTACTTCTATCATTAGTTCCGCCGCTTGAGGCGAGGGGAAAGGCATATCGCACGCAACGACCCATGCCTGTTCATGCCGGCTAACCGACAACGCCGCATGGATTCCGCTGAGGGGGCCCTTGCCGGGATACACATCGGGAATGATCGTTACATCGTCGGACACAATGTGACCGAAGAGGCTCGGCTCGTTCGTAACGAGGATGACCTTTGAACAGATTTGTTGTAAGAGTCGGATTTGCCGTCGAACCAACGGTTCCTGATCATAGAGAAGCAAGGCTTTATGATATCCGCCCATTCTTCGGTTCTCCCCGCCTGCTAGAATTACTCCGGTGAGTGGTGAGTGTATCATTTTCGACATGAGCGGCCTCCTATGATCTCAAATACTATAACAAATATAACCTAATAGAATTAGGATTGAAACCGTTGTCATTTCCATTTTCCTATGCTACATTTTGTTAAATATCGATATTGTACGTGAGTCAGGGAGATGAGAAAATGGGTACGACAAAGCATCAAGGTCCAATGAAGCTTCCGCTCCTGCCGGATCCGAAGCTGTGGGTAAGCCCCGTGCCCTTCGGACTAGGCAAGGTGAAGCCAAAGCACATCCGCGACATGGCGAAGACGGTATGGGAGAACAAGGACAGCTTGGCGTACGCCGCCCGCATTCTAACGCAAGGGGTGTGCGACGGCTGTGCGCTCGGCGTATCAGGCTTGAAGGATCAGACGTTGAAGGGTCCGCATCTATGCACGACACGGCTGAATGTGCTTCGACTGAACACGATGCCGGCGATCAGGCCGGAGGTGCTGCACCAGGACATCGACGAGCTCCGCAAGCTTCGCAGCGAGGACCTGCGCAAGCTTGGGCGGATTCCTTATCCTTTGCGAAGGCGTAAAGGGGATAGAACCTTTTCAAGGATCTCTTGGGATGAAGCGTTGGAGAGCATTGCGTTGAAAATGAAACGGACGGACCCCAAACAAATGGCGTTCTATTTAACGGCGCGGGGGATCACGAACGAGGTATATTATACGGCTGCGAAGGTGGCCCGATTCTTGGGGACGAACAACATTGACAATGCGTCGCGCATTTGCCATTCCCCCAGCAAGACGGCGCTGAAGCGCTCGCTCGGCATCGGCGCATCGAGCTGCAGCTATCAGGACTGGATCGGATCGGATGTAGTCGTGTTCTGGGGCTCTGTTGCCGCGAACAACCAGCCGGTGTCGACGAAATATTTGTATGCGGCGAAGCGGCACGGGACCAAAATCATCATGATCAACCCGTACCGCGAGCCTTCTATGGAACATTACTGGATTCCATCCATTCCTGACAGCGCATTATTCGGCACGAAGATCGTGGATGACGTGTTTCAAGTGAATATTGGAGGCGATATCGCCTTCATGAACGGTGTGATGAAGATTTGGTTTGAAATGGAGGAAGCGTCTCCAGGCTCCGCGGTCGATTGGAAGTTCGTCCGGGAGCATGTGAATGGAGTGGAAGAGCTGCGCCGGTTCGTGCAGGCGTTCGAATGGCCGGAGCTCGAAGCGTCGTCCGGCGTAAGCCGCGAGCGGATCGCCGAGTTTGCCGAGCTGCTGGCACGCTCGAGGACGGGCGTCTTCGTATGGTCGATGGGATTGACGCAGCACCGGTTTGGCACGGATAACATTTCGCAGGTGGCTAACTTGGCGTTATTGCGCGGCTTCCTCGGGCGTAAGCATTGCGGTGTTATGCCGATCCGCGGGCATTCCGGCGTGCAGGGCTCCGGCGAAATGGGGGCGGATCCGTTCTCCTTGCCTGGCGGCGAATTTGACGATAAAACGATCGAGCGAATCGAGCGGATCTGGGGCTTCAAGCTGCCGGATTGGCAAGGGGATATCGTCGGCGTGTCTCTTGAGCATGCGGCGCTTCCGGAAGACCATCCGAGAAAGCTGCGGGTGTTCTATACGTCCGGCGGCAATTTTCTGGAGACGATGCCCAATCCGGAGTTTGTACATCACTGCTTGTCGAGCGTTGATCTTCGCGTGCACCAGGATATCATTCTGAACACTTCCACGCTAGTTGACGCGAGGGAAGAAGTCATCGTGTTGCCGGCGATGACGCGCTATGAGCAGCCTGGCGGCGGAACGTCCACCTCGACCGAGCGGATGGTGTATTTTTCGCCGGAAATTGAAGGACCGCGCATCGAGGAGGCCCGCGCGGAATGGCAAATTTATATGGATTTGGCATCGAGAGTGAAGCCTGAGAAGAAGCACCTCATCTCCTTCGCCTCTGCGGAGGAAATTCGTGCGGAGATTGCGCTTGCGAATCCGAATTATGACGGGATTCAGCACCTTCGCCACAGAGGAGACTTCTTCCAATGGGGAGGCGCATGGCTGTGCGAAGGCGGCGTCTGTCCGACGGAGGATGGGAAGGGGCGCTTAATTCCGATCGACTTGCCGCAAAACCGCCGGGAGGAAGGGCAGTTCCTGGTGACGACACGGCGCGGCAAACAGTTCAACTCGATGATCTACAGCGACAAGGACCCGTTCAATGCGGCAGACCGGTACGACGTTCTTATTCATCCGAAGGATGCGGCCGAACACGGCGTAGCGGAAGGGGATGCCATCGTATTGCATAACAAGTACGGCACGTTCAAAGGACGCGCGAAGCTTGCGGATACGCGGCGAGGAAACCTGGCGGTCTATTGGCCGGAAGGCAATGTGCTGATTCCTCAGGGGGTCTATGAGTCGCATGCCGGCATACCGGAGTATAATACGGCGGTTACACTGACGAAGGCTGACGAGTACGTCGCGGATAAGGACGTCTCCTACGTCGAGAAGCCGATTGAAGAGGAAGTGAGCTAGGGTGAATCCGTCTGAACAGCGGGCCATTGTTCGATATGAGGTGCAAGGCGCCATCGAGCGGGACGATTGGGTGGCCGTTGAGCACCCGTTCACCATTACCGTTGACGGGAAAGAATTTGCGACCTTCGTGTGCACCCCGGATCACATGGAGGAGATGGTGTACGGCTTTCTTGCCTCTGAAGGAATCATTCGGCGGGCGGATGAGATGGCGAGCTTGAATATCGATCTAGAGATGGGGTTTGCGCGGGTCGAGCTTCATAATCCGCAGGCTGCGGGGAAAGCGACCGTGTCCAAGCGGTTCATCGGTTCATGTTGCGGCAAGAGCCGGCAGTTTTACTTCCTCAACGACGTTCGCACCGCTAAGACCTCTCTAAGCACAGTGACGCTTACGGTCCGCCAATGCTTCGAGAGGTTAGGCGAGCTGCAGGAAGCGTCCGGTGAGTTTAAGAAAACCGGCGGCCTCCATAACGCCGCGCTTTGCACGCCGGACACCATCCTCGTCGCGCGCTCCGACATCGGGCGCCACAACGCGCTCGATAAGATTTACGGCTATTGCTTGTTGAACGGCGTAAAGACGCGGGATGCCGTGATCGCTTTTAGCGGCCGCATCTCTTCCGAAGTCGTGCTGAAGGTCGCGAAGCTTGGCGCGGGCGTCATCATCTCGAATGCGGCCCCGACAACGCTCGCGCTCGATCTGGCCCACGACCTCGGCATCACCGCCGTCGGATTTATCCGCAATCATTCGTTAAACGTGTACACTCACCCGCACCGGATCAAGCCTTGAATTGTGCTAAGCCTCTAATGCTGCTGTGCAGCAGTATCATTAGAGGCTTTTTTATGGCCTATCGCGCGGCAACTAAGGTAAAATTATGTACTTAGTTTAGCGGGATCTGCTGTATTTGCGGCAACTAGGGTGAAATCGCGAACTTAGTTTAAGGGGAATCCGGATTATTGAGCGAAAACCCCTCAAACTAAGAGCATGTTTAGAACTTAGTAAAGTCACTCCCCGCTGCATGGCGGAGCTAAGTACACGGAATGTACTTAGCTGCGGAGGGGAGTAATCAAGAAGGAGTTGCCCAACGCCAAGCAGCATGACGGGGCAACTCCTTACCTGATATTAAGGTGCGTTCATCAAGGCAAGCGCGACGATCGACAGATCGGCAATGTCGATCGTTCCGTCTTGATTCAGATCGAGGTGGCGGTTGCTGTCGTTAATGTCTTTGCCAATCTGCTTCGCCACAGCGACCAAGAAGTCTAAGGTGTAATTGATGATTTTGTAGATAACTTGCGAATCCTCGCCCAGGGTGTAGATCTGGCCGGTCTCGTCAGCGTCGAGCTTCGCAAGCTCGCTTGTGCCCAGCAAGGTGAAAGCCGCACTGCCTGTGGAACCGCGAGGTGTAAACCGTAGGGCTGCGATGATATCGCCTTCCCCGATGACTGCGTCGCCAGTCATCGTGGCAAGGATCGTCACCTTCCCGCGATCGTCCTTCCAGGTGATGAAGCCGTGATTGCCTAGCTCCGCACCAGCGGTCACCGATTCTAATGTGACCAAGGTTGGATCATACTCGACGAACGCTCTGACCCCGTACAGCTGGTTCGGCTCCTCGGCAATGAGACTTACTGTGACTTGCTGCGATCCGCTGCCAGTGCTCCGGTCGATCTGCAGCTTCAAGGTTCCCGGAGACGCTTCACCGGGCTCGGTGACCAGCGCGGCGAGATTCTGCTCCGACACATTCCCAACATAGTCGACGGCCTGCACGGTGTACGTACCTGGAACAGCGGCCGCAGCCGGGATGGTGAACGTTGCGGTTCCGTTACTCTGTGTCCGTTGGATCACTCCAACGGTAGTAATGTCATTGCCGTCCAGCGAGATTCGGAATTGCTTCATGTCCGCGTTGACCGGCCATTCCAGCTGCAGGCTCTTGTCGTCCATCCATGCGAATTGCAGTGACGCGTCAGGCCCGAAGTCAGGCGCAATGTCATCGTACATATATAAATCTATAGAGCCTCTCACGGTGTAAATCCGGCCGTACTCGTCTTGGGCAAAATAGTTCCCTTGCGCCAGCGTCGTATACTCCCAGGTAGCCGGATCGAGCCGGAAAATATTTGATGCCGCTTCGCCATACAGATATCCGTCACTGTGGAAGTTCAAGTATCCGCCTGCGAGGACAATATCGTTCCATTGGAACGGGTAGAGTGTCTTCGTCTTCACGACTTCCCGCGTCTCAGGGTCGAAGAGGAACAGCACGCCGTTCGTCAAGCCCCAGAGCATGCCCTCCTCGTCGAAGGCCAGCGCCGTCACCGCCCGTTCTCCCGGAACGGGATTCATTTCAAACACAACTTCCTTCTTTTCCATATCGAAAATGAACAGCGTTCCATCCTGCTCAACCGGTTCTGCGGAAATGCCGCCCCACACGGTTGTGCCGCCGTAGAGCAGGCCATCCTTATAGGCGAGCGCCATCGGGCTTTCATTTTCAATAATATTGTGAAATGTTTCGTAGGTTTTGCTCACCGGATCGTATAACGAGAGGGAACCGCCGAGCTTGCCGACGATCGGCACGGTGCCGATGGCGAGTCGATCTCCCGCCTCCGCGAAGGCGAAGGGACGGTCTTGATACGTATTCGATAAGTCAATGTCGAGCTTAACAGGATTGACCGGCATATTCCACGGCAAATTAGGATCGTATTCATAGATAGAAGCCTCGGGATAAACACCAAAGTACATTTTGTCTCCGAAGCTGCCCATTCCTTCTACCTGCGACATGCCGCTTAACGTTTCCAGCTTGAACGTATCCAGGTTGAAGCGCGTTGCTGAAGACGGCGACAAATATCCGCCGACATAAATATGCCCGTCCGGACCTGTCGCTACGGATCGGAGTGCGTTCGCCGAGCCTAACGGATCGCCGTCGAACATCATACCTGTTCCCGTTTCAGGATTGTAAGCCATGATGACTCCTCGCGAAGAGATGGACACGACGCTGGCCCCCGGCATGTTCGGCAGATCGAGGTGGAACCAGCCAAAGCCCCGGCTTGCTGTATTTCCGATCTCAAAGCTGGTCGGCGTCGTTTCCTTCGTTGTCACATTGAACGCGGTTAACCTGCCATTTTGCACAAAATATACATTTCCATCAGGGCCCACTGGGGAAACATCGAAGCCGATCGTATTCGGCAGCTCGGCGACCCACTCTTGGGCGACGGTGTCGTACACGAGCGTCACGTTATGCAGCGGACTGGTGGTTACCGGGTGCGTCATGCGCGCGAACAACAGCCCGTCTGTGTAAGTGAGGTCGTACACCTCTTTATGCTCACGGAAGTTTTCCGGCAGCGGGATGGCCTGTTTCGCACCGGTGTCGGGATCGATCTCGAACAGCTGCGCTTGGTTGGCGCCGGTTCCCGCGTACACCTTGCCGCCTCCATAGGCGATGCTTCGGATGTACTGCTCTCCTTCCATAATCGTGCCGAAGTCGGTGTAGGCGCCGCTGACAGGATCATACCGGAACACTTTCCCGTTCGGATACGTACCGCCGAACACTCGCCCTTGGTCGTCAACAACCACTCGCCAAATATGGGTTTCGGATGCTATGGCTCTCCCCAGGTTTTCCATCTTGTTCGTGCTGGGGCGGTAGCGGTAGAGGATGCCGTTGCGCTGTGTACCAATGTAAACATCCCCGTTCGGAGCCGTGGCGCTTCCCCAGGAATATTGGCCGTTGGACAGCTCGAAGGTCGCCACACGTTCGCCGGTTTCCGCCCGAAGCACGGAGAATACCGCAGGAGCGCCGTTCGCGGTTGTATAAATATAGTTTTCGCCGTTCGGGCCGTTCCCGTAAGCGGCATGCGGGATCGTCACGGAATTGATCGCGGTTCCGATCCGCAGCATATGCGGGGTGACCGGAGGCTCCTCCCCGCTGGAAGAATCCAGGCTGATTGAAACGTCGTCGAAGTAGGCTCTGGCTGTTGTACTTCCTCCCGAGTACAGCAGGACGGACATATATTCCGTACCTTCCGGAGCTGTAGCGCTGGCGGTTAACGGAAGCCACTCGTTCGTTTGGGTGACTCCCTCGGATTTATGGCCGATTCTTGTACGCGCCGCATCTCCGCTATGGAACTGGATGTAGATCATCGGGAAGCCTTCAAGTACGTACGTATTCACGGTTGCCGAGTAGGTATTTCCCGGTTCCGCGGGAATAAAGACGCTGTGCAGCCCGTAATTCCGGGTTTCATCGGTATCCTCGATGAACAGGCTTTTCGCGCCGGTCAAGCTCATCTCATCGGTGACGGTGAATCCGCCGATGCCGATCGTCTGGCGCCAGCCGGTTGGTATACCGCTCCCGTCAACGCCCTGTTCAAAGCCAGGGTTTTCAATCTTATCGCTCGTTGGGAGCACCTCAGGCTCCGGAATATCGGCAAACAGTTCTATATTGTCTATATAAGCCTTCGTGACGGCAGCATTGGATGAATTGATTAGTACGGAAACATACTGTGTACCTTCTGGGGCGGTGAGAGTAACGGATAGAGGGATCCATATATTGCGGGTCGATTGTCCCAATGAGGTGTGTCCAATGCGAGTTTTGTTTTCGTCGCCGCTGTGGAACTGCAAATAGATCGTGGCGGTTCCTTCCAGCACGTAGGTTTGCGCCTTCGCCGTATATTTGGTGCCGGCTTCCGCGGGCAAGAACACGCTGCGCAGCCCTAAGCCCTTCGTATTGTCGAGGTCCTCCATATAGAGGCTTCTTTCGCCTTCGAATTTCATCTCGTCAGCAACCCTGTAGCCGCCGCTGCCGATCGTTTGCGTCCAGCCCACAGGAAGACCGTTAGGTCCGATCGATCCTTCGAAGCCGGGGTTCACGATCGCATCACTTGTTGGAGGCCCCTCTTGCTCTGGCATATAGACGCTTAGCACGATATTATCGAAATAGGCTTTGGCCAACGTAGTTTTCCCGGAGTTGATCAGTACCGACACATATTCGGTTCCCGCTGGGGCAACCGCGCTCGCGGTCAGGGGAATCCATTCATTCTGAACGGACTGTCCCATTGACTTCTGTCCGATTCTTGTTTTCGCTTCATCGCCGCTATGGAACTGCAAATAAATAATCGCTGTGCCTTCAAGTACGAAGGTGTCGGAGGTCACCGAGTAAGTGTTTCCGGCTTCCGCCGGCAAATATACGCTAAGCATTCCATAATTGTCGTTGGTTGATAGATCTTCTATGTATAAGCTGTGCTGCCCTTCAGAGCTCATCTCGTCTGTGAGCGTAAATCCGCCGATTCCAATCGTTTGTTTCCAGCCCGGAATCTGGCCGTGT
>Ga0182742_1003783_pt1 | contig 14386 bp, 13 predicted proteins | sample eDN5th37CBELigMG_FD_128880 | JGI IMG/M metagenome (GOLD analysis project Ga0182742, IMG submission 128880) | Enriched Miracle-Growth compost microbial communities from Emeryville, California, USA - eDNA 5th pass 37_C BE-Lig MG (version 2)... ... | reverse complement strand
TCGGGCAATGTGCAAAGCTATATCGATGCCGGGCGGGCGACGATGGACCGGATGATGGGCGCCGGCGCCGGGGATCTCGTCTCGCAGGTCACGCTCAACATCGGCATGATCGAAGGCGGCGAGAAGGTGAACATGATCCCCTCCCATTGCCGCTTCACGGCCGACCTGCGCCTGCCGGTGGGAATGAGCAAGGAGGACCTTCTGCCGAAGGTCGCCGATATCCTGGCGCGCTATCCGCAGGCCGAATGGCGTGAGATCGGCGGTGCGGAACCCTCCTGGTGCGCGCCCGATCACGAGATGGTCGGCATCATCCAGAACAATGTCGAGGCTTTCGGCCGTCCGCGCCCGGTTCCCATCGTCAGCATCGGCGGCACCGATGCACGGCTCTGGCGGTATGCCAACGTGCCCGCCTATGTCTACGGCCCCTATCCCCATGGCATGGGCTCCCATGACGAGCATGTCGAGATCGAGGAATTCCTCCATGTCGTGCGCACCCATGTGCTTTCCGCGCACGATTATCTCCTACGGAGCTGACCTCCACCCATGAACGGCCAACGGCAAAGGCAGGCGCGATGTCCGCAAGCTATCCGAGACTGTTTTCGCCGCTGACCATTCGCGGGCATGCGATCCGCAACCGCATCCTGTCGACCGGGCATCAGACCTATCTGGCGCGGGCCGGCCTGCCGGGCGAGGATTTCATCGCCTATCATGCGGCGCGCGCCCGCGGCGGCGTGGGGCTGATCGTCACCGAGGCCGCGCGGTTCCATGCCTCCTCCATGACGCAGAGCCCCGATCTCGTGATCGCCAGCGACGATTCGATCGGCCACTACGCGCGACTTGCGACGGCCGTGCACGCTCATGGCGCCCGCATCGTCGGACAATTGTCCCATGCCGGACGCGTCAGCCGCAGGATGCAGAACGGCATGCGCGGCGTGGTTTTCGCCCCCTCCTCGGTGCCCGAGAACCGCTTCCACACCGTGCCGCGCGAAATGCCGACGGAGATGGTGGCCGAGATCGTCGCCGCGCTGGCCGAAGGCGCGCGCCGCTATGTCGAGGCGGGCTATGACGGCGTAGAGCTGATGGCAAGCCACGGGCTGCTCTTCGCACAATTCCTCAATCCGGCGAGCAACCTTCGCGAGGATCGCTATGGCGGGTCGCTGGAGAACCGGATGCGGGCGCTGCGCGAAAGCCTCGCCGCCGCCCGCGCCGCGATCGGCACGGGACCCATGATCGGATTGAGGATCTCGGCGGACGAGCTCGACGAGGGCGGGCTGGATCAGGCCACGGTGCTGGACGTATGCCGCGATCTCAGCGCCGCGGGGCTTGTCGACTACATCAACACCACCGTTGGAACGATGGCGGCGCTCGGAGCCTCCGTCCATGTGGTGCCGCCGATGGAGATCGCCCCGGCCTATGTCGCCGAGCGTGCGGCGCGCATCCGCGCGGCCGTGAGCGTGCCGGTCTTCGTCGCCGGCCGGATCAACCAGCCGCAGATCGCGGAAAAGGTCCTGGCCGAAGGTCAGGCGGATATGTGCGCGATGACCCGCGCGCTGATCACCGATCCCGACATGCCCGAGAAGGCGCGCACCGGGCGATCGGAGGATATCCGCGCCTGTATCGGCTGCAATCAGGCCTGCATCGGCCATTTCCACGCCGGCCAGCCGATCTCCTGCATCCAGAACCCCGTGACCGGGCGCGAGGCCAGGCTGTCCCGCACGCCGCGCAGCGGGCGGCAGCGGAAGATCCTGATCGCGGGCGCCGGCCCGGCCGGGATGAAAGCCGCGATCACGGCCGCCGAGATGGGGCACAAGGTCGTTCTCGCCGAGGCGGCCCCGCAGGCTGGCGGACAGGCGCTTCTGGCCCAGCTCCTGCCGGAAAGAGCCGAATTCGGCGGTCTCGTGACGAACCTTCTGGCGGAACTGGCCAATCATGACGTCGATCTGCGGCTGAACACGCGGGTGACGGCGGAACTGGCGGGGCAGATCGCCCCCGACGCCCTGATTGTCGCCACCGGTTCGAAGCCCGTCGAAACGCCCGTCGAGGGCCGCGACGGCGGCAATGTGATCGAGGCCGGCGATCTGCTTGCGGGTCGCGCCCGGCCCGGCGCGCGCGTGGTCGTCGCGGACTGGCGCTGCGACTGGATCGGTATCGGCATCGCCATGCTCCTGCAGCGCGCGGGCCATCATGTGCGCCTTGCGGTCAACGGCATCGCGGCGGGCCAGAACCTGCAGCAATATGTCCGGGACCTGTGGGCCGGCCGCCTGCATGAGGCCGGTATCGAGGTCACCCCCTATGCCCGCCTCTTCGGCGTCGACGGCGACAGCGTCTATTTCCTCCACGGCGCCAGCGGGTTGCCGATCATACTGGAGGATGTCGACAGCCTGGTCCTCTGTTCGGGGCACGCCCCGGATATGACCCTGGAACGGGAGCTCGCCGGCGCCGGCCTGCCCTTCACCACCATCGGCGACTGCACCATCGCCCGCAGTGCGGAGGAAGCGATTTATGACGGGCTGGTGGGGGTGCGTGAATTTCTCGAAGCGCTTGACCGCTGAAGGCAGCTGCCGCCGGCGCGACCATGGATTGTCCATCCGCGCACTATGCGATTGTCGTTCGGCGACGGGCGGATCGTGCGCGCAAGGAACCGAAGGCTTCGTCGCAGCCCTTCCCCCTTCAAGGGGGAAGGCAGTTTTGTGCGAGGCCAGCAGGCCTTGCTCCTGAGGTCCGGAGGCGCGTGAAAGAACGCGGACCCTAGCTCTGCTTGCCGCGGCCGACGGCCAGCAGCCGCGTGAGCTTGGCGGGATCGACCAGTTCGCCGCTCTCCAGTTTCATGATCTCCAACTCGGTGAGGCCGGAAATCAGCGAAAGCTGCTCGACGGTATAGCCCGTCGTCGTGCGCAGTTCGGCAATCGGATTTTTGATGTTTATCGTCATGCGTCTTCTCCTGTTGTTGCGATGCAATATAGGCATTTTGCAATGCGCAACAAGAGGCTCTCGCGCGAGCCCGGCATACGGCACTTCCGAAGCCCGATCCGCCGGTCCCGGCGCCCGGGAGCCGGTACGTGAAATCGACTCGACATTGCGACGCGAATGCGCGATTGCAGCGCGTGTTCGGACGACAGGCGGGTTCGGCGGCTCCCGGATGGCGGCGCGGCGATTCCCGTATCGGGAAGGGATGAAGGGTTCATCATGCGCCGCCGGGAATTCATCGCCGCCTGCTGCTACGCCGCTTTGGCCGGAAGCGCGCGCGGCTCCAGCCTGATCGAATCGCACATGCATTTCACCCCGGCGGACGGAAAGCTGCAGGTCGCGATCACGCTGGATGCCTGCATGGGCGAGACCGACATGCGCATCCTCGGTCCGCTGATCGAGAACAAGATCCCGGTCACCATCTTCGCGACCGGCCGCTGGCTCGATCGCAATCCGGCGGCGATCAGGCTGCTGAAGCAGCATCCCGACCTGTTCGTCGTCGAAAATCACGGTGCAAAGCACCTGTCCGCCGTCATCGGTACCGGCCGGCCCTATGGTCTCGTGCCGGCCGGCACGGCCGCCGCGGTGGCGCAGGAGGTGCGCGGCGGCGCCGAGGCGATCGCCCGCGCATTCGGCACGAGCCCGAAATGGTATCGCGACGCGACCGCGCTCTACAGCCCCGACGCCATAGCGCTGGTTGCCTCGATGGGCTTTCGCATCGCCGGGTTTTCCCTCAACGGCGATTTCGGCGCGAGCGCATCCGCCAGGATGGCGCACAGGCGCATTGCCGGCGCCAAGAGCGGCGACGTCGTCATCGCCCATGTCAACCAGCCGCACCGGCCGGCGGGCGCAGGCGTGATCTCGGGCATCCTCGCCCTCAAGGCCCGCGGCTTTACCTTCCTGCATCTCGACGAGGCCGGGGCGATGGCGGTCAGCTAAAGCATTTCCAGCCGAAGCGTGATCGCTTCGGCGTCGGACAATGCGGCAAAACAAAAAGCTGGAGCATTTCCGGCAGGAGCAAGTATCGACGACTTGACCATCGAAATCGCCGCTTTCAAACTTCACGAGGCGAGCGGCCCCTGCACATCCCGTCGATGGCCGCCGATCCGCAAGCAGGAGATTGCATGGAGAATATCGGCATCGCACTGATCCTGCTGCTGGCAGTGGTGGCGAGCGGAACGCTTGCGCGCCTCTCCCCGGTGGCCGTCCCCCTGCCGCTGGTGCAGATCGCGCTCGGCGCGGCGATCGCCGGCATCACGGGGTCGAGGGTGCAGCTCGAGCCGCATATCTTCTTCCTGCTTTTCCTGCCGCCGCTTCTCTTTCTCGACGGCTGGCGCATTCCGAAGGAAGGGCTGTTCCGCGACAAGGGAACGATCCTGGAATTATCGCTCGGCCTGGTGATCTTCACGGTGATCGGTGTCGGCTTCTTCATCAACTGGATGATCCCGTCGATGCCGCTGCCGGTCGCCTTCGCGCTGGCGGCCATCGTTTCCCCGACGGATCCCATCGCGGTCTCGGCGATCACCGCCCGCGTGCCGATCCCCAACCGCCTGATGCACATCCTGGAAGGGGAATCGCTTCTGAACGACGCGTCGGGCCTCGTCTGCATGCGCTTTGCCGTCGCGGCCGTCCTCACCGGGGTCTTTTCGCCCGTCGCCGCGCTCGGCACCTTCCTCTGGCTCTCGCTCGGCGGCATCGTCATCGGCGCCGGCATGACCTGGATCGTCATGAAGGCCAAGGATCACCTCTCGCGCAAGCTCGGCGAGGAGCCGGGCTCGCAGATCCTCATCAGCCTGCTGATCCCCTTCGGCGCCTATCTCCTGGCGGAAGAGTTTCATTGCTCCGGCATCCTGGCCGCCGTCGCCGCCGGGATCACGATGAGCTATGCGGAACAGACCGGCCAGACCCTTGCCGTGACGCGTGTGCGTCGCACCGCCGTGTGGGATACGGTGCAGTTCTCCCTCAACGGCATCATCTTCGTCCTGCTCGGCGAGCAATTGCCGAGCATCGTGGCCGGCGCCGCGCAGGTCGTGATCGATACCGGCCATCACGAGCCGATCTGGCTGGCGGTCTATGTCGTGGCGATCAACCTCGCCCTGGCGCTGCTGCGCCTGCTCTGGGTCTGGATATCGCTGCGCTTCACCCTCTATCGCGCCGCAAGGCAGGGGCGCGCGGTGGCAAGGCCGGACTGGCGGCTGGTGGTGGCCATGTCCGTCGCCGGCGTGCGCGGCGCCATCACGCTCGCCGGCATCCTCACCCTGCCGCTCGCCCTCGACGACGGCACGCCGTTTCCGGCGCGCGATCTCGCCATCTTCCTTGCGGCAGGCGTCATCATCGCCTCGCTCGTCGCCGCCAGCATCGGCCTGCCGTTCCTGCTGCGCAATCTGGAACTGCCGCCGGAACCCGACCACCAGCGCGAGGAGGATGCCGCGCGCATCGCGGCGGCAGAGGCCGCGATCAGGATGATCGAACGGTTGCAGCACGAACTGGGCGAAGGCCGGGGCAATGTCGACTTCTATGCCGATATCGGAAGCCGGCTGATGGAACTCTACCGCAGGAGGATCGACACCCGCTCCAAGACCGGCGACGAGGCCGAGCAGGTGAAGCATCTCGACGAGATCGAGCGGCGGCTGCGCCTTGCCGGGGTGAGAGCCGAGCGGGACGAAATCTACCGCCTCGGACGCGCCCGCAGGCTTTCCGACGAACTCGTGCGGAAGCTGGTGCGCGAAGCCGATCTCATGGAAGCCCGCTACACGACCGCCGGATAGGGCCGGAGCTGCCAAAATCCATCCGGCCGTGCGCACATTGCCGCTCGCCGGCGCCGGCGACTGAGAACACCGCCGGCCCGATACAGGCCCGCGCCTTCAAGCCGTGGCGTCGAGCGCGAGGCCGATATTGTTGGTGAAAGCGTACCACTCATTGTAGCCCGCCGCCGTCAGCCGCGACCAATGCTCGAAAGCCGCCTCGGGAGACGGGAAACGCCAGATGGAAACGGTCTGGAAATCGTGCTGGCCGCGTATGTGATAGTCGCCAAGGGCGAGGGCCCCTTCCGCCACGGCCTGCCGGGCGATCCCGTCCCAGCCGGCCTGCTTCTCCGCCTTTTCCGTCTCCGGCAATCGATACCAGTGTGGCCGGGGCCGGGCGTAGTGAATCCAGATCGTGTCGTTCGTCATGATGCGATATCCCTGGCTGCGATGAGATCGAGAAGCGGCGTCACCCGCCCGATGATGTGGCGCGACGTCGTGAACATGAAGTCCGCGGCGTGCTCGTGGCCGGTGATGGCGCGATCGATGACGCCAGGATCGGCCGCCTCCCAGATACCCAGATGGTGCCAGCCATGCGCCCAGTCGAAGCGGTGCCGGCCGGCGATGTTGACCCCCAGCGAAAGATCGCCCTTGAAGGCCACGTCGCATTCCGCATCGTAGTCGATGCGGGCGGATGGACCGGCCTCGGCCCAAGCGTCGTTCCACTCCCACAGGGCGAGAAAACCCCATGGCCGATCGACCGTCCCGCCCGCGCCGGGGACCGGCGCGAATTCGCGCGGACCGATCAGCCATTCCGTCGTGAACAGCCGGGCCCAGCCGGCCTTTTCCAGCCGCACCGTGCCCGCCAGCGCGGCGGTCATGCTCGGCGCCTCGAACACGCCGGCCAGATCGGCATCATGCGCAAAGCCGGTATCGAGCGCGAAGGCGCCTCGGTCCGCGGCGGGATCGAACATCGCCCGGATCGACAGGATCCAGCCCTCCGCACCCAGCTCGGACAGGACGGCGGCGATCGCCTGCCGCTCCCGATCCGCCGTCTCGCCCGGTTCGAGCTGGCGGCGGGCGATGAACATCACGGCGCAGCGGTCCGCGGTCGCAGCGGAGGAAAAGACCTCGGTTTCCCCTGTGAGGAGCGTCATGGTCAGCCTCGCATCGTCTTGACGGCGGACATCAGGGCTTCGACCCGCCGGGGATCGACCGGATTCCACCAGACGCCATCGACCTTGAGCCACTGGCCGACGATCGCCCCGTCCGCCGCGGCGAACAGCGCCGGCACCTGATCCGGCGACAGGCCCGAGCCGACGATCACCGGCAGGTTGGTGCCGTCGCGCACCTCGTCGATCTCCTTGCGCGAGGTGGGCGAACCCGTGCGCGCACCGGTCGCGATCAGCACGTCGGCGTCGAACCATTCCGCATCCGTCGCCTGTTCGGCGATGGACCGGTCCGAGGTGATCGCATGGGCGCCGAACTTGACGTGCACGTCGGCGAAGATCGCCACGTCGCGCGCTCCGATGTAGGAGCGGTAGCGCATGGCCTGCGGGGCGGCGCCGTTCAGCAATCCTTCATTGGCGACATAGGCATTGGCCCATTGGTTTACCCGCACCCAGCGTGCGCCGACCGCCTTGGCGACGGCCAGGCCTGCGACGGCGCCGTTGGCGACGAAGGTGATGCCGATGGGCGTATCGACGGCACCGCGCACCGCCATGCAGGCGGCGGTCAACCCGGCGACCGATTCCGGTCCGATATCCTCGGGCCGTGCGAAGGGCAGATCACCGGCGTTTTCGATCATGATGCCGTCGACACCGCCGGAGGCCAGCGTCCGGGCATCGGCGATGGCGGCCGCGAAGATATCGCTCATCGCCTCGCCGTCATAGCGCGGCGCGCCCGGCAGGGGCTTGAGGTGAATGACGCCGATAACCGGCTTCTTGACGCCGAAAACGGCATCGAGGGCATCGGCCTTGGCGGGCAGGACTTTGGGAGCGGGCATGATCGCCTCCTATGTGACGTGATGGGGAATGGAGGAGCGGGCGAGAAATGCGGCCAGCGCCGGGCGATCCGGAAAGGCCGCCTGCGCGCCGGTGGTTTCACAACTGAGCGCCGCCGCGGCGACGGCCTCCGTCAGGGCCGCGACCGGCGCTGCGCCGGCAAGCCGTCCGGCGACGAACCAGCCGGCAAGGCAGTCACCCGCTCCCGTCGTATCCTGAACGCGCGGAGCAACGGGGCTGGCGATGTCGACCGGGGGCTTCCCGTTCTCGACGAACCGCACGCCGCGTGCGCCGCGCGTGAGGATGACCGCGCGAGCCCCGGCCGCAAGCAGCGTCCCGGAAGGGTCGGACCCGAGCATCGAGGCGGCGCGCTCGTTGCAGAAGACCGCCGCGGCTCCCTCGATAAGCCGCGCCAGGGGCGAAAGCCCGCCGCGCAGCACGGCGGGCTCGAGGTCGAAGGAAAGGGGAATACCCTCCCGCCGGCAGCGCCCGGCAAGATCGGCGGCGGCGGCCGCGTAGGGCGCGGTGTGCACCCAGCCGACATGCTGCAGGCTCACGGCCTCCACCTCAGCCAAGGCGGGAAACATCGAGACCCCTTCGTCGAGGAAAAGACGCTTTTCCCCATGCGGCTCGAGAATGATGAACACCCGGCAGGTGCGGCCGGGGACGAAACTGGCGTCGACCGCAAGCCCGGCCGCCGCCAGGGCGTCGCGCACGGCCTGCCCGGTCGCGTCACGACCGAGCTGCACGAGCATCCGCACCGATGCGCCGGCACGGCGCGCCGCCACCGCCGCATTGGCCACCACGCCTCCGCCAGCCTCGTGGACGGCGGCGACGTGGACCTTCTCGTCGGGCTCGGGAAAATGGTCGGCGACAAGCGTGAGGTCCATGCCCGCATCGCCGACGAAAAGCGCCTCGGCCACCGTGATCTCCTCATCGCTCTCGTTGAAATGACCGGCGGGCATCAGCCGAGGAAACGCTCCATGCTGGCCTTGCCGATGCGGGCCACATCGGCCGCATCGCGTGCCCAATAGTCCTCGTTGAGAAGTTCGAGCGCCCAGTAGCCGTCATAGCCGCGGGCGATGAGCGCATCGCGGATGGCGGCCAGCGGCAGGTCGCCGTCGCCCGGCATGACGCGATGGCTGTCCTCCCAGCTTTCGGCGGGCATTTGCGGCAGGTCGCAGATATGCGCATGCAGCACCTGCCCCGGCTTCACCGCCGCGATGTCGGCGAGCGTGCCGCCGCTGCGAATGAAATGGAAGACGTCGAAGTTGATCCCGACGGCGGGATGGTCGACCCGCTCGACAAAGGCGCGGGTCTCGTTGAGCCCCGCCAGCAGGAAAGGACCGATCGGCGGGCTGAGGCTCAGCGCCTCGATACCCACCGCAACGCCGCTCTCGCGCGCCATGTCCGCGGCCATGCGGGTGTTGGCGACGGCACCCTCGATCCAGTCGTCACCGCGTTCGCCGCGGGCCGGATCGGCGCCGATACCGATGCAGGGAATGCCGAGAACGCGGCACATCTCGATCTGGCGGCCCAGGGAGGCGAGATAGGCCTCGCGATCGGCCCCGCGGGCAAGGAACAGCCCGGGGCCGGTGGGCGCAAGGCCGATCGCGGCGACCGGCTTCAGGTTGCTGCCCGCCAGCAGGGCCTTGAGATCCGCAAGGCTGTGATTTTCGAGATAGCGGCCGGCTTTCTCCAGGGACAGTTCGAAGGCGGTCCAGCCCGTGGCGGCGAAGGCGGCGATGTCGGTTTCCAGGTCGGCCTTGAGCGTGGTGATTTCGGAAATGGCGATTTTCATGGAATTTCTCCTGATATGGCTTCGCCGGTCCGGCGAGCACGGCCCGCCGGCAGGTCGAAAGCGAACGAAGCGATAGGGGCCGGAGGCTACGCCAGGTAGCGCGACAGGGTTTTGTAGCCGAGCGTCAAGCCAACCTCGTCGCGACCGTAGTTTCCGACGACGTCGGCTTCCGATTGATGCTCGGTAAAGGCCGCCGTGTTGGCGAAGACGTCGTCTTCATGCTCGATGTCGAGATTGCCGCGATAGCCGGAATCGTACAGCGCGGTGATGAACTTCGGCCAGTCGACATCGCCCCAGCCCGGTGTGCGGGCACGCGGCCAGCCATGCGCCATGACATGCCCCTGGAAGGTCGTCGCCGATCCCAGGATGCTGACGCGGCTCATGATGTCCCTGCGGATCTCCAGATCCTTGGCATGCACATGGAAGATCTTCCTGGCATAATCCCGCACCGCCGCGATGTAGTCGATATGCAGCCAGATGCAGTGCGACGGGTCGAATTCGAGCCCGAGGTTCTCGGACGGCACCAGCTTGAAGATTTCATCCCAGAGTTCGGGGCTGTAGGCGATATTCTCGCCGGTTCCGGTCATGAAATCGTGCATCGGGCAATTCTCGATGGCGACTTTCACACCCTGGTTTTCGGCAAGATCCATCATGCCGGAGAAGACTTCGCGGAACGGAGCGAAACTCTCATGCACCGGCCGCGACTTGCGCCGGCCGGCAAAGGTCGCCACGACCCCCACCTCCATGCGATGCGCCAGCCGGATCACCTGCTTGAGATAGCGCTGCGCTTCGGCGGCGGCGTCGGCATCCTCGCTGAGAACGTTGGGATAGTAGCCGATGGCCGATATCTCGATGTTCTTGGCATCGAGATCGCGCCTGATCTCGGCGATGCGGGCATCGGTGATCGTATCGGCGTTGAGCGCGGACTGCGGCCAGGCCGACAGTTGCAGGGAGGTGAAACCTGTCCGGTGGGCGAAGGCTGCCACGCCTTCCGAATAGTCGGTGAAGAATCCAAGTCGCATGCGAAACCCCTTTTCATGAAAATCGGGGCGTCAGAAGGTGATGACGCCCTTGATGTATGATTTTTCCTTGCTTTGATCGAACAGCGCCTGCGCCTCGCGGGCGGGGGCCGTGTGGGTCACCAGATCGGCCATGTTGAGCGCGCCGGAGGTCAGCAGCCCCACCGTGCGGTAGAACATTTGCGTGAAATCCTTGGCGATCATCGGGGAGGCATTGAGCACGGTGATGCCGCGCATGTGCCAGAGCGTGCCGTCGACCGGCACCTCCCCTTCCTGATGCCCGAACAGCACCAGCGTGCCGCCGACGCGCACGAGCTCGCTTGCCCGCCGCAGGCCGGACAACGTGCCCGACGCTTCGAACACCACGTCGCACGGGCCGCCCTCGAAACCTTCCACGACATATTGGTTCGGCATCGGACGGGCCGGCGCCAGGGCCGCGATCTGCGCGATGACGCCGTCGTCATCGGAACGCAGCGCGTGCGTGGCGCCGTTGCGGCGCGCCTGGTCCAGGCTGAACGCGCGCAGCGCCAGCGCCACCCGCACGCGGGCCGGGCTCATGCGCAGGCATTGCAGCAATCCCAGGCCCATGAAGCCGCACCCGACCACCGCCACGATATCGTCGGGCTCGATGCCGGCAGATGCGACGCCGTTGACGCAGCAGGCGATCGGCTCGACCACCCATTGCCGCCAGTCGGTCACCGGCCCCGGTATCGCCATGGCCTGGCTCTCGTCGGCGATCGTATGGGTGGAGAACCTGTTCTGGCCGAGCAGGGCCACCGCATCGCCGACCTTGAAACGGGTGACATTCGCCCCGACCGCGATGACCTCTCCGGCGGCCTCGTGGCCGCCATAGGTCGGGAACCTCGAGGCGTCGTCGCTGTGAAACAGCGATACGTCGCCGTAACACACGCCGCAGGCCCTGACGGCGACGAGGATCTGGCCCGGTCCCGGCTCGCCGATCTCCCGTTGCTTGATTTCCACCGCGCCCCGGCGAGGGAAGTGAAGTGCCTCGACTTTCATGGACATTCCTTGCACTGAAGATGTTGAGGGGTCAGATGCCGGCCGCGGCCCGGCCGCGGCGGGCAAAGGCATCCACGGACACGGCGATGAGCAGCACGATGCCGGTGACGACGTAGCGGGTGGCAGCGGAGAGGCCCAAAAGCCCCATGCCGTTGTCGATCATCGCGATCACCAGCCCGCCGAGCACCGCATGGATGGCCTTACCACGTCCGCCGAAGAGGCTTGTCCCGCCGATGACGGCAGCGGCGATGGAATAGAGGACCAGCGTGCCGCCATCGAGATTGGTGGAGACCGACCGCAGGCGCGAGGCGTAGATGATACCGGCGACGGCACCCATGAAGCCGGAAATGCCGAAGACCATGACGCGGATGCGCGAGACCGCGATGCCGGCACGCCGCGCAGCCTCGGCATTGCCGCCGATGGCGTAGACATAGGTTCCGAAAGCCGTCCGGTTGAGCAGCACCGTCCAGAAGCTCACGAAAGCCAGGACGATGAGGACGATGACCGGGACGCCGCGCACAGGCGCGAAGTTCCCGCGGTCGACGCTGCACAAGGCCATGACGATTGCGGCAAGCGCGGCGATCAGCAGGATGCGGGCCAGGGTGCTGGCCGGCGAGCAGGCGACATTGCCGTTGCTCCGGCGGCGGCGATCGGTGAGCCAGGCATCGATCGCGTAGAGGCACACGGCCACGGTCGCGATCACCCAGCCCGCCTCGACGCTGATGAGGCCGTTGGCCAGGCCGACGATCATCGCATCCTGGATCGGCACGGTGCCGCCGTTGCCGAGGATGATGAGCATGACGCCGTTCCACGCCAACAGGCCGGCCAGCGTCACGACGAAGGACGGCAGCCGCACCAGCGTGATCACCAGGCCGTGAAACACGCCGATGGCAAGGCCGGCCAGGCAGCCGCACAGCAGCGCCAGATACCACGGACTGGCATCGGCCCCGTAGATCATCGTCGCGGTGATGACCCCCGCGACACCGCCGATGAAGCCGATCGACAGGTCGACTTCGCCGATGAGCAGGACGAAGACCATGCCCATGGCGAGCAGCATGTAGACGGCGCCCTGGACCATGAGATTGACCAGGTTGCCGGGCGTCAGGAAATTGGCGTTGAGGCTCTGGAAGATCACGGCCAGGAGAACGAGGCCGACCAGCACCGGCCAGATGCCGAGATCGCCGGAACGCATCGTTGCCAGCATTGAATGCAGCGGCGAGAGCGAGGGTGCCGCAGGTGCGTCCTTGACAGGGTTTTGGGCGGACATCAGTGGGCTTCCCCCCTTGAGGTTGGGCGATTGTTCATGGGCGGCGTCACGCCGCGGATCTGACCGGTGGTGATAAGCTCGACGAGCTGGCCGCTATCGACGTCCTCGCGGCGGAGCTGGGTGACCATCCGTCCGAGGCGCAACACGGCGATGCTGTCCGAAACGGAGAGCACGTCCTCCAGGTTGTGGCTGACGAGGATGACGGCGAGGCCACGCTCGGCAAGCCGCCGGACAAGCGCCAGGACCTGCTGGGTCTGCGCCACGCCAAGCGCTGCCGTCGGCTCGTCGAGCACCACCAGCCTCGAATTCCACATCACCGACTTGGCGACGGCGATCGATTGCCGCTGCCCGCCCGAAAGGCTCGCCACCGGCTGGCGGACCGATTTCAGCGTGGTGACGGAAAGGCTTGCCAGAACCTCGCGCGCCGCCATTTCCATCGAATCCTGGTCGAGGAAAGGGCCCCATTTGCGCTCGCGCCCGAGAAACATGTTCTGGACCACATCGAGATTGTCGCAGAGAGCCAGATCCTGATAGACGAATTCGATTCCGACCGCGGACGCCGCCTTGGGATTGGGAATGCGGATCGCCCGTCCCTCCCAGAGAATCTCGCCGTCATTGGGCTGATGGATACCGGCAAGGCATTTGATCAGCGTGGATTTGCCCGCCCCGTTGTCGCCGACCAAAGCCGTGACCTCGCCGGCGCGCACGTCCAGATCGACACCCAGCAGGACCTGCACCGCCCCGAAAGACTTCTTGATTGCCCTCAGCGAGAGCAGAGGAGACTCGTTCATTGCTCACCTCGAATTGGAGGCCGATCACACGGCACCGCCCTCAGCCGGCCGACGGGCCGCGCCGCATTCGCGGCACGGCCCACGCGGATCACTGGATGCCGGCCTTGGTGCAGGCATCGGCGACCTCGTTGACGCAGAGCTCCTTGGCGGTGACGAAGCCGTCGGCGACCACGGTCTCGGCCATGTTCTTGCTGGTGACGCTGACGGGTTCCAGGAGAATGGCCGGCACCTTGTGGCTTTCCGCGTCATATTCGCCGTTGACCAGCTCAGAACCGAGCGTCTGCTTGGCGCGCACCATCACTGCAACGGCCGCAGCGGCCGCGACCTCGCGATAGATCGGCTTGTAGACCGTCATGCACTGGTAGCCGGTGAGGATGTTCTGCAATCCCTGCAAGGTGGCGTCCTGCCCGGTGGTCGGAAACGTGAAGGGCGCAACGCCGTTGTTCTTCAGCACCGAGATCGCCGACTGGCCGAGGCCGTCATTGGCCGACAGCACGGCATTGATCTGCGGATTGGCCTGCAGCGCCTGCTCGAACATGGTGAGCCCGACCTGGTTGTCCCAGTTGGGCACGCGCACCGCCCCGACGCGCGTTGCCTTACCGGCGTCGTAGAGCCGGCCGAGCACCTCGTCATAGCCCTGTTCGACGAGGGTGGCGTTGTTGTCGGTGGGCGATCCGCCGAGATGGAAGATCTGCGGTTTTTCGACCTTCCAGTCGGCGATGCACTGCTCCAGCCCCTGCGCCATGCGTTCCCCGACATTCTTGTTGTCGAAGC
>Ga0182742_1003782_pt1 | contig 14390 bp, 13 predicted proteins | sample eDN5th37CBELigMG_FD_128880 | JGI IMG/M metagenome (GOLD analysis project Ga0182742, IMG submission 128880) | Enriched Miracle-Growth compost microbial communities from Emeryville, California, USA - eDNA 5th pass 37_C BE-Lig MG (version 2)... ... | reverse complement strand
GCCTATCGCAGCTCGGCGGAAGTCGTCGGCCGCACACTGCGGTTCACGCGCACGCTCGACATCAAGGAGCTCAGCGTGCCGGTGGATCGCGCCGAGAAACTCAAGCTCTTCTACCGGGCCATCTACAACGACGAGCGCAACTCGGCGGTGCTGAAGCGCGCGGGCTCGGACTCCTGAAGACGCGGCTCACCGCCCGCAGGGGCGAGCCAACGGGTCCTCGAGGCTGCTTCACCGGCTCGACGCTGCCTCAGCTGCTCGACGTCGCGTCACGGTTTCGACGCCGCGTCACGGCCTCGACGTTGCCTGACCCCTCAACGCCGCCTCACTGGATGAGGCGCTCGACGGCCTCGCGCAGAATGGAGTTGAAGCGCTCCGGGTCCTCCATCATCAGGAAGTGCCCGACGTCGGGCATCTCCACCACCTCGACGCCGTAACGCTCCAACGACGCACGATCCGTGCGGGACGACTCCGGGTTGATCGCGATCACCGGGAGTTTCAGCTCCTGCAGGACTGACGGCATCAGGCGATCGTTGCTCAGCGATGATTCCAGCGACTGGAGCGCCACCTGCTGGCGCGCCGAAGCCATGTCGGTGGCCACGCGATCGACGAGCTTCTTGTCCGCCGTCGGCGGGAACAGGCCGCGCACGAAGGCTTCCGTCGTCTTCGCGAAGTCTTGGCGGAACGGCGCGATGAACGCCTCGCGCTGCTCCGGAGTGCGGGGCGAGCCGAGCTTGCTGTACGTGTCGAGCCAGATGAGCCCGTTTACGCGGCCTTTCAGCCGCTTCGCGGCGTCCGCGACGACATCGCCGCCCATCGAGTGACCGATGAGGATCACGCTGCGCAGGCCGAGGGCCTTCACGACCGTCGCGACATCTCCACCGAACGACGAGATCGTCCACGCCTCGCGATGACCGAACGTCGAACCGCCGTGGCCGCCGAGATCCACGGCGACCACCCGGAAATCGTCGGCAAAGGCGTCCATCTGCGCGTTCCAGTAAGTGCGGTCGCAGGACCAGCCGTGCACGAACACGAGCGACGGCCGGGCTTGCGCGGTTCCGCGAACGTCGTAGGCGACACGGACTCCGTCGGCGCCGTTGGTGGCGCCGATGCGAGCCTGGGCGTCGAGAGGAAGAGTCGCCGGGATAGCGAAAATCAGGACAGCAATGAGCGTTCGCAGAGCGCCGCTCACGCGCACGACAGGAGATCTCCGATGTGTCCGAGGACACGATGCGGGCGACGAATGCCGGACTGGCGCGCCCATTCCTCGGCGCTCGTCGTGCCCGTCGTCACACCGAAGGCCACGGCTCCGCCGCGGCGGGCCATGATGGTTTCGACCGCCGGATCGTCGCCGACCACCGCGACCTCGCGAGCGGGAACGCCCAGCTTCTTCGACACGAAGCGCAGCGCGTGCAGAGACGGTTTGCCTGTAAGGATCATGGACGCCTTCGTCATGCGGCGGACCGCACCAACTATGGCATAAGAGTAACCCATTGCCCGCCCGGCGCTCGTGGCGAAGAACGGAACGTCCGAAGCCACATACATCTTCGCCCCGCCCCAGATCGCGTTGCAGGCCGCCTCGATGTCCTTCATGCCGCACTCGGGGTGCCAGCCGATGTACACGGCATCCACTTCGCTCGCCCGGGGCTCGCCGGTGAAAGTGATCTCGATGCCGGCCTCGGCCAGCGCATGGCCGACGCCCCGCAGGCCGAGGATGAGCGCGCGTTTGACGCCGCGGCGGAGCATGAGATCCGCCGCCACGCTCGATGGCGTCAGCATCTGCGGGTCTTCGACCGGCAGGCCGTGTTTGCGAAGCTTGGCGGCCTGCTCGGCGGGCGGGTATGCGCTGCCGTTGGTCAGTACGACGTACGGGATGCCTCGCTCTTTGAGCGTCGTGAGCACTTCGATCGAGCCGGGCAGGACGTTGTACCCGCCGAGCGAGCGGTCGCTCAGAAGCAGAGTCCCGTCGAGATCGAACATGTAGCCCTTGATTGGCGGAAGGGCCTCGAGCGCTTCCTCGGGCATCGCGGCTGCGTTCACTGCGCAACCTCCGCCGATGCCGACGACTCTGCCGACGCCGCCGACGCCGGCACCGCCGAACGCTCCCCCGCCACGTCTTCCGAGCCGCCCGGCGATCGAGGGCTTCTTACTCCGGCCGCCGCCCCATCCGAATACCTTCGCAACTCCAGCTTGAACCCCTTCTTCTCCACCAGAACATGCCCCAGGTCTGTGCGAGCCGTGAGCTGCCGGATGAGGCTCATCACCGGCCGAATTCCCGGCTCGTAGCGCCGCGGGGCCGGGCCCGCCGCAAGCATCGCATCCACCTGCCCTGACGGCATCACGGCCCGCAGCAGGAACTCTTCGTCCGACAGCGACGGCCCGATTCGCCGCCGCAGCTCTTCGAGCGGCGCCATCGGCGGCTCCGCGAGCAGCTCGCGCGTGCGGGGCAGGGACTGGATGCGATCCATCACGTTCGGATCGATCGGCACGTTCGGCTTGCCGAACCGGCCGATGGCGTAGCGGATGGCCTCATCCGGAATCACCTTGTAACGCTCGCGGTTCATCACGTTCATCACGGCGAGCGTCATCAATATCTGCGCGAACGGCGTCATCACGATGGGCCAACCGAGCTCTTCGCGCACGCGCCCCAGCTCCTCGATCACCGCGCCCTCCAGATGCGAGAGGCGACTCTCGGCAAGCTGGCGCCGGGTCGTACCCACCATTCCGCCGGGCAGCTGGTGCTGCAGATACGCGGCGTCGAACGCCTGCGGACGGCCCGCCGGCAGACCTTCGGCCTCGGCAAGTTTCGTGAAGTATCGGCCGACTTCCGCGAGCGCCTCATCGTCCACATGGACCGTATGCCCCAGCGCGCGCAGGTTCGCGACCACGCGCTCGGATGGCGGATTGGAAGTGCCGTCCGCCGCCGCACCCGATGCGCATTGAAGCGCACTCACCCCATAACCCGGCGCATCCATGTAGGCATGCTCGGCAAGACCGATCGTGCAGTGAGCGTGAAGCTCCAGCGGCTTGTTGCCGATCACCGCCTTGATCGCAGGAATCAGCGTGCGAGCGCGGTTGGGCGTGAGCAGCCCACCGGGATCCTTGATGTACAGGGCATCGACATCCGGGGAGGCCGCAAGCTTGCGGGCGCGCTCCACGTAATGCGCATCGTCGTGAATGGGGCTAAGCGTGTAGACGAGCGCGGCGATCACATATTCGCCGCCACCCTGCTTCACCATGCGCGCGCAGGCGATGTTCGAATCCGCATCGTTCATCGGATCCGCGAGACAGAAGCGGCGGATGCCGTTCCGCGCGAGCACGCGGAACACGAGCGCCATGAACTCCGGGCTCGCCGTTTCCCATGCGATGAAGCGGAAGCCCGTCGACATGAACTGCAACGGCGTGTTCGGCGTCGCTTCCGCCATTAGCCGGATGCGCTCCCACGGATCTTCCTTCTTGTATCGGACGGCGACGCCCATGTGAGTGGACGTCGTGAAGTCGATGGCCTTGAAGCCCACGCGATCCATCACGGGCGCGATGGTGAGCGTGCGTGCCGTATCGACGCCGAGCGCCGCCCACAGGCACTGGTTCCCGTCGCGAAGCGAAGTTTCGACAATCTGAACGTCAGCCATTGCTCACGCGCTCCTGGGGCGCCGGGCGAGTTTCGAGCAGGCGCGCGACGTAACCCGTGTCGACGCCTCCAGCCTGGAATTCTGCATCTTCGAGAACCCGCGCGTGAAACGGAAGATTGCTTGCGACACCGACCAGGCGCGTGCCGCCGATGGCCTCACGCAGCCGCGCGAGCGCGGTTGCGCGGTCCGAACCGTGAGCGATGATCTTTGCCATGAGCGAATCGTAGAAAGGGGGAACGCGCGAGCCTGTTGCGATGTGCGTGTCCACGCGAATCCCCTCGCCTGCCGGCCAGGATACTTCGCGCAGGACGCCTGGGCTCGGGCGGAAGTCGTTCGCCGGATCCTCAGCGTTGACGCGGCATTCGATCGCGCAGCCGGTGCGGCGGATGTCGGCCTGATCCAGACGCAGCCCGGAACCTTCTGCGATGGCGATCTGCTCGGCGATGAGATCCACCCCAGTCACTGCTTCAGTGACCGGATGCTCGACCTGGATGCGAGCGTTCATTTCGAGGAAGTAGAACTCCTCGCGCTCGCGATCGACGAGAAACTCCACAGTGCCGGCCCCGCGATATGCGAGCCGCTTCGCGAAGCGCACACCCGCCGCATGTAAGGCGTCGCGCAGCGATTCCGAAAGGCCGGGCGCCGGCGTCTCCTCGATGACTTTCTGGTATCGGCGCTGGACGGAGCAGTCGCGCTCTCCGAGATGCACGACCTCGCCTTTGCCATCGCCCAGCACCTGTACCTCAACGTGCCGGCCGCTCGCGACGTATCGCTCCAGGTACACGCGGGCGTCGCCGAACGCTGCGCCGGCTTCGGCCGACGCAAGATCCAGCAGCGCGGGGAGATCGGCGAGGCGATCGACGCGCTTCATTCCTCGTCCACCACCGCCGCCCACAGCCTTCACGAGCAGCGGCGCGCCGATTCGCTTGCCCAACTCGACGGCTTCCTCCACCGAGCTCACGGAGCCGCCAGGCACGACGGGGACGCCCGCCGCTTCGGCTTCCGAGCGTGCCCGCAGCTTGTCACCCACGGCTTCGATCTGCGCGGCCGTCGGGCCGATGAACACGACGCCATTTCCCTCGCACAGCCGCGCGAGCGGTGCGCGCTCGGAGAGGAATCCGTAACCGGGATGGATCGCGTCGGACTTCGTCGAGATCGCGGCGTGCACGATGGCTTCGACGTTCAGGTAACTGTCTGAGGGACGAGCGGGGCCGATGCAGAGCGTGCGATCGGCGAGCCGCGCCGGCACGCTGTCACGATCGGCCGCGGAGGCAGCGAGCACCGTCTCGATTCCGAGCGCGCGGCACGTGCGGATGATCCGGGACGCGATCTCCCCACGGTTCGCGATCAGCACCCGGCGAATGGCCACGGGTTAACCTGCCTTGCGGACGCGGAGCAGCGGTTGCTCGAACTCGACGAGTGCGCCGTCGGCGGCGAGCACTTCCGTCACGACTCCGCGCACACCCGCGCGGACGGTGTTCATGAGCTTCATCACTTCGATGATGGCGACGGTGGTGTCTTCTTCGACCACCGAGCCGACGTCGACGAAAGGCGGCGCGCCGGGCTTCGGCGAGCGGTAGAAGGTGCCGAGCAACGGGGACTGGATTTCGTGGGTGTTGGCGTCGAGGGGCGACCGGGCGGAAGAGGTGCCCGGGTTGGCGTTGACGTGGGTTGCGGCGGAATTGGAAGCAGTGCCTGGAGATGCGTTCGCGAGCGCCGCGGAAGGCGCTTCGTTCACTCTCGCCGGGATCTGACCCGCTGCACCCCGCCCCGACGAGCCATATTCCGCCGCGCCCTGGCTCGACGAGCTCTGGGCCGCTGCACCATGTCCAGCCGCGCTCTGACCCGCCGCGGCGCCTGCCGAAGCCTCTGAGTTCTGAGCCGCCCGGCGACTGAGGGCTTCCGTCACCGCCCCACCCCGTCGCAACGTGAGCTTCGTGCCGTCCATCTCGAGGGTCAGCTCGTCGAAGGTCGACTGCTCGACCAGGCGCATGATTTCCGCGACATCCGCGGCAGAGAGACTCACCGTTGACCTCCGAAGATCGACATCACATGAGAGAGCGGGTCCGACGCCGGCCTGGCGACGGGCGCGGCGTCCTTCGAGGACCACACCGTCTCGGGCCGGCTCTGAAGCAGCAGGATCCGGTTCGTGTCCCGCTCCACCGCCCACTCGATATCCTGAGCACGCCCGTAGTGCCGCTCCACCTTGCGCGCAATTCCGCGCAGCGCCTGCAACTCGTCATCGCTCAGGCACGCCTTCTTGCGGAGGTCATCGGGGACCGGCACTTCTTCCGTACCGCCGCCCGCGGCTGGCACGTGCTGGATGTGCTTGTCCGAGATGTCACGCACCGGGATCTCGCCGGTGATCTTGCCCAGCACCCATCGATCCGGCGTGACCTCGCCGCTGACGACAGCCGAGCCCAGCCCCCATGCTCCTTCGATCGTGATCACTGAACGATCGCCGGTTGTCGGGCTGCGGGTGAACATCACGCCCGCGGTTCGCGCATTCACCATCTTCTGCACGACCACCGCCATCGCGACGCCTTCCTCAGGCATTCCCCGCTTGCGACGGTACGTGACGGACTCCACCGAATACAGGCTCGCCCAGCAGCTCCGCACGCGATGGAGCGTGTCTTCGAGGCTCGTCACCCAAAGGTACGTGTCCTGCAAGCCCGCGAAACTCGCGTCGCTCGCATCTTCGGTGGTGGCGGAGGAACGCACCGCCACGGGCGTTTGCGCGCCGGCGCCGCAAAGCTCGCCGTGAGCGGTGGCGATCTCGTCGAGCACTTCGCGCGGAAGATCGGCCTTCTCGACCCGCTCCCGCATTTCCTTGCAACAGCGGGACACAGCGTCGAGGTCATCCGCATTCAGCGCCTCGATGCGTGCGCGCACCGGCGCCTCACGCTCGAGCGCCTGGATGAACCGCTCGAACGCGCCAGTTTTCACGACGAACCCCGGCGGCACGTCGATTCCCGCACGCTGCAGCTCGCCGAGGCTTCCGCCCTTGCCGCCCACCTGCGGCCGGTCGTGCAGCCCGATGTGCGCGAACCAGCCCGCAATCTCAGTCGAACGCATCGCCAACCTACTGAAGAATCGTCACGATGCCGCGTCCGCCATCGACGCGGATCCGCTGACCATCCTTGATCCTCGACGTGGCATTGCCTGTGCCGACAACTGCAGGCAGGCCGTATTCGCGAGCAACGATCGCTGCGTGGCTCATCGAGCCGCCGATGTCCGATACGGCGCCGACGATCTTCTGGAAGATCGGAGCCCACGTCGGATTCGTCACCTGGCAGACGAGCACGTCGCCCTTCTGGAGTCGCGAGATCTCCTCGACGGATTTCACGACGCGCGCCGTGCCTTCGACGACACCGCTCGAAGCCGCGAAGCCCTTCACCTCGTTGCTGTTCCCTCCGGTGCTGGCCTCAAGCCACTGGTTGAGGCTCTCGCGCGTGATGCCCCAGAGCATCACGATGGCGGGATCGTCGATGACGTCCGGCACCGGCCCGAGCGCCGGAGGCGTATCGTGCTTCGCCCAGATGGCGATGGCCGCGCGCCGCTCGGCGACGAGCTTCGGCCAGTGCTGCGGCCCGCGCGGCGTCGAGCCGCTCGACCATGCGGACATGAGGTCGATGATCGCGAGCTCCAGCTCGTAGTGATTGAGATGAAACACGTCGTCGGGGTTCGGGAAAAAGCCGTGCTTCGACAGCAGCGCCCCGAACTCGCGGATCTTGTTGAAGAAGAGATTCGTGTACCAGTGCTCGCAGTAGAACTTGTGCCCCTCGACGTACGGGAACACGCGATGCGCGAGCGTGATCATCTGATCGTACGCGGCGCGCTCTTCATCCGTGCTCAGAAGCTCCCGGTAGTCGTCGATGAGTTGCTTGCGCTCGGCCTGCAGGCGCTCGATCTCGCGATCCAGCGATTCGCCCGCCTTCACGCGCCGCATGTACTCCGGCAGGCCGGCGAACGGCATCGAGAGGTCGTCGTTCCACGCACGGTGATAGTGATAGAAACCGTCGCCGACGTTGATGTTGAACCACGGGTCGCGCGACTTCTCCAGCTCCTTCAGCCACTCGCGGCCGGGCTCGCCCGCCTGCTCCAGCGAGCGGATGATGTCTTCCGCGGACACGCCCTCCTGGAACTTCGAGTCGACGCCGAGCTCCACCGCGCGACGCGCGAGCCTGCGCAGCTCGTCGTCCGGGCGGAAGATCTCGGCTTCGATGCCGGCGACCATGCGCGCGATCGTCTGGTCCGTGATCTCGGGGAACGCCTTCTTGCAGAAGGCGAAGAACGTGAGATACGCGCCGTAGCCGAGCAGCAGGAACTCGAAGTGGTGGTGCCACATCCGGAAGTACCCTTCGAGGGTCTTCTGGTACGTGTCGAGCAGATAGTGGTTCGAAGCGACGCCGCGGCCGGCGTGCACGTTCTCCAGCGGCTCGAACTCCGGCAGCTCAGGCTTCGGGAGCGCCTGCGCGTCCTTGATGAGCTTCAGCATCTTCTCCTTCCACTGCGCGTACAGGCGTTCCCAGTTCGCGTAGTAGTAGAAGGCGCGCTTCTGGAATTCGTCCGTGCGGCGCGCGATCTCGGCGGGGTCGGTGACGGCGTTGCCGCCGATGTAGACCCGGCCGTTGATGATGCGGTGATCGATGCCGAGCGTCGTCGGCAGGCAGTGCACCCGGGTGTTGGCGGAGCCGAGCGCGGCGTAGGCGGCCTCGGCCGTCACCATGTCGAAGGCCGACATGGGCTCCGGGAAGTGCATGGAGTTGTAGAACCAGAAACGTTCGTCGTCTCCGGGGCCGAACTGGATGTGATACGGGTAAGCCGCCTGGGCGCGCTCCGTCCCCGGGATCACCTTCAACGAGCTCGGCAGCGGAAAGCCGGTGGGCTTGAGTTGCGCGTTCACGTGGTCCCCCTCGACCTCGCAGATTGACCGCAGAAACGGGAGGGTAAACCGCCGCTCCCGTGTTCCCAAATAGCACGGGAAAGGGTGCCAAGGAGCGAGCCCGGGAGCCTGCCCGGGAGCGCACGGGGGCGGCTTCGGAGCGCACGAGGGGGGCCTCAGGCGCCGGATAAGCAGATCAGCCAAGACCCCGCCGCCGCCCCGGGCGCATAAGGCTCAACCACTCACGCGAGGGCCCCGGAATGTCCGCCACTGCCGCTCTCCCGGTCGATCCCTCCGCGCTCCTTGAGGAAACCCTCAACGGCGTCGGCGGCCTCAAAATCTTCGTTCGCTCGAAGCGCCCGGCCGGCAAGCCGAAGGCGGTCGTCGCCATCGTCCACGGCTTCAACTCCCACAGCGGTCACTACTTCTGGGTCATCGACCAGCTCGTCGCCGAAGGCCTCGCGGTGTACGCGCTGGATCTGCGTGGCCGGGGCAAGTCCGACGGCAACCGCTTCTGGGTCGACAGGTTCGCGGACTACGTGAGCGACGTCGACGGCCTCGTGAAACTCGCCCGATCCCGCGAGCCGGGCCTCCCGGTATTCATCCTCGGCCACAGCGCAGGCGGCGTGATCTCCTGCGTGTACACCCTGGAGCACCAGTCGGAACTTGCCGGCCTCATCTGCGAGAGCTTCGCGTTCCAGGTGCCCGCGCCAGACTTCGCGCTCGCAGTCATCAAGGGCATCAGCCACATCGCCCCGCACGCGCAGGTGCTGAAGCTGCCGAACGAAGGCTTCTCGCGCGACCAGAACGTCGTCGACGCGCTCAACGCCGATCCGCTCATCGCGCACGAAGTTCAGCCGACGCACACCGTCGCCGAGATGGTCCGCGCGGACGAGCGGCTGAAGAAGGAATTCCCGCTGATGAAGCTGCCGGTGCTCATCCTCCACGGCACCGACGACAAGGTGACGAAGGCGACCGGCAGCCAGTTCTTCTACGACACTGCAGGTTCCGCGGACAAAACGCTGAAGCTCTATCCGGGCCACGTGCACGACCTGCTCAACGACATCGACAAGGAGAAAGTCATGGACGCCATCAAGGCCTGGATCGCCAAACGAATCCCCAACGTGTGATCACGTCAGCCGCGCCGCGGTGCCTGCGACCGGGATGAGAGTCACCGTGACCCTGCGCCCGGCCCAGCCTTGCAACTCCCCCGCCCCTCAGGTGTTCTCCCTGCACGGGCGCGCATTCGCGCCTGAGGAGAGCTGAGCATCATGGCCGCCGATTTGTATCCGTCCCCGACCGACCAGTCGACGAATCCCTCCCTCATCACCTACACGCACATCATCTACGCCCTCCATGCGTTTGCTGTCGTCATGGGCGTGGTCACGACCGCGGCCACGGTGGTCGGAGGCTTCATCTTCAGCATTCCCTCGATCATCGCGGTGATCATGAATTACGCGCGCCGCTCCGAAGTCCGGGGCACGTGGCTGGAGTCGCACTTCACCTGGCAGATCCGCACGTTCTGGTACGCCCTGCTCTGGGCCGCGATCGTGGGCCTCATCGGCCTCGTGCTGATGATCGTGCTCATCGGCTGGGTGGTCTGGTGGGCCGGCGGACTGGCGCTGGGCGCCTGGATCATCTACCGGGTCGCACGGGGCTGGATGGCGCTCGGCGACCGCAAGCCGATGTATCTCTGAGCCGCCTTAAGTCCCCTGAGAAGCTTTTGCAACCGCCCTACCCGGGAGCGAAATCCTTACCCACCCCTGTGCATAACTTGTGCGTAGATCACCCCGATCGGGGGCAAGTTATGCACATTTTCGGGCACGAAGCTTGTCGCCGCCTTCCAGCGCGCCCTGCAAGGCGGCGCGCTCCTCGGACAGCCTGAGCCGAGGATTGGGGATTCGGCGGGCAGTCGGGCAAGAATGCCCGCCGACGGTCCGCCGCCGGCCAGGGCGAGTTCCGGCGGCTGATCGACGAGACCTCAACTCGCAGGCGCATTTCCAGGGGGGCGCAACATGAAAAGACGAGCTCAGGGCCTCGGTGCCCTGTTCCTCACGCTGCTGGCCGTGCCGGCGTTCGCGGACTACGCCAACGACCGGGCCGAGATCGTCAATCTCTCCAATCGCTACATGGTTGCCGTGGATGCGGGGGACATCGACACGGTCATGGCCACCTGGGCCGAGGACGGCGTGCTGAACTGGGTGCGGGGCACGGAAGTCGGCGCGGCGGCCATCCGGAAGGCGATGTCAGGCTTTGGCGGCGCGGCGGCGGCGCAGGCGATTCCGAAGGACGCGACGACGCGCCAGCGGACCCGTCACCAGATCATCAATCACGTGATCGAAGTGGACGGGAACAAGGCGAAGTCATATGCCTATTGGTTCGCGCTCACGAACAACACGCCGCAGAAGGACGTGCAGCTGCTCTACTTCGGGCATTACGAAGACGAGCTCGAGAAGATCAACGGCAAGTGGCTGTTCAAGAAGCGCACGGTCTACAACGAGTCGCATCAGAACAGGGCGCTGTTCTATCCGGGGCTGGGCGAGAAGGACCCACGGAAGAAGTAGCCCTGAAAAGAAGCCCTCTGTTGCCCGGCGGTTCGAAAAGCGGGTGTCGCGCTTCAAGCTTCGCGGGGTCGCGCTCGAGCCTCGCGGTGTCGCGCTTCGAGCCTCGGCTCTCCGAGCCGCCCGGCGATTGAGGGCTTCTTCTTCCTGCCCGCCGCTGATCAGAGGAAGTTGTTCGGCCAGATCATCGTGCGCCACATGTGCGCGACCGGCGATCCGTCGAAGCCCAACCCTTCCTTCGGCTCCTTGAAATTGCGGCCGATGATGTCCGTGAACTCTTCCGGGTCCACGTGCCAGTTCTCGTTGAACGCGTAGATGTCGTAGATCGTGATGAGCCGCGAGGTCATGTACCAGCGGTGGTTGCGCGCTTCCTCGTGCTCCTTCTGGATGTACTCCGGCGGCTTGTAGTCAGGGCCGAAGAAGCTGTTGTACGCGTCCGGGTATTTGAAGCCGGCGGCTTCGTCAGCGAAATACCGCAGCGCCTGGTGCTTCTGTACCGCCCAAGCCACCTCCTCGGACACGTACGGCGCGACGAGCTGCGCGCTCCAGTACCCGTGATCGGTGCGCAGGAGCGCGCCGTTCGAGATGTCGTGCAGCAGGCAGGCCATGACGACCTTCTCTTCGTGCCCGGCATCGAGCGCCGACTTCGCGCTCTGGAGCAGGTGGCGGAAGGCGATCTCCGAGAAGCGCAGCCGGAAGAAATCGAGGAGCTTCGGAGCCTTCGGCATGCGCGGCAGGCGCGGGCTGTCGCCCATCATGAAGACGTGGCCGGGGTCCATGCGCCGGAGCAGCGCTTTCTCGGGATTGGCGGCGCCGGTGCCCAGCAGGGCAATCGGCTGCGGCATCAGCATTCGCTCGCGGCCGGACTGGGGGTACTCGCCCCCGTCGCCGGTTTCGGTGGGGGCAACGCCTTGATCGCTCAGGCTCGAACTCATTCGGAAAACCTCGAAAATCGGCAGGATCTGCGCAAACAGCGCCGGATATTACACATTCGGGACGCCCCTCAATCGCCGGGCGCCTGAGAGGGCTCAGGCGTGGGCACAGAGCGGGTACGCGCGCACGAAGGCCGCGCCCGGGGCCCGGGTGTCCACGTATGCCTTGAGTAATCCGGTGAGTCTTGCGGACCCGGTGAGTCTTGCGGACCCGGTGAGCCTTGCGGGATCCGGTGAGTCTTGCGGAACCCCGTGAGCCTTGCGGCCCCCCCCGTGAGCCTTGCGGAACCCGGAGAGCCTTGAGCAACCTGGCGTGCCCTGCCAACCTGCGGCGCCCGCCGACCTCGCGGTGCCTGGAGTCGATGTCCGTGCCCCTGATCTTTCACATGTGCCGCCGCGAAGAGTGGGACGCCGCCCGCGCGGTCGGCCGCTACGCCGGCTCCTCGCAGGACCTGCAGGACGGCTTCATCCATTTTTCGACCGCCGAGCAGTTGCCGGAAAGCGCGCGCAAACATCGCGCTGGCCAGAGTGGCCTCGTGCTGATCGCCGCCGACCCCACTCTGCTGGGCGACTCGCTCCGCTGGGAGCCTTCGCGCAGCGGGATGCTCTTCCCGCACGTCTATGGCGGGCTGCCCGTGAGCGCGGTTCGCTGGGTACGTGAGCTGCCGCTCGGCCCCGACGGATTGCATGTGATTCCTCCCCTCGACTAGACCCACCGCGAGGCGCCTGACGCCTGTTCACGCTGCGCAGCCTGGCCAAAGTCTCGCCGATCCGTGGCCGGAAACCGTGTAGGGTTTGGGCAAGAAGCGCCGGGGCCCAGGCGGCCGCAGGCGACGGAACGGGCTGACGAGGGGGACGTCAATGAGTTCGCTTGAGCGCCGAGCATTGCTGAAATTCCTGGCGGGCAGCCCGCTCGTCGCGGGCCTCGCACCTTTCGCGAAGGCCCTGGCCGCCGATCCCGAAGAGCGCGTGTTGGCATCCGCCGCAGAGGCGCTGGACGTCTTCGATCTCGAAGCCGCTGCCCGACGAGTCGTGCCGCCCGCGCACTGGGGATACCTGCAGAGCGGCGTGGATGGCGAGGCCACGCTCCGCGCGAACGTGGCCGCGTTCTCCCGCTACCAGCTCCGGCCGCGCCGTTTCGTGGACGTGAGCCGCATGGACCTGTCGACGGAGGTGCTGGGCACGAAGATGTCCTCGCCCATCATGCTCTGCCCCATCGGCAGCACGCGCGCCATGAATCCCGAAGGCGAAGTGGCGGTGGCCCGTGCGGCAAAGACCAAGGGCGCGCTTCAGATCCTGTCGACGCAGTCGTCGTTTTCGGTCGAGGACGTTACGGCCGCCCGCGGCGCGCCCGTGTGGTTCCAGCTCTACACGACGAACAACTTCGAGGTGACGAAGAAGCTGGTGAAGCGCGCAGAAGCCGCCGGCTGCCCTGTCGTGGCCGTCACGATCGACACGCCGGCGGGGCGGAACACGGTGACGGCGACCCGAATGCGTCGTGAAGACACACGAGTCTGCGCGGGGTGTCACACCGTGGACGACCGCGGCAATCCGCGCGGCGGGCTCACGGCGAAACCGATGTTCGCCGGCATCGACATGCAGGGCGTGGGGCTCGTGTCCGCCTCGCTCACGTGGGATTTCATCAAGCGCCTGAAGGACGTCACGTCGATGAAGGTGGTCCTCAAGGGCATCGAGGCGCGCGAGGACGCGCAGCTGGCCGTGAAGCACGGGGCGGACGGCATCATCGTTTCGAACCACGGTGGGCGCGCGCTCGAGAGCGGCCGCGGGACCTTCGAGGCGCTGCCCGAAGTCGTCGCCGGCGCGGCCGGCAAGATACCGGTGATGCTGGACGGCGGCGTCCGTCGCGGCACCGATGTGTTCAAGGCCCTGGCGCTGGGCGCCAGCGCGGTCGGCATCGGGCGACCCTATGTGTGGGGCGTGGCGGCCTTCGGCCAGGCGGGAGCCGAGCGGGTGCTGGACATCCTGAACACCGAGCTCCGCCTTGCCATGGTCGGCTGCGGAGCGCGTAATGTGCGCGAGATCTCGAGCCGCTCGCTCGTGGATCTGGGACCGCGGCACGGCAGCTGAAGCGGCTATCGTCGTGCCGCAAGCTTTGCGAAACCGGCTGAGCACAAGGGCACACCATGAACGACTCGAACGGCAATCTCGGATCGGGCGAACGCGTCGTATCGGCGATTCTTGGACTGGCGTTCTCGCTGTTGGCGCTGCGCCGGGGCGGTAGCGGCGTCACGCGCGCGGTGGCCGGCGTCACGGGCGCGGCGCTTCTGGCGCGCTCGTTTGCGGGGCACTGTGCGGTGAAGGCGGCGGTGACGGGGGAGTCATCGTTCAGCGAGGGGGTGGCGGAACAGTGGCGGCACACGCG
>Ga0182742_1003781_pt1 | contig 14395 bp, 12 predicted proteins | sample eDN5th37CBELigMG_FD_128880 | JGI IMG/M metagenome (GOLD analysis project Ga0182742, IMG submission 128880) | Enriched Miracle-Growth compost microbial communities from Emeryville, California, USA - eDNA 5th pass 37_C BE-Lig MG (version 2)... ... | reverse complement strand
GATTTTTGACTCATTCGTGTGAAATGAACATTTCACACGCCTTTCAGCTATGCTGAAAGGTTGCTGTATGGTCATGAAATAGCAGGAGAAAATGCATTTTCTCCTGCTATTTCATGACCATACAGCTTAAATGAGTCAAAAATCAACAATATTATTTAACAAAGCCTAGAAGTAAAAAATTCTTTGGGTACTTACTGTGCTATCTTTTCAATCGTATATCACTTTTTAAACCTATAAGTTCCGAATCAACAAGTATGCATATACATATAAATGTGACAATCTTGTGAATTTTTTAAAAGGCTGGTAAAATTAAGGTTATATAAAATGTACTAAAAATAGTCCGAGTGCCATGTGACGAGCAAGGCGCTAAAGCTAGCCACTAACGCGAAAAACTTTGTTATTTTGCATCTTAAAAAAAGGGGGAGTCATTTTATGTTTACAATGATATCCGGTAACGTAAAGCTTCCATACAAACGTCTTGGCAGCGGTGAACCGCTATTGCTCATTCACGGTCTTGGTGAAATGAAAGAAAGCTGGTCGCGCCAACAAATATTGGCTGACCAATATGACCTGATTATTCCGGATTTGCGCGGTCATGGACAGAATGATACACTACATGGCATATCCATCGAAAATTTCGCTAAAGATCTGATTGCCTTGCTTGATGAACTGGAAATTGAAAGCGTTCACATATGTGGATTTTCTATGGGAGGGACGGTTGCTCAAGAAATTTATCGGCAAGCTCCTGAACGATGTCGTTCGTTAATATTAGTCAGTACCTTCCACTTTGCACCGAAACAATTTGGTGAGTGGTTTGTGGCCTATCGTAAATTATCCGCAAAAGGTTTAACACCTGAAGAACAGCGAAATCTTGCCGCGCGCAGAAGTCTCTATTCATGGAGTGAGGAAAATCTAGAAAAATTCAATGAGTTTTATAATCCTCATCCGGTAGGTTACTACAAATCAATGGAAGCCTGTCTCAAAATCGATAACAGGAAGTTATTGTCTGTCATTTCCGTACCCACACTTATCATTGGCTGCCAGTACGATGATGTCCTTCCGGTTAGGTTCCAAATCTCAATGCATAAAAATATACCAAATTCCGAACTCGTAATCTTCAAAAACTGCGGCCATATTGCCAAACTAGAAGCGACAGATCAATTCAATCATATACTAAGTGGTTTTCTAAAAAAGTATAGGCAAGCAGGTTGACTCGAAGGTTAAAGGAGTGGGAAGGAGCAGCACTTCCCACACTCTTTGTATGTTTATTTCGTTGTCTGAAGGGAACGTGAACGTTCTGACAACCAACTGTCAATCAGAGTCGCAAACTGACTTGTTAATGTTAGGGAAACGTGGCCTGCATCTACAAATTTGGATGTTTTGTCTTCACTTGAGCCCCTGTCCAGAAGTGGCAGACTTTGTTCTTTCGGTACGAGATGATCTTTTTTTGATGAAATGACTAATAGGTTTGACTTAATCTTGGCAAGATCAACTTTTTCTCCCCGAACCGTCATTTCCCCTTTAATCAGTTTATTATCTTTTAGTAAGTCATTGATAAACTGTCGAAATGCTTCGCCGGTAACGGGAACATGTTCATTTGTCCACTTATTCATCCGCTGCCATTTCTCAACAAATTTATCGTCATGGGCGCGGTTGAGAAGGGTAATGTATGGGCTGTTATTAATGGGGGATGATACAGCCTGGAACAATCCTCCAACGTAGTTGGACGGGATTAGACCATAAACATCAATGAGCCGATCCATACTAAAAATTCCGTTTCTCAACCCTTCTATCCACTCAACAGGTACCGCTGACACGCTAAAATCAATAGGAACTGCAGCAACAATCAGGTTTTTCACTGCTTCATCTGCAATCGCTGTGTACATAGAGGCAATCGTTCCACCGATACAATAGCCAATGATAGAAATTTCATCCGCATGGGAATGTCGGAGAACCCTTCTTACCCCTTTTTGAAGGTAATCAACAATGTAATCATCGAAAGTAATTCCCTTATCCTCGTATCCAGGTATTCCCCAGTCAAGAAGATATACATCATAACCTGCTTTTACCAGCGCCTCAATAATACTTGTACCAGGGGCTAAATCAAAAATAAATGATTTGTTAAATAAAGAATAAACCAATAAGACGGGCACTTCATGCTTCTTCTCTTCAGGCGGATAGTGCCACAACGTTGTTTTGTTTTTTTGCCAAACCACTTTGCGCGGTGTTTGTCCAACCTTTGGCTCTGGTTCGTTTAAAATGTTGCAGAATCGGTTCCATCGTTTCTGCTCTTTTTTATAATCAAATGAAGAAAAAAGATCTATTAATGAATTAGTTGACACGTTCGTTCCTCCATGTTAATTATTTCGTTCCGCCTGTCACAGGCTTTCTAGTGTTTTTCGTTGTTGTTTGTTTTTCTGCAAGCAGACGTTTTAACTCAGCCAACTCTTCCTTTGTTTCTTCATGCTGTGTTTTTAGCTGTTGTGTCATTTTTACTACTTCATGTAATACTTCAACGACACTTACTATTTCTTTATTTGTTCTTGCCGCAGAATCTGATAAATTCCAAATTTGTTCTTCCAATGAATCCAGCTTTTCTTGCGTTTGAATGGACAATTTTGCCACATTTGCAAGATCATTTTTGGTTGGCACATTTAATTGATTTGCCAACATTTCTTGGTTTTTACGCAACCATTCAACATATCCAGCATTTGAATCAGAACTCATCTTGGCGTATTTGATAAAGTCATTGTTATTCGTACAAAGATGAATCATGTCATTCATCCGTTGTTCCCATTGAATACTAAGTTTTTTAAACGTATCATATGGATCAAAAGTTCTTTGATCTGACATTTTATGTTCATCCTTTCTATTTTTTGTCGATAATATTGCCAGCACTTGAACTTTCAATATAGGAATGGAGCGGGAAAAAAACGGTTTTCAATTGATTTGTTATCAATTGAACAATGTTTCTTTGACTCTCATAAATCACCTTGGCCATTTCCTTGAGGCTTGCTACAAACTGATTTCGTCTATTTCTTCTTAGTTCAACAAACCTCTCGATGGACTCCATATATTGTTCCAACGATTCACAGTTCGTGAAAACTGACACTTTGTCGCTTTTTTGTAAATGATTAAAAACACGGTTCATTTCCTCATACGATTGAACTGGGAAAAAGTAATGCATCCAAGTAGTCAAGGTTAAAAACTCTTCACGCACCATTCTTTCCCATTCATGTTGTTCTTTTGACAATTGATTAACGAGTTCTTTCACATTGTCTTGGCTGTGTTTGACGTTTTCGATGAAATGACGTGAGGATTGAAGAAACATTTCTTCACGATTAGTGGTGCGTTCATTCCAGTTGTCAAGTTCCTGTTGCACCTGCTGCCATGTTAGATCTAAACTTGTACCTTTATTACTTTTGTCTTGATTCATCCTCTTCCTCCTGTAAAAATCTGAACAAACACTATTAAAATATGAAAATAGTTGTTTTTACCTCTTCGCTAACACAGCTATTGCTGTTAACACTTGTTAGAGGGGAATGTCCAGTATTTTTGCGGTTAAATAAACTATATGTACACAAATACACGCTGAAATCATTTGTTTGTTTTGATGTTTTTCATGTGTTTAAGTATGGCTGCATGGTCGATGTTGAAGCGGCCGGCGGGCGTTTGTGCTAAAATTTCCTCACTGGCAACATCAAGGAAACCTTTCACCATTTACTAGGAATGGACCGTTTGAAGTTCTTTTTCTGCACGGAGCTCGCGTTTTAGTAATTTACCAACCGCTGACTTTGGTAACTCTTTGCGAAATTCCAAAAATTTCGGCATTTTATAAGCAGCAAGGTGTTGTTTTGCGTATAACAGGATGTCTTCTGCCGTTGTTGTTTCGCCATCTTTTAACTTCACAAACGCTTTTACTGTTTCACCGCGGTATGAATCGGGAACACCAACGACGACTACTTCCTGTATAGCATGATGTTGGTACAATACCTCCTCAATTTCACGAGGGTAAATATTGTAGCCACTTGCAATGATTACATCCTTCTTGCGGTCAACAATATAGAAATAGCCATCTTCATCCATTCGGGCCATGTCTCCGGTAAATAACCAGCCGTCTTTTAACACCTCGTTTGTATCTTCCTGGCGATTCCAATAGCCCTTCATCACTTGTGGTCCTTTTACAATTAACTCACCGACTTCTCCTACCGGAACCTCCGCGCAACCATCTTCCTTTTCTTGAACGACTTTTACTTCAAGTCCAGGCACGGGGATTCCGACACTGCCAGCTTTTCGTTCTTGAAACGGTGGATTATAATGGGTCGTTGGCGACGTTTCTGAAAGTCCATATCCCTCACAAAAAATACCGCCTGTCCGCTTTTCGAATAAATTCAGTTGTTCCACTGGCATCGATGAACCGCCGCTATAATAATACGGCACTTTATCAAAGCCGTACTTTTCAAATTCTAGATGGTTGTTAAGGGCGATATACATGGTTGGAACCCCAGAAAAGTGAAACGGCTTTTCACGTTTAACTGTTTCCAGTACTTCTTTAACATCAAAGCGTGGCAAAATGATAATGTTGCATCCCGCCTTCAACCCTAAAAAGACGTTAAATGTTAATCCAAAAATATGAAACATTGGTAAGACACCCATAATTTTTGGATTATCCGGTTTGTCAATCGCCTTAAACATGAAATCATGAAGTTGTTCCGTATTCGCAATTAAATTTCGATGCGTCAGCATAACGCCTTTTGAAACACCAGTAGTCCCGCCTGTGTATTGCAAAATTGCAACGTCTTCATCGGGAGTGATGTTGACATGGGGAGGAGGTGGAGCTTCACGATCTATACATTCATCAAAATGAAAATCACCATCAGCAAGCTCAATTTTTTCCCCGTCTAAATTAACTACGATGATATGCTTCAGATTTGTTTGCGATTGCACCTGTTTTACTCGTTCATAGAGTTTATCGTGAACGACCATGTACTCGGCGCCGGAATCGTTTAATATATGTTCAATTTCTCTTTCCACATACATCGGATTAACCTGAACAGCAATTCCCCCAAGACGTAATGTACTAAAAAGGGAAAAGATATAGTGCGGCGAATTTGGTAACATCACTGCCAAGCGATCGCCTTTTTTAAACTGCAGACTATGTATGGAGGCTGCAAATTTCTCAGAAATGGTATAGACATCTTTGTAACTCCACGTTTTATCATAAAATGTTATGGCCGTTTTAAAGGCATGATCATTGACTGACTGTTGGAGCAATTCTGTCAATGATATGTTTTCAACCGTGGGAAATTCAGCAATTATATTGTGGTAAAATTTTAACCATGGTTTTTCTCCGTAAATCAATGTAATCCCTCCTAAAGTGTTACAGCTAACAGCTGTTTTTTTACCCCTTCCATGTTGTGAACATTCGCATCTTTTCATTTCTTCACTAGCACTGCATTAATTGAAATTCAATAATCAAGAGATTTTGATTATTTATGAAATCCTTAATATATAGCGGCATTTTATTGACATAGGCACCATTTGTTCAAGACTCCTTCTTTGAGGCCTGCGAGCTAAAATAAGTTAACTTTTCATGTGTGTATATTATCGTACATGAAGTCGTTATTCGTACAAACGGTATAATCATATTATAAGAGGGTGATTTATTTTGTCAACAGACAAATCAGAAAATTGTGAGTTTTAGGTTTGCTTGATAGAAAAATGAAGTCTTATGATTTATAAGGAATACAGTTTCATAATCAAAGAGAAGGGGAGAGTAAGACGAATCTGGTAGAAGGTTAAATATATGTCCTTTTTAATATTTCGACATACACTAGTGGATATTTGACTCATCTAAGCGATATGGTCATGAAACGGGAGGAGAAAACTCATTCTCTCCTCCCGTTTCATGACCATATCGCAACCTTTCAGCTCCGCTGAAAGACGTGTGAAAAGTCCTTTTCACACGGATGAGTCAACTATCTAGCGGAAGAACCATATTTACTATCCATACATGATAGAAAAAGAATTCCTATGTTGATTTAATAAGTTGGATATATCTTTTGCTGCTTAGGATACGTTTACATGGATTACCTAACAATGATTGGATGATAACTTATTAGAAAAAAACAAGGTGAAGAGGTTACGCACGGATGATAAAGTCATACTTTGCTTAAGAATCCTTTTCCATTTTTGTTTATCTTCCGCATATCAGTGATTTCTATATAAGTGAATAAGTAAACGTAAGTATTATAGATAAAATACATTATAACTATAATTTATATGTATTTTACTTATGGAAAAGCATGAGTTAAATTAACATTACGATATTTTTAATAGTTCAGAATATTTAAAGATATCTGTATTCTATTTGAGTGGATGGTTGGATAACAAACAACAAGTTTTTATAACTATTACAGACTTGTTGCCCTAGGAGTATCCTCCGTAGTATTGGATTATCGCTGCAGCCCGGAGAATCCTTTCCCTGCACAATTGGATGCTGCTGCTGCCGTTTATCAGGCACTGCTTGCGTCCGGCATTAGGGCAAAGGATATTGGTACAATCGGTGACTCTGCTGGAGGAAATCTTGCAGTAGCATCTGTGCTGAAATTCCGTGAATTGGGCCTTGAGCTTCCAGGATACGTCATTGCTTTCTCACCATGGCCCGATATGGAACTAACTGGTGGAACACTGGAGAGTAACGACGCTACCGATGCACTCAGCACTGTCCCATTGCTGCAAGGGATGATTTCGATGTTCCTTGGGAATGACAGTACGAAGGTTTGTGATCCATTAGCCAATCCGCTGCACGCTGATTTCACTGGTTATCCGCCGCTTTACATCAACGCGGGTGGAGCAGAAAGTCTGCTTGACGACACGCGCCGCCTGTATAATCGTGCTACTAATGCTGGGGCACAAGCTACGCTGTCTGTTGTAGCTGGAATGCAGCATGTTTTCCCATTCCTAGCCGGACGCGCTCCTGAAGCGGATGAGGAAATCCAAAGGATTGCTGCTTGGTATAGAGCACTGCAAAAATAAGGCAAAATCTTTTCCCGGTCATGATTGCTTTATCCAGATAACAGAATACAAAATGAAGAAAGCAGGAGGAGAAATAGTATGATTCAATCTAATATGAATAAAAGCAGAAAAAAAGAAGTAGACTTTGATGCGGTTGTTGTTGGAGCAGGGTTTGGAGGTCTTTACTCTGTACATAAACTCCGCAATGAACTTGGTTTAAATGTACGCGCCTATGATAATGGCTCTGACGTTGGCGGTACTTGGTATTGGAACCGCTATCCGGGAGCACTTTCTGATACAGAAAGCTTTCTATACCGCCTCTCTTTTGACAAGGAACTGCTTGAGGAGGATGATTGGAAGCACAATTACCTAACGCAGCCAGAAATCCTTTCTTATTTAAATAGGGTTGCTGATAGATTCGATTTACGTCGCAGCTATCAGTTTAATACAAAGGTTACAGCCACTCATTTCAATGAAGAGAATAACTATTGGGAGATTACCACTGATAAGGGTGAAACGGTTACTGCGAAGTTTCTTGTTACCGGTCTTGGCCTTCTTTCAGCAACGAATGTACCAAACTTTAAGGGGAGAGAAACGTTCAAGGGTGAACAATACCATACCGCTAGATGGCCAAGAGAAGGCGTTGATCTAAAGGGGAAAAGAGTAGGCGTAATTGGTACAGGCTCAACCGGAGTTCAGGTTATTATTGCCATCGCTCCTGAGGTAGAGCATCTGACTGTTTTCCAACGAACTCCTCAATACAGTGTACCGATTGGATTAAAGGAACAATCTGATGCTGAGAAAGCGGAAATCAAGGCAAATTACGAAGAAATCTGGAAACAAGCGAAATCTTCAGCTGTGGCCTTCGGCTTTGAGGAAAGCATGGTATCAGCGGTTGAAGTTTCGAAAGAGGAACAAGAGCGCGTGTTTGAAGAGGCATGGAATACAGGAGGCGGATTCCGCTTCATGTTCGGTACCTTCAATGATATTGCGACAAATCCTGAGGCTAATGAGGCTGCGGCCAATTTCATCCGCAAGAAAATCCAAGAGATTGTTAAGGATCCTGAAACGGCACGCAAGTTAACTCCGACTGGTTTATATGCCAAACGTCCGCTTTGTGACAATGGCTACTATAATACTTACAACCGAGATAACGTTTCGCTTGTTTCTGTAAAGGAAAACCCGATTGTGGAAATTACACCAAAGGGTGTGCGTACGACGGATGGCGAGTATGAGTTGGATGTGTTGATTTATGCAACGGGATTCGATGCGGTAGATGGAAACTATACGAAAATAGACATACGCGGACGCGAAGGTATCACAATGAGCGAAAAGTGGGCAGATGGTCCAACAGGTTATCTCGGCATGATGAATACTAATTTTCCAAATCTCTTCATGATCCTTGGTCCAAATGGTCCTTTTACAAACCTGCCGCCTAGCATTGAAACGCAGGTTGAATGGATATCAGATACCGTGAAGTACATGATTGATAACGATATTTCCACTATCGAACCAAAACAGGAGGCAGAGGATGAGTGGATTACAACATGTCAAACGATTTCGGATCAAACGCTGTTTTCAAAGGGTGAATCGTGGATTTTTGGGGCGAACATCCCAGGCAAGAAGAACACGGTCATGTTCTATCTAGGAGGACTAGGGAACTACAGAAGGACCTTAGAAGAGTCGGGTTATAAGGGCTTTATTTTCGATGGCGTCTTGGCTAACGTGGAATAAATGAATGCTCCTATCAAACTATTAGAAGAGGTGACATAAATTGATAAATATTAATGAAAGAATTAGTTCAAAAATTGAAATTGATTATCCTGATTTTGCAACATTGCCTGAGCAAGTGAAGCAAAAATACGAAAGCTTACCTACGATAGTAAATTTTTTCCGGATGCTGGGGTATAGTCCAGGTGCTTACGTGGAAGTCATAGACTTAACCAATGCCATTTTCAAGAAGCTTACACTATCCGATTACCACAAAGAGCTTCTTGTTGTGCAAGTGGCTGCACATGAAGGGAGTGAATATGAATGGGAACAACATGTTTCCATTGCCCAAACAGCAGGCGTGCGCGAAGATCAATTTATCGCCATCGCTGAACAACGCATTGAGGATCGTGAAGTATTTTCGGAACGTGAACGGGTTCTATTGCGTTTTGGGAAGTTTATACTCGAACAAGGCAAAGCACCGGGTGTTGTATTCAAACACACGCTTGAATACTTCTCCGTTGAAGAATTGTCAGATGCCATGATTGTTATCGGTTTTTACAAAATGTTATCAATCTATATCCAAACCTTTAACCTTCCAATTGATGCGCAAGAGGATGGAAACTGGGTCAAGAAGTAAGAGAAAAAGAGCAAATATTTAATCGTAATTTAAAGGGCAGTAAACTCCCACTTCGAGATTCGATAGAAGCAAAGAAGGTAGATGGGAAATAATTGCCTGTAAAAATTCGATAAGAGATGTTTAACAATACCTTGGTAACTTGGGCTGTTCAACAAATATTCTAGCAGGAGTTACAGATCCGCTTCAGTTGGAATGAATACTTCGTCTTTTTTATTCAGAATATTAAAAATATTTAACGATTTTGTACGCCATTTTACGAATAAAGTTTCATCTAGTGGCAGTACAAGCTCCATTTGGAAGGGTGAAACATAGCGGGTAGGAAAACAAAGCAATAAATATGGCTTAGGGGACTGCCTTCTAGACGGATGAAATGTAAATATATATATCATTTAGACGAAAGGGTGAAAAGTATTATGTTGAAAGAAGATGTTCGTAAACAAATAGCAACACCACTTGGAGGACCTGCTTTTCCGAAAGGACCTTTTAGATTTAATAATCGCGAATACCTAAATATTACCTATCGTACCGATCCCGAAGCCTTAAAAAGAATCGTTCCTGAACCGTTACAAGTGGAAGAACCATTGGTGAAATTTGAAGTTATGTATATGCCAGATGCGACTGGGCTGGGTCGTTATACAGAAGCAGGTCAAGTGATTCCTGTAATATATAACGGTATTAAGGGAGAATATTCACATTGTATGTATGTGGATAATCACCCTGCCATTGCTGTTGGTCGTGAAGCGAGTGCCTATCCGAAAAAACTCGGAGCTCCACGCCTATTTATTGATTCAGACACGCTTGTGGGAACCGTTGATTATGGAAGCTTGCGTATAGCCAATGCAACGATGGGCTATAAGCATCAGCCTCTTGATTTTGATAAAGCTCGAGAAGAAATTACGAAACCGACATTTTTGCTTAAAATTATGCCGGATTTTGATGGGAAGCTTAGAATATGTGAGCTCCTTCAGACTCAAATTACTGATTTGACCATCAAAGAAGCATGGACAGGCCCGGCTCGTTTACAATTGTTTGAACATGCCTTAGCTCCATTGGCAGATCTTCCTGTACTTGAGGTGCTGCACGCTTCCCATATTGTAACAGATCTTACGGTATCATCTGCGACTCGTGTCTACAACTATCTGGATGATGAGGAAGCGAACTCACCTTCAAAAACAGAGAAAATCGAAGCTAGTCTGCAAAAATAATGATTACAAAGGGGGATAGGGTCTATGGAAATGACAAAAAATTCAGATGAGTTCAAAGGGAAAGTTGCATTAATTACCGGTGGGGCAAGAGGAATTGGGCAAGCTACTGCGTTGGCATTTGCTCGACGCGGGGCAAATATTGTCATTTGCGATGTTGCTGAACATGGAAATGAAACTCTTGATGCTGTTGAAAAGCTGGGGAGCAAGGGGGTTTATGTCCATACCAATGTGGCCGATTCCCAGTCCGTTGAAAATGCTGTAAAGACCGCGATTTCAGCCTTTGGCCGCCTTGACTTTGCTCATAACAATGCAGGGATACGTGCCGTTGCTAATATTGCCGATCTTGCTGATACGGATTGGAAAAGGGTCATAGATGTCAATCTGACAGGGGTGTTCTTAGGGATGAAATATCAAATTCCTGAGATTTTAAAAACACAGGGAGCGATTGTGAATACAGCTTCCATCTTTGGAATGAAGGGAGTGCCGGAACGTTCGGCTTATGCTGCAAGCAAAGCAGGTGTTATAAGTCTGACAATGACTGCTGCCAGTGAGTATGCTGAACAAGGGATTCGGGTCAATGCGGTTGCTCCAGGTTTCATTGCGACAGAGGCAGCACAAAATACGTTAGGAAATGGTGCACAACCATTGATTGACAGAACTCCAAGAAAGAAACCAGGAAATCCAACCGATATTGCGGAGGCTGTTGTTTGGCTTTGTAGTTCTTATAGCCTAAACGTTAATGGAATTGTGTTACCAGTTGATGGCGGCTATATGGCAAATTGATTATTCTATACGGCTTGACATGGAGCAACCGAAGATTTGATTCATTCTGAAGGCAGCTTGATGCTTGCAAGATTAACAAGCTCCTTGTTAAGCCAAATTTATATGATATTGGAGACTTTGAAATGGATAAATCAATCGGTTTTGTTGGTTTAGGTGAAATGGGAGTACCTATGGCTTTAAATTTACAAAAGTCAGGCTTTCAAGTATTTGCTTATGATATTAATCAGAGTATTTATGAAAAGTTACGACAAAAAGGAATCATCTGTTGTGAGTCTATTAAAGAAGTGGCCGAAAATTCAGCTGAAGCTGTCATATCTATGGTTCGAACGGCCAATCAAACAGAAAATGTAATTTTCGGGGAAGAAGGCATTGTCTCAGCCGATAAACAAGGACTGACCATCATCGTTATGAGCACTCTAGAGCCTACAACTGTGAAAGAATTAGATGAAAAAGTAGAAAAGATGGGATTACATTTGGTAGATGCCCCTGTAAGTGGAGGTCAGTTTGGAGCAGAAGCTGCTACATTATCGATTATGACCGCCGGTGCAGAAGATATAGTGCAAAAGTGTAATCGTTACTTCCAAGCAATGGGTAAGAATATTTTTTATTTTGGTAAGGAATGTGGAGCAGGCCAATCAGCAAAACTTGCCAATAATTTAATTGTAGGTATTAATCTTACAGGTACGCTAGAAGGGATTAGATTTGGACAAAAATATAGTCTGCCCAAAGACGAACTTTTGAAACTAATAGGCGTAAGCACAGGCAATAGTTGGGTTGTCGACCACTGGGATGAAGTCAGTAAATGGAAGCCAGATGGCACACTTGGTGTTTTGTACAAGGACTTAATAGCTGTCATTAAGGAATGTTCAAAAGACCAGTTTTCTTTACCTCTAGGTGCATTAACTTCAAGTTTGCTAATCGATTCAATGAAGGTATTGCAGAAAGAACTAGATGAAGAATTAGACAAGATTTCTGTAAATAAATAATGGGTATATTGAAAAGTTCTCTATCTTAATAAGATGAGGTAGGTAATTTTTCGAAAATCAGAATACTAGAAAATAGAAAATCGAATAAAGCAAAACCGACAATAAAAGATTGCTAGATATCGGAAATCTAGCAATCGCTCGAATGAATGATAGGGGTGTAAGATGGGGATTCATAATCATAAAATTGAAAATCAACAGGGAGATCATACAAAACAAAGTGAAGTAAAACTTAGTCTGTCGGAAAGAGTAGCAGAAAATTATAGTAGATATTTTCCTGACTCCATGATTTTTGTTCTTGCTATTACTATTATTTCTATGGTTTTAGCGGTTGTATTAACAGATAGTAGACCGATTGAAGTAGTGAATTATTGGTTTGATGGATTTCCTATGATGTTTACTTTTGCCTTCCAGTTAATTCTTACATATGCGGCAGCTCTTGTTATAGTAGAAACTCCTTGGATAGGCAAACAAATAACCAACCTGGCTAAAAAGGTGAAAAAACCAACAACAGCGTATGTATCAACAGCTTTAGTTAGCGGTTTTTCCTCTTTGTTGGGCTGGTATATTGGACCGGTTGTTGCCGGTACCTTTGCACGTGCCATCGGCAAAACAAATGATAAGGTAGATTATCGACTGTTAACAGCCATTACCTATTCTTCCTGGATTGTTTGGGCAGGAGGAATCTCAGCTACCATCCCATTGTTTGTGGCTACGGAAGGATCAATGACAGATATACTTGGAGGAGTAATCCCTCTTGAAGCAACCGTTTTCTCTCCAATGAATATCATCTTAATGATTTCAACTGTATTTATTATTACGGCTATCTTCTACTTCATTGGGAAGAACAAAAAGGAAATTGTCTCTTATAAATCACTATTAATTGAAGAAGAAAAAGCAAAAGAAGAAACAGCTGTTGCTATAGAGGGGAATTTTGCAAATGAAACGTTTGCCGACCGTATTAATAATTGGCGTCCAATCCTATGGCTAATAGGTCTTTTAGGTGTAGCGTATATGTTTTACCATTTGGCTATAAATGGATTAAATGGTTTAAATTTAAATTCAATCGCATTTTTAATCATGTTCATGGGCTTTATGGTAACTAGAAATGTAAACCACTATGCTAAAAGTTTCTCAAAACATATGAGTGCTAGTACTTCCATTGCTATTCAATTTCCACTATATGGGGGAATTGCATCTATTTTGTTAGGGACAGGTTTAGCAGAAGTATTTTCACAAGCTGTAGTAAATATTTCAACAGCAGCCACTTTTCCAGCATTAACATTTTTAATGGAAGGATTTATTCACTTATTTATTCCTTCAGCTGGATCGTTATTTGTCGCAACCGGATCAGCATTTATCCTTGCTGCACAGGAATTAGGAGTGGATATTCCACGTACAATAATGGCTGTAAACTACGGTGAAACATGGACTACACTTATTCAACCATTCTGGGCTCTATTATTTATGCCAATTATGGGGGCTGGATTGAAACTGACGGTAAAAGATTTCCTTGGATATTGCCTGCCGATATTAATTATTATTGGGATTTACTGGATTGTTGGGGTCACTTATTTACCAATTTAGGCTAAATAAGAAATTATTGTTGGTCTCAAAGTAAATGAGATTATGGGATATTGCGTCATTTTATTAGTTACTGAAATCCAATTTTCAGAGTATTGGAGATATGGAAGTCGATGTGATAAAGGTGGAACAGCCTTGGCAAAGGGATGAGTCAAGGTGCTTCACTTTTCCTAAGTAGAATAATGAAAGTTGCTATTATCCTAGTTTAAACCGAAATGAGCGATGTATTAAGGTCAATCTAGAAAGTGAAGATAAAGATAAGTGGCACACTGAATATTAAATAAATGGAATATACCTAGATTCTATTTATTTAATAGGCTTTGTTAAATAATATTGTTGATTTTTGACTTATTTAAGCTGTATGGTCATGAAATAGTAGGAGAAAATGCATTTTCTCCTACTATTTCATGACCATACAGCAACCTTTCAGCATAGCTGAAAGGCGTGTGAAATGTTCATTTCACACGAATGTG
>Ga0182742_1003780_pt1 | contig 14396 bp, 14 predicted proteins | sample eDN5th37CBELigMG_FD_128880 | JGI IMG/M metagenome (GOLD analysis project Ga0182742, IMG submission 128880) | Enriched Miracle-Growth compost microbial communities from Emeryville, California, USA - eDNA 5th pass 37_C BE-Lig MG (version 2)... ... | reverse complement strand
TCGATCACTTCGCCGGCGTTGATCTTGAACACCGCCACGGCTTCGGCCAGGCGCTGCGCCTGTTCCTGCAGCGAACCGGCCGCGGCCGCCGCTTCTTCGACCAGCGCCGCGTTCTGCTGCGTCACCTCGTCCATCTGCGACACGGCGCGGTTAACCTGATCGATGCCGCTGGACTGCTCCTCGGACGCCGCCGAGATCTCGCCCATGATGTCGGTCACGCGCTTGACCGAGGCCACGATCTCCTGCATGGTCGCGCCCGCGCGTTCCACCTGCTGCGAACCGGCGCCGACCTTGCTGACCGAATCCTCGATCAAACCCTTGATTTCCTTGGCCGCCTGGGCGCTGCGCTGCGCCAGCGCGCGCACCTCGCCCGCCACCACGGCAAAGCCCTTGCCCTGCTCGCCGGCGCGCGCGGCTTCGACCGCGGCGTTCAGCGCCAGGATGTTGGTCTGGAACGCAATGCCGTCGATCACCGACACGATTTCGGAAATCTTGCGCGAGCTGGCCGAAATCTGCTCCATGGTGCCGACCACTTCCGACACCGCCGCGCCGCCGCGCTCGGCCACTTCGGAAGCGCTGGCCGCCAGCTGGTTGGCCTGGCGCGCGTTGTCGGCGTTCTGCTTGACCGTCGAAGCCAGCTCTTCCATGGACGCCGCGGTTTCTTCCAGCGAGGCGGCCTGCTCTTCCGTGCGGCTGGACAGGTCGGTGTTGCCCGCCGAGATCTCGCGCGAGCCCACGTTGATCTCGTCCACGCCACGGCGCACCGAGGCCACCGTGCGCGTCAGGCTTTCCTGCATGCGCTTGATCGCGGCGAACAGCTGGCCGATTTCGTTGCTGCTGCGGACTTCGACGCGGCCGGTGAAGTCGCCGCCGGCGATCTTCTCGAAATGATTGCCGGCCTCGCGCAGCGGACGCAGCACCGTGCGGTTGATGAAAACCCAACAGCCCAGGGACAGCGCCAGCGCGATCGCCAGCAGGACGATGGTGACGACGCGCGCGGCCGCGTGTTCGGCCTCGGCCTCTTCCACCAGCTTGTCGGTGGACTTGTCCACGAAGTCCTGGACCGCGCCCACCGCTTCGCGCAGCGCCGTGTTGGCGGCGCCGCCGGCGTCGTTGAGGTCCAGGAATGTCTGCACCTCCATCGCCGCCAGGGCCGCGGCCTGGCGCTTGGAGATGTCGTCGAACTGCCGGAAGGCGGCGTCCAGCTTGGCGTTGAGCGCCTCGGCGCCCGGCATGGCCGGCGCCTTGCGGTAGGCCTCCAGCGCCTTGGCGCCCTCCTGCATCTGGACCTGCGCGCGCTGCGCCTGGGAGCCCGCCTGCTCGGTCTTGCCCTGCTGCATGTCCAGCAGGGAGTTCGCCAGCAGCAGCCGGCCGCGCAGCAGCAAGGTGTAGGCGCGGTCGAGCTGCAAGGCCTGCGTGGAATAGGCGCTATTGACCTGCACCATCTTCTGGTTGCTCGAATCCAGCCCCAGCCACGCCACGCCGTTGGAGATGAACATGGCCGCCGTGAACAGCAGCAGCACTAGGATGATGCAGGTGCGGACTTTCAGATTGACAAGCATGGGACTTCCGAGTGTTGAGCTACATGAACCGACTGTTTCCTACCCTGCACATGAACGCGGACGCCCCGGCCCGGGCCGGCGGCGTCCGCGTGCACGCTATGGCGCGCCCCGAGGCGCGCGTTGCGCTACGCCGCGGCGTCAATTGCGGCTGAACAGGCTCGAACCCTGGATGGTCATGAAGGCCGCCGAGGCCGCCTGCAGCGCCACCTGGCGCAACGCGAGCTGGCTGGCGCCCTGGTAATAATCCAGGTCTTCCAGGTCCGACAGCGACTTGGCGTACGACAGGGCTTTCTGCGTACCGCTCGCATCCAGGGCTTCCAGCTCGTTCATGCGCGCGCCCACGGAAGCGTTCACCGTCAGCACGTTGTCGTAGTTGGAAGCCAGTTTCTTGTTGGCCGTGGCCAGCGCGTTGTTCAGCCTGGCCGTCGCCACCGGGTCGCCGGCGCTGGGCGCGTCCAGCGCCGCGATCAGGTTGTCCAGGGTGGCGAATACGTCCATGTCGGCCGACTGGACGTTCTCGACCTCGATCACGTCGCCGACGGCCGGCGTGCCCTTGATCGAGGTGGACACGCCGCCGAAATCGATGGTCGCGCCGTCCACGTAAGGGGTCGGCGGCTGCGAGGGGTCGGGCACCACCTGCTTGGTGCCGTCGGCCGCCGTCGCGGTGACGCGGTAGCCCAGTTCGCCGGTAGCGTTATCGGTCACGAACTCGACCGAATACTTCCGGGCCAGGTTCGCGCTGCCCGGGGTCACCGAGACCGAGCCGAACTCCGCCGTGCCGGCGTTGTCCTGGCCGGCCGAGGCCACATAGGCCTGCGAGCCGGGGTTGGCGCGGCCGAAGATGTCCTTGCCCAGGTCGCTGGTGGAAATCTGGCGGCTCTGGTCGACCTGCACGGTGCGCTCGCCGACCGAGCCGCTATAGGAAATCTTGCCCGAGGTGTCCTTGGCGTAGGGCGCCTTGGTGCCGTCGTTGCCCGAGAACAGGTACTGGCCGTTGCCGTCGGTGGCGTTGGCCAGCCCCAGCAGCGCCTCGCGCGTGCTCTTGAGCGCGGTGGAAAGCGCCTGCCGGTCGCTGTCGGACAGCACGCCGCCGGCCTGAATGATGCGGGTGCGGGCCTCTTGCAGCGCGTTGGTGACCGCGTCCAGGGTGTTGCTTTCCTGGCCCAGATAGGTGTTGGCGGTCTGGCGGTTCATGGCGTAGGCCGCGTTCATGCTTTGCGTCTGCGCCACGCCGATGGCCAGCGAGGCCGCCAGCGGGTCGTCGGCCGGGGTCAGGTTCTTGCGGCCGCTGCCGATCTGCTCGACCAGCCGGTTCATGTCGGATTCCTGGCCCAGAATTCCGTTCAGGCCGTTGGTGTACATCATCGAGGTGCTCAGGCGCATGGCGCAACTCCGAAAATCTGTTTATTCATCACAACCAAGCGCTCAACCGCGCAGGCCCAGCAAGGTGTCGAATATGGTGCTGGCCACGTCGATGATGCGGGCGCTGGCCTGGTACTGTTCCTGGTACAGCGACAGGCTGACGTATTCCTCGTTCAGGTTCACGCCCGACACCGCCTGCTGGGCGGCCGTGGCCTGCTTGATCAGGTTGCCCTGCGCGGTGGCGGCGGCCTTGATCTGCGCGGTCTGCACGCCCACGGTGTTGACCACCTGGGCGAACATGTCGGTGGTGCTCATGGTGCCGTGGCCCAGCACCTTGGCGTTTTCCAGCTGGGCGAGCTTGAGCGCATTCTTGCCGTTGGCGTCGCCGCCCTCGGCGTCGGCCGCGGCGATCTTTTCCGGATCGCGGATCAGCACTTCGATGTCGCGGGCCGCGTCGCGGGTGGGCGATAGCGTCCATTTGTCGCCGGCGCGCGGCGGCTCGCTGATGGTCAGCGTCACGCCCATTTCCTTTTCCAGGTTGAGCGTGGGCGGCGTGCCGCTAGCCGGGCCGTTATAGACCTGCGTGCCTTCCGGCTGGCGCAGTACCCGGTAATTCGCGCCGTCGAACGAGATCTCGTAGTCCTTGGCGTTGATGTTGTCCAGGTTCGTGAATTTTCCCGAGATCTGGGCGTTGCTCTTGTTCTGGGCGTTGGGCACGCCCTGCGGATCGCTGATGCCGAAGAAGTCGCCGCCGGGGTTACCGTTCTGGTCCAGGCCCTGACGGTGCTGCGCGTTGAACGACAGGGCCAGCCCGACCGCCATCTGGCCCAGCTGGTTCTGCATCACGTCCAGCGACTGGCTGCGGAACTGCAGCAGGCCGCCCAGCTTGCCGCCGGTGACTTCGCTGTCGTCGAGTTCGACGGCGACCGTCTTGCCCGCGCCGGCCGGCAGGGTATAGGCCAGCACCGTGCGGCCGGCGTCCTTGGACGAGGCCACGGCCTGCAGGGGATAGATGGTGTTGCCCGACAGCAGCGCCTGGCCGCCGTTGGCCAGCGAAATATTGATCTTGTCGCCCTGCTGGTACGTGGTGATGCCGACCAGCTGGTTCAGCTCCATCACGGCCAGGTCGCGCTGGTCCAGCAGGTCGTTCGGGGGGCTGCCGCCGGCCTTGCCCGACGCGAGCGAAATCTGGGTGTTCAGGTCGTCGATGCGGGCCAGGTAGCTGTTGACCTGCTCCACCGTGGTGGTGATCTGCGTGTTCAGCCCGACGCGCTGGTTCTGCATCTCGGTGTAGGCCGAACGGATCTGCGTGGCCAGGCTGTTGGCCTTGCCCAGCAGGTCGGCGCGCGCGGCCGGATCGCCCGGCTTGCTGGCGACCATGTTCATGCTGGTGAAGAAGTTGTTCAGCCCCGGCGCGATGCCGACGGTGCGGTCGGCGAACAGGTTGTTGATCTGCGAAACCTGGTCGAACTGGGCCTGCAGCTGGGCGCCGCTGCCCTGCGCGCCGACGAGCTGGCGGTACAGGAAGCTGTCGTAGCTGCGCACGACGGTGTCGACCTGCACGCCGCGGCCGATGAAGCCGTTGCTGGTGGCCTGGGCGCCGGCCGTGGAGGTCATGACGCGCTGGCGGTTGTAGCCGGCCGTGGTGGCATTGTTGATGTTGTGGCTGGTGGTGGCCAAACCTGCCTGGGCTGCGTTCAGCCCGCCCAACGCCGAGTTATACAAATTCATACTGACAATGCCCCGTGTTTAACCGCAACCGATATGTCTGGATACTCCATTAACGGCAGCAGATGGTCCGAATTTAGAGTCCTTCCAACATCTGGCGGGAAATTTCCACCCTGGACGCCGCGCCCCGCAGCTGGCCCATCACGCCGATCAGCTTCTGGGCGTACTGCGGATCGGTGGCGTAGCCGGCGTCCTGGATCTTGCGGGCGGCCTCGATCTCGTTGCGCGCTTGCGTCACGGCCTCGTAGCGCGGGCTGTTGCCGATCAGGCGGGCGTAGTCGGCGAACGACTCCTCGTAGGAGGCGTAGGCGCGGAAGGGTTGCGTCACCTTTTTGGCCACGCCGTTCTCGTACTCCGTGGTGAGCACGTGCACCACCTTGCCCTTCCAGCTGGCGCCAGCCTTGATGCCGAACAGGTTGTAGCTGGTGCTGCCGTCGTCGAACTTGATTTCGCGCTTGCCCCAGCCGGATTCCAGCGCCGCCTGGCCCATGATGAGGCGCGCCGGCACCCCGCTTTGCTGCGCGGCCAGGTTGGCCGCGCGCGACATCCTGGAGACGAAATCCACCACGTGATCGGGCGCGCCCTCGGCGGCCGCCAGCGCCCGGTCGCTCGGGCGGTTGTTGCGCATCACGTTGAGCAGCGCCGACACCTCGCGCGAGTTGCCGCTGCGGAAATCCAGTCCGCCGCCCTGCCCCAGCCGTTCGACCGACTGGGCCGGCAGCTCGCCCGGCTTGCCTTCCTGCATCTGCGCCAGGATGGCCGCCGACAGGCCGATCCCGGGCGAAGCCAGGTGCAGCGCCAGCTGCTCGTCGGCCATGGACTGCAGCATCTGCGTCTGCTGCGAATCGAACAGGCCCTCCTTGGGCGTGGCCTCGCGCATGCGCTTGAGCATCATCTGCAGGAACAGGGCCTCGAACTGCCTGGCCACCTGCTTCTGCTGGTCGGTGCCGGCCGGATCGGTCTTGACCTCGCGCTTCAGGTCCGACAGCCGGCCCAGGTCGAAGACCGAATCCTGGCGTTGGGCGCCGCGCGCCGCGTCATGCGTGTATGCCATGGCCGTCAGATGATTTCCAGTTCGGCGCGCAGCGCGCCGGCCGACTTCATGGCCTGCAGGATGGACAGCAGGTCCTGCGGCGTGGCGCCCAGGGCGTTCAGGCCCTTGACCACGTCGGCCAGGTTGGCGCTGGTGCGCACGCGCTGCAGCGAGCCGTTTTCCTGGCGCACTTCGATCTGGGTGTTGGGCACCACCACCGTCTGCCCTTCGGTGAACGGGGTGTCGGGCTGCGACACCTGGTTCTGGCGGTTGATGATGACCGACAGGTTGCCGTGCGCCACTGCGGCCTCTTCGATCATGACCGTGCGGTTCATGACCACCGAGCCGGTGCGGGCGTTGATGATGACCTTGGCCACCGTGGGCGCGCGCGTAACCTGCAGGTCTTCCACCAGCGACAGGAAGCGCGCCTGCGAGGCCTGCTCCATCGGGGTGCGCACCTGCACGACGCGCCCGTCCAGCGCCGTGGCCGTGCCCTGGCCGAACTTCTTGTTCAGCGCCGCCGCCACGTTCTGGGCCGTGCCGAAATCGGTATTGTTCAGTTCGACGTGGATGTAGCCGTCGCGCGCGAACGTGGTGGGCACGCCGCGCTCGACGATGGCGCCGGCGCTGATGCGCCCGCCGTTCAACTGGTTGATCTGCACGCTGGAGCCGCCGGCCGACGCGCCCGCGCCGCCCACCAGGATGTTGCCCTGGGCGATGGCGTAGACCTGGCTGTCGGCGCCCTTGAGCGGCGTCATCAGCAGCGTGCCGCCGCGCAGGCTCTTGGCGTTGCCCATCGAGGACACCACCACGTCCAGCGTCTGGCCGGGCCGCGCGAACGCCGGCAAGGTCGCCGTGACCATCACGGCCGCCACGTTCTTGAGCTGCATATTGCTGCCGGCCGGCACGGTGATGCCGAGCTGGGACAGCATATTGGTCAGGCTCTGCTGCGTGAACGGCGTCTGGCGCACCTGGTCGCCGCTGCCGTCCAGGCCCACGACCAGGCCGTAGCCGATCAGCTGGTTGCCGCGCACGCCCTGGATCGAGGCCAGGTCCTTGAGCCGCTCGGCCTGCGCCGCGCCAGTCCCGGCCAACAGGCCGGCGGCGACGCAGACGTGCGCCAGCAGGCGGAAGAAGATGGAATGCTTCATTTCAGTTGTCCAAAGCGCCCGCGCATAAAACATTAGAACGGCGATGCCATCAGGAAAAAGCGTTGCAGCCAGCCCATGGTCTGGACTTCGTCCATGACGCCCTTGCTGCGGTATTCGATGCGGGCGTCGGCCACCTGGGTGGACGACACGGTGTTGGTGCCGGTGATCGAGCGCGGGTCCACCACGCCCGAGAAGCGCACGTACTCGCTGCCGCGGTTGATGGCGATCTGCTTCTCGCCGGCCACCTGCAGGTTGCCGTTGGACATCACGCCCACCACCGTGGTGGTGATGGTGCCGGTGAAGGCGTTGTTGGCGGTGCTGTCGCCCTTGCCCTGCAACACGTTGCCGCCCTTGGCGTCGGTATTCAGGTTGGCGTTGGCCCAGCTGTCCATGAACGACGGCGCGGCGGCGATGCCCAGCGTGGCGCTGCCGCTGCGGTTGGTGTTGGTGGCGACGTTCTTGGAGGCGTTCGTCTTCTCGTTGAGCACGATGGTGACGATGTCTCCGACGTTGCGTGGACGGCGGTCCTCGAACAGCGGATAGTTGCCGTAGGCGGTGGGCTGGTAGATCGAGCCCGTGGGTTGCGCCGCGGGCATGGGCGGCGCCGGCGGCACGGCCGTGGTCGGCCCGGTCACGATGGGTTCGGGCGGAATCATGGCGCAGCCGGCCACCAGCGTGGCCAGGGCCGCGACGCTCGCCAGGCGCAGGACGGAGATGGACATCACAGTTGGGTCAGGCGGGCCAGCATTTCATCCGACGTCTTGACGGCCTTGCTGTTCATTTCGTAGGCGCGCTGCGTGGTGATCATGTTGACCAGCTCTTCGGCGACGTTGACGTTGGAGGTTTCGACGTAGTTCTGCATGATGGAGCCGGCGCCGTCCACGCCCGGCTGCAGCAGGTTGGCCGGACCCGAGGAATCGGTTTCCAGGTACAGGTTCTCGCCGATGCTCTGCAGCCCGGTGGGATTGATGAACGTGGCGATCTGCAGCTGCCCGATCTGCACGTTGACGCCGGCCGCGCCCGGCTGGGTCACCGAGACCATGCCATCGTTGCCGATGGTGATGGACAGGGCGTTGTCGGGCACGTTGATGGGCGGCTGGATCACGTAGCCGCTGACGGTGGTCAGCTGGCCGTTCTGGTCGCGCTGCAGCGCGCCGTCGCGGGTGTAGGCCTGGGTGCCGTCGGGCAGCTCCACCTGCAGGAAGCCGCGGCCGTTGATGGCCACGTCCATTTCGCTGCCGGTGTTGTTCAGGTTGCCCGTGGTGTGGATGCGCTCGGTCGCGGCCACGCGCGCGCCGGTGCCCAGCTGCAGCCCGGAGGGCAGCTGGGTGGCGTCGCCGACCTGGGCGCCGGGCTGGCGCAGCGTCTGGTACATGAGGTCCTGGAACACCGCGCGGCCGCGCTTGAAGCCGTTGGTCGAGACGTTGGCCAGGTTGTTGGAAATCACGTCCATGGAGGTCTGCTGACCTTCCAGGCCCGTCTTGGCGATCCACAGCGAACGCATCATGATGTAGTACTCCTGGTGGCGCGGCCCGGCCGCGCGCGTATTGGGTATTGGTTTTGAATCGGGCGCCGGGTCAGGCGCTTATCGACAGAATGCCGTTGGCGCGCTCGGCGTTGCGGTCGGACTGCTGGATCACCTGCATCTGCTGCTCGAAACGGCGGGCGTTGGCGATCATGCCGACCATCGCCGCCATCGGATTGGTGTTGCTGCCCTCGAGCACCCCGGCCAGCAGCCGCAGGCTGGGATCGGCCGGCAGCGGCGGCGCGGGCTGGCCGTCGACCGGCGCCCGGCGGAACACGCCGTCGTCGCCATGCACCAGCTGCTCGCGCGGCGGGTTCACCAGCTTGAGCCGGCCCAGGTTGAGGATATTGTTGGGCGCGTCGCCCGCGCCGATCGCGGTGATCGTGCCGTCCGAGGTGATCGTCAGCGCGGCCTGGTCGGGCACGTCGATGGGCCCGCCCTGGTCCGACAGCACCGGCTGGCCCAGCGAGGTCTGCAACAGTCCGTTGACGCCGACCTGCAGGCTGCCGGCCCGGGTATAGGCCTCGCCCTGCGGCGTCTGCACCGCCAGCCAGCCGCGCTCGTCGGCCAGCGCCACGTCCAGGTCGCGGCCGGTGGTCTGCATGGTTCCCATCTGGAAACTGTTGCCCGGCGTCGAAGCCACCGTCGACACGCGCGTGGGCAGGCTGACCCCGTCGGCGACCGGCACCGACCGGTACAGCGCGATCTGCTCGCGAAAACCCGGGGTGTTCACGTTGGCCATATTGTTCGACAGCACGGCCTGATGCTCCGTGATGCGCGCCGCGCCATTCATCGCGGTGTAGATAATCCGATCCATTTCCTGTTCCGTCTGGCATGAACCCGCAAGACTCGGTCTCTCCCCGAGCGGGGCGCCGCGGATCCGGCTCCGCCGGTCCGCAGGCGCGCCCCCTTGAGGGGGAAGCGCCGCAGGCGCTCCGGGGGTGGGCTCTACTTGAGATTCATGAGCACCTGCATGATTTCGTCCTGGGTCTTGATCGTCTGCGAGTTCGCCTGGTAGGTGCGCTGCGCGATGATCATGTTGACCAGTTCCTTGCTCATGTCGACGTTGGACGATTCCGTCGCCTGGCCCACCACCGTGGACATGCCGTTGGTGCCCGGCTGGCCCAGGATGGGCTGGCCGGAAGCGGCGGTTTCGGTCCAGGCGTTGTTGCCCACCGGCTGCAGGCCCTGCAGGTTGGAGAAGTCGGCCAGCACGATGGTGCCGACCACCTGGGTCTGGCCGTTGGTGTAGCTGGCCACCAGGCTGCCGTCGCCGCCGATGTTGATGCCGCTGAATTCGCCGGAGCTGTAGCCGTCGGGCTTGGCGACCAGCTTGTAGTCGCTGCCGTACTGGGTGGTGCCGGTGTAGTTCATGGCGATCGTCAGCGGATCGGCGGGCGTGGTGTTGCCGCCGGGCTGCTCGAAGCGCAGGTTCACCACCGGCGCGCTGGTCAGCGTGCCGGCGTTGTTGAAGGTGAGCTTGGTGAGCGAATTCTGGTTGGGGCCGCTGCTCCAGGTGCCGTCGGTGCCCTGCGCGGTCGGCTGCATGGCCTTGCCGTCCATCGTGTAATAGACCTCGTACACGCTGGCGCCGCCTTCGGACGGGCGCTTGACGAAGTACTGCATCACCTGGTGCGAATTGCCCAGGGAGTCGTACACGGTCATGGGCGAGGCGCTGGTGTAGCTGCTGGAGATCGTCGGGTCGAACGGACGGGCCGGCTCGATGACCGCCGCCGTGTAATCCACGAAGCCGTCGATATTGGCGAGATCGCCAGCGATCACCTTGCCGTCGGCATCGAGCTCGACGGTATCCGGCGCCGTGCCATAAACGCCGGCCTGCGGGTTGCCGGGCGCCCAGACCAGCTCGCCCGCATCGTCCTTCGTAAAGGTGTAGGCAGTCGCGCCCAGCGTGACCGAGCCAGGCTTCGCGTCTTCGACCACGGTCTCCGTCTGGTACACCACCTTGGCGTTCGCGTCCAGGTTGGCCACGGTCGTGCTCGAACCGGTCGCCTTGGGCGCCACGTTGGCGGTGGGCAGCTGCAGCTCGACCGGGTTGGCGCCGACCGCGCCGGCCGGGTAGCCGGTCAGGCGGTAGCCCTGGGCGTTGACGATGAAGTTGTTCTTGTCGACCAGGAATTCGCCGTTGCGGGTGTACATGACCGCGCCGCTCTGGTCGGTGACGCGGAACATGCCCTTGGCGCCGTCGATGGCGATGTCGTATTCACCGCCGCCGCCGTTGACCGTGCCCACCGTGAAGCGCTGGCTGATGCCGGCGACCTTCACGCCCAGGCCGACGCGCGAACTGGCGTAGACGTCCGCGAACGAGGCGGCCGACGACTTGAAGCCGACGGTGCCCGAGTTGGCGATGTTGTTGCCGATCACGTCCAGGTTCTGCGCCGCGGCGTTCAAGCCGCTCAATCCTTGTCCGAAGCCCATGTTTTCTCTCGCTAATCCTTAAACTGAGTGAAGCCGCCGCGCGTGCGCCGGCACCGATACGCCGCGCCCGCCTCAGGCGCCGATCACCTTGCGCACATCCAGCATGCTGGTCTGGCCGTCCAGGCCCAGGTCCAGGCGCAGGCCATTGGTGGAGTACCCCACGCTCTTGACCTGGCCGTAGCTCAGCACTTCCGAATTCACCTTCTTGCCGTCGGCGTCCGTGGCCAGGATGGACACGTTGTAAGCGCCCGGCTCCAGCGCCACGCCGCTGTCGTTCTTGCCGTCCCAGCTGAGCGTGTAGACGCCGGTTTCCTGCTCGCCCAGCTCGATGGTGCGCACCACCACGCCGTTGGAGTCCGAAATCCGCACCTGGACCTTGGCGGCGTCGCCCTGCAGGTCCACGCCGTAGGGCGTGACCACCCGCTCGGCGCCGTTGTCGCCGTCCACGCCGACCTTGACCTTGGTGCCCGGGATCAGCACGCCCTTGCCGATCATCGCCACGGCGTTCATCGACTGCGACACGTCGATCTGGCCGCTGATGGCCAGCATGGTGTTCTTCAGGTTGGTGATGCCTTCCACCGTGGAGATCTGCGCAAGCTGGGAAGTCAGCTCGGCGTTCTGCATGGGGTTGAGCGGGTCCTGGTTCTGCAGCTGCGTCACCAGCAGCGTCAGGAACTGGTCCTGCAGGCCTTGCGCCGCGCTGCTGGAGTTGGCGCCGGTCTGGGCGAGCCCCAGGCCGGTCTGGCTGGTGGTTTGGTCGATAGTGGACATGAATTCACTTGCTCAAAATTAGGACTGGCCGATGGTCAGCGTTTTCTGCATCAGCGCCTTGGCGGTGTTCAGCACCTCGACGTTGGCCTGGTACGAACGCGAGGCCGCGATCATGTTGACCGTCTCGGCCACCGGATCGACGTTGGGCATGCTGACGTAGCCCTGCTCGTCGGCCATGGGGTGCTGCGGGTCGTAGACGCGCTTGAGCGGCGACTGGTCCTGGACCACGCCCGCCACGCGCACGCCGCCGATTTCCTGGCCCAGCGCCTGGCCGGCGGCCGGATTGACCTGGAACACGACCTGGCGCGCCCGGTAGGGCTGGCCGTCGGGGCCGACCACGCTGTCGGCGTTGGCCATGTTGCTGGCGGCGACGTTCATGCGCTGCGACTGCGCGCTCAGCGCCGAACCGGCGATATCGAAAATGCTCAACAGGGACATGGCCTGGCGCTCCGTTCAGTAATCATTCCTGGATGGCGGCCATCATGGTCCGGATACGGCCTGACAGCAGCTGCATGGTGCTCTGGTAATGCAAGGTGTTATCGGCGAACTGCACGCGCTCGATGTCCATGTCCACCGTGTTGCCGTCCAGGCTGGGCTGGTACGGCAGGCGGTACAGGAGTTCGGTGGGGCCTTGCGACACGGCCTTGGCCGGGATGTGGCGCGCCGAGGTCAGCGTGAGCGAGGTGTCGGCCAGGCGCTTGCTGCCTTCCATGGCGTTGGCCATTGCCGTCTTGAAGTCGAAATCGCGCGCCTTGTAGTTGGGCGTGTCGGCGTTGGCGATGTTCGACGACAGCACTTCCTGGCGTTGCGCGCGCAGCCCCAGGGACTGCTGGAAGAAGCGGAAATCTTCGTTAAGCCTGTCTAGCATCGTGGCGCCTTGGTGCATTGCAATTCGGGTGGGCACGGGAGGCCGGACGCGCCGGTATCCCATTGGATGACGGCATGATAGGGGTCCGCGGCGCGCCACAATCAGCCAAATAAACCGTTATTTCTCATCCAATTCAGGTCTTGCCGGGCGCGGCGCACTTCTACAATTCATGCATCATGAAAAGCACCGCAAGACGCCTACACGCGGGCGCCGCCTGCCTGGCCGCCGTGCTGCTGCCCCTGGCGGGCGCGCAGGCCCAGCAGGTCCAGCCCCAGCTCCAGCCCGCCGAGGCCATCGCGCAGACCGCGCAGGCCTATCTGCTGGATCAGCTGTCCGCGCTGCCCGGCCAGCCGGTAATCGCCATCGATCCGCCGCGGGCGCAGGGCCTGACGCCATGCGATGCCATGTCCCCATTTCTGCCGTCCGGCATGAAGCTGCGCCCGCGCATGACCGTCGGGGTGCGCTGTAACGCGCCGGCGCCCTGGACCACCTACGTGCAGGCCACGGTCAGCGTGCCCGGCCAGTATTACGTCGCCGCCCGCCCGATCGCCGCCGGCCAACCCCTCAGCCCGGACGACCTGGCCCCGCGCGACGGCGACCTGGTCGCCCTGCCCCGCGGCGCCATCACCGACCCGCAGGCCGTGGCCGGCATGAGCGCCGCCTACCGGATCAACGCCGGGCAGACGATCCGCAGCGCTTCGCTGCGCAGCGCCCAGTCGGTGCTGCGCGGCTCCAACGTGCGCATCAACGCCCGCGGCAACGGCTTCGTGGTCAGCAGCGAAGGCGAGGCGCTGGAAAACGCCGCGCCCGGCTCCATGGTGCAGGTGCGCACCGCCAACGGCCAGGTGGTCAGCGGCATCGTGCGCAATGCCGGCCTGGTTGAAATGCAGCTGTAGAAGTTGTTACATGTCGCGTTGCGCCAAAGCCCCGCCTGCCCTAAAGTTCGTCCCGGCCCTGTCGTTACCCAGGCATAAGTAGGCGGATCTGGACGCCCTGCGGAGATAATCTTGAAAATCACAACCACCACCAACCGGCCCCTCTCGGCGGAAGCCCTGGGCAACCGCCCCGAGTCCGCGGTCGCCCAGGCCTATGGCGCCGGCAGCGCCAGCGGCAGCAGCAGCTCGCAGGTGGCGCTGAGCTCGGCCTCGCGCAAGATGCTTGCGCTGCAGGACGGCTCCAACGACATCAACGTCGAGCGCGTGGCCGCCATCCGCGCCGCCATCGCCTCGGGCCAGCTCAAAATCGACACCGGCCGCATCGCCGACAGCCTGATCGCCAGCGCCCGCGACCTGCTCAAATAGGCCGCCCTGCAACCCTTCCCTACCCGAGTCCCAGCATGACCGCGCACACCGTCGACTCCCTGCAATCCTGCATGCGGCAGGAAGACGCCCTGATCACCGAGTTCTCCGCCATCCTGGAAGAAGAGACCGAGGTGCTGGTGGGCCCGGCCAATATCGGCGGGCTGCAGGAGATCACCGAACGCAAGAGCAGCGTGGCGCGCAAGCTCGTGGACCTCAGCCAGACGCGCGACGGCCTGCTGGCCGAAATCGGCCTGCCCGCCGGCCACGCCGGCACCGAACAGGCAGCCGTGCTGCACCCGCAACTGGCGGAAGTCTGGCAGGCCCTGCTGGCAAAATCGGCCAGCGCCAATGAAATCAATCTGCGCAACGGCGCCCTGATCGACGTGCACCTGCGCTACACCCAGCAATCGCTGGACGCCCTGCGCAACCTCGGCGCCGCCGGCGCTCCCGCCACCTACGACGCCCGCGGCCGCGGCGCCCGCAGCGCCCCGGGCCGCAAGCCTATTGTGGCGGGTTAAGGATTCGTGGATCGCGGGTCTGCGGGATTCTTTGAATCCGTAGATTCTATGGTTTCGCGCAAGCCTGATTGACGTTGAAGCGCGTCGGATCGAAGGGTTTGCGTGATTTCCATACGCCGAATGCGATGCGCAAGAGCTTTC
>Ga0182742_1003779_pt1 | contig 14404 bp, 9 predicted proteins | sample eDN5th37CBELigMG_FD_128880 | JGI IMG/M metagenome (GOLD analysis project Ga0182742, IMG submission 128880) | Enriched Miracle-Growth compost microbial communities from Emeryville, California, USA - eDNA 5th pass 37_C BE-Lig MG (version 2)... ... | reverse complement strand
ATTTTATTTCCGAACCAACTTTGTTTAATTTGGTTCGCTTACTTGGATTTCTAATGAAATATTCTTTCCTGGAGTATGACGAACCCAATCTTATTATCATTTTGAAATAATTATATTAAAGTTCATAAAACCAATTTATATTATCCCCCTGGAGTTTCCCAGTTTTCCTATTTTTAATTCTTGTGAATTTTTTAGAACAATATCCTTCAATAAGCAAATAACCATTCAAATTTTTCTCTTTCATAAAAAAGAATAATATTGTACTATGAGCCTCAGATCTGCGTAAATCTGAAGGAAGAGAAATAAAATAAATGTTTATTTAATTCCTTACTCCAGAGGAATTTCATTAAAAAGATTCTTTTAATGTTATTTGAAAAAGTCCTTGATGTTTCTTCTTTCTCTTTAATTTGACTTTTGCTTTAGATTTAAGCTTGGGAAGATAAAGTTTTTCAAGAATTAAGACATTTGAAATTAGAATAAATTCACTAAGAACAATTCAAACTAAATTATATGAAATGTTGTCATTATTTTTTGAATAAAAATTTTTGAAAATGAATTGATTATTCCTGTTATATTTTTCAATGGGATTTTTTTTTTTGAATATAAAACTTTTTTTTTGGAAGTATTAAATCGTTAATTTTCAATTAGTAAAAATAAAATAGAAATTGAAATAAAGTTAATTAATTTATTTATTTGGCTTTGTTCTAAATAAATTTGAAGTAATTTAAATCATCTTTGGAAATATTTAGAAAAAAGTTAACACCATTTCTGTAAAAAATAGCTGTTCTCAAAATTCATTGATTAACTCTTTTAATCAATTGCTGCTTCTCAAATTGTAAATACTGCCTCTCAAATTATTTAACAAATGTACCCAACTTAAAAGCATCATGTCCAACAACCTGACATGAACTTCAGATTTCTTTGAAGATAAAGTAACTTTGAAATATTAATTAATTTATTTTAATTAATTAACACCTCATTAATTTGTTTCTTATTTTACCTAACATAAATTTGAAAAATATTTCATGTTTCTAGTTCTTTTTTATTTCCTTTTATGGGCCAAAGGCCGGTGGACGGGAGGACTTGTTTCCCTACCCTCACTTAATAAAATAAAATAAACTTTGAAAGAAAAAAAATCAAATTTTTGTTAAGGTAATTTTCATCCCCGCATTTTCTGTCCTTTGACTCCATTTTCAAACAGAGAAAAAATTACTTTTTATTTTTGTTCAATAAAAATGAAGAGAAAGAATATTGCTATGGAACGTTTTTTGCTTTACTTTACTTTTTTTTAAGATTTACGTTAAGAGACAATTCATGACGAAGTTACTACAAAGCTTTTTTTTATATATACATTTTTTTTTCACGTATTGAAAAACTATTTTCTTCAAATTTTCAATTCCAATTCTGAAAAATTTACGAAATCTATTATATTAACTAGTTAATTAAATGTTCTCTTTAGGTTTGCATTTCATAAACCTACCAAATCAATAGTATATTTTGTTGGTACTTTACTATTTTCCTCATTTTTCTAATAAATTTTATAAAGTAGAAGAGTTGTCCAAATAGAATCAAACCTTTCAAGTGTTTGGAGAGAAGTATATTCAGGTTCCATTTGCCTAATTTTACAGGATACAGAAGGGAAAAAGAGAAACCGATTACTGAACTCTTGTAAAGAGTAACTTAATCAAGAGTATTTTAAAAAATAGAAATGAATAATTATCACTTACTCTTAATGAGTAATATTTGGAAAAGTCAGATATTGTTCAATTTGAATTCTTTCTCTTGTTAATTCTATCTTCTTATAAAGCGAGCAGCCTAAAATCTTAGATCTAAACTAGGAACATCTCAGAAGTCCATTATAAATGATTTAAAATATTGTACTAATTGTACTTTTCATTGCTTCCCTAAACTCTGCTAATGAAAACTTTTTGAAAATGAAAAAAAACTTTAGGAGAAAACCACAATATTTATTTTCTTGTTTTGTTCATAAGATTTCTTTCTCTTCAATTTCAACCTGCAACTTAAATATACTTTTATATTGATAATAGGGAATTAAAAGTTTATGAAAATATTTTATAATAAAAATGTCGTTAATCAAATTATTATTTTTTTAACTAGAAAAAATCATTAAATTCGAAGAAAGTCAAGTATTTTTACATAGTAACTAAAGTGGTTTAAATTAAAATTATTTTGTCTCAATTATTTCTTTATTTAATATTATTTTTCTTTTTAATTTCTAGCCAAAAAATTGTTTTCTACTAACATTAATTTAGTTTGAGATCAATTGTTTAGTTTCAGATAAAATTACACCATAGGTCTTCAATTAAGATTCATTCTTTAATAATACTTTGGAATAGATAATCAGGAAAAGCTCTATAGTCATTGTTTACCCATTCATTGTGAAATGAATTATATTGAGTGACATTATTTAATTAAACCGGAATTGAAAATTAACTATTTCATAGTTTTTATTTCTTAAATTTGATTATAAAAAGCTCAAAGTTTAATTAATATGATCAATTTTCAAAAATAAACGTTTAAATCTTTCGAGTTCTTCGTGCGCAAAAATAATAAATTTTTGGACCTCCAATTCAAGAAATTCTTTTGAACGATCTTTAATGTTAATAAGCTGAAAGGATTTGAAGGATAAAATGTTTTAAACATCGTTTTCTTTTTTATGTAAATTAAAGACAAATATTCGAGAATAGAATAATTTTAGTATTAGCATTCGATGAGTCCTCTAATTCTGCGATTCATACGGCGTATGGAGGCATAAAAATTCTTCTTCCAAAACCTTATTAAATTTGAAGATACTATTCAGCTTTTTTGAGTTTTTCAAATTCATATAAAATACATTTGTTATCACTCTATATCTGAATCACATAATACGAAATTTTAGCTCATACATGAATTCAATATAAATTTATTCTTCAAGATCCAATCTAAGTAAGTAACAATCTGCAGGCTGAATGTCAGTATAATAATTCTCAATTTTTTCTTTGTTTTCAAAACCATATTTCTCATAAAACTTAATAGCTGTATTGTTTCCAACTTGTACATGAAGATAGATATACTTAATTTTTTTCTCCTTTTTAACCTCTGCGAGAACTTCTTCGAATAACTTGGCTCCAATATGATATCTTCTGTAAGGCTTTAATACGCCAAAGATAAGAATATATAAGCACAGTTCACCGTTTTCTTTTTCTTCAACTCTGCATGCTATTGCTCCAACAAGAATGTCATTAAAATAAGCTTGAAAAATTAAAACTAAAAAGAAAAGACATTATCATACCTAATCTTGTAAATCTTTCGTATCTTGACAAAGATTTGTAAAATACATCATGATACTGGACAGGGAAAATGGTTGAGTTGAATGTTCTGAGAAGTTCAGCATTCTTTTCGTTAAATTGACCAAAAGATATTTTTAAATCTTTTGTTTGTGGCTCCATTGCTACGTGATTTAATTATATTGTGCTCAGAAGTATTTTATTTGTTTTAAGGAAACTATAGGGTCTTCTGCTTTATTTCCTTAATTAAATACTAACTTAAATATTAACAACATTTTTATCTAGACTTGATTAATGAATATTTGTTCTTAAATTCAATTTCAAATAAAAATTCTTGTGACAAAATTTGAGAGAAAAATTGTTTTCTTTTATAATTTACCATAAGCGAGAGGACTCTTTTTTTCCCCCAAGGACCCATCAATACGTTTTTTGGGGGGAGGGGGGGTACTACGAATTTTTTTAAGAAGATTTTCATTTAAGAGATAAATCAAAATACTTAGAGAGATTCACTCCCAAAAAAAAACTCTTGCGGTAAATATTCTGTTAAGAACTGCTAATGTATTGATGATATTTTTTTTTGTATAAATTATTATTTCTTTTTTTTGAGGGTATATAATTTATTATAAAAAGATTTTAACAGAAGTTCTAAAAACCCTGGAAATTATTAGATTTTTAAATCTCAAATACAGAAGCCCTCCAAGCAATTTTTTGGAGGGAAAACCTTTTCCAAAATTCTCTTTGTTTCTTCCCATAAAACAAAAAAAAGTCGAAAAGAATGAAACAGAATATACAAAACATATTTTTATTTGACTTAATTTTGTACTTACAATTACGTTTTTTCGAAGGCTTAGACAGAAAAGTTCGAATAAAGCAATCCCTAAGGCCTATAAACAAGTATCTTTGAGCATAAAATTATGTATTTTAAGATTAATATTTTTATGCTGTACACGTTTATATTTTTATACTTGTGCTTGTTTCTTTGGGGATAATAGATCTATCAATTTTCCTTTAGTAAATTAGCTTATCATCTCATTAATATACATTACTCAAATATTTGCCAACGAATGGAAGATTGAATGTATAACCTTTGAGCCATGGGAGGAAATCTCTGAACACGTACACAATTCCAACCAATTGTACAATGAAACCAATGAAAGCGAGTCTGAATACAATCATTACAAAGAGCCCACCAAGGTAAAGGGCTGTTCCTTTGACTCTATCTATTCAATTTGAGTGCCCGGCAAATTTGTATTTGTACCTTTTTTGTTCTTGAAAAAGAAGTTTATTGTTCCAGTCAATCCAACTAAGAAGTAAAGGCCCGCAAGGAAGCACATCTATTGAATAAGATTAATACCCAATGCGGAACTTTACTTATACGTTGCCTATTATAAGAAGAGATCTGTCAAAGAAGAATAAAACGCCAAGAGAGAACATGATGCCACTGCCTGCAATGAGCCCAATGCCGATTTCTATTCATATATTGAGGAGTTTGTAAGGTATAAGTGTACTGTTTTTATTTTCAGGGTCAAACATTTTTTTTTCTTTGGAAAAACAAATTTATATTTTTTAAGTGATTTTCTAATTCTGTAAGAAGGTTTTCAATACACTGTCATCATCGAATTTATTAAACTCTTCATTCAAAACTGATTATGAAAAAACAAAAAATTACAAAAAAGAGCTTATTCAAGTTTTAAAGTATTCTTTCTCTTCCAATTGTACAAAAACCTCCTTCTGTCTTATTTTCTTAACCTTTCACTCCCAAAATAGATTGGCTAGAAAAAATCAGATTTTTATCATGTAAATTTCTTACCAAAGTTTTTGGAATTGATCAAAGTTAACCTTATCAGGAATTTCATCGAGTTGTTTCTCTACATGGGTAAATTGAAACTCAGAGTTTGCCAAGGATTTTAAGGCGTCTTTACACTGCTCTTTAGAAATATATCCACTATTTCTTAAATCTATAAGCTCAAAAACATTTTTTATTTCTTCAGGAGCAAAGATTCCTGTCATATATCCTTTTAATTACATAAGGGCCCATTATATGCTCAAAATACCTTGACTTTTCTTTAGTTTTAATTGTTCAATAATAAATTGTTCGACATCATCTGGTTGTTTGAAGCAAATGGCTGTACAAAGGTCCTAATTCACTAAGACATTGACTAACTTGGAAAAAGTACTTCAAAGAGTTCAGAGATATGATGTTTTCTCAAGTACTCATTGGCAGCATCTTGAGGATCTTTATGTTCAGTGCTCATATTTAGAAGTTTGATATAATTTGATTATGAGAATTAAGTTACGTTTTGAAAACAAAAATTATTTGGAAAATGCAATCATCAAAAAACCTTTATACATATTTTTTAAAAAGACTTTACATGTATTGAACTTTCATAACTTATGAAGGAGATGCGATATAATATCACTTTTCAACCAGTTACAACAACTTTTGAAACTATGATTTTATGTATAAAACAGTTAATTTTGTTGTTCCTTTGGGTCTTCTATTTTTGGTCTATCAACAAGACTAGCAATAAACTTTCTAAATCGTTGGGCGTATTGAAGTGGTGGCACAGCAGAAATTCCTTTTCCTGACGTTATCCTTTTAAAAACATATTCAGCTTTTTTCCTTGTGCTAAAAAATTATTCTTTTTTATTATATATAATAATATTTACTTGTATTGAGTCAAAATATCTATAATACCAAAGAAGTATAGCTTAGTGCCATCTGACGAGGGAACACCATCTTTATTATTGAAATTCTAAATATTTAAGGCAAATGCAAAGTTTCTTTAAACCTTTGAGTCATATAGTGATTTTCTCTGAGTATAAGGGGGTTCTTTATTGTTTATTTCTTCTACTTTAATAAAGTTAATCCTCGTAATTTTTTACCTGATGTCATATAATGTATTCCCATAAGTAGACTATAGTCAATAATATGATTTTCTTCGAAAAATTTGGTATCCTTCTCAATAATATCTAAAAAGTTGTTGGTCATTTCAGGTGGAAGCATAATTTTCTCTTTATTCATTAAGAAATTTAGATCTTTTTTAGCGACAGACGGATTCCTGAATAAATAAGATATAATTATTTGCATTTATTTACTTGTCATTTGTATATCTTCCTACAGTCGATCCTTTTAAGTCATATCTAACATGAATTTCTTTAAATGTGTGGAAGACATTCGCCATGATTACAAAGTAGACTTTTTCTTTCTTTCCTTTCTTTTTCAAAAATCTGATTTTATGTAAACCAAAGAACCTTTATTTCATATTAATATTTAAAAAAGAATTATGCTAACTTTATCATGAGTGTATGAGGATGATCAATAATATGAGTATAATAATTCTTTATTACTTTCCTCAGGAAGTGGAATTCTTCTCTTGATATTGTCTTCAGGGTATATTTACCATCTGCTGAGTAATAGAAGAAGCTTCCACTTTTGCCTGAGCTTGTGAGTTCACTGAGACTGCTCAGATTTCCTTTAATAAGATTACTTAGCATTGCTTCTGGACCAATTGACCTTAGATAATCTTCATTTTTGATTCCGAATAATCTTCTAATTTCATAGAAAACGTTTGGAGCATAATCAAAGAAAGTACAAATTTTGTACGAGTCTTTAGTTTCACTTGTTCTTTTTGGCACCAATTCAAAAATAAATTTCACATCAAAATCTTTATTAGTAACATTATCTGCTTTTTCAATCACTGATTTGACCGCTATTTGGATGCCCAACATCATATTGAGCACCAAATTCCAATTTTGATGTCCAAAAGAAACAAAATTACTTTGCTGTTTGTCTTGAGTCGAGAGTCTGTGGATATTTTGAGCGATAATTTTCTTTTGATCTTCCCTAAATTTGTTAAAATAATTTCCTTCTAAATACTTACTGAATTTCATTAATGGTATTCATGGTATTTCTCTTTTTATTCTTTATTTCATCAATAATCTTCAAAGTTTCTGAAGCAAGATTACCGATTTGTTCAGTCAACTGCTGAATTTTTACAGGACTTGTATTTGATTTTTGTAGTCCCGTTGGATAATGAGTGTCTGGAATTTCAAGTGCGTTTTTATCTGTAACTGGCCTTGTGATAATAATTGATTCAGTCAGGTTCAAATTCCTTCTTGGATCGCCTTCGCCATTCACTATAGAACCATAATCAGGATTATCATATCTTGTATCCAAAATTTTGGGTCTGATTGGGGTAGATTGGAAATGAATGTCAAGTTTTCTTGATTTTGGAGTCGCTAAGCTAATATTATCAGTATCTCTTTTTTGCATTATTGATCTTGTTGTAAAAGGTTCCTCATTTAAGCTCTTATCTCCTCTCTTTTCTTCTGTTTGATGATCTTTCAAGAAAGAATTGTTTCTAAGTTTTATTTCCTCTTTTTCTTTATTATCATTAGCATCAGGTGAGTTGTCAATAGAAAAAAGATCATCATCTCCCCTTTTTTTATCTGGAATTGGAGTCTGAGCTTGGCTTCGATGATGGAAACTTTCTTTTTCTCTCTTGAAGAAAGAAGGGTTTCCTTCTGGATGGTAACTGTTTGATTGGGCTGAATTTCCTTCTTGGTAAATCACATCAACGCTTTTAAACTTTGAAAAAACTCTGCCATTTCTATCTTCGTCATTTACAGGTTCAGTCTTTAATTCTCTGTTTTTAAAGTGAGATGGATGTTGTTCTGATTTTCGGCGAGAAAATTCGCCAGTCCATGATTTTGATAAATCATTATTTCTATAAGTAGTTTCACCAATGTTATCACTTTGTTGGCGAATAATTCCCATGCCAAAGTGCCTCTCTAGAGGAGTTTACAATAGAAATAACAAACAATAAATACCCAATTCTTCTTTGAAAGGCTCAAAGAATATAGTCTTTTTAATTCTAGAGTCTAAACTTGAAACAACAGGGGTCTTAAGTTCTCCCTGAGGACTTACAAGCCCTGGTTTAGGCAATTCTTTTACTTTACTTTCTCTTTGAGAGTCTTTTTTAGCTTCGCTATTCTCTAACTTTCCACTTCCAATATATTCTTTTAATTGGTTGAGACGAGTATATAAACTTTCAAGGTCATCAATAACATTGAGATCTTGTTGATCTAATTCTGTGTTTGGTTGAACTGAATCGATAATTCCTTGATTGAAATAATCAAATATTTCAAGAAGTTGCGGTTCTTGAGTAACAACATCTTTAAAATTCTGAGATGTAACTTTCCCAGTGTTATTAACATCGAATTTAGTAAAAACAGTCGTCAAAAAGTAGTCTAACTTTTGATTCTGGCGAACATCTAAGGAAAAAAGTTAGAAATTACAAGATTTTGTTTTTACTGTAATGACTGCCAGTTAGATTATTCCAGGTATACAACATTGACATTATCATATCTTTAAATTCTTCAAAAGTGAACCAACCTTTTCCAGATAAATCTATCATTCGAAATGAAAGATCATATTTTTCATCTTGTGAGCCATATATCAGAATATCAAAATATTTTAAATATTCCTCCAGTTGTATCTATTCTATATCAAGCCATTATAAACAATTTTTCTGTTACATGTCCATCTTTATCGACATCTAGCACAGCGAATATTCTGTCCGCTAAAAATGATTCTGAATCTAAGCCTAACAGACCCATATTTTCTCTGAAAGTCTCCTTATCAAGCATATCTTGAGCATTTGAGAGAAAATTGAATCTATCTGGTTAATAAAATGAAAAAGTTCCGGGATTACCTCTGCTTAAATTCAATGAGCTCATTTTCATTGAAGCGATACTTATCCTTTAATGCATAAAGATCGAGTTTTCCAAAGTTCTTCTTTCCTTTTTTCTTTTGCCTTCTAGAGCTGCATGACATCCTTTTAAATCTCTTTCTTTAATTTGATCCTCTGTTAAGAATAAGTTTGGATAATGAATAATTAAAAGGCGATAAAGCTTATCCGCGGAACAGAACGCTTCTTATGGAAAAAAAAAAATAAAAAATTGAATGGACTATCAACTTCTTAAATAAAGTAGTGACTTCCAGAAATAGCTTTTTAAGGTCTTCTTTATACTCCCCTTGATTATTAATATTGTTCAGTATTGTATAAAAGGGAAATATCTTTATTCTCTTTATTTTCGTCCTACGATTGGAAGGAATTTGAAGATATGCCATGTCCATCAAGTCAGAATAAAAAAATGGGTATTCCATCAGTTCAAAATTTTCATTTTCTCTTTAAAGTGAACAAAGAACTCCCAAAAAAATTGAAAGAAAAAAAGTTTTTTATCAGTAATATAGTTCTGTTATTATAATTTCAAGTAGTCAGAAAAACAATTAACAAGTTGTTATTTTTAGAAAGAAATTGATGAATAATAACCAAAAGATTTCGTTTAGAATTTTATAAGGGCATTTTCAATTAATGTGATTATAAAAAACAACCAAAATCAACCTTAAAATTACTCTTCAAGCTTTAATTTATACAACCTCAATTAACGCTTTTCGTTAAAATAATTTCCTTGTCTAAACCTTCATCAATATTTCTACATTTTTTGCGATAAATAGCCCAGAAAATATTTGATTTTTTCAAACTGGGCCAAATTTTTCGTTACATTTACCAGGCTTCGTCTCCTTTAATAAATTCCAGGCTTTTATATTTAAAACTTTGATTATTCTCCCGTTTTATTCTTCAAAATAGCCTACTTTTCTATAATTTAGGATCAAATTAAGAATTTTTCTTGAGCTCATTTCAATTTACAACAATTTTTTCTTTGGAAAGCTCATAATTATTTTACAATTAGATATCATGTTGATTTTAAATCCATGCAAACAAATTTGAAAAATTTTCAAATTATTTTTCTAATTTCATAAAGTAGATTTCTTGAAGATTCTTCAGAATATGATAAATTCCCTTAGGTTTTTTTAGAAGTATTAGGAAGTATCACGACTTTGTTTACTTTCAGTTAGTAAAAAATGCTCGAAACTTTTTAGAAATTAATTTTTTTTATCTTTATTTGAAATCTCGAAAAATATATTCCTCCCAAGACAAAAAGATAGATAAATGTATGAAACAAAAGAAATTCAATAAATCATTCGAAAATTATTTTCTATGACTTGTAATTTTCTTTAAAATAAAATCTTGAAATTTTACAAAGTTTTATTCCTTATTTAATTCAAGAAACTTCATAATTTTTTTGAATCATTAGCAGTTGAGACGCTTTTAGTACTCCAGCTTTTTGAAACAGAATAGATAATTGTCTATAAAGAAATTGCAATGAGTATCTTATCTTTTAAACTAACTCATAAGAAAAATGCACATAAGGGAAATTGATGATGAAAAAAATTGATTTTCTTTCATGATGTCTTTTTTCAAGGATACTTGACCCGTTTTAAATAGTGTATAAGAAACTAAATTCTTATTTCGATTAGATCCTAACTTTCAAAAGAGTGTTTTGTTAATATTTCACTCTTGCATTTAAAAGCGAAGAAAATTAACGATTTCCATTCTATTGAATTGTTTTCAAAATCATTTTGTCATATATTTCAGGCAATATTATGGAAAATTATTTCTCAATTTAATTTGAGAGGAAGTGGCTGGGTCATTTTTAATTGTTTTTCTCAGTTAAACAAAATTCTCTTTGATTACCTTGAATTTCCCATTATTTGATGAAATTTTCCTTTAGTCTGAAAACTCAATAAATAAATAAGTATACAAACAATATTTTATTTTTTTCTGGTTTTGATTTTTAATATTTAATATAGATATGCTCAAGCAAAGTCAAAAGAAGATCGAGTATAACTTTTAGAAAGACTTCTAAGTTTTCCATAAGTTTTTTCTCCCTTTGCATTAGTTATTATATTCCATTCCATTCCCAGCTTTTAATTACTTCCTTTGTATTCATATATTACAGTTGTATGAATTACAAAGGCTCATAACTTGGTCAAAAAAAATTACTTCTTGAGGATGATCCTCTATATTTTTCTTTCAGAACTTTTTTAAAGCTTAAAATGAATGAAAGACTTCAGATCACTGAATATTTTTAAAGAAGGAACAATTTATTAATTTCTTCGAAATTTATGAAAAGATTGGAGAAAACAAAATGAGGAGGTTTTAAAAAAACCTGGAAATAATAAAGGAAAAATCTTGCAATAAGAATGCCTATTTTAAAAATTTTTTCAAGGAGATATTCTTATTTGAAATCAAGCGAGGTATCATGAATATATATTTTTAAGTAGCTTTCCAATAAATTTTAATTTCAGACCTGAGAAATGCAAAAGTTAGTGGCAAAGTCAATATTTTCCTCGGATAAAAAATTTCAGTAATTTTTCTTTTGATTAAATGAAATCAACGCTTTCTGCGCCTTACTATAAAAGAGGTGGGAAAAAGTGTCTAAAATAAGCTTCTAAGGTAGCAAACCATATCCAATTTTTCTAAATTTTACATTCAGCCACTCATTAATCTCTAATTTTGATTTCTACTTTTTTTTTTAAAGGATGCCATAAAGGAATATGTTATTTTAATTGGCCTGAGTAAACTTAGTTTATTGGGAAATCATGATTATATTTGAAAAAGTTACCTGTGATTGATTTTTTGGAGATAGTTGATCCAAATCACCAAGAAAAAAAATTTCGAAGAGAAAAGAGCAATCAGATTATTGTCTTGGACATAATTTAAAATTCTAAACCTTTTTTATTTTGCAGACAGCATCTCTTGTTGAATTTCCTGGAACTTTATGTTGGCATTTTCTTATCTACGAGAAGAGGAGAATAATTTTTTTAAATGAGATATGCCAGTTTACTTGTAACTTTCAAAGAAAAATATCAGAGATCATCAACCCTATTGAAATTACTACACATTGCGTAGGTTAGGTTCAATTGAAAATTATGAATTTCTCAGAGTTACAATAGTTATTTTAATTATAGTACACCTTTGATTTTCTACAAACTACATATTTGTGAAGGGAAAATAGACCTTCAAGAATTCAAAACTATACATAAACTAACAATGAAGTATTCAAAGGTTTTGGCAATGGCTCAAAGCCAAATTATTTAAATCATAACTGCCCAGAGTTCTTATTATAATTACCTTTCATCTGGTTAGTGTTATTTTGCTGATATAATATTATTTTGTATCGTGCCATGAACTTCTGCAGAATTGAATTCTCTTCCATCTTGAATTACCTTTTTGGTTAACGGTAGGTCTTCAATATCTAAATAGATTAACATATAATTTTGCTCAAATATTCTCATGGTTTATTCACAATATTTAATCAGTCTTTTTATATACAAATGGATTCCGCCCTCCATAAAAACTGACTCAAACTACAATTGTAGAAAATTTTACCTTCTTCTTCTTCATCTATTGGAGGTTCATCTGGTAAACAAGGTGGGGTTCCAGGAGGCTCATAAATCTCTTGACTTTCTAAAAGTTCTTCAAAGGACAATTTCTTTTGATTTTCACTATCATAACCTAACAATTATAAAAAGGATTTATTTTCTTTGTCTACCTAGATTGTTTCTCCTAGAATTATTATGAATATTGTGAGATTCTGGTTGAATCACACTAATTTCTACCTGATCTGGATAATTACTAATTTCTGTGTTATCAGGATCAATATATCCTTGTACAAAATTTGTTGTTGAGAAAAGATTAAGGTCAATTCTCGTTTGAGAATTAGTTTTATTAGGTAATGGAGGTCTTTTATATGGGTAGTGGCTTTCTTGATGTTTGATTTCTTCATAAGGTCTTTTGTTATGCATATTCATTTTATTTGGAGGCCTTGGAATTATCGTTTGCCTTTCAACCGATTCAAATATAGTGTTATGGTTAAAGGGGACTCCTTGTGGTTGTTCAAAATGTGAGAAATGTGCTGGAAAACCATAATAATTCGGGTTTGTGATAATACCAAAATTAAAATCTTTGATAAAGTTTCTTTCAGGTGCAAATTTAAATTTTGTTGGGTCAGCTCTGCGGGCAACACGTGGGAAATTCTTTTTTGAATATTTATAATTTTGGTGATAAGGAAAAGCACATGGCTCAAAGAATGATGGCTTCTCTTGTATCGGATTTAATAAAGACGTGCTGTGGATTTGAGGGGGCTTTGGTTTAACAGGACCTTCCAATCTTTGTTTTTCATTCCCTAAATTATCATTCATGATCTTTCCAGGAGAATCAATTCTGGAAGGTAAAAAGTTTTGTTTTGCTAGATCAGTTTGCTTTTCTTGAAGAAAAGTGTTTAGCTCATGGTTTTCACGGACCACTTCTTGTTCTAGAGATGAGTTTAAGCCTCGAACAACCCCTTCTTGGGGAAGTTCTGATTGCAAGGTCTGGTTTTTATGCTCATCTTTTGGTGGTTCATCATTTTTATTGGTTAAAGTGTTTGTTTGTTGGCGGAATTTATTCAGTAGTTCTTCTAGCCTCATTTCACTTTCGTCTTTCTGTAAATGATCCAGATTAATTTCTTTTGTTTTAGAGCTTATTTCCTGTGGAACAGAGGAGTTGTCCGAAGGAAAATGCTGATATTGACCAGTTTTTTCCTCTTCCAAAATTCCTACTGAGGTCTCAGTCTCTCTCATTTTCACAATTTGGTCAGATTTTTGGGCTTCATTTTGGTACTCTTCCAGAGTGTTTGAAAACCTTGATTTTTTCTTTGGAGTTACATTACTCGTTTTATTGGCCTTGTCTTTTGTTTTTGGTGTCAATATAACTCCTTCTAATGGAAGAATACGAACAGGGCTTGATTGCTTAATTTTATCTTCGCTTTCTTTTTTCACTTCAGGGGGAGCGATAATTTGTTTCTCATCCTTTTTCTTTTCTTTTTCAAATTCTAGTTGCATTTTAGACTGTATATTTACTTCATTTTTATTGCATTTTTCTTCCTCTTGTCTTGGTTCTTGTATTGTTTGAAGGCTAAAGAATGCCTTTTCCTTTTCATCTGATTGTAGCGTATTCAAATTCTTTCCCTCTTGAACCTTTTTATTCTCAATATTTTCTTCAATTTTTGGCTTTAAGCTATCAACTTGAGAGCTTGGCAAGTTTTGAGCTCTGACACTTTTAGATTTTTGGATTTGATCTTTTGAAATAAAGGGCAATCTTGGGTCTGATAGCACTGTTTTTGCTTCAATTCCTATATTTATATTTGTAACTTCAGACTTCACT
>Ga0182742_1003778_pt1 | contig 14406 bp, 9 predicted proteins | sample eDN5th37CBELigMG_FD_128880 | JGI IMG/M metagenome (GOLD analysis project Ga0182742, IMG submission 128880) | Enriched Miracle-Growth compost microbial communities from Emeryville, California, USA - eDNA 5th pass 37_C BE-Lig MG (version 2)... ... | reverse complement strand
GTGCCGGCCTGGAAGACGCGGCCGGTCCGCTTGATGGTGTCGGCGAGTTCCTGGCAGAGTCCGATCGTCAGGCCGCAGGGCTTCTCGCTATAAACATCCTTGCCGGCCTTGGCCGCCATCATCGAGCCGAGCGCGTGCCAGCGGTCGCCGGTGGCGATCAGCACGGCGTCGACATCCTTGCGGTCGAGAAGCTCGCGGAGGTCGCGGTATGAAGCGCAGTCCTGGTTTCCGTTGTGCTGGTCGACGAACGCCTTGGCCTCGTCGCGCCGATCCGCCCGCACGTCGCAGACCGCCACGCACTGAACGTCGGGCTGCTTCAGCATCGCCGGGAGATCGTAGTGGCATCGCGGCCCGTAGCCGATCACGCCCAGGGTGATCCGCTCGCTGGGGGCGGCGACTCCCTCCTTGTCAAGCGCCCGGCCGGGGACGACCGTCGGAAACGCCAGGGCCGAGCCGATCGTCGCGGCTCCCGCTAGAAAATCCCGTCGCGACGCCCCACTCGTCCCCTTGTTCGCGTTTGTCATGTTTCGGTCCTTCGGCTGAATGTCCAGGCTCAAGCCTTGATCTCGCAGCGCCGAATGTAGCCCACATTCCGAACTCGGGCAATGGAGGCGCGCGGCGAGCCCGGGAGCATGGACGTTGAAGGATGGCCGAAGAGCCGGCGGGAGGTTAGACCGCCGCGGCGCGCTCGAATTGGGGCCGGCCCGCTTCGAATACGGGCGTGAGGATATGTTCGTCGATGTGGCGAATGACGGGCGAGCAAACGGCGTCGCCGAAGCCGTGGAGGTTCTGGATGGCGTTGGCGACGAGCGGGAAATCAGGAGCGCCCTGCAAGCGAGCGTATTCCCTGGCCGACATCCAGCGCATGCGGACGGTTCCGCCCTCAACGGCGATGACGATCTGCCGGGCGCTCCCCCCCTTGGGCGTTCGGAGGCAGCCGGCGACGCCGTCGAAGCGGACCTCGGCGCGGGTTTTGTCGCCCCGCTTCCGCCTGTAGATCGTGCCGACGAAGGTTTTTCCAGCGGCGAGCAGGGCGTCGACGGCCTCGCGGTGCGGGTCGCTCATCATGTCGAGGTGCTTGGCGACGGCCGAGGCGTCCCACCATTCCTGGCGGTCGTCCAGGTCGATCAACGCGGCCACGTCGGGGCGATCGAGCCTGGGAGCCGGGATGTCGAACGCCGCCCAGCCGGTGGGAAGCTCGATCGACCGCATCAGTTTGACAAGCTTTGGCGGGCGAATGGTTTTATCCGCCCGGTCGACGATCTCCGACCATTCGTCCTTGATCCAGTCGCGCGACGATTTCCGAACCGCCAGCGCTGGGCCCTCGCCGTCCCGCAGGCCGACGACGAACACCCGGGGGCGGCTCTGGGGCACGAACCACTTGGCGTCGAGAACGAAGGCGTCGAGATGGTATCCCAACTCGGCGAGCGCCCGCGCGGCGGATTCGAAGTCCTTGCCTCCTTGAGAGGTGATAAATCCCGTCACGTTTTCAAGCATCACCATCTTCGGCCGACGATCCCCAAGCGCGTCGAGCGCCCGGGCGAAGCCGAAGAACGTCGACGAGTGTTCGCCTTCGAACCCCCTCCAGTGCCCGGCCAGCGACAGGTCGACGCAAGGGAACGACGCCGTCGCCAGAAAGGGCCGCTCCGGGATTTGGGCCAAAACCTCCGCCGTCTCCCAAACGTCCCCCAGGTGAAAATGCCCCTCCGCGCCGAATCGCCCCTCGTACAACTCCCGCTTCTTCGGATTGATGTCGTTCGCGTAGACGCACGCCCAGCCCGACGCCTCCAGCCCCTCGCGCACCAAGCCGATCCCCGCGAAGAACTCGCAGAAGGTCTTGCCGGGGGGTGGGGTGCGTTGTTTGTCGTCGGGCGTCATTTCGGTGCGCGGTTGCAGGGGATCCGAGCGCTGAACGCTTGCATGGGTCGAGGGGGCGGTATTGGGAGGGCGAGGCTCCCGCCGAGCTGGGGCTTTGCGTGGGACTCGGCGGGAGCCTCGCCCTGGCGCGATGAAAAGTTAGTGTTGACTGGACGTTTCATCGCGTTGAGGCATCAGGGATTTGTTGCGCCGTCGCCGTGATTTTGAACCGGGGGGCAGACATTCCTGTCCGCCCAGATTCGATTAGGGCGGACAGGAATGTCTGCCCCCCGAGGAACAAATCCGGGATGAAGGCCAGATCGGGTCAACACCAACTTTTCATCGGCCCAACCTCGCCCTCCCGGTGAATTCGCGCATCGCCATCGCTGACTGCTCCAGCATACCCCACGCAACGCCACGGGGCCGCCGGCTACGCCTTGGTGCTCAAGAGCGACTTGACGACCGCGACGATTTCGGGGGTCGTCACGGGGTCTTCGCCAAGGGGGATGTAGGCTTTTTTGGCGTCGACGACGCGGACCCTGCCCTTGTTGCGGCGGGCGAGGGTGGCGATGCGGCGGGCGTCGCGGTAGGTGAAGACGACGTAGCCTCCCTCGACGTGGATGCGGTCGATCTTCCAGGCGCCGGCGAGGATGCGCAGTTCGGCCTCGGCCAGCATGTTCTCCGCCGGGCGCGGGGGGGGGCCGAAGCGGTCGGTCAGCTCGCGGCGGAAATCGGCCAGGTGGTCGAGGCTCCGCAGACGGGCCAGGCGGCGGTAAAGCTCCAGCTTGACCCTGGGGCCCGAGACGTAGTCGCGCGGCAGGTACGCGCGCCATTTCAGCTCGACCGAGCAGTCGAACATTTGCTTGGCCGGCTGATGGGTCGCCGCTCGAACGGCCGACTCCAAAAGCGAGCAGTACAACTCATAGCCGACGCTCTCGATGTGTCCCGATTGCTCGGCGCCCAGGATGTTTCCCGCGCCCCGAATCTCCAGGTCGCGGAGGGCGATCTTGAACCCGGCGCCCAGCGAGGTGAATTCCTCGATGGCCTTCAGCCGCTTAACCGCGTTGGGCGTGACCGATCGGGCGGGCTCCAGCAGCAGGTAGGCGTAGGCCCGGTGCTTGTACCGGCCGACCCGGCCGCGAAGCTGGTGCAGGTCGGCCAGGCCGTACTTGTCAGCCTCGTTGATGAAGATCGTGTTGACGTTGGGGATGTCGAGACCGCTCTCGATGATCGTGGTCGCGACGAGAACGTCGAACTTGCGGTTGATGAAATCAATCATCGTCCGTTCAAGCGTTTCTCCCGACATTTGACCATGCGCGAATCGGATCCGAGCCTCCGGGACGATCGACTGGATCTTGTCGACAACCGCCTGGATGTCGTGGATCCGGTTGTGGACGAAGTAGACCTGGCCGTCGCGGTTCAGCTCGCGATGGATCGCGTGCTTGATCGTGTCGGGATCGAACCGCAGGATCCGCGTTTCGATCGCCTTGCGGTCGGAGGGGGGCGTCTCCAGATTCGAGATGTCGCGGATGCCCAGAAGGCTCATGTGCAGCGTGCGCGGAATCGGCGTGGCCGAGAGGGTCAGCACGTCGACGGTCGAGCGCAGGGTCTTGAGCCACTCCTTGTCCTCGACGCCGAACCGCTGTTCCTCGTCGATGACGATCAGCCCCAGGTCCTTGAACGACACGTCTTTTTGGAGCATCCGATGAGTGCCGATCAGGATATCGACGCCTCCCGAGGCGACTCGCTTGAGCACGTCCTTGATTTCGGATTTGGGCCGGAACCTGTTGACGACCTCGACGACGAACGGGAACGCCCCCATCCGGGCGTTGAAGCTCCGGTGATGCTGCTCGGCCAGGATCGTCGTCGGCACGAGCACGCCGACCTGCTTGCCCGCGTCGACCGCCTTGAACGCCGCTCGGATGGCGACCTCGGTCTTGCCGTAACCCACGTCGCCGCAGATCAGGCGGTCCATCGGCCGGGTCTCGGCCATGTCGAGCTTCACCGAGTCGATGGCCGCGAGTTGGTCGGGAGTCTCCTCGAACGGAAAGGCGGCTTCGAATTCGGCCATCCAGTGGCTGTCTTCGGCGGGGAAGGCGAAGCCGGGCTGGCTGGCCCGATCGGCCTGGATGTCGAGCAGCTCCTGGGCCAGGTCGACGACCGCCTCCTCAACCCGCTTTTTCCGCTTCTCCCAGGCCGACGAGCCGATCTTCGAGAGCGGGGGCGTCGCCTTGCCGCCGCCGACGTACTTTTGAACCAGGTCGATCTTGGCGATCGGGACGTACAGCTTCGTCTTCTCGGCGAACTCCAGAACGAGCGTTTCCTCGGCGTATTCGCCCGACTTGTCGACGAACTGGAGGCCAAGATAGCGGGCGATCCCGTGGTTCAGGTGAACAACCAGGTCGCCCTCGTTCAGGTCGAGGAAGCTGTCGATGGCCCGGCTCTCGTACCGCCTTCTCGAAGGCGTCCGGCGCACGTCGGCGCGGGCGAACAGCTCATGATCGGCGATGACCAGCGTCGCGGCGTCGATCAGGTGGAAGCCCGCCCTTATCCGGCCGACGGTGCGCGCCAATCGGCCCGACTCGGCAAGCTCGGTGTCGGCGAAGACCTCCCCCAGCCGCTCGACCTCCGCCGCGTTGTGGCAGGCGATCAAGACCCGATCCGTCCCCGCGGCCGATTCCAGCTCGGCCTTCACGTTCGTCAGCGCGCCGGAGAACCGCTCGACGCTCTCGATACGAAGGTGGCAGCTCGCCGCGAATGAGTCGGCCGCCAGGGTCGAGAGGGCGATGGAGGGATGACGGATCAGGCGTTCGAAGGTGCTTTCGACTGAGTAAAGTCCGCGCGTGTCGCTGACGCGGCCCAGATAGTGCCGGCCCTCCTCGCGCAGGTCGGCCGGCTCCAAAAGGGCGACCCAGGTTCCGTCGGGGAAGGCGTCGGTGACGGGGCCGAAGTCGGCCAGGTTCTCGTCGGTGAAGAGCGGGGGGATGGTGATGGAGACCGATTGCCAGCGGTCCAGCGAGCGCTGAGTTTCGGCGTCGAAGGGGCGGATGGATTCGATCTCGTCGCCGAAGAACTCGACGCGGACGGGGTCGGAGGCGTCGGTGGGGAAAACGTCGAAGATGCCGCCGCGGAGGCTAAATTCGCCGGGGACCTCGACCACCTCGACCCGGACCATCCCCCGATCCATGAGCCACGAGGCCAGCTCGTCGATCGCCACGGTATCGCCAACCTCAAGCCGGCGCGACATTCTCCGCAGCACGTCGGGCTTGGGGATCGGCTGAAGGAGGGCCTGCATTGAGGTGACGACGACGCGAGGCGGAAAACCCCCGGCCAGCCGGCCGACGACGCGCAGGCGGTTGCCGAAGACTTCGTCGGTCGCGTCTCCCTCGCGCGGGAGCTTGTCCCAGGCGGGGAGGACTTCGGGCGTTAGGCCCGAGAAAACGGCCACGTCGTCGCGGAAGTCGTCGACGTCGCCGACATGCGGCAAGATCGCGATGAGGGTCTTGGGCGCGTGCAGCGCGAGCGCCGCGGAGACGAGGCCGGCGGCCGATCCCCAGGCGCCGTCAATCGTGGCCGCGTGGCCGTTCTTAAGCGCCGCGATGACCTCGGGAAAGCCCGGGGCTCGTTGGATCAGCCGGGTCAGGTCCTTCAGTTCGTTCGCCGCCGCGGCCGATCGCTTTGTCGAAACCCTGGGCATCGCGCGTTGGTCCCGAGGAATGGTGGTGGCCTCAACAACGGTGGCCGCGTCGTCACGAATCGCCATTAGGCCCCCTAACGCCCTCGCAAACTATATTCCCGTCAAGGTTCGTCGTCCAGTTCGCCACGGACGGAGGCCGAGCGTCGGCCGCTACGGGCGCCCCCTCCCCTGTTCCGGCCAACCGGCGGCGGCGGCGTGGCGTGCGGGGGTTGGAATCGGATGGGGGGAGGCGCCGGCGGGTTTGAGGTCAGGCGGTCGAGGGCGTGGATCAGGTCGTCCACGTCGAAGGGCTGATCCAAACAGGCGGCGGCCCCGGATTGACGGGCGAGGGCGACCAACCCGCGATCGGCGAAGCCGAGAAGCGCGACGACCGGCCCGCTTCGACCGCGCCGCTCCAGTTGCTCGGCCCATCGCGGCTCCAGCACCGGGGCGTCCCAAACCGTCACGGCCGGCGCGTCGACGCCTCGGTGGGAATCAGCGAGCGACGCGCTTTCGACCACGCGATACCCCGCGCGGAGGCAGGCTTCGGCGATCATTCGCCGCAGATCGAAATCCGAGCTGGCGACATCGACGACCGGCGCCTCGCCGTTGGGCCATTGGGGACGAGTCCCGGGCGCTCCCAGCATCCGCGCCAGTCGTCGGGGCAGAACGTCGCGGGCCGTGGCTTCGGGCAGGATGAAATCGACGAGACCCGTCACGCGCTCGATCTCCGCGTACCGCGCGTAGGGACCGACGCAAAGCGCGATCCGGGGCCAGTTCTCTGCCCCCAACTCGCGCCGCAGTTCCGTCAATCGGTCCACGTCGGCCGGAGCCAGCCGCGACCGATGCAGGATGAGGACGGCCGCCGGGTCCGCCGCCTGAAACGGGTGGGAGGGAATCCCGCTCTCCTCTCCCTTGCATCGGCTCGGAGAGAAGTCGGCAAGCGCGCCGGCGATGTCGGCCACCCAGGAGTCGTTCAGGTCGCCCGAAAAGTAAACCGTCGGCCCGTTGGAATCCATCCCCGGCAACCCCCCGCGCCTGCTCTGAAGTTACTCTCGATCAGTTGCATAAGTTGAGGCTTCCCCGGGGGGCAGGCATTCCTGCCTGCCCTAATCCTGATGATGGTTTCCGGGCAGACAGGAATGTCCGCCCCCCGAAGACAATTACCTCGGCGCCTCCAGACTGCTCAATTCCGTAGGTTCGGGCGTCAGATCCCATCAAGAGGACCGTCACTGGCGCACTCGACGGATGAGCGCCCGCGTTCGAGCCCATTCGGCCGTCGACATCCCTACCATTTCCGGGCGGTTTCGACAATCGCGGTTCGGTGGCCGGCGGGTTTGGCGTTCCTCGGCCATTTTCCTCGAATTTTCGTATCCAAGGGGCTCCTCCCCGGCATGATGGGGGAAAGCGGCAACGAGGAGGAGAAACCACCATGAGCCGGGGCTCGCTAGACGCAAGACGGATTCAAAGGCTGTTCGAGACCGGCTCGTTGAGCGGGCTCTCCGACTGGCATCTGCTGGATCGGTTCGCCCGGCTGGGAGACCAGGTCGCGTTCGAGCTTCTGGTCTCGCGGCACGGCCCCATGGTCCTTGGCGTTTGCCGGAGGATCCTCCGCGATCCGAGCGAGGCGGACGACGCTTTCCAGGCGACGTTCCTGGTCTTGATCCGCCGCGCGCGGTCGCTCGGCCCCGGCGACGTCCTGGCGGCCTGGCTGCATGGGGTGGCGCTCAAGGTGGCGACGAGGGCCCGTTCCGATCGGGCGCGGCGCGCCCGACGCGAGCGTGAGGCGCTCAAGCTGGAAGCCCCCGCGCGCGATCGGCCCGACCCGGACTTCGCGCTGCGGGAGGTTATCGACAAGGAGGTTGAGCGGCTGCCATGGAAGTACCGCGTTCCGATCGTTCTTTGTTACTTCGAGGGCCTGACCCACGAAGAGGCCGCCCGCCGGCTCGATTGGCCGCTTGGGACAGTCAAGGGCCGGCTGGCCCGCGCCCGGGCGCTCCTGGGCGAGCGGTTGAGCCGTCGGGGGATTACCACCACTGCGGGGGCTCTCGTCGGATCACTTGGGATTGAAGGCGCGGGTCGGGCCGCCGTGAGCGAACCGCTGCTCGCCGCCACGCTGCGGGCCGCCGCGAGGATCGTCGAAGGAGCGGCGTGGACGACCGTTGTTTCCGCGAACGTCGCCAATCTGGCTCGGGGAGTTTTCACCGCCATGCTGGTCAGCAAGTTCAAGATCGTGGGCGCCATGTTGCTCGTCTCGGGAACCGCGCTGGCTGGCGCGGGCATCGCGGCCCGGCCTGGACCAGGCGCCGAGGAGACCGACCCGCGGCCGGTCGAAGCGCGGCCGTCGGCCGACGAAGTGGGGACGCCCGCTCCCGAAACGGCGGAAGCTTCGCCGACCGCCCGAAGTCCGCGCTCACCGTCGGTCGATCAGCTTGGGGCGAATCTGATCGAAGCGGCGCGGAGCGCGTTTCTCAAGGCCTCGGAAGGATATCGCGACGGGCGCGCGTCGCTCGACCGCGCGATTCGAACTTCTCGGCTTTTGCTCGAAGCGCAGACCGCCGCGTCCGAGAGCGACGAGGAGCGGATCGCCGCCGCCTCGGGGCACTTGGACCGTCTCCGGTCCCTGATGCTGCGAGGCGTTCCAAATCGGCCGAGCGCCGATGCCGAGTCGGAGACCGCCGAAGCGCGCGCGCTGCTCGCCGAGGCCGAAGCCGGGTTGTCGAGGGCTCGGGCGGCGAAAGAGCCGGCCGGGAACAATTTCTCCAGCGCCAAGAAGGAGCTGGCCACCGATCCCGCGTCGGTGGCGATCTTAAAGAAGCTCGACAAACCCGTGGCGATGAGCTTCCCCAACGAAACGCCGCTTGAGGACGTGCTCGATTACATCAAACAAGCGACTGAGGGCCCCGACGGCAGCGGCATCCCCATCTACGTCGACCCGATCGGCCTCAACGAGGCCGAGAGGACGGAAACCTCGCCGGTTTCGATCGACCTGGACGGCGTGCCATTGCGGCGAACGCTACAACTGGCGCTCAAGCAGATTGGGCTGAAGTACTTCGTCGACGACGGCATTCTGGTCATCACCTCGGCCGATTCAAGCGACACGAGTTTTGAACCCTCGACGCCGGAACCCTCGCCCCTGCTTGAACTGCAAGAGAGAGCGCGCCGAGGCGAACTGGACGTCGACGAGATGAAGGAGTTGGTCGAGAAGCTGAAGCTCATCAAGGAACTGGACGCGCTGGAGGAAGTCCCGCCCGGAGAGTTTCTCAACATTGGGGAGAAGGCGGGAGGCTCCGCGTCCATGACCTCGGAACAGGCCGGCGCGCTTCTTCAACAGATGAAGGAATTGGCCGAGACTCTAAAGTCGGCGCGGGGGCGGACCTGACCCGCGTTGCCTTTCAGCCCGCCAAGCTCCCCGAGATAAATTTCAAATTCATGAAAAACCGGGCCCTCTCCCGCTGATCCTATGAAGCGGGAAGGTCTCGCTTCGCGTCCGGAGATCGTCGCCAAACCGACGGCGAATCCCCGGAGGGCCGGGCTCAACCCACCGGAGGGGCCACCCCAAACCCGGCATGCTTGGGTTGGACTCTCCACCTCGCTCTTTCGCAATTTGGAAGTCTCGACGCGCGACGAATCGCGCAATTTTGGCCGAACGAACCCAATTTCCGCAGCACGACCTAGCAACGCAAACCCCAAAGACGATGAAGTTTGCGCCCCAAGACACCCACCCACCGACCGCGCCGAACGAACCCAACTTGAGCGCGTTCGGGAACCGGGACGGATGGGATCTCCAGGGGCCGGCGACCCCGCCCATCAACCACCGCCCTTCGGGGCCAACGATCGACTTATTTGGCCAAACGAACCCAATTTCCACGCCGCGACCGGGTAGCGCAAACGCCACGAAAACCGGTATTTGCGCCCCGAAATAGACCCCCGCCGACCGCGCCGAACGAACCCAATCTGGAGTCGCCTTGGAAAGCCGCTTTAGACCGCCGGCTATTCCAGGCTGGCCAAGCCCGCCGAACCCACCCCGGTTTCGGTTGGTCTTCCGGTGGGGTGGGCATGGCCGGCGGGGCCCGCGTCTCAGGCGCGGGGTCAGATCGCCTCGACTAGGATCTCTTCTTCGAGGCGGGCGACGAGGTCGGGTTCGACGGCGCCGGAGTCCCAGACGGAGGCGTTGGCGGCGGCGCAGGCCATGGCGCGGCGGATCAGGGCTTCGGGCTCGCGTTTGGCGAGCCAGCCGTCGACCAGGCCGGCGAGGAACGAGTCACCCGAGCCGATCGGGTTGACGACGTCGATCTCGGGGGGCTCGGCCACGTACCGCTGGTTCTTGTACTGGATCAGGACCGGGTCGGGGCCGTCGGTGACGACGCCGCAGATGACGCCCCGGCGGTCCCACTCGCGGAGCAGGCCCAGCACGTCGTCATCGGTGACCGTCGCCTTGCCAAGCCGCCCGGCGGCCTCGCGGCGGTTCAGTTGAATGACCGTCGGCCAGAAGCCCCAGATGGCCTCAAGCGCGGGGCCGTAGGTGTCCAGAAAGACCGGGACGCGGCGGCCGATCGCCAGCGAGATCATCTCGCTGTAAAGGCCGTGCGTGGCCGGCGAGGGACTCGATCCCGAAAGCGTCAGCGCCTCGACGCCCGATTCGGCAAGGGTCTGGTCGAGCCGATCGAGCAGAGCGTCGGCCTCGTCCGCCTCGATTTCCGGGTCGGGATCGAAGAAGGCGGTTTGCTGATTCGTTCCCTCGGTTGCGACGGTCAGGATCACGCGCGTGGGCGCCTTGGTCTCGACGACGATCGGTTCAAGCCCGTCGGTCTCCTCCAGGAGTTTGCGGCAGACGTCGCCGGTCGGGCCGCCGAGCAGGGTCATTGGCCTGGCCGTCCGGCCCAGCCGCTTCAAGGCCCGGGCCACGTTGTTCCCCTTGCCCCCGACCACGTTCCGAACCGAAATGCCGCGAACCAGGTCTCCCGGCCTCCACGACGGGGCCGTCAGCGTCTTGTCCAGACACGAGTTTAGCGTCACGCACAAAATCATGGGGGGACGGACCATCAAAAAGACCAAGGGGACTCCCGAACGCCGGCGGACCATTTCCACCTACTCCAAGTTCCCCACCATTGTGCCGAGTTTGACCGCAAGAGCAACGGATGATCCAAAATTCGGTCGCGTCAAGGGGTTGGCGTCCCCGGTCATAACCTGGCCGCCGGGTTGGCGAGCTTCTTGAACAAGTGGACGGCCAGGCCCAAAGCCGCCAGGCACCAGGCCCCTAGAGCGACCCAGACGAACACCGCGGGAATGACCCTCAGAAACGGGAGGTCGAACGCGCTCTGGACGCCCTGGGTGCAGACGGTGTACATGCCCAGGGGGAAGACGACCGACCAGTAGCCATGCTCGTACCGGAGCGGATACCGCCTTTGAAGATGCCGCCAGACCCCGGCGACCAGAAGCATGGGGATCCACCAGGTGGCGGTCGCCCAGAACATGAGGGTCAGTCCCTTGACGAAGGGAAGTATCTCCACCAGGAGCGGAAGATGCGCCGCGTCGCGCGTCAAGGAGACGCCGGCCAGGGTTGAGATGGCCATCGCTCCCATGTTGATCCAGTATGCGGGGGTCAGGTCGCCGGGATTCATGGGCAGGAACATCCAGCGATAGAAGATGATCGCGATCATCCAGATGTAAATCATGGCGCCCACAAGCCAAAACCCCAGGGCCGCGAAGACGATCCCTTGTTCCCGCTCGTTTGGGAACTCGCCGGCGATTCGGCATCCCAGGACGCAGAGCGACTGCGTCGCGACGACCGTCAGCAGCCAGCCGCCGTTGAGGCCCTTCGCCAGCGACGGCTTTTTCTCGCCCTCCATCAATCCGGGGAACATCAAGTAGGTGATCGGAAACCAGAGCCCAAGCGCCACGAACCAGAGCGCTTTACCCAGTCCCACGCTCCCCAGGATCAGAATCGCCTGGCGCCCGAGAACGCTCGTGCCGGCCACCATCGTGAAGAACCCGGGGCCGCGGGCGTGGTTGTGGAAATCGGAACGCACCTCGGCGAAGGATTGAGCCATCCGGGCCGAGAAGAGAAGCCACAACATCACGTAGACAACCGCGTTGAGCCAAAGCATCCCCAGCGCGACGGCCTCCAGCCCCGCGTTGTGGGCGGCCATCGAGACGATCCCCGTCGACATCACGATCGCGAAGATGTTGGGAGGCGGGTCGATCCTCCAGGCCCGCCCGGCCCGTTCCGAAACCGCCTCGGCGCGCGCCTGGGACATGGCCTCACCGGCTCCGCTGGAGAAGGAAAACGTAGCGCAGAAGACCCACGTTCAGCCCCAGGCAAACCAAACTCGCGATCGCCGCCGGCCAGACGACCGTGTGGTCGCCCCCCAGGAAGGCGTTCATCGTCGCCGTCAGCAGCCAGAGTTGGAGAAGGACCAGGACGATTACAAGCAGGTTGATCCCGTCGAGGATCGTTCGCCGCTGGCGGCGGTTCATGGTGAATTTGTCGCTCATGTGGTGGTCCTTCGCTCCACGCCGGTGGCGAAAATCGTCCCGTCGCGGACCTCGAGGGCGATCCGGCTGAGCGGGCGGCGCGGGGGACCGGCAATCGCCCTCCCCTCGCCCACGTCGAAATAACCGTGGTGGCAGGGACACCGCAGACGGCCCTCGTCCAGTTCGGGAACGACCGCGCAGGAGAGGTGGGTGCATTGCTGGGAGTAGGCCACCAGGCGGTCGGCGTCGAGCCGGATCAGGAGGCACGGATGGTCGTCGTCGGGGTAGCGGAACTCAACGACGCCGCCGACGGGAACTTCATCAAGAGGGGCGATCTCCTTGGGCGGCAACGGGTCGGTCTCTTCGCCGAGGCTTTTGAGGCCGATCCAGCACTGGCCCGCGGCGAACGCGCCGCTGGTCAGGACAAGGAACTTGGTGAACTCCCGGCGGGCGACATAGTCGTCGTCGGGGATGTCGGTCGGGAAGTCCCGAACCCATGCCGGCTGTTCCTCTTCGGGGCGGCCGTTGGGGTACGATCGGGGCGACTCGCCATCGGCGCCGCTCATGATTCGCGCTCCGTCTCCGAAACCTCGTCGTCGAAAATGTTCAACAACACCAGATCGGCGGGGGGCCGGTCGTGCATGGCGTCGGTCGCGTCGATCCGGTCGATCGTCGAACCCTGGGGGACCATCATCTTGACCAACGTGGTGATCGTCTGACCGCCGAACTGGAACTGGTTGACCGGGCGCGAGTTCGGCCGCCGCGCCTCGATTTCCTCGCGGGTCCCGTAAAAGAGCGCTCCGCTCGGGCAGACGGCCGCGCACATGGGCGTTCGGCCGGTTGAGGAGCGGTCGTAGCACATGTCGCACTTCATCATCAGGTCCAGCTCGGTCATCATCTTCGGGACGCCGAACGGACAGGCGAGCACGCAGTTGGAGCAGGCGATGCAGCGCGGCTTTCGGGCGGTCATGACGCGGCCGTCATCGGTCCTCTTGATCGCGTCGGCCGGGCAAACGTCGGCGCAGGTCGGCGAGTCGCAGTGCATGCAGATGGTGGGGACGGTCTGCGTCGAGTGACCGCGGTCGACGTAATCCAGGTGGATCATCGACTTGCCCTTATGGGTATCGCACTCCGAACAGGCGTGGACGCACGCCTGGCAGCCGATGCAGCGGTTCGGGTCGACGAAGAATTCCTTGATGGGCGGCATGGGGTCTCCTCGTCGCTCGGGGTTAGGATTGCTGGGGCTCGAACCGGTCGGCGTAGTCGGGCGGTCCGTCGACCTTGCGGACCCGGACGGCGCACGCCTTGTACTCGGGGATCTTCGAGATCGGATCCTGAGCGGCGATCGTCACCCGGTTGATGCTCTTCGCCCCCGCCCAGTGGTAGGCGACGAACACCGTGTCGGGCCGGATGGTCGAGACCACAAAGGCGCGGATGGTGATCGCGCCGCGCCGAGACGCAACCTCAACCCAATCGCCGTCGACGACCCCCAGCCGCTTGGCCAGGCGGGGATGAAGCTCGGCCTTGGGCTCGGGGAACTGGTCCTCCAAAGGGCCGATCCGCCGCGTCTGGGTGCCGCTGAGGAACTGGCTGACCACCCGGCCGGTGGTGAGCATCAGCGGATAGTCGTCGTCCACGTCCTCGGTCGGCGGCGCGTAGTCGGTGGCGTTGAACCGAGCCTTGCCGTCTGGGAAGTAAAACGGTCCCGCCCCCCTGGCGATCGGGTTCCACGAGCCGGGCTCGAACAGCCGGGGAGTTCCCTGGTGGTCGATCTCCGCCCCATCCCGATCCCTGGCCGGACAGGGCCAGAAGACGCCGAGGTTGTTTTCGACCTTCTCGTAGGTGATGCCCGAATAGTCGGCCACGCCCCCCGCGCTGGCCTGGCGCAGCTCGTCGAAGATGGCGCGGGGGCTCTCGAACTGGAAGCCTCTGGGCCGGCCGAGCGCCGCGGCGATGTCCTGAATGATCCTCCAGTCCTGTCGGGCGTCTCCGGGAGGGTCGACGGCCTTGTTAATCTTGATGACGCGGCCTTCGGAGCTACAGACGACGCCCTCGTCCTCCTCATGGAGCGAGCCCGGGAGCACGATGTCGGCGTGGCGGGCGGTTTCATTGAGGAAGAAGTCGATGGCGACGTAGAAGTCGAGCTTCTCCAGCATCCGGGCGACGAACTGGTTGTCGGGCAGGGAGACGACGGGGTTGAACGAGATGGAGAGCAGCCCTCGGATCTCGCCGCGGTCGATCTTGCGGAAGATCTCGTAAGCGTCGACCCCCTTGCCGGGCATCTCCGCCGGATCCATCCCCCAGACCTTGGCGACGAAGGCGCGGTGCTCGGGGTTGTCGATGTCCCGAGCGCCGGGGAGTTGGTCGCACTTCTGGCCGTGCTCGCGGCCTCCCTG
>Ga0182742_1003774_pt1 | contig 14416 bp, 13 predicted proteins | sample eDN5th37CBELigMG_FD_128880 | JGI IMG/M metagenome (GOLD analysis project Ga0182742, IMG submission 128880) | Enriched Miracle-Growth compost microbial communities from Emeryville, California, USA - eDNA 5th pass 37_C BE-Lig MG (version 2)... ... | reverse complement strand
GTCCGGCGACCACAGGCGGCCGGCGTACGCGCTCGGGCGCACGCGCAGCACGGCCTGCTCGCCCGCGCCGAGCCCTTCGAGCAACCGGATCCGCGCGACCGCCGGCCCGGCGGCGCGCTCCCGCAGCGGCTCCAGGACCACGGCGCGGGCGGTCGTCGCCCGGCCGGTCGAGTGCGCGAGCACGCCTTCGTCGAGCGCCGCGAGGCGCGCGTCGGCGATGCCCGCGCCGGCGAGCAAGGCGGCGACGGCGGCGGCCGCGACCGGCACGCGGCCCGCCAGGGCCGCGATGATCGCCGCGGGCAGGACGAGCGCGGGCCCGGCGTGCGGGAGCAGCAGGCCGGCGACGAGCGCCGCGAGCACCAGGTGGCGCGGGTGGGCGCGGAGCGTCGCGAGGCCGGTCGCGAGCAGAGGGCCGCGCGACTCCTCGCGCCCGTCGTCCGGCGGCGTTCCGTCGCCCACGGTCGCGCCTGCTCGCGCCGGGTCGTGCTCGTCCGGCGGCGCGCCGTCGCCCGCGCCGCCCGCTCCGGCGTCATCGGTCGCCGTCGCGGTGTGGTCGGAAAAGGCTCTCTGCGATCCGTTTCTGACCACGCCCGCCGGGGGCGGGTCCGTCCAGGCGCCGCGAGCCACCGGCGTCAGAGCTGGAGGCGCTCGCGGAGGGCCGCGAGGCGCTTCTCGCCGATGCCCGGGATCTGGTCGAGCTCCTCGATCGACGTGAAGCCGCCGTGCTGCTCGCGGTATTCGAGGATCTTCTGGGCGGTGGCGGGGCCGACGCCGTCGAGCGTGTCGAGCTGCTCGAGCGTCGCCGTGTTGAGGTTCAGCGGCTGCTGTGGAGTCGTGCCCGCGGCCGCTGCCGCGGGCGCGGTGCCCTTCGGCGCGCGGACGGGCACCAGCACCTGGCGGCCGTCCTCGAGCTTGGCGGCGCGGTTGATCTGGGTCAGGTCGGCCTTGCGGGTCGGCCCGCCGGCGCGCTCGAGCGCGTCCTCGACCCGCGCGCCGGAGGGGAGCATGTAGACGCCGGGCTGCTCGACCTCGCCCGCGACGTCCACGGCGACCTTGCCGTCCCGCTCGGCGCCCCCTTCGACCGCGATCGTCGGGACGGGCGGCGGCGCGGCGTCCGCCGCGGTACGCGTGTGCGAGAGGTACCAGGCCGCGAGAACGACCAGGACGAGGGCGCCGCCGGCCCAGGCGGCGAGTCGGCGGGGGTCGCGATCGAGCATGGTCGCGAACCTACGGGGGAAGGTGTGACGTGTCTGTCGCGGTTTGTGCCAATTGGGCCGCGGGATCGCAAGGAAAGCGCGCAGCGGAGGTGGCGGGCGGCGAAGGCGCGCGCGAGGCGGCGGGTGGTGACGCGGGCGCGCGTCGGGTGGGCAGCGCGCGAGGCGGCGGTGACGCGCCCGCCGGGTGTGGCGAACCTCCGCGCGGGCGGCGGGTAGGTGACGCGGGCGCGCGGGGAGCGCGCGCCCCATGTGGGCGGCGGGTAAGTGACGAGGGCGCGCGGGGAGCGCGCGCCCCATGTGGGCGGCGGGCGACGACGCGGGCGCGCGCGGCGGCGAGGCGGGGCGGCGCGGAGAACGCGCCAGCCGCGCGAGGCCGGTGCGGCGGCGCGGGGAGCGCGCGCCGGGTGGGCTCGCGCGCGGCGGCGGGTGGTGACGCGGGCGCGCGCCGGGAGCGCGCGCCCGGGTTGGGCGGCGGGCGACGACGCGGACGCACGAGGGGGCGGCGCGTGCGGCGGTGGGGCGCGCGCGACCCGCGCCGCGCCTAGCGAACCACGAAGTTGACGAGCTTCGCCGGCACCACGACCACCTTGACGACCTGCTTGCCGTCCATGTGGGCGATCACGTTCGGCCGCTCGCGCGCCAACGCCTCGAGCTCCTCGCGCGACGCGGAGGCCGGGGCCTGGACGCGGTCGCGCAGCTTGCCGTTGACCTGGACGACGACCTCGACGACGTCGCGCTCGAGCAGGCTCAGATCGGCGCGCGGCCAGGGGGTCTCCCAGACGCGCTCGCCGGTCAGTTGCTCGTACACCTCGGCGCCGGTGTGGGGCGCGAAGGGGAAGATCAGGGAGGCGGCGGTGGCGGTGGCGAAGTGCAGGGTCGCGGGCTTGACCGCGTCGCGGCGGCGGTAGGCCTCGTTGAGCAGCTCCATGACCGCGGCGATCGCGGTGTTGAAGGCGAAGCGGCCGGCCATGTCGTTGGTGACCTTGTCGATCGCCCAGTGGGCCTTGCGCATCAGCTCCAGGTCGTCGCCCTCGGGCGGCTCCAGGGGACCGAGCAGGGGCTGCTGGCCGGTCTGCTCGGCGACCTCCATGCCGAGGCGCCACAGCCGGGCGAGGAAGCGGTGGACGCCCTCGACGCCCTCGTCGGTCCAGTCGGCGTCCTGGTCGGGCGGGCCGATGAAGAGGATGTAGGCGCGGGCGGTGTCGGCGCCGTAGCGCTCGACGTACTTGACCGGGCTGATCATGTTGCCCTTGGACTTGGACATCTTCGCCCCGTCGCGGGTGATCATGCCCTGGGTGAAGAGCGCCTTGAAGGGCTCCTGCGCCTCCAGCAGGCCGAGGTCCGCCAGCGCCTTCACGAAGAAGCGGGCGTACATCAGGTGCAGGATCGCGTGCTCGACGCCGCCGATGTACTGGTCGACGGGGATCCACAGGCTCAGGACCTTGGGGTCCCAGGGGGCCTCGTCGTTGTTGGCGTCGCAGTAGCGCAGGAAGTACCAGGAGGAGTCGACGAACGTGTCCATCGTGTCCGTCTCGCGGCGGGCGGGGCCGCCGCAGACGGGACAGGTGGTGTTGACCCAGTCCTCGGCGGCGGCGAGCGGGGAGCGGCCCTGGGGCGCGTAGTCCTCGATGTCGGGCAGCTCGACCGGGAGGTCCTCCTCGGGCACGGGGACGATGCCGTGCTCGTCGCAGTAGATGATCGGGATCGGCGCGCCCCAGTAGCGCTGGCGGGAGAGCAGCCAGTCGCGCAGGCGGTAGTTGACCGAGCGGTGGCCCTTGCCCTCGCGGTCGAGCCAGTCGACGATCTTCTCCAGCGCCTCGCGGTTGTTGAGCCCGTCGAACTCGGGCGAGGAGTTGACCAGCGGGCCGTCGCCGGTGTAGGGCAGCTCGTCGCCGCCCTCGACGACGCGGCGGATCGGCAGGCCGAACTCGGTCGCGAAGTCGAAGTCGCGCTCGTCGTGGCCCGGGACGGCCATGATCGCGCCGGTGCCGTACTCCATCAGCACGTAGTCGGCGACGTACATCGGGATCTTCTCGCCGTTGACCGGGTTGATGACCGAGCGGCCGAGCGGGACGCCGGTCTTCTTGCGCTCGGTGTCGGCGCGGTCCTCGCGGCTCTCGGTCAGCACGTGGTTGACGTACTCGCGCACGGCCTGCTCGTGCTCGGTGCCGGCGGCCAGGCGCAGGACGTCCGGGTGCTCGGGCGCCATCACGAAGAAGGTCGCGCCGAACAGCGTGTCCGGGCGCGTGGTGAAGACGGGGTAGTCGACGCCGGTCTCGGGCTCGGTGAAGGTCACCTCGGCGCCCTCGGAACGCCCGATCCAGTTGCGCTGCATCGTGACCACGTGATGCGGCCAGTCGATCGTCTCCAGATCGTCCAGCAGGCGGTCGGCGTAGTCGGTGATGCGGAAGAACCACTGCTCGAGCTGGCGCAGCTCGACCGCGGTGCCGCAGCGCTCGCAGTGGCCGTCGATGACCTGCTCGTTGGCCAGCACCGTGGCGTCCTTCGGGCACCAGTTGACCGCGGCCTCCTTGCGGTAGGCCAAGCCGCGCTCGAAGAGCTTGAGGAAGATCCACTGGGTCCAGCGGTAGTAGCGCGGCTCGTGGGTGCCGAACTCACGCGACCAGTCGATCGAGATCCCCCACGAGCGGAACTGGCGCTGGAAGGACGCGATCGAGTCCTCGGTGGCCTGGCGCGGGTGCACGCCCGTCTTGATCGCGTTGTTCTCCGCGGGCAGGCCGAACGCGTCGTAGCCCATCGGGTGCAGGACGCGCATCCCGTTGCGGCGGCGGAAGTGCGCGACCGCGTCCCCCACCGAGTAGTTCTTCAGGTGCCCCATGTGGGGCTCGCCCGACGGGTACGGGAGCATCTCGAGCACGTATGACCGCGGGGTGCCGTCGTCCACGTTGGGGACTTCCCAGGTGCGCTCGCGCTCCCAGATCTCCTGCCACTTCCGCTCGATCTGATGCGGCTCGTAACGATGCTCGGCCATGTGGGCGCGGAGGTTAGCGGGCCGGGAAATCTGGTCCCCGCGGAGAAAGTCGATAATCTGTAGGGCGACCTGGGGCTATAGCTCAGCTGGGAGAGCGCGTGACTGGCAGTCACGAGGTCGCCGGTTCGAGCCCGGCTAGCTCCACTGACACGAGAGGGCCGTCCGCGAGGGCGGCCCTTCGTCTATTCGAACTCGCGCTTGGGCGCCTCGCCCCAGAGCTGCTCGAGCCGGTAGAACTCGCGCGCCTCCGGGGTGAAGATGTGGACGATCACGTCGAGGTAGTCCATGAGGATCCAGCGCGCCTCGGTCACGCCCTCGACGCGGCGCGGCAGCAGCCCGTGCTCGCGCTTCATGTTCTCGTGGATGCGGTCGTGGATCGCCTTGACCTGGCGGTCCGTGCCGCCCGAGGCGACCACGAAGAAGTCCGTGTAGCCGAGCACGCCGCGCAGGTCGAGCGCGACGATGTCCTGCGCCTTGACGTCGGACGCGTAGCCCGCGATCAGCTCGGCGAGCTTGCCGGGCTCCAGCTCGGGCGTCGTCTCGGGCGAGCTCACCGGTACAGCCCTTCGGCGTCGATGTAGTCGGCCACGGCGTCCGGGACCAGGTAGCGGATCGGCTCGCCGGCCGCGACACGGCGGCGGATCTCGGTGGAGGAGATGTCGAGACGGGGCATGTCGAAGAAGCGGATTTTCTCGGCGCCGGCGAGCCCCGCGCAGCTCGCGGCGATCTCGTCGCGCCCGACGCCGGAGCGCTCGGCCACGGCCAGCGTCGCCAGGCTGAGGACCTTCTCGGGCTCGTGCCAGGTCGGCAGCGAGTGGGCCATGTCGCCCCCCACGATGAAGGTCAGCTCGTCCTGCGGACTGGACTCATGCAGCCTGGAGAGGGTATCGACCGTGAAGGAGCGACCCGGCGTGTCCGCCTCCAGGCGCGAGAGCCCGAAGCGCGGATCGCCCGCGATCGCGCGCCGGCAGAGCTCGACGCGGTGCTCGACGCCCGGGTCGCCCTCGGCCTCCTTGTGCGGCGGCGTGCAGACGGGCATGAACACGACACGCTCCAGTCCGAGCTGCGCCCAGGCCTCCTGGGCGCACACGAGATGGCCGATGTGGGGCGGGTTGAAGGTGCCTCCGAGGAGGCCGAGCCTCATCCGCGGACTTGACCGTCGCCGTCGACGAGATAGCGCGTGGAGCACAGCTCGCGCAGCCCGATCGGCCCGCGCGCGTGCAGCTTCTGCGTCGAGTTGCCGATCTCCGCGCCCATGCCGAACTCGCCCCCGTCGGTGAAGCGCGTCGACGCGTTGACGTAGATGCAGGCCGCGTCGATCCCGAGCTGGAACGCCCGCGCCGCCGTCCGGTCGTTGGTCACGATCGCCTCGGAGTGGCCCGTCCCGTAGCGGTTGACGTGGTCGATCGCCTCCTCGTAGGAGTCCACGACCCGCACGGCCAGCACCAGCGCGAGGTACTCCTCGCCCCAGTCGGACTCCGACGCCGGCGCAACCGCCGGGTCGATCTCCCGCACGCGCTCGTCCCCGCGCAGCTCGACGCCCTGCTCGCGCAGCGCCGCCAAGGCGCCGGGCAGGAAGTCCGCGGCCACCGCGGAGTGCACGAGCAGCGTCTCGGCCGCGTTGCAGACCCCGGGGCGCTGGACCTTCGCGTTGACGACGATCCGCTCGGCCATCGCCAGGTCCGCCGCCGCGTCGACATAGACGTGGCAGTTGCCGGCCGCGGCGTAGATGACGGGCACGCGGGCGACCGCGCTGATCGCCTTCTTCAGGCCCTCGCCGCCGCGCGGGATCATCAGGTCGACGATCCCCTCGAGCTGGGCCAGCTCGGTCAGCTCCTCGCGGCCGCCGCCCGCGACCAGCGCCAGGCAGCCCTCGGGCAGGCCCGCGCCGTAGGCCGCCTCGCTCGCGATCCGCGCCAGCACCGCGTTGGAGTGCGTCGCCGAGGAGGAGCCGCGCAGCAGGATCGCGTTGCCGGACTTCAGGCACAGCGCCGCCGCGTCGATCGTGACGTTCGGGCGCGCCTCGTAGACGACCGCGATCACGCCGAGCGGGACTCGGACCTTGCGGACCTCGAGCCCGTTGTACAGGCGCCCGCCGTCGACCACCTCGCCCACCGGGTCCGGCAGCGCCGCGATCGCGCGCGCGCCGTCGGCGATCCCGCGGATGCGCGCCTCGTCGAGCCTGAGCCGGTCCATCAGCGCGTCCGAGAGCCCGGACTCGCGGCCCGCGGCCAGGTCCTGGGCGTTGGCGGCGAGGATCTCCGGCGCGCGCGCCTCCAGCGCGTCGGCGATCGCGACCAGCGCGGCGTTCTTGGTCGTCGAGTCGACGGTCGCCAGCCGCCGTGCGGCGGCCTTGGCTGCGAGCGCCAGGTCGGTGACGGAGGTGGAGGTGGGAGCGGCGGTGGCGGCCATGACGCGAAAGTCTAGGCTCTCGCGGACGCATGACGACGATCCTTCGGGCCAGGGTTGCCCACACGCCGCGCGATCCGTTCGCGCACGCCGGGGCGCTCGAGACCTTCGACGACGGCGCGGTCGCGTTCGCGGACGGGACGATCCTCGCCACGGGCGAGTACCGGACCGTCGCCGCCGCCCACCCGGGCGCCGAGGTCATCGACCGCCGCGACTGCATCCTGCTGCCGGGCCTCGTCGACACCCACGTGCACTTCCCGCAGATCGCGGTGATCGGCGCGATGGGCCTCGAGCTGCTCGAGTGGCTGGCCAAGCGCACGCTGCCCGAGGAGGCGCGGATGGCCGACGCCGCGTACGCGCGCCGCACCGCCCGGCGCTTCGTGCGCGCGCTCGCCCACAACGGCACGACGTCCGCGCTCGTGTTCGGCGCGCACTTCCCCGCCGCCCAGCAGGCGCTGTTCGAGGAGGCCGAGCGCGCCGGGCTGCGGATCGCCAGCGGCCTCGTGGTCTCCGACCGCAACCTGCGCCCCGACCTCGAGGTCACCCCCGAGCGGGCCTACGAGGACTCCAAGGCGCTGCGCGACCGCTGGCACGGCCGCGGCCGCCTGCGCTACGCGGTCACGCCGCGCTTCAGCGTCTCCTGCAGCGAGGCGATGCTGGACGCGTGCCGGGCGCTGCACCAGGACGGCGTCCTGTTCACCAGCCACCTCAACGAGAGCGCCGGCGAGGTCGAGTTCGTCTCGCGGCTGTTCCCCGACGCCCGCGACTACCTCGACACCTACGAGCGCGCCGGCCTGCTCGGCCCGCACGCCGTGCTGGCGCACAACGTGCACGTCTCCGACGACGAGCTGCAGCGCCTCGCGAGCTCGCGCACCGCGGTCGCGCACTGCCCGTCCTCGAACGCGTTCCTGGCCTCCGGGATCTTCCCGATGGCGCGCCACGTCGAGCACGGCGTGTGCTTCGGGATGGGCACCGACGTCGGCGCCGGCACCGGGCTGAGCCTGCTCAAGGAGGGCCTGGTCGCCTACCACCTGCAGATGGTCCGGGAGCAGGGCCACATGCTCGGGCCCGCGCACCTGCTGTGGCTGGCGACCGCGGCCGGGGCGCGCACGCTCGGGCTCCAGGACACCTGCGGCGACCTGCGCCCCGGCAAGGCCGCCGACCTCGTGCTGCTGCGCCCCGGCGACGGCTCGACGCTCGAGGCCGTGCTGGAGGAGGCGCCGGACTGGGACGCCGTGCTCGGCGCGGTGTTCACGCTGGCGCGCGAGGAGACCGTGCTGGAGACCCGCGTCGCCGGCGAGGTCGTGTGGGCTCAGACCAGCACGAAGTAGTCGCGGTGGACGGCCTCCTCGACCGCCCGCGGCAGCACGGAGCGCACCTGCGAGGACTTCAGGCCCATCACCCGCCGCAGCTCGGCCGCCGAGTAGTTGGAGATGCCCTTGCCGACCGCGGTCCCGTCGTGGCGCACGTCGACCGCGTCGCCGGCCTCGAAGCTGCCGTCCACGCCCACGATCCCGACCGGCAGCAGCGACGTCCCGCCGTCGCGCAGCGCCCGCGCCGCGCCCGCGTCCACGGTCACGACGCCCTGCGAGGGCTTGGCGTAGCGCAGCCACAGCTTGAAGGACGGCTGGCGCACCGGGTGCGGCAAGAAGCGCGTGCCCACGGGCTCCCCCGCCCACGCGCGGCCCAGCAGGCCCGGCTCGAAGCCTGAGCCGATCACGGTCGGGATGCCGGCCGCGGTCGCCATCTCGGCGGCCGCGACCTTCGAGCGCATGCCGCCCGAGCCCAGCGGCGACGCGGCCGAGCCGATCGACAGCGCCTCCAGCTCGGCCGGGTCCGAGACGACCGAGACCAGCTCGGCCGACGGGTCCTCGCGCGGGTCGGCGGTCAGCAGCCCGGCCGTCGAGGTCAGCAGCAACAGCAGCGACGCGTCGACCAGGACCGCGACCTGCGCGGCCAGGAAGTCGTTGTCGCCGAAGGAGATCTCGTCCGTGGTGGTCGTGTCGTTCTCGTTGATGACCGGCACGATCCGCCAGTCCACGAGCTTGCGCAGCGTCCGGCGCGCGTTGAGGTAGTGCGTGCGCGCGCTCATGTCGAAGAACGTCAGCAGCACCTGGGCGGACTGGATGCCGCGCTCGCGCAGGTACTCGTCGTAGGTCCGGTACAGGCGCCCCTGGCCCACCGCGGAGGCGGCCTGCAGCTCCTCGACGGCGCGCGGGCGCCCGCCCAGGCCGAGCATGTGGATGCCGCGGGCGATCGCGCCCGAGGTGACGACCACGACGTCGACGCCCTGGGCGTGCAGCGCGGCGACCTCCTCGCAGATGCGCGCGACCACGGACAGGCGCAGCGCGCCCGTGTCCTCGGCGACGATCGACGACCCCAGCTTGACGACGGCGACGGGCAACTCAGGACGGGTCCAGCTCGAACACGATGCCGCCGATCTCGACGTCGTCGCCGGGTTCGAACCCGGCCCGCTCGAGTGCGCCGATGACCCCCATCCGCCGCAGCCGGTTCTCGACCAGCGCCTGGGCCTCCTCGTTGTCGAGGTCCCAGCGGGCGATCAGCCGGTCCACGGACTCCCCGAGCACGATCCAGGTGCCGTCCGGGCCGCGCGAGATCTCGAACGCCTGCGACTGCGCGGGGCGGAAGACCGCGAACTCGGCCACCTCGTCCTCGCCCGCGCCGGCCGGCTCGGGCGCCGCGACCGGCACCCGCGCCAGCAGCTCGTTGCGCAGCTCGCCCAGCCCGGCGCCGGTCGCGCTCGAGGTCACCAGCACGGGGAACGCGACCCGCTCGCGCCACTCGGCCGCCGCCTGCTCGGCGACCTCGGGCGGGACCAGGTCGGCCTTCGAGAGCGCCAGCAGCCGCGGCAGCGCCGCCAGGCGCGGGTCGTGCTCGGCGAGCTCGCGTTCGATCACCTCGAAGTTGCGCTCGGGGTCCGAGCCGTCCAGCGGCGCGAGGTCGAGCACGTGCACGAGCAGCCGCGTGCGCTCGACGTGCGCGAGGAAGTCGTGGCCGAGCCCGGCGCCGTCGGAGGCGCCCTCGATCAGGCCCGGGATGTCGGCGATCACGAGCTGGCGGTCGTCGGCGTCGATCGTGCCCAGCACGGGCTCGAGCGTCGTGAACGGGTAGGCGGCGACCTTCGGCTGCGCGCGGGTCATGCGCGCCAGCAGCGACGACTTGCCGGCGTTGGGCAGCCCGACGAGGCCGACGTCGGCGAGCAGCTTGAGGTGCAGCTCGACCGTGCCCTCCTCCCCCGGCAGCCCGCGCTCGGCCAGCCGCGGCGCCTGGCGCGTGGCGGTCGCGAACGTCTTGTTGCCGCGGCCACCCGGACCGCCGCGGGCGATCGTGACCTCCTGGCCGGGCCGCACGAGGTCGTAGCGGCGGCCGTCCCAGCGCTCGACCGTGGTCCCGGGCGGGACCGGGATCGTCAGCCGCTCGCCGTCGGCGCCGTGGCGCAGCGAGCCCTCGCCGTGGCCGCCGCGCCCCGCGCGGTAGCGGCCGCGGCGCCGGAAGCTCTGCAGGTCGCGCAGCGAGTCGTCGCAGCGCAGCACGACGTCGCCGCCGCGGCCGCCGTCGCCGCCGTCCGGCCCGCCCTTGGGCACGCGCGACTCGCGCCGGAACGACATCGAGCCGTCGCCGCCGCGTCCCGCCTGTACCTCGATCCGTGCGCGATCTGCCAACACCCGGGTAACGATAGGAACCATGGACGACCGTGTGTTCCTGATCACCGGTGCCTCGTCGGGCATCGGCGCCGCCACGGCCCGCCTGGCCGCCGAGGCCGGCTACGAGCTCGTGCTCGCCGCGCGCCGCGCGGACAAGCTCCAGGGCGGGCTCGCGGTGCGCTGCGACGTGTCCGACTACGCCGACCAGGAGGCGCTCGTGCAGCGCGCGCTGGACGCGTACGGCCGCATCGACGTCGTGTTCGCCAACGCGGGCGTCGGGCACCCGCGCGGGTTCGAAGCCGGCGACCCCGAGGACGCGCGCCAGATGATCCTCACCAACGTGTTCGGGATCTACGCCACGATCCGGGCCACGGCCAAGGCGCTGCGCGAGACGCGCGGCCATCTGGTGATCACGTCGAGCATCGCCGGCCGGCGCGCGCTGAAGGGCTCGCTGTACTCGGCCACCAAGTTCGCGGTCACGGGCATGGCCGAGGCCGCCCGCCAGGACTTCAACGGCACCGGCGTGCGGACGACGCTGATCTCCCCCGGCATGGTCCAGACGCCCGGGTTCACGCACGAGCTCGAGGATCCGCTGACCGCCGACGACATCGCCCGCGCCGTGCTGTGGGCGGTCTCGCAGCCGCCGCACATGGACGTCAACGAGATCCTCGTGCGCCCGACCGCTCAGGAGTCCTAATCCATCTTTCGGGCGATGGCAGGGCGTGCGGGCGGCCATAGCGTCCCCGCACGTGCTCGATCACGTCTTCGCCGCCGCCCACGCCACCTGCCAGGACATCGAGATCGCCGCCGAGGTGACGCGCCGGGTGCTCGTCGCGCGCCCGGCCGGCGATCCCGCCGGGAGCGCCGCGTGCCTGGCGGCCGGCCGCAGCCGGCCCTACGCGACCATCCCGCCGCCCGACCGCGACGCGCTCGTGCTCGCCCACGTGCTGGGGTGGAAGACCGACCGCATCGCGCGCCAGCTGCAGACCACGCCCGGCGACGTCAAGGCGCGGCTCGGCCGCGCGCTGCGTACGCTGCGGCCTCCGCGCGATTGCGTAGGCGCAGCTTCTCCAGGATGTGGCGCACATGCGTCTTGACCGTGGCCTCGCTGACCACGAGCCGCTCCGCGATCTCGCGGTTGCGCAGGCCGCGCCCGAGCAGCTCCAGCACCTCGCGCTCGCGCACCGAGAGCGCGTCCGCGGGCGCCTCGGCCGAGGCCATCACGACGCGCTCGTCGCCGACCACCGCCGCGACCAGCTCGTCCGGCGGGATGTCCTTGAGGAGGTAACCCGCGGCGCCGACGCGCAGCGCCGCGCGGACGTCGAGCGCGTCCTCGGAGACCGTCAGCATCAGCACCCGCACCGCCGGCGCGCGGGCGCGGATCGCCGCGCACGCCTCCACCCCGCCGATGTCGGGCATGCCGACGTCGAGCAGCGCCACGTCGGGCTTCAGCCGCGCGGCCAGCTCGACCGCCTCGCGCCCGCCCGAGGCGAGCCCGACCACCTCGATGCGCGGGTCGGCGGCCAGCAGCGCCGCGGTCCCCTCCCGCATCAGCCGGTGGTCGTCGGCGATGATCACCCGCACGGGCGTAGTATCGCGCCGTGATCGCACCGGAGGTCCTGAGCGGTCTGGCGGCCGTCTCGCGCGTCTCGCGCGCGCTGGTCGGGACCGACGAGCTGCCCGTGCTCGCGGCGGCGGCGCTGGGCGAGATGCGCGAGGCGCTGCAGCTGCGCCAGGCCGCGCTCTACCTCCCCGACGCCGACGGGCTGCCGGTGCTGCGCCGCTACGCCGGCGACGAGGCCGCCGAGGAGCTCGCCTTCGACGCCGAGGCGTGGCGGCTCGCGGTCACCTCGGGCGCGCCGATCGTGCTGCGCGAGGCGGCGGGCTGGCTGGTCGGGAACCCGTTCACGCCGCCCGCCGGCCACTGGATGATCCTGCCGCTGGAGAAGGACGCGGGCGTCGTGATCGCCAGCGCCGCCGCGCCGATCCGGATCGACCCGCTGAGCGGCACCGTGCTCAGCCTGCTCGGGCTGCAGCTGTCGGCCGGGATCGCCACCGCGCGGCTGCGGCGCGAGCTGCTGCACGCGGCGATGGAGCGCGAGCGGCGCACGCTCGCGGCCGAGGTCCACGACGGGCTGGCGCAGTACCTGGCGGTCGCGCGCCGCGAGCTGGCGCGCGAGGACCCGGACCGCCAGCGGCTGTCGGAGGCCGTCGACGCCGCCCACCGGCTCGTGCGCGCGCGGCTGCGCGAGCTCGCCTCCGACGCGCCCGCCGACCTGCGCCAGGCGATCGACGCCGTCGCCCGCCGCTCGAAGGCCAGCGTGCGCGTCCGCGGATGCGGCGAGGCCGGCCCGGAGGCGGTCACGCTCGCGGCCCGGGTCGTGGCCGAGGCGCTCGCGAACGCCACCGCGCACGCGCACGCCCGCCACGTCGAGATCGACTACACCGCCACCGACGACCGGCTCGAGCTGACCGTCGCCGACGACGGCGTCGGCTTCGACCCGGCCGCCGCGCCGGGGGTCGAGGACGGCCACCTCGGCCTGACCATCATGCGCGAGCGCGCCCGCAGCCAGGGCGGCGAGTGCGAGATCGCTTCCTCCCCACAGAACGGAACCCGCGTCAACCTATGGCTTCCCCTCTAGAGAGCGCTTTTCCCAGCGGCGCCTGCCCGCACGTCGCGATGCTGCTGTCCGGCCCCGAGGAGGTCGCGCCGACGCTGGCGTCCTTCTACGCGCTGGGGGCCAAGCGCAACGGCTGGCTGTTCCACCGCTCGCTCGCGGGCCGCGCCGCGGGCGACCGCGCGGCGCTGATCGCGGCCGGGCTCGACGTCGAGGCGCTGGAGGCCGCGGGCCGGATGGTCTTCTCGGAGATCGACCTCGGCATCACCGTCCACGACTACGTGCACGCCTGGGAGCCGGAGCTCGAGGCGGCGCTGGCGCGCGGCTTCGACGCCGCCTGGTGGGCGCGCTTCCCGATCGGCCCGGACGCCGAGATCATCGAGCGCTCCGTCGAGTACGACGCGGCCTGGGACGAGCACTTCCACGACAAGCCGTGCGTGTCGCTGTGCCTGTTCATCGTGGGCGACCTCGAGCGCGACCGCCGGGCGGCGCAGCTCGCGGTCACCCACGACACGGTGCTTACTTAGCGGCCCGCTTGCGCTTGGGCATCAGGTCGGTGATCGTGCCCTCGGCCTGCTCGGCCGCGAAGCCGACGGTCTCCGACAGCGTCGGGTGCGGGTGGATCGTGAGCGCGATGTCCTCCGCGTCCAGCCCGGCCTCGATCGCCAGCACGGCCTCGGCCAGCAGCTCGCCCGCGTTGACGCCGACGATGCCGGCGCCGAGCACGCGGTTGGTGCCGGGCTCGAGCACGAGCTTGGTCAGGCCGTCCGAGCGCCCGAGCGAGAGCGAGCGGCCCGACGCCACCCACGGGAACGTGGCCGTCTCGACCTCGCGGCCCTCGGCCTTGGCCGCGGTCTCGGTCAGGCCGGTCCAGGCCACCTCGGGGTCGGTGTAGGCGACGCTCGGGATCGAGCGCACGTCCCAGGCGACGTTCTCGCCCGCGATCACCTCGGCCGCCAGCGCGCCCTCGTGCGTGGCCTTGTGGGCCAGCATCGGCTCGCCGCGGACGTCGCCGATCGAGTAGATGTGCGGCACGTTGGTGCGCATCTGGGCGTCGGAGGCGATGAAGCCGCGCTCGTCGACGTCCACGCCCGCCTTGTCGGCGCCGATCACGGCGCCGTTGGGCTTGCGCCCGACGGCGACGAGGATCTTGTCGAAGACCTCGGTGTGCTCGCCGAACTTGACCGTCAGGCCGTCCTCCGAGGCCTCCACGGACTCGACGCCGGTCTTGAGGTGGATCGCCTCGTAGCGGCCCTCGACGCGCTTGGTGAGCACGCGCACGAGGTCCTTGTCGGCGCCGGGGATCAGCTGGTCGAGCAGCTCCACGACCGTGACCTTGGAGCCGAGCGCGTCGTAGACCGTCGCCATCTCCAGGCCGATGATCCCGCCGCCGATCACCAGCAGCCGCTCCGGGATGCCGTCGACCTCGAGCGCGCCCGTGGAGTCGATGATCCGCGGGTCGTCGGGCAGGAACGGCAGCGACGCCGCCTCCGAGCCGGCCGCGATGATGCAGTG
>Ga0182742_1003770_pt1 | contig 14437 bp, 14 predicted proteins | sample eDN5th37CBELigMG_FD_128880 | JGI IMG/M metagenome (GOLD analysis project Ga0182742, IMG submission 128880) | Enriched Miracle-Growth compost microbial communities from Emeryville, California, USA - eDNA 5th pass 37_C BE-Lig MG (version 2)... ... | reverse complement strand
TACGCGGCGGCGACCGAGCACGTCGACCAGGGTCTCTCGCTCACGCTGTTCTTCAAGGACACCGCCTCGACCCGCGACATCAACCGGGCGCAGATCTACGCCTGGAAGAAGGGGATCAAGACGATCTACTACATCCGGCTCCGGCAGCTGGCGCTCGAGGGGACCGACATGGCCGAATGCGTCTCCTGCATGCTGTGACGCGGGCGCCGCATTCATCCCTGAGAGATAACGACGAAGAAGAAGAACGATGACTGAAGCCGTCAAGCTCCTCACCCACGTTGAGGCGATCAACTGGAACAAGATCGAGGACGAGAAGGACCTCGAGGTGTGGCACCGCCTCACCGGCAACTTCTGGCTGCCGGAGAAGGTGCCGCTGTCGAACGATGTGCAGTCGTGGGCGACGCTGACCCCGGTCGAGCAGCTCCTGACGATGCGGGTCTTCACCGGGCTCACCCTGCTCGACACCGTGCAGGGCACGGTCGGCGCTGTCTCGCTCATCCCCGATGCGCTCACCCCGCACGAGGAGGCCGTCTACACGAACATCGCGTTCATGGAGTCGGTGCACGCGAAGAGCTACTCGAGCATCTTCTCCACGCTCGCCTCGAGCGAGGAGATCGACGCCGCCTTCCGCTGGTCGGTTGAGAACGACAACCTGCAGAAGAAGGCGCGGCTCATCATCCAGGACTACCTGGGCGACTCCTCGCTCAAGCGGAAGGTCGCCTCGACGCTGCTCGAGTCGTTCCTCTTCTACTCCGGCTTCTACCTGCCGATGTACTGGAGCTCGCGGGCGAAGCTCACGAACACGGCCGACCTCATCCGCCTCATCATCCGCGACGAGGCCGTGCACGGGTACTACATCGGCTACAAGTACCAGCGCGAGATCGAGTCGGCGTCGCCGGAGGAGCGAGAGGCGATGAAGGACTACACCTTCAGCTTCCTGTACGAGCTCTACGACAACGAAGTGGAGTACACCGCCGACCTGTACGACGAGGTCGGGCTCACCCCCGATGTGAAGAAGTTCCTCCACTACAACGCGAACAAGGCGCTCATGAATCTCGGCTACGAGCCGATGTTCCCGAAGACCGTGACGGACGTCTCCCCGGCGATCCTCTCGGCCCTCAGCCCGAACGCGGACGAGAACCACGACTTCTTCTCGGGGTCGGGCTCCTCGTACGTCATCGGCAAGGCCGTCGACACGGAGGACGAGGACTGGGAGTTCTAGAAGTTTTCTGAGAAGCCCCGGCTGAAAGGCCTGGTCAGAGGCCCGGATCCGCGAAATCTCGCGGGTTCGGGCCTTATTCGTGCCCTCTGTTGGAAGACAGAGGAGAACAGAGATGACCAGGTATGTCCGTTCGGAGTGGCACGTGGATGGCACGCGCACACCTTGCCCATGGAAGCGAGGAGGCCAGCCACCCGAAATTTGGGGTCGGCACACTGCCGAGGCCGTGCCACTTCGTGCCATACGAGTCTCTGGTGATACCTCACGATTCGCGGAAACACGCGGGTTTTGGTGTTCACACGGATCTAGTGGCACGGAGTGGCACGAGGGTCCAACCGCGTCCATCCGAGTACACGGGAGGGCATCATGAGCGAGACGAAACGCGAGGCATGGGGCAGCTTGCGCAAGCTTCCGTCGGGTCGCTGGCAGGCCCGCTATCCCGAGCCAGATGGTGAGGTGTACACGGCACGAACCGAGGACGACAAGGCGCTGACGTTCGTCACGAAGACCGATGCGCGAAAGTGGCTCGCGTCGATGCACTCGAAGATCTCTCTTGGCCTGTGGGAGCGGCCAGAAGTCATTGCGGAGCGGCGCCGCGCCGAGCGTTCCCGCGAGCGGGTAGGTAATCATGAAGCAAGCGTGCGACAGCGAGAACTGCGCGGCGAACACGGCTGGCCTGTTCGTCTCATCCGAGTTCCGTCGAAGTAGCCGAGCCGACGGCGTCAGGATCAACGACGTTGCGGCACCAAGGATCGCCCAGATCCCGAACAGGCCCATCCACATGTCCGTGGGAGGCGCCATGCCGATGAGTGAGGCCGCACCCATCAAGCCGACCGGAATCAGTAGCGCACCGAGCAGCATCACCCCACGGTCCGAGAATGTATCGAGCAACTTCGGAGCGATGAGTGCGACGACCATCGACCCGGCCCCGTATGCGGCCAACAAGAGCGCAACATCGGCTTGCGTGCGGCCGAGCTGACCCTGCACGAGCACGACGGTGTTCACGATGACCATCGCGGTCGATGCTGCGACGGTGAGGTTCAACGCGAGAAGGGCACGCAACTCTGTGCTACGCCAGAACGCACGTACACCGCGGGTCAGCTCTGCAAAGAACGGTGCGGGTGGGGCGGGCGTGATCTGCGGGAATGCTGTGATGGTGACCAGCACGGTCGAGATAACGAATCCGATGATCGTTCCGACGAACAAGTTGTTGTAGGTCATCACGGTGAGCAACGCGGCCGCGAGCATCGGGCTCAGCAGCGATTCCAGGTCGTAGGCGAGCCTCGACAGTGACAAGGCACGCGTGTACTGGCGTTCGTCGGGCAGCACTTCAGGGATCACGGCCTGGAATGCTGGCGTGAACGTCGCCGATGCCGACTGCAACAGGAAGATCAGAATGTAGATCTGCCACGCTTCCGTCACGAACGGCAGCCCCACCGCGACGGCCGCACGAACCACGTCGGCAACGATGAGTACCGTCTTCTGGGGGAGCCGGGCAGTCAAGGCAGTGATGACCGGCGACACTGCCACATAGGCGACCATCTTGATCGTCAGCGCCTTACCCAGGATCACTCCCGCGTCGCCACCGGCGATATCGGATGCCAACAACCCCAGCGCCACCGTGAGTAGGCCTGTGCCGAGCAGGGCAATGATCTGGGCAGAGAACAGCTTCGCGTAGGTCGGATTCTTGAGTACTTCAAGCACGACGACCTTCGCGATCCTCGACCGCACCTGGGTGCTTCGACCGGTGGTGCGCGGGATCCGCGTCAATTGCATGCTCGGCCTGATGAATCGCGTCGGTCACTAATCGAATCACGTGCTCATTCGCCAACCGATAAAACACCCGCTGCCCCTCCTGGCGAGTCTCGACAATTCGCGCCATGCGGAGCTTCGCCAAATGCTGCGACACCCCTGCTGGCGCGCGCCCCACGATCTCGACAAGCTCACCAACCGACAGTTCGCCGTCTTGTAAGGCGAGCACGATCCGCACACGGGTGGCATCCGCCAGCATTGCGAACACCTCGACAGCGAGCTCCACATACGGGTGCTGCGGTGAGATAGGAGCATCATCTGCATACATGCTTATATTCGTGATTGCGCAGGTAAATAAGTCAATCCGACACGAAAGCCTATGAGTTCTATGCCCACTGTTGGTGGAAGGGCCGCTGAACTGGTTACCTCTCGCGACATCGCGAACTTCGTCTGGGAACCGCAAGCCCAGCGCTCGTCGGGCGGGACATCTCGCTCCGAGCGAGCGCTGAGCCTGCTTGGTCAGTCAGCGCTTGGGTACTGCTAGGCAGTGTGCAACGGCGCCAGTTTCTCCGGATCCAATTCGTGGCGGCGCAGTAGCTGGGCGTTCAGGGCAACGATGATCGTGGACAGCGACATCAACACTGCCGCGGCGGCCGGGGGCAGGTTGAAGCCGATGGGAGCGAGCACGCCCGCGGCCAGCGGTACCGAGATCACGTTGTAGGCGGTTGCCCACACGAGGTTTTGCACCATCTTCCGGTAGGAGGCGTGTGAAAGCTCGATCGCGCTCAGCACGGCGCGCGGGTCGTTCGACACCAGGACGATGCCTGCCGACTCGATCGCAACGTCGGTACCCGCGCCGATTGCAACACCCACATCTGCACGGGCAAGAGCAGGGGCGTCGTTCACACCGTCGCCAACCATCGCGACCTTGAAGCCACGTTCCTGCAGTTCAGCGACCTTGGCGGACTTGTCTCCGGGGAGAACCCCCGCGAACACTTCGTCGATGCCGAGATCGGCTGCGACCGCGTCCGCGACCTGTTGTGCGTCACCGGTGATCATGCCAACCCGGATCCCACGACGGTGCATTTCGTCAATGGCGGCACGCGATTCGGGGCGAATGACGTCCTTGAGCGAGAACGCACCCTCGATGCGGCCCTCGATAACCGCGAACAGGACGCTCGACCCGGTCGATTCCCACTCGGTGACCTCGGCCTGGATTCCTTCGGGCACGGACAGGTCGAGCGCGGCGAGGAGCCGAGGGCCACCAACGCGAACCTCGACACCCTCGACGGTTCCTGACACGCCGACACCTGGCTCCGAGCGGAACTCGGTAACCGATGGAATGGGCAAGCCGTCGCTGTGCTCGTTTGCCCATGCGACGATCGCGCGAGCGACGGGGTGCTCGCTCGGTGATTCCGCCGCGGCAGCCAGTCGGAACACGCGCTGCGGGTCGGTGCCAGGAACGGCTGCGGCTGCGGTGACGGCGTGGCGGCCCTCGGTGAGCGTGCCGGTCTTGTCGAACATGACCACGTCGACGGTGCGCATGCGCTCAAGCGCCAGCCGATCCTTCACCAGCACGCCAGCGCGGGCGGCCCGTTCTGTCGCGATCGAGATCACCAATGGAATCGCGAGCCCGAGCGCGTGCGGGCAGGCGATGATCAGCACCGTCACCGTGCGGGTAATGGCGTCGGCGGGGCTGCCGACGATGAGCCACACCACTGCGGTGATCACGGCCGCACCCACGGCGAAGTAGAACAACAGTGCCGCTGCACGGTCGGCGAGCGCCTGGGCGCGAGTGGAGGATGCCTGCGCGTCCGCCACGAGCCGACGGATGCCAGCCAGCGCCGTGTTCTCGCCGACTGCGGTCACCCGCACTTGGATCGCTGAGTCGGTGGCGACGGTGCCCGCGGTGACGGTATCGCCAACGGCTCGGGAAACGGTTGTCGATTCGCCCGTGATCATAGATTCGTCCATGTCTGCGAATCCCGACTCGACGGTTCCGTCGGCGGGAACGCGTCCTCCGGCACGTACAAGCACGAGGTCTCCGGCATTGACGTCGGTACTTGGGACTTGTTCCACGGCCCCGTCTTCACGAACCAGCTCGGCGGTATCGGGAAGCAGCGCAGCGAGTGCGTCGAGGGCGCTTGACGCGCCGCCGAGTGCTCGCATTTCAAGCCAGTGCCCGAGCAGCATGATGACAACCAGCAGGGCGAGTTCCCACCAGAAGTCAAGATCGAGACCGGCGCCGAGCGACGTGGCCCAAGACGCGAGGAACGCCACCGTGATCGCCATCGCGATGAGCAGCATCATCCCGGGCTGCCGGAGCTTGATCTCCCGCCACGCGCCCTTGAGGAACGGCATGCCGCCGTAGAAGAAAATCACTGTGCCCAGGACAGGCGCGATCCATGTCGTCCACCCAGTTTCGGGCAGGTGGTAGCCGAAGATCATCGCGATCATGGGGCTGAACGCGACCACGGGTATTGAAAGGACAAGTGTCACCCAGAAGCGGTTCCGGAACATGGCCACGCTGTGCCCGGCATGGGCGCCCGGATCATGATCAGCATGGGAATCATGTCCCTGCGAACCGCTTCCGTGACCCGCGTGGGCATCGTGACCCACCTGGGGATCCGGGCTGCCCGCGGTGACGGTCTCGGTGTGCATGCCGTGGTGTGCATGTTCACTCGAATGTTGAACGGCGTGATCGTCATGAGCGGCGTGCTCGATCGGCGTGTCCCGTCGGCCGTGGTTGTGGCCATTGGAGGGGTGGTGGCCGTGATGGTCGTGATGGTCGTGGCCTGGTTGTTGGTTCATTGCAGTTCCCGTCTATGGCTGGCTACGTCGCGATTCAGACGTCGGCCCGATGGATGCGAGAGAGGTGTGGCCGATAAGGGTCGGCGGCACGTCGTTTCATGTGAGCTGGAGCGTTGTGATGCAGGTTGCCGCATCGCCTGTGGTAGAGAACGGCGTGGTGCCGGATCGGCCGCCGTATGTCACTTCGATCGTTCCCTGCAGACTACGAGGAACCCAGAATCCAGCGAATCCGTTATCGAATGTCGTCGTCGACTCTGCGACGATCACTTCGCTGGTTGTGTCGTCAACGATGCGTACTTCGATGTCCTGTCCCGACAGCTCACCGCGGCAGGTCGTGAGGCTGTGGTAATAGCACTCATGGGTCTGCTCGACGTATGGGGCGATTGACAAGTATGTGACATCGTCCGGCATGTCCATGGTTACTTCTCGGACATTGTCGGTGAGAACGAGTGCTTCAGGCTGCACGGATGCGATCAAGTCTGCGGGGCGATCGCTCACGGGCATTCTGTCGAGGCTGTCGATAATGTCAACCGCTGACATGTCGGTGAGGCCGTGCTCGGCGAGCAGATCGGCCCCTGCCGGGTCAGGGTTCGTGTCAGGGGCGGAGCACCCGACCAGCACGAGGGCAAGGACTGCTGCGGCTGCGGCGAGGATGGTTGGTCGTTTCATGTCACGTCTTTCAAGGTTGATTACGCTGTGCTCCTCGCGGGTCGACCACAAGGAGCACAGCAGAAGTCAAAGTAGGGGTGGGACTCGGTGCGGGCGTGACTGGAAGCAACGTCACCCGCACCGAGCGGGGAGCTACAGGCTCTGGAGGATTTCGCGCATGGTCTCGATCTCGACGTTCTGAGCGTCGATGATGGCCTGGGCCATGGTCACCGCATCCGGGTTCACCCCGGAGTCAACCTGAAGTTGCGCCATTTCCACTGCCCCCTCGTGATGAACGATCATCTGTTCAAGGAACAGTCGGCTCGCTTCTGTGCCTGTCGCGGCGTCGAGTGCGGCCATGTCTTCCTCGGTCATCATGCCGTCCATGTGGCCGCCATGCCCCATATCCATGCCATCCGTCGCGGCCGGTGGCATCCCCCACGCTTCGATCATGCCGTTGAGCGCGTCGATTTCAGGCTGCTGCGCCGCCTTGATCTCTTCGGCAAGGGTGACGACGCGAGGATCGATCCCCTCCTTCGCGAGGATCACGTCGGACATCTCCACGGCCTGTAAGTGGTGGGGCACCATCATCTGCGCGAACATCACGTCAGCAGAGTTGAAGTCTTCAGTCACGGATGACGAAGTTGTTGATTGTGGCGGCGCGGACGCGCCGGAGCCAGCCGTGCATCCGGCCAAGACCAGGCTTGCCGTGAGGATGGCAGGGATAACGAAGAATGTTCGGAGTTTCAAGAGTCGTTCCAATGTGTCGGAGAATTTTTGGGTCGGCGAATCGAGGCGGTGCGCATGTGCGCAGCGTCGACGGACCGATCAAGTCCGACTGATGGAGAGTTCCTGTGGTGACGGCGTCATTGGGCGAGGTCCAGCCCGAGCGCTCACGATGGTGTCCATCGCGCGCTCACGAAGCCTGTCATTCGTTGCCAACAGGCGGGTGAGGTAGAGGGCGAAGAACACGAGGCTCGTCAGAAATGCGAGCATGCAGGCGAGCTGTATCGCGTCGTGTCCGCCACAGCCTGCGCCACACGCGTCGCCATGATCCGCGACTCCACCAGATTGCGCAACTGACGATTGGGTGCCGTGACCGGCGGAGACCGGCGATGATTGGTTCCCCGCGGCAGCCGCGACATGCACCAAGGATGCCGCGGTCGGCGTGGTCTCATGGTTCTGTCCATGCTCGAAGGCGTGCATGAGGAAGGCACACAGCAGCAGTGCACCGATCGCGAACAGGGCGACGATGAAACCGGCGAGGCTTCAGGTCGAACAGGGCCGAGGGGAGGGCGCCTTGAACTGACACTCCAACACCTCCCGGACCGGTACGTCGCAACTTGACTTGCACATGCTATTCAATCATGTCGAGGCGATACCTCCCAGGGGTACCACCTGGCAATCCGTTCGTCTCGGGCGGACACGACCTCGGTACGAGACCTCGATCAGGTGCAGACGCATCTTCAGCTTCCCAGCGCCCGATTCACCCGCAGTAATTACACATGGTCGGGGAATCGGGTCTCAAGTAAAATCGAGGCAAAGACTCCACTCGACGATTGCTGGAACAGCGGCTGAGTTGCCGATACCACCCCAACAGTTGCCCGCCGGAGTTTGCGGAGTCAGCACCTCGGAGGTGAGGGTAATGGGGCCGAACTGGGACCACATGGGTTGGTGGGGTATGGGCTGGAGCTGGGTTTTCCTCATCCTGCTCCTGGTGGGAATTACCGTACTCATTGTGCTCCTAGTTCGAGTCTTTGCTGCACGCGATCCTCGACAGTCACCTCATCGCACCGAGAGCAACCGGGCTCGCGAGTTGCTCGATGAGCGCTATGCCCGTGGCGAAATTGACACCACCGAGTACGACGAGCGACGTCAACGACTTGACCGAGCACCCGACGCATGAAACCCATTACCCGTCGACAGGCGCTCCAGCTCGGCGCTCTGGGAGGGCTCGGTGTCGTCATCGGCGGGATCGGTCTCTCTCAAACAGGTCTCCCCTGGGGCAGAGCAATGGCCGATGGAGAACTGCTGATCGAGCCGGAGGTGTTACGAAGCAGCGGCGGGTTGCTGCAGGTCGACCTCGTTGCCGCGCGTCGCGAATTGACCATCGCCGGACGTCAGGTGCATGCCCTGACATACGGCGGCGTGGTGCCGGGACGGACCTGGCGCGTGCGACCGGGGGACTCCATCGAGGTGCAGTTGCGGAACGAACTGGACACCCCAACCAACCTGCATACGCACGGACTACAGGTGTCTCCCGCGGGGAACGGTGACAACCCTTTCCTCTCGATAGACCCGGGGCAGAGCTTTGACTACCGATTCACGTTGCCAGAGGATCATCCGCCTGGGGTGTTCTGGTATCACCCTCACCGGCATGGCTCAGTTGCCGACCAGATATTCGGCGGCTTGTACGGTGCGCTGATCGTCGAGGATGACCACATGCCCATCAGCCGCGAGCGGGTGCTCGTCGTCTCGGACATTTCACTGACTCCTGGCGGACAGATTGCGGCCGCCTCGGGCGCGGACGTGATGATGGGCCGCGAAGGTGATCTCCTGTTGGTCAATGGTCAGCACCGTCCGCACATGTCGGCACGACCTGGGGAGCAGGAACGCTGGCGTGTGATCAATGCATGCACCTCGCGCTACCTTCGCTTGGCCCTGCCTGGGCAACGTCTTGAGTTGCTCGGGATCGACGGCGGCCACGAGCAGGCTCCTCCGGAAGTGCGGGAGGTACTTCTAGCGCCCGGCAATCGCGCCGATCTTCTCGTGAGCATGAGCGCTGGGAGTGGTGAGTTTCAGACGCTGGGTTATGACCGCGGCGGGATGGGAATGATGGGAGGCCAGAACCTCTCCGGTCCCGAGACCATTGCCACGCTCACTGTCGCGGGGCAAGAAGTTGCTGCGCCGGGCGCGGCACTAGAACGACCGTCGGTTCGAGATCTGCGCGAGCAGCCCGTCGCACGGCAGCGCGAGATCACCTTCACCATGGGAATGGGGATGATGATGGGCGGTGGCGGAAGCATGATGGATTTCGGGTTCGACGGTCGTGCCTTCGACATGGACCGAGTGGACCAACACGTTGCTGCAGGGGCCGTCGAGGAGTGGCTCATCACGAACCCCACCCCTATGGATCACCCCTTCCATCTGCACATTTGGCCGATGCAGGTGATCGAAGCGGGTGGGCAACCGGTCAGTGAACCCACTTGGCGCGACGTCATCAATGTTCCCGCGCAGGATGGAGTGCGGGTGCTCGTCGACTTCGCGCGTCACCCGGGGCGCAGCGTCTACCATTGCCACATCCTTGATCACGAAGACGCTGGCATGATGGCCACCGTCGACGTCGCATAGTACCGTGCGCCCTCGCGCGGCTCGGCCCGCAGCTCTTCTTCTGAATCGATCCTCAAATTCCTATCGAAGCGAGGGTGCGTCGGGCAATCGTTGCCGCCCGCGTCACGCGTGGCTACCCTAGAAACGTGCCACGCGCTGCGAAAAGCGGCAGAAATGAGAGCCTGTTTCAGAGTGGCACGCAGAGGGCACGGCACCGCTGCAAACCCCGAAGATCCGCGTGATCACGCGGCCCATGACGAGTACTGGGACTTCTGAGCTCCGGCAGCTCCGCAGACCGGCGGTGGCAGCAGAGGGCCTGCTCAGGCCAGTGAGAGGAAAAGCTTCTCGAGCTCATCGATCTTCGTAGCGTCCTGGTCGTCGGTGTCCGCAAGGCACTCGCGGAGCGCTGTCGAGATGATGAGGTAGCCGGCTCGATCGAGCGCTTTCGTCACGGCAGACAGCTGCTGCACGACGTCGCGGCAGGGCGCCTCCGACTCGATCGCGGCGATGACCGCATCGAGTTGTCCGCGTGCGCGGCGCAGCCGGTTTGCGATTTTACGCTGCGCGCCGGGGTCGGTCAGCGGCTCTGGTGTCTGCGCCGTGGTCATGCCGTCTCCGATCGTCGGGTTCAAGCTTGACGACCACGATACCCTATGGGGTATATTAAATACCCCTACGGGTATTTGAGACGACAAGGAGTCATGCATGTGTCGAGCCGCCACCTGCCGCACCTGCGGCAAGACGACCTGGGCTGGCTGCGGCCAGCACATCCCATCGGTCCGCAAGACCGTGCCGGCATCGCAGTGGTGCAACGGCACGCACACCCAGGCACAGCTCGCCGCACCGGCTGCACCGCGCAGCGGCTTCCTCGCCCGCCTGCTCGGCAAGTGACCCGACGCCGACCGACGACGGACTGAGGAGGAGGCGATCATGCTGATCGAGCGCATTTACGACGAGGACCTCGCCCAGGCGAGCTATTTCATTGGCTGCCAGGCCAGTGGCGAGGCGATCGTCGTCGACCCGCGGCGCGACATCGACGTGTACCTGCGGCTCGCGGCCAAGCACGGCATGGCGATCACCGCGGTCACTGAGACCCACATTCATGCGGACTACCTCTCGGGGACGCGTGAGCTCGCGGTTCGCACCGGTGCGACCATGCACGTCTCCGACGAGGGCGGCCCGGAGTGGACCTACGGTGCCGCGTTCGATGCAGCGGTACGAATGCGCGACGGTCACGAGATCGCCCTCGGTCGCGTCACCCTCACAGCCGTGCACACCCCGGGTCACACACCTGAGCACCTGTCCTTCCTCGTGATGGATGGCGCCCAGGCCGATGCGCCAGGCTTCCTGCTCACAGGCGACTTCGTCTTCGTCGGTGACGTCGGACGGCCCGACCTGCTCGACGAGGCGGCTGGTGGCGACGACACGCGCTTCCAGGGCGCGAAGGACCTCTTCGCGAGCTTGCGTGACCGCTTCCTCACCCTCCCGGACTACGTCCAGGTGCTGCCCGGTCATGGCGCCGGAAGTGCCTGCGGCAAAGCGCTCGGTGCGGTCCCGAGCACGACGGTCGGCTACGAGAGGGCGTTCGCCTGGTGGGCGCCCTACCTTGCCGCCGGCGACGAGTCCGGATTCGTGGCTGTGCTGCTGTCGGGCCAGCCTGATGCGCACGCGTACTTCGCTCGGATGAAAGCGCAGAACAGGAGCGGCCCGGCGCTCCTCGGCGAGCGAGCGCCGCTCGAGGCCCACACGAGCCGCTGGCTGCGCGCGGCGCTCGCGGCTGACGAGGTCGTGCTCGTCGACACTCGGGACCACGCGCAGGTGCATCGAGGGACCGTGCCGGGATCGCTCAACATTCCCGGGGTTGCCAAGGCCGCGAGCTATGGCGCCTGGATCATCGATCCCGAGCGGGAACGACGAGCGATCGTCGTACTCGCGGCGGATGCGGATGCGGCGGCTGCGCTCCGAGCGCACCTCGTCCGCGTCGGCATCGACACGGTCACCGGCTACGTGACCTCACTCGACGGGCTCGACCTCGTCGCGCCTCCGATCATGGCGCCAGAGGCGCTCGCGGCGGGCGCGCCCGATCTGCTCCTCGACGTGCGTGGCCGCGATGAGCACGCCGCCGGCCACCTCCCCGGAGCGGTGCACCTCAGCGGCGGCCGCATCCTCTGGGCGCTTGATCGACTCCCTGCGCACGGCCGGATCGTCATCTACTGCCGGAGCGGAGTCCGGAGCAGCGTCGTCGCGAGCGCCCTGCGGCACCGTGGCTACGATGTCGTCGAGCTCGAGGGCTCCTACGAGGCCTGGTCGGGGATCCCCGGTCATCGCCCGGTGACCGAGCTGGCGGAGGTCGCCTGATGGCGGACATCACCATCCATGACGTCTGGCGCCGCGTCGGCGGCGGCGCGTAGCTCATCGACGTGCGCGAGCACGCTGAGGTGGTCGAGGGGATGATCTTTGGCGCCCACCACATTCCGCGCGGAGATGCGTCTCCTCGCCTCGGCGGGGAATGCCTCGACCCGCCCGTCCGTTGCCCCGGGCAGAAGGACGGAGGTCCGCATGGGCTACGGTCACGCGCTCGAGTTCGGCGCATTCGTCACTCCGGTTGCTGCGGATCCGTATCTCCCGGAATGCGCTGAACGTGCCGCTCCGACTGCCTTCGGTCGTCGCGCGTGCGTCGGCGAGCCTCGACCTCCTCAGCGGCGGCCGCGGCGAGCCGCTCGGCGACGGCGTCAGCACCTTCATCCTCGGCACGGACGACGCCGCGCAGCTCCGGGCGTTCGGCACCGAGGTCGCGGCCGCGACCCGCGAGCTCGTCGCCGGCGAGCGGGGGTAGCAGCGTGACCGGGCGGGTGCCGGCGCCCCCGGGTCGCCCCGCGTCAGGGGACGACCTGCTCGCCATCGCCGAGCGGCTCGCCGCGGTCGGTGCGCGGGACGAAGTGCTCGGCATCTACACCCCGCCGGGACGAATGCTCGGCCTCCTCCCGCGACCAGCCAGGATTCGGCCGGTGGGCCGCGTCTGGCGGCTCGGCGCATTCCTGCTGACCCCGACGGGTCAGCTGCTGCATACCGGGCGGGTCATCCGGGTCGCGGGCACCGATCGGCGGCGCAGCGTCGTCGCCGACGCGATCACCGAGCATCATGAGCTCGCGCTCGCGGCCAGGCGCGGCGGCTGCCGGGAGGGGGACACCGTCAACTTCGAGGCGAGACCGTGCGCGCCGGGCGAGGCGGGGGTCGCGGACCTCTGCGCCTACCTCGCCGAGCGGGCGGAGCTGCTCATCCACCCGCTGCCCGGTGCCTGAGCGACATCCCCGCGTGGGTGCCCCGTCCGCGACCGGCCTCGACACAGGACAGACTGGACGAATGCGGGAGCAACCGACACCAGTGTCGATCTGGCGTGCGCCAGGCATGCCGGCACTGCTGGTGATGACGGCGCTCGGCTTTGCCGGGTTCGCGCTGTTGCTCCCCACCGCGCCACTGTGGGCGAGGCACGGCGGCGCCGATGAGGGCGGGGCCGGGCTCGTCAACGCGGTGCTGCTCATCGCGACCGTCCTCGTCCAAACCGCGGTGCCGTGGGCGCTCAGGACCCTCGGCTGGCGAGTCGTCCTCACGGCCGGGGTAGTGCTGCTCGGGGCGCCCTCGGCGCTGTACATCCTGACGGACGCGCTGCCGGCCCTGCTCGCGCTGTCGGCGATCCGCGGGGCGGGCTTCGCCATCCTGACCGTGTGCGGCTCGAGCGCCGTGGTGCGCCTCATCGCACCGTCGCACCGCGGCCGCGCCATCGGCATCTACGGGCTGGCGATCGCGGTGCCGCAGACCCTCTTCGTCCCGACGTCGGCATTTGTCGCGGAGTTCTTCGAGTTCTGGGTGGTGTTCGCACTGGGCGCGCTCCCCGTGCTCGCCATCCCGGTCACGCTCCGGCTCGGCGAGCGCCTTGATCGCCTCCCCGCACCCGACCAGACCACCGCGGCGGCGGAGCCGGTCGTCGGCCGCGGGCGCGCATTCCTGGCCCTTGCCGTGCCGATGCTCGTCTTGCTGGCGATCACGACACCCGGCGGCGCGCTGCTGACCTTTGCGCCGCAACTCGGCTTCTCCGCGCTCGTCGTCATGCTCGCGCTCTTCGTCTTCACGGTCATGACCGCCCTCAGCCGCTGGCTCGCCGGCGGCCTGGCCGACCGGTATGGGCCGGCGCTCTTCGTCATCCCGCTCTTCCTCATCGGGGCCACCGGGATCGTCCTCATCGCCTGGTCGGTTGGGACATCACCACCGACCGTGGCCATGCTCATGGTGGGGGTGCTGCTCCTCGGGACCGCCTACGGCGCCTTGCAGAACCTCACGCTCGTCGTGTCCTTCGCGGCCGTCCCGGCTCGCCTCCGTGACACGGCGAGCGCCGCGTGGAACATCGGCTTCGATACCGGCACCGGGCTCGGGGCGCTCGCCGTCGGATTCATCGCGGCCGGGACGGACTTCACCGTCGCATTCCTCATCACTGCCGCGCTGGGGCTCCTCGTCGCGGCGCTCTACGGCGTGCACCTCGCGTTCGCGCGCCGACGCTGATCGAGCGCTGCGGTGTCCGCCGGTGGTGCGCGTCGTGTCGGTGGAGCCACGTACGCTGGAGGCATGAGCACCCTTGTCCTCCTGCGCCACGGTCAGTCGGAGTGGAACGAGCAAAATCGC
>Ga0182742_1003769_pt1 | contig 14442 bp, 13 predicted proteins | sample eDN5th37CBELigMG_FD_128880 | JGI IMG/M metagenome (GOLD analysis project Ga0182742, IMG submission 128880) | Enriched Miracle-Growth compost microbial communities from Emeryville, California, USA - eDNA 5th pass 37_C BE-Lig MG (version 2)... ... | reverse complement strand
GGCTCGCTGGTCGAGCATCACTACCTCGCGGTCGAACTTTACAAACAGCTTTACAACGGACTGACCATGCCCGCCGATGGCTGGCTTACGCTGCCGGACCGGCCCGGGCTCGGCTTCGAGCCGAACCGCGACGCCATCGCCGAGATCGCCAAGCTGCCGCTCTCGGCGGGGCGCGGCAAGGGATAGAAATGCGGCGTCACGGACGGCGCGTCGCGCGTTCTCCGAAGAACAGGGTCCCGGCAAAAATCACAAAGGCCAGGCCGATCAGGCTGACCACGAGAACGGTTGCTGCAGGCATGCAAGTCTCCTTCGCGCATTCACCAAGGAAACTGTGCTCTCGCCATCGGCTGCGCGCCTTGCGCTAGCTCAATGCAAATCCGACGCCGGCGGGGCCGCGCCGCTTAACGTCGTCTTAAGAATTTCGATCGCAATTTCCGAATCAGGTGATTCTTTTCGGGGGCTGAACAATGCCGTCCTTGGGGCTAAATTCTTCAGACGAAGCCTGTCCGATACCGGAAAGCCTGTTCGGACAATTGTACCGATCCCACCCGCAAGGGTTGCCCGAACTGGTGGCGACCATCCCGTCGCGCACGCGGGCCATGCTGGCTCTGTTCTGCTACCGGCGCGCGCATTTGCACGCGCTGAGCCTTGCAATTGCATCGACCTGCGATGAGACCGATCTGATCGAGGCGGGCGGTCGTCCGGGCGCAGCGCTGTTCGAGCTGTCCCGCCAGTCCGCAGCCCCGGCGGCATCCGTCCAGGACGGTGGCCGTCGCAAGATCACGCTTGCGACCGGGCCGCTCTGGCATCCGGCCCCGCTGGAAGACGATTACGAAGACTGACGGTCGCGGGGCATTAACCCTTGCTTAAGCGCGACCGCAATCGATCGCGCTTTTTTTTGGGGTTCCGCCGGAACGATGTGCATCGTCTTCCGTTGGGTCCTCGTCAGGGGGAGTTTCCATTGCATTTCCGCAAACAGGATCCGGGTTCCCCCTGGGATCGATTGCGCTCTGATCGCGCGGTGCTCAGTGCATCGGTGGCGGGGTGCGGCAGTACGCAGCAAAGGGGGTAACCATGCGCAAAACCGCAATCGCTCTATTGTCCACATCGGCGCTTCTCGCGCCGCAGGCGGTCTTTGCCGCCGATATGGCGCGGCCGGTCTACAAGGCGCCGCCGGCACCGGTCGTCGCGGTCTATAACTGGACCGGTTTCTATCTCGGCGGAAATATCGGCTGGGGCTGGACCGATGGCAGCGCAGACATCGCAAGCACCGGTTTGCGCGGATCGATATTCGGCAGCGGCGACGGATTTCTGGGTGGTATCCAGGGCGGCTATAACTGGCAGAATGGCCCCTGGGTGGTCGGCGTAGAACTCGATTTTCAGGGCTCGACCGGAGACGGCGACGTGAGGGGCCTCGGCAATCGCGTCGTATTCAATGCGGAGACGCCGTGGTTTGGCACGTTGCGTGGGCGCCTCGGCTATGCGGCATGGGACCGGACGCTCCTCTATGCCACCGGCGGCGCGCTGTACGGCAAGAGCGAGTTCAGCGGCAATGTCGCGGGTTTCGGCCCGTTTTCCTCGAGCGAGACATACTGGACATGGACGGTCGGCGGCGGTGTTGAATGGGCGGTGGCCGATCGCTGGACGGCCAAGCTCGAATATCTCTATGCCGGCAGCCCGAGCGATGTCCCGGACATTCCGCGCGTCGCCATTATCGACGGATCGACCGACACACATATGGTCAGGGCCGGCCTGAATTATCGCTTCTGATCGCGCCCGACCGACGTGACAAGAACGAAAAGCCCGGCGCGTAAGTGCCGGGCTTTTTCGTTCGTTCCGATGCAGTGCTGTCGCCGCACTCGAGAGTTGAGCAAGGAGCGTGGGATTACCCCCGCCTACGCATACAGGAACGAGAGGAGTGCGAGCGCCGCAAGGGCCGCTATGACGACGGCGTTGCGGACGAAGAAGGCCGCGGTGACAAGGGCGGGAAAGCTGGCGGCATCGCGAATGGTCTGAGTGGTCATGTCGGAATCTCCCGGAATTGCCGGTTCCGAGCGGATATGGGAAGAGGCGGCGCGCCGGAAAGGCGGCTTCACAGCATCGTGTTGCGGTGCGGTAGAGAGAGAGGACAGCTTCGCTCGGCTGACCGACAGCCGCACCATCCGCATCGCGCGAACGGCGAAAAGATTGCGATGATTGCTTGAAGTGGCTCCCCGGGCCGGATTCGAACCAGCGACCAACCGGTTAACAGCCGGTTGCTCTACCACTGAGCTACCGGGGAACGTCGCGCGGCTATAACAAAGCCTCGCGCGATTGCAAGCATTTCAGGCAACCGCGTGCCGCAAGCCGAGAGCTGGAGGCGACGACCGGAATTGAACCGGTGTAAACGGTTTTGCAGACCGCTGCGTAACCACTCCGCCACGTCGCCCTGGGCAGTGGTCATATAGGAGCACAGGGGGCCGGGCAACACATTGCAGCTGCGCACCAAGGCCGCGGCCGCCCGCGATCTTGCGTTTTCCGCCGCGCTGCCGCAGAAGCGGGCGCTTCATTCCGGACGAAACCATGGCCGATTCCGCAACTTTGCGTCGCATGATGGTGGACGGGCAGGTCCGTACCGCCGATGTCACCGACCGGCTGCTGATCCAGGCCATGCTGGACGTTCCGCGCGAGCGCTTCGTGCCGTCCGGGCAGGCGGATCTTGCCTATCTCGATCTCGACCTGCCGGTCGGAATCGGCACGCGCCGCCTGCTCAAGCCGATGGTGCTCGCGAAAATGCTGCAGGCGCTCGAATTGTCGGCCGGCCAGCGGGCTCTCGATGTCGGCTGCGCGACCGGTTACGCGGCGGCGCTGATGGCCCGGCTCGGGGTATCGGTGGTGGCGCTGGAAGAGGAACCGGCTTTGGTGGCACAGGCCCGGGCGAATCTTGCCGGACTTGATCGGGTGGAGGTCACCGAGGGCCCGTTGGCTGCAGGCGAGGTCGCCCGAGCGCCGTATGACGCGATTCTCGTGGAAGGCGCCATCGAGGTGGAGCCCGACCGGCTCTGCGGCCAGCTTGCCGATGGCGGCCGCCTGATCTGCATCTGCGGCGTCGGGCCAGCCGGCAAGGCCGTTCTGTACCACCGCGACGGCGATGATATCACGTCCCTGACCGTGTTCGACGCGGCCGGGCCCGCACTGCCTGGCTTTGCCAAGCCGCCAACTTTTTCGTTCTGACCCGATTTGGGCCACATGTATCCTGAAATACTCAGCTGCTCATCTTTTCATTGAGAAGGCCGGTCAGGGGTGCAAACTAAGGATCAACGCGATATAGTTCGCAAGCCGTTAAGCGTCCGGGGCTGCTGACGAGGGGGTCAATACGGGTGCTTCGGCTGATGGGGGATCGAGGGGTGGTAAGGTCGCTTGCGCGGGCGGGATCGTTATTGCTGGCCGCCGCGTTCGTGATGGCTGCTGGATCCGGGCTTGCGGCCGACCGCCGCGTGGCCAGCGCGGGCGTTGGCAATAACGGCGGCGCGACGACTCTCGAACAGGCGCTGGTTCAGGCTTACCAGAACAATCCGCAGATCAACGCGCAACGCGCGCTTTTGCGGGCGACCGACGAAGCGGTTCCGCAGGCTTTGTCCGGATACCGGCCGCGAATCAGCGGCACCTACAGCAATGGCGTGACCTGGACCGAGACTGCAACCGAGGTGCAGGTCCCGGTTCTGCGCGGGGCGCGGACGGTCGGCACTGTCGGCAGCCGCGATCGGGATGTCACGCGCACCAATCCTGCGAGTGTGGGCGCGCAGTTACAGCAGACGCTCTTCAACGGGTTCCAGACCGCGAATCGCACCCGGCAGGCCGAAGCTCAGGTTTTCGCCGCGCGCGAAACCCTGCGGGTGATCGAGCAGACGGTCCTGCTCGATGCGGCCACCGTCTACATGAACGTGCTGCGCGACAGTGCCGTCCTTGAATTGCAGCGGCGCAACGTCGAGGTCATCCAGGAACAGCTGCGCCAGACCCGCGACCGCTTCAATGTCGGCGAGGTGACCCGGACCGACGTGGCGCAGGCCGAATCGCGCGTGGCCGCGGCGCAGTCGCAATTCCTCGCCGCCCAGGCCAATCTCACCACCTCGCGGGCCGCCTATCGTCGCGTCATCGGCGTGGACCCCGGACGCCTCGCAAACGGCACGCCGGTCGACCGATTCGTGCCGCGCACGCTCGACCTCGCCGTGGCACAGGGGCAGGCGGAGAATCCGTCGGTGATGGCCGCTGAATACGGCGTCGATGTCGCGCAGCTGCAGGTGAAGGTGAATGAGGGGTCGCTGTATCCGGTGATCACCGTCACCGGCAACATCCAGCAGAATTGGCATACCTCGGACACCATTCAGAGTCAGATGGTCGGTTCGGTGGTCGGTCAGCTGACTGTACCGATCTACCAGGGCGGGCAGGAATATTCGCTGATCCGTCAGGCCAAGGAGACGGTCGGACAGCGCCGGCTCGAACTGGCGCAGAATCGGGACCAGGCCCGCGCCAATGTCGTGCAGTCCTGGGGTCAACTCGATGCCGCCAAGGCGCAGATCGATGCCACCCGCTCACAGGTGACGGCCGCGGAAATCGCCCTGAACGGCGTGCGCGAGGAAGCCCGGGTCGGGCAGCGCACCACGCTCGACGTGCTGAACGCAACGCAGGAACTGCTGAACGCGCGCGTTGCGCTGGTCACCGCCCAGCGCGACCGGGTCGTCGCATCCTACACGCTGCTGTCGGCGGTCGGACGTCTGGCGGTCCCTGTGCTCGGTCTGCAGGTGCCGCTCTACGATCCGATGATCCATTACCAGCAGGTGCGCGATGCCTGGGTCGGCATCCGGACACCGGACGGCCGCTAGGCATCTTGCTTCGCGATCCATTTGCTTCGTCATCCATCGGCCGGCGCCGCGCGCCCTCCGATTGTGGTGCGATGATCGCATGCGACACTCCCCAGCTTCGCGAAAACAGGCGATAATTACCTATTGATTCGACGGCGTAGCGATGCGCGCCGCTCGCGTCGGCTGTTGCAGAGTGAGACGTCCTTCTCAGCGACGTAACGAGGCGGAATGAACCAGCCTGCTAAATCGCACGAGCCGTCAATGGAGGAGATCCTCGCCTCCATCCGCAGAATCATCGCCGACGACGACGCCAAGACGGCCATTCCGGCGAGCATCGAAGCGGCGAAACCGCCGGCACTGGCAGCCGCCGCGTCGATGCCGGTGCTGCCAGTATCTCCGACGGAGTCTCTGCCTGACACGCCACCGGCGACGCCGCGCCCGACCGCCGCTCCCGAGCCGGAGCCAGCCGACATTCTGGAACTGACCGAGGAGATGCGGGCACCCGAGCCGGAGCCGGCGCCCGAGATGCGGTTCAGGACAGTCGATGCACAGCCGGATGTGATCTTTTCCGACACGTTGCCCGAATCGGCGAAGTCGGAACCTGGTCCCGATCTAATGGAGTCCGAAGATCGGGACCCGATCACTGAACTGCCCGCCGACGATCACTTGAGCGATTCCATGGACAATCGCTTGGACGATCCCTTGGAAGACGCGCGCCGAACATTGAGCCAGCAGATGCAGTCAGAGCAGCCGCTGCTGTCGCGATCGGCAACGGCTGCGGTCGACTCCGCCTTCGCCTCGCTGGCGCATACCGTGCTGAGCCAAAATGCGCGCACGCTCGACGATCTCGTGAAGGAGATGCTGCGTCCGATGCTGAAGACCTGGCTGGACGACAATCTGCCGAGCCTTGTCGAACGCCTGGTGCGGGCCGAAATCGAACGCGTATCGCGCGGACGATAGCCAAGGCGCGATGGACCCGTCGCGGAGCATGAGCGGCGAAGCGATGTCCTCAATGGACCGCTTCACTTGCGATGAGGTTGTCTCGATCGAGCCTCGAATCATCACGCGCTAGCGTGACGCGGCCTGCGCTGCGGCCTGCCGCCGCTTTGACAGGCCGCGCGCGAGGATCGCGCAGAGCAATGGAAAACCGACGGCCGAAGCCAGGAAGACGGGCACGGCGGTGAACCGGTCGACGACCGGCGCCGCCGCTGCGACCCCCACCGTGATTCCCATGTAGAGAGCGGACGAGAAGATCGCGAGCGCGGTGGCGCGCGCCTGCGGCGACATCTGTGTGGCGTTGGTCTGCAGGGTGTTGTGAACCATATAGAAGCCGAGCCCGATCAGCGCGGTTGCGAGCGGTGAAAGCCACCAGACCGGCTGGATCGCGAGCATCAGGAACCCGGCGGATACGAGCGCGCCTCCCGCGGTGACAAGCCCGGTCTGGCCCAGGCGATTGACCAGCAGCCGCACGGCGAAGGTGTAGATCAGGCCGCCGATTGCAAAACATCCGACCACCAGCCCGACCATGGTGAAACTGAGCCCGAAGCGCAGGTGCAGGTCGGCGCCGATGAAGGACAGCACTGCGTAGAGCAGGGCGGCTTCGAAGAAGACGCACATCGTGAGGAACCGCGCCCAGCGGGAGCCCAGCACGATCTTGTATTCGGAGATCAGCCCGCCCTTGCGTTCGGTGCGCGTGCTCGATGCGCGCGTGGCGGGATTGAACACGAGTTCAGCCGCGAGTGCGGCGGCCGCCATCGCGAAAATGCCGCCGAGAATGAAAAACACATTGCGCCAGCCGAAGATGTCGCCCAGCACGCCGCCCGCGACCTGGCCGAACAGCAGGCCGGAAATCTGGCCGGTGAGATAGCGGCCAAGCACCGGCTGACGCTGTTCGTAGGGAACGACGTCGCCGATATAGGCCATGGCGAGCGGGATGATGCAGCCGGCGGCGAACCCGCAGAGCAGGCGGTAGGCCACCAGTTCGCCCAGCGAAAAGGCAAGTCCGCACAGGACGGTCGCGGCAGCGGCGATCGCACTGAGCCCAGCGACGGAATAATACTTGCCGAAGCGGTCGCCGATTTCGCCGCCAAACAATTGCACCGTGCCGTGGGCGAGGCCGTAGGCCGTGACCACGATCGATGCCGCGCCGATGGTCACAGCGAGGTCGGCGGCAATCTGCGGCAGGAGCGAATCGGAGACCCGTACCATCGCTTGGCTGGCGAAGCCGGCAAGGGACAGGAGAAAGATCGCCCGGGTCGGGCTCGATGCGCCGGCAGGACTGGTCACGATTTTATCGTTTCGGCACGGCACGCACGGCCGCGCTATTGGTTGACAGTAAACGCATCGGCGGGCTTTGTAGCCGGTGCGCGGGATGCGCAGAAACCCCGAATTTCCAAGATGATCGACAAGACCTATCAGCCGTCCGACGTGGAGCCGCGCATCTCGCAGGCGTGGGAAGATGCGCTTGCCTTCCGGGCCGGCCGGCCCGACCGCGCCGACGCGGAGCCGTATTGTATCGTCATTCCGCCGCCGAACGTGACCGGCTCATTGCATATGGGCCATGCGCTCAACAATACCTTGCAGGACATCCTGTGCCGGTTCGAGCGCATGCGCGGCCGTGACGTGTTGTGGCAGGTCGGCACCGACCATGCCGGTATCGCGACCCAGATGGTGGTCGAGCGGCAATTGATGGAGCGGCAGGAGCCCGACCGCCGCTCGATGGGGCGCGAAAAGTTCCTCGAGCGGGTGTGGCAATGGAAGGCCGAGTCCGGGGGCACCATCATTCATCAGCTCAAGCGGCTCGGCGCGTCCTGCGACTGGTCGCGCGAGCGCTTCACCATGGACGAGGGCCTGTCGAAGGCGGTGCTGAAAGTCTTTGTGGAGCTTTATCGGCAGGGCCTGATCTACAAGGACAAGCGGCTGGTCAACTGGGACCCGAAGCTGCTCACCGCGATCTCGGACCTTGAAGTCCAGCAGGTCGAGGTCAAGGGCCATCTCTGGCATCTGAAATATCCGATCGAGGATATTCCCGGCGAATACATCATCGTCGCGACCACGCGGCCGGAAACGATGCTGGGCGATACCGCGGTCGCGGTGCATCCGGAAAACGAGAAGCTCAAGCATCTGATCGGCCGCCACGCGATCCTGCCGCTGGTCGGCCGGCGTATCCCCATCGTCGGTGATGACTATGCCGATCCGGAAAAGGGAACGGGCGCGGTGAAGATCACGCCCGCGCACGACTTCAACGATTTCGAGGTCGGCCGCCGGCACGGGCTGCCCATGGTCAATATCTTCAATGTCGAGGCGAAGCTCAATCTGAAGGACAATGACGCCTTCCTCGACGGCGTCGAGCCATCCGCCGATCTCGACGAGACGCTGGCGATGCATGGCATGGACCGCTTTGCCGCACGCAAGGCCATCGTCGCCCGGATGGAAGAGAAGGGCCTGCTCGACAAGATTGAGCCGAACACGCACATGGTGCCGCATGGCGACCGTTCGGGCGTGGTGATCGAGCCGTTCCTGACCGATCAATGGTACGTGGACGCCAAGACCCTGGCGCAGCCGGCCATCGCCGCGGTCCGCGATGGCCTTACCGTGTTCGTGCCCAAGAATTGGGAGAAGACCTATTTCGACTGGATGGAAAACATCCAGCCCTGGTGCGTGTCACGCCAGTTGTGGTGGGGTCATCAGATACCCGCATGGTACGGTCCGGACGGCCGCGTCTATGTGGCCGAGACCGAGGATGAGGCGCTCGCCGAGGCGCTCGCCTATGACACGATGAACGGCAACCTCACGGAGGAAGAGGCCGAGGCGATCGCGCAGGATCCGGAGCGCCGCGCCGCTTATCTCACCCGCGACGAGGATGTGCTCGACACCTGGTTTTCATCGGCGCTGTGGCCGTTCTCGACGCTCGGCTGGCCTGACGAGACGCCCGAATTGAAGCGCTATTACCCGACCAACGTGCTGGTGACGGGCTTCGACATCATCTTCTTCTGGGTCGCACGGATGATGATGATGGGCCTTCATTTCATGAAGGAGATCCCGTTCCACACCGTCTATATCCACGCCCTCGTCCGCGACGAGAAGGGCGCCAAGATGTCGAAGTCGAAGGGCAATGTGATGGACCCGCTCGACCTGATCGACAAATACGGCGCGGATGCGCTGCGTTTCACGCTCGCGGCGATGGCCGCGCAGGGCCGCGACATCAAGCTGTCCACCCAGCGCGTGGAAGGCTACCGCAACTTCACGACCAAGCTGTGGAACGCGGCGCGCTTCGCCGAGATGAATCTGTGCATCACCGTTCCGGACTTCGATCCGCGCGGGGCGAAGCAGGTGCTCAACCGCTGGATCGCGCATGAGACCGCAAAAGCGACGCGCGAGATCACCGCGGCGATCGAGGCCTACCGGTTTAACGACGCGGCAGGCGCGGCCTACAGATTCGTCTGGAACATCTATTGCGACTGGTATCTGGAACTCGCGAAACCGGTGCTCACCGGGCCGGACGGCGAGGCCAAGACCGAGACGCGGGCGATGGTGGCCTGGGCGCGCGACGAGATCGTCAAACTTTTGCACCCATTCATGCCGTTCGTTACCGAGGAATTGTGGTGGGTGACGGGACCGGTGCCGGTTGAGCCGGAACGGATGTCGGGGAGCGAGGCCGAGCTTGCACGCAAGGGCGACGAACGGCCCGACATGCTGGCGCTCACGGCATGGCCCTCCCACCAGGGGCTCGATGATCCCGCGGCGGAGGCTGAGATCGGCTGGGTGGTGGACCTTGTGACATCGGTACGGTCGCTGCGCTCGGAGATGAACATTCCGCCCGCGACCATGATGCCACTCGTCCTAGTCAATGTATCGGACGACACGCAGGCGCGCGCCGAGCGGTGGCTCGAATTCGTCAAGCGCCTCGCCCGCGTTTCCGAGCTCGTGTTCATGAAATCGGCGCCGGACGGCGCCATACAGCTCGTGGTGCGCGGCGAAGTCGTGGCGCTGCCGCTGAAGGGCGTGGTCGACTTCGATGCCGAGCGCGCGCGGCTGCAGAAGGAGCTGGCCAAGGCCGAGTCCGACATCGCCCGCGTCGATCACAAACTCGGCAATCCGAAATTTATTGCCAATGCCGCCGAGGAGGTGGTGGAGGGCGAGAAGGAGAAGCGCGAGGAGGCGGAAGGGCGCAAGGCGAAAATCCTGGAGGCGCTCGAGCGATTGAAGGGCGCGGCGTAATTTCGTCGGGATGGCGGCGCAATCAGTCAGGATGAAAGGGCCCGAACTGTATTCCGTTCCTTCCCGCGCTGAGGCCAATCGGGTCTTTCTGGTTCTGGGTCCCCGGTTGCGCGGGGACGAACGCGTTATCGATTTCGATCGGGCCCGCTAAACGATGCGCCGGCTGTTCCGCGGCATCGGATACGGCCTCGTGGCGATCGTTCTTGCCATCGTCGTGCTGGCCGGCGCCACCGCCCGACCCGGCGATCGGTCGCTGTGGCCGCCGAAACCGGGCGACGGTGCGTCCGACATCTTCGTGGTCAGCCATGGCTATCATTCCGGTATCGCGGTCTCGACCGCGCAGCTCGCGGCGGCAGCGCAGAGCAGCGGCGATCTCGCGCTCGGTCTGATCGCCGAGCGGTTCGGCGGCTATCCGTATATCGAGGTCGGGTGGGGCGAACGCGATTTCTATGCTTCGGTGCCCACGCTCGCCGACATGGATGCGAGCCTTGCCATGCGCGCGCTGTTTGCGCGGGACAATACGTCCGTCCTGCACGTTGTCGGACTGCCGGAAACACCGCGCCAGGTCTTTGCATCGGCGGACATTGTGCGCATCGCGCTGAGCGAGGCCGGCCTCGCGCGCATGCTGTCGGCGCTTAACGCCAGCGTGGTCCTCGATGGCGAACCTCCGGCATTGCAGGTGCTGGGCCGCGGCCTGTACGGACCGAGCCTGTTTCTGCGCGCGCATGGCAGCTTCCACATTTTCAATGTCTGCAACCATTTCGTTGCCGATATGCTGTCTGCGGCCGGCTTGCCGATGACGCCGGTCCTCGACACTGTGCCGCCCGGACTTCTGCTCGATCTGAAGGTGCGGGCGGGGCTTGATCGCTTGCCCGGAGCCGATCCATGAAAGTCTTTCTTGCCGGCGCGTCCGGAGTCGTCGGTCGCCGCCTCACGGTTCTGCTGCGGCAGGCCGGTCACGAGGTGGCCGGCACGACGCGCTCGAAAGCCAAGGCGGAGGCGCTGCGCGCGCTCGGGGCCGTTCCCGTGCTCGTCGACGCCTATAACGCCGACAAGCTGAAGCTTGCGATCTATGCGGTGCAGCCGGATGTGGTCATCCATCAGCTGACCGATCTGCCGCAGGTGATCGATCCGAAAACCATGCCCGAGGCGCTCGCGGCGAATGCGCGGCTGCGCATCGTCGGCACCCGCAATCTGATTGACGCAGCGCTCACCAACAACGTCAGGCGCGTGATCGCGCAAAGCATCGCCTTTGCCTATGCACCGGGGCAGGGTCCTTTGACTGAAGACCATCCGATTGATCCGGCGCAGGATGGCGTGATCGCGCTGGAGCGGGCCGTGACGCAGACGCCGGGAATCGACGGCATCGTTCTGCGCTATGGCCGCTTCTACGGCCCTGGCACCTGGACGGACGTCGCGAAGGGTCCGTGCTCTGTGCATGTGGATGCGGCGGCGCAGGCGGCTCTGCTGGCGCTGAAAAGCGGCGTGCCAGGCATCTATAACATCGCCGAGGATGATGGCGCGGTGTCGAGTGAGAAAGCCAAGCGCGACCTTGGCTTCGATGCGTCGTTCCGGATGAAGGCATGACCGGCGGCCTGCGCGTCGATCCGAACAACCGCGCCGGTGGAGGCCGCCTCGTGGTCACCGCCAAGACCGCGAACAGGCTGCAGTTCTTCGACGCGGCTTCGCTCGAACGGATCGGCGAGATCGACATGCCGGCTTCGACCCACGAAATGGTGCTGGCGCCGGACGGCCGCGCGGTCTTCGCGTCGGTCTATGGCGGCGGCATCTTCGGCAAGAATGCCAAGCCCGACCGCCGGATCGCGCTGATCGATCTCGACCGCAAGGCGGTCGCGCGCATGATCGATGTCGGCGCCGATGTCGCCCCGCATGGCGTGATGCTCGACCGCGACGGCATGGTCTGGTGCACCGCCGAACTTAGCAACGCCGTGCTGGTGATCGATCCGCAAACCGGCGCCGTACAGACCATCGGGACGGGCAAGGCGGCGCACTGGCTCGCCATCAGCCATGCGACCGACAAGGTGTTTGCCTCCTGCAAGACCTCTGACTTCGTCGCGGTGATTGACCGGACCGCGCGCGCCGTGACAGGCCGGCTGGCAATCCCCGATCTCGCCGAAGGGATCGCGGTCACGCCCGACGGCGGGACGCTGTTCGTCTGCGCGCATCGGACGCCGACGCTCTATGTATTCGACGCCGCCAGCGAAAGCCTGCGCCGGACGATCGCCATCGCGGGCGGCGCCGGCCGGCCGGATCAGCTCAAGCGCGTGCGCGTCTCGCCCGACGGCCGCTTCGTCTGCGTGTCGTCGCTGCTCGACAATCACGCCGCCATTTTCGATGCCGGATCGATGACCCAGCTCGCCTCGATTGCAACCCGCAAGGCGCCGATGGGTTTCGGTTTCGCGCCGGACGGGCGGCGTGCCTATCTTTGTTGCCACGACGATGCGGTCGTCATGGAATTCGAGCTTGCAACCGGTCGCATCGCGCGCCAATGCGAGACCGCATCGGGCTGCGAATACATCATCTCATATTAGCTTGCGGAAGCTAGCTTGCGGAAGCGTGCGGGAATGCGCGCCGGGTCTCGATCGATGCGGCCAGCGATTCGCCGCGCGCAGCGTCAACCCGTTGCTGCAGCGATCTGCTTGCGATTAACTGGCGCGTGTCGTTTCGATTCGTGCGTGCGCAGCCCTTCCTCGATTCTCATCAAGGCACCCATGGCACACTACCGGCCGTCAACACCTGGCGCGCACCCCCGCTCGGCGGTGCTTGCCGCTGGATCCGGCGATACTGGCAGCGAAGATTTTCGCACCATGCTGGCCAACCTGCGCAGCCGCATCGGGCCCTCGCAGATCGTGCCATTGGCCGCGGCGTTCCTGTTCGCCGTCGGCTGTACGCTTTGGGCAATCCAGGAGGGCGTTTCGGTTCCGTTGGCGCTGATGGGCGGATACTGCACCATCGTTGCCGGGATCATCCTTTGCGTCGCGCAGCTGACGCTGACGCATGTCAATGCCGGCGCAGCGCCCGCACCGGCGCCGCGCACCCCGAACTATGCCGCCTGGAAGCTGGTCAACAAACTGAACGTCTCGAATGCGTCGCGGCTGTGGTGCGACATCGAGCCGGGCCATCCCTATACGCAGGAATCCATCGCCTGGTCGGCGGCCATCCTCGATGCGATCAAGTCGGGTGCGCTGCCGATCTGCCCGAGGCCGCATGCCACCAAGGAAATGCTGGCTCAGGAGCGGGCCAATCCGGGCTGGAATACCGAAGTGACGCGCGAGGCGCTGAAGGCCTGGGCACAGGCGCACGGTCACTGCCCAGCCTTCCTGCGCGACTGAGATCCTCAAGCGGCGGTTCGGCGATGCAGGGTTGAATCCTCACGCCCACCCTGTACATAGCCGCCCATGACCATGCCCGTCCGCGCCGCGCCCGAAGCCCCGCAATCGCCGTTTGCGGCGGAGATCGAACGGCGGCGCACCTTCGCCATCATCTCGCATCCGGACGCCGGCAAGACCACGCTGACGGAGAAGCTTCTCCTGTTCGGCGGCGCGATCCAGCTCGCCGGCCAGGTCAAGGCCAAGCGCAACCGCAAGTCCACCCAGTCCGACTGGATGTCGATCGAGAAGGAGCGGGGGATTTCGGTCGTCACCTCGGTGATGACCTTCGAATACGGCGCTCACGTCTTCAACCTGCTCGACACGCCGGGCCACGAGGACTTTTCGGAAGACACGTACCGCACGCTGACGGCCGTGGATTCCGCCGTCATGGTGATCGATGCCGCCAAAGGCATCGAGGCGCGCACCCGCAAGCTGTTCGAGGTCTGCCGGCTGCGCGACATCCCGATCCTGACCTTCATCAACAAGATGGACCGCGAGAGCCGCGATCCGTTCGATCTTCTGGACGAGATCGAGAAGACGCTGGCGCTCGACACCGCGCCGATCAACTGGCCGGTGGGCCGGGGACGCGACTTTGTCGGCACCATCGAAGTCGAGAGTGGCGGCGTGCGGCTGCTGGAAGGCGACGCCGGCAAGGCCGGGAGCCTGCGGCAGATGAGCATCCACGATGTGGCGGCGCTCAATCCAAATCTCGACGCGTCCGCGATCGAGGGCGAGTTCGAGCTCGTGCGCGAGGCCTGCCGGGGTTTCGACCTGCAGGCCTTTCGCGAAGGTCATTTGTCGCCGGTGTTTTTCGGTTCGGCGCTGAAGAATTTCGGGGTCGGCGACCTGCTCGATGCGCTCGGCCGTGTCGCGCCGCCCCCGCGCGACCAGAAGGCGGACAGGCGGGTGGTGGAAGCCGATGAGCCGCGCATGTCGGCCTTTGTGTTCAAGATCCAGGCCAACATGGATCCGAACCACAGGGATCGCAT
>Ga0182742_1003767_pt1 | contig 14445 bp, 10 predicted proteins | sample eDN5th37CBELigMG_FD_128880 | JGI IMG/M metagenome (GOLD analysis project Ga0182742, IMG submission 128880) | Enriched Miracle-Growth compost microbial communities from Emeryville, California, USA - eDNA 5th pass 37_C BE-Lig MG (version 2)... ... | reverse complement strand
TGACGTATAAGGGTCCGCAAGACTCGCCCCGCCGCCCAGGCCAGACGCCTGCGTATAACCGATGGCGTTGTCGGCCGATCTGTAGTTCCGGATCGTGCGCATCTCGCCGCGACCCCAGAAGCCGCCATTGCGGTTCTTGTAGGCCGTGAGATCCTCGAACACCGTTTCCAGGATCCGGCTGCGCAGGTCCGCCGGATTTTCCCGGGCGATGTGCATGTTGCCGGTCACACCGAAAGTGTTGTCGGCGTTGATGTTCCGGTCGAACATGAATCCATCGTAGTTCGAGTGGGCGACGTTGCCCTTGAACTCGCGGATCTTCATCTGGCGCGGGAAGGTCGCCTTGCTGATATCCGTGCCTTCGAACGCGCCGTTCGGGTGCTCCGGCAACGACATCCAGAAGCCGTTCTCGTCCGAACCGGCGGCCACATTGTCGCGATAGGTGTTGTCCGGATTGGTGATCCAGTAAGAGGCCACCGTGTTGTCCGAAGGCAGCAGCACATCCTTGGATCGCTGGCCACTCATCCTGCCAACCTGCCGATCCTCGTACCTGAAGTTGCTCTCCCCAGCTGCGGCAAGATTGGTCGGGACGCAGGGCTTGCTGGTATGGCACTTCGTCTGGATCGCGAGATTGCGCACGAACTCGTTGCCGTGCTCGATGCCGTCCTCCATGAAGAAGCAGTGGCCCACGGTGTTGTAGGTCACGTTGTTCTCAACGCGCAGGTGATTCGTGCCGTGCACGGTGACGCAGCGGTTGTAGGTATCGTGGATCGCTGCGTTCCTGATGTACTGGCCCTTCGCATCGCCGACCAGATGCCAGTGGATCGGATAGCGGGCCAGCGTCAGGTTCTGCCCCATGCGATTGAGCTCGACGCCTTCGACGAACATCCTGCTCGTGACCATCGCCATGATGTGGCCGCCGAAGAAGGACTGCTCCGCGTCGGATGACGCCTGGATCTTGATATTGCGCGTGAGCAAACCGACCTCGCCGCGCTCATCCACGTCGAAGGTGATTTTGCCGAAGTGCATGTAGTCGAGCGGCTTGTCCAGCGTGATCGTGTTGCCGCTGATGGCAGAGATGGTGCGACGCTCGGCTTGCCGGGGATTGAAGTCAGTGGACGCGAGGACGATCTCGTCACCCACCCGCCATTGAGCGGCGTCCAGCACTTCGATGGAGGTGCTGCCTGCCTCGGCGGTCTTCGAAAGCTTCGTCCAGGTGTTGGTGCGGTCACCGTGCAGGTTCAGGGTTCCGCCCGAGAGCATGATCCCGCGGTCACCCATGCCCATCAGCTCTTCATTTTTCACATTGTCGGTGAGGGTGATGGTCGCCTTGTGCGTGTGGGGGCTGGCCTCGGTGCCGATCGCCAGTTCGCCGTGAACCATGATCCACTCGGTGGTCAGCTCCAGGTCGGCGTTGTCCGCGAAGCTGAGCTTGCCATGGATCGTCAAACCGCCCAGCGCCGGGGGGCTGACGTCCAGGATCACTTCCTTGCCTGCCGGAATGGTCACCTTGTCACCGGCGCGAGGCACTTTCCGATTCGGCCAGGTGGCACGATCCGACCAGCGCGTCGCCTTGACCGCCGGCGACCCTTTTGGCTCAGCCGCTTCGACGCCAGCGAATGCGCCGAGCGCGAAGGCCGGAACGAGCAACGCGAAAAGGAACGGCCGATATCGTTTTCTCATGGTCTCCCCCTTATTCCCTGAGCGCCCGAAAGTACCGCGAATGACCGGCCTCAGGCTATAACCCGGAGGCAGCCTCGTTACAATTCGCCGAAGGTTGATAAATGCCGGCCGCGAGCGCTTTTCGGAATGCGTTCAGCGAGTGACTCGAGCACGCAAAAGGCACGACTTTCCACGGACAGCCAGCATGCGGTGACCGCCGCGTCGGCGAGCTCGCGAATCGCGATCAGGCGAATGTCACGCAGGGCTCGAAATCGTTCGGCAAGGCGCGGCCGGTCAGACGTCCTGATCTGCGGATTCTGCCGGGCGATCGATCGAGCCGACTTCGAGCAACGGAGCGGCATCGATTTCCGCCGTGTCCATGAGCGCCGTCAGTCGCTGCAAGGCTGAGAGCAGATACGTCTTCTCCCACGCTTCGAGCCGCGAGAAGGCTTCGATGAATCGTTGCTGCAGGGACTGCGGCGTCTGCGTGAAGCGCTGACGCCCCATGGCGGTCAGCCGCACCTGAACCGTTCGCCGATCGCGTTCGTTGCGCTGTCGCTCGATGAGGCCATGGGTCTGCAGCCGATCCAGCAGGATCGTGACAGTCGCCTGGGTCAGGTTCATGGCGCGGGCGATCTGCCCGGGTGTCATCGCATCATGCGAGCTCAGCAACTCCAGCACGACCAGCTGCGAGGTCGTGAGCCCGGCCGCGCGCGCGAGCTCCTTGGCGTTGATCTGCGCGGCCCGAATGATCCGGCGCAACTCGACGAGGACCTGCTCATCGACCTCCAGCTCCGAACCGGCACGGGCCGGCGCCTGCGCTCCCGCTTTCCTGGTCTTCGATTTCATTTGATGATTTAACTATATTGATGGCCCCTATCGGCCCATATCTCATTGTTTTCTATACAAAGCTTAACAATACGGGTTGACCGTCGGCGCTCCATGCCTATCATTGCGCGCTCGTTTTCATTAGATGATCTAAATCAAACGAGCCGACGTTTTGATTCAACCGCCTCCACTCCAGCACCTCGACGGCTTGCGGATGCGCCGCCCCGACGCCCAGGACGGCCACGCCGTTCACGAGCTCATCGCGCGATGTCCTCCGCTGGATACGAATTCACTCTACTGCAATCTCCTCCAGTGCACGCATTTCGCCGACAGCTGCGTCATCGCCCTGGATGAAGAGCGAGCGGTGGGTTTCCTCTCCGCGTACTTCGTTCCAGGGCAACCGGACACGCTGTTCGTCTGGCAGGTGGCGGTAGCACCCGAAGCACGCAACCGGGGCCTCGGCGGCCGCATGCTCATGAACGTTCTCGCCCGTCCGGCGTGCTCGGGCGTGCGCTATCTCAAGACCACCATCACCGAGAGCAACGAGCCCTCGTGGTCTCTTTTCGAGGCGCTGGCCCGCAAGCTCGAGACACCGCTCGAGCAGCGGCTGCTGTTCGACAGGGACCGGCATTTCCACGGCATCGCGAGCAGCGAGCACCTCGTGACGATCGGCCCGATCCGCGACCGTTCCTGACGTTCCTTTTCCAAGACAACGGAGAACCCATGCACCAGAGCAGCGCGATTGCGCCCCTGGAAAGCGCCACGAGCGTTTTCACCCGCCGTGAATCCCGCGTCCGCAGTTACGCGCGCAGCTTTCCAGCCGTGTTCTCACGCGCTGAAGGCGCGTATCTCTACGACACGGCCGGACGCCCCCACCTCGACTTTCTCACCGGCGCCGGCAGCCTCAACTACGGACACAATCATCCGGTCCTGCAGGACGCTCTCGTCGATTACATCCGCGAGCAGGGAATCACGCACAGCCTGGACCTGCATACCACGGCGAAAGCGCGGTTCCTGAACGCCTTCGAAGAAGTGATTCTGCGCCCACGCAATCTCAGCTACGTGCTGCAGTTCACCGGACCCACGGGTGCGAATGCGGTGGAGGCGGCACTGAAGCTCGCTCGCAAGGTGACGGGCCGCTCGCTGGTGGTTGCGTTCACCAACGGTTTCCACGGCGTCACGCTTGGCGCACTGGCTGCGACGGGTAATCGGCATCATCGTGAGGCTGCCGGCGTCGGGCTGCATGATGTGATCCGCCTGCCATACGACGGCTATCTCGGTGCCGACGTGGATACGCTCGATTACTTCGAGAAGCTGTTGCTCGATCCGAGCAGCGGCATCGGCCGTCCGGCCGCCGTGATCCTCGAAACCGTGCAGGGTGAAGGCGGTCTCAACGTGGCGCGCACGCCCTGGCTCAAGCGGCTCGAAACGCTTTGCCGGCAACACGAGATGCTGCTCATCGTCGACGACATCCAGGCCGGCTGCGGCCGCACGGGCACGTTCTTCAGCTTCGAGCCCGCGGGCATCCGGCCGGACATCGTCACGCTCTCGAAATCGCTCTCAGGCATGGGCCTGCCGCTCGCCCTCACTCTCATCCGGCGCGAGCTGGATGTCTGGCAGCCGGGAGAACACAACGGCACGTTCCGCGGAAACAACCACGCCTTCGTGACCGCCGCCGCCGCTCTCCGCCACTTCTGGAGCGACGCGACCTTCGAATCCGAAGTGAAACGCAAGGCGCAGTACGTGACCGCGCGGCTCACCGGCATGGTGAGCACGTTCGGCGCGGAACGGCTTGCCGTGAAGGGACGCGGCCTCATGCAGGGGCTCGCCTGCGCTGATGCCGCGAACGCGGCGGATACGAGCCGCGCCTCGTTCCGTCGCGGTCTCATCATCGAGACATCCGGGCCGCACGACGAGGTCATCAAATGCCTGTGCCCGCTCGTCATCGACGACGCGGACCTGGAGAAGGGGCTCGCGCTCCTGGAGCAGAGCCTGGCCGAAGTGCTGAATGCCCAACCGCGGTCCTCGCGCCGCAACGCCACCGGAGGTTCCTGAAAGTGATCGTGAGAACGCTGAACGATGCGCGGCAGTCGCCGCGCCACATCGTCACGAAGACGTGGGAAAGTACCCGCCTGCTGCTGAAGAACGACGGGATGGGCTTCTCGTTCCACATCACGACCATGTACGCCGGCACCGAAACGCGCATGTGCTACCGCAATCACCTGGAGTCGGTGTACTGCATCTGCGGTGAAGGCGAGATCGAAAACCTCGCCGACGGCACGCGCCACCCCATTTCGGCGGGAACCATCTACATCCTGGACCAGCACGACGAACACATCGTGCGTCCGCGGACCGACCTCACGTTCGCGTGCGTGTTCAATCCGCCTCTCCACGGCAAGGAGGTGCACGACGCATCCGGCGCCTACCCGCTCGAGGCGGAAGCGGTGAAGGGTTGACCGTGAGCGCGACGAAGCCGGAAATGCTCGCGTCGGCCGGGCACGATACGACAGACGTGTACGCCTCTCGCGTGCTCGACCATCCCACCATCGTCCCGCGGCTCGATCCTGTGGTGTACGCGAAAGATCGTGCCAGCGGGCCGCTGACGCCGGAACAGGTGCGGTCGTACGAGAAGGATGGGTTCCTCGTGCTGAAGTCGCTGTTCTCGCCGTCCGAGATCGCGCGACTGCAGGCAGAGCTCGCCCGTCTCCGGGAATCGCACGCAGGCATCGATCCGCAGACGCTCGTTCTCGAGCCGGGAGGACGGGAGCTGCGCTCCATTTTCCAGATCCACCGGTCAAGCGAGCTTTTCGCGCGGCTGGCGAGCGACGCGCGCCTGGTGTCGATCGCAAGATTCCTGCTCGACGACCGGGTGTACGTGCATCAGTCCAGGCTCAACTACAAGCCGGGGTTCTTCGGGAAGGAGTTCTACTGGCACTCCGATTTCGAAACCTGGCACACCGAAGACGGCATGCCGCGCATGCGCGCGTTGTCGGTCTCCATCTCGCTGACCGAGAACACCGAGCTCAACGGGCCGCTGATGCTCGTCCCGGGCTCGCATCGGCGATACGTCACCTGCGTAGGCCGTACGCCCGCCGATCACTACAAGCAGTCTCTGCGCCGTCAGGAGTACGGGGTGCCGGATCCCGGCAGCCTGGAAACGCTCGTCGCAGAAGGCGGTCTCGTGTCGTCGACCGGCCCGGCCGGCACCGTGGCGATCTTCGACTGCAACGTGATGCACGGCTCGAACAGCAACGTCACGCCGCATCCGCGCTCGAACGCTTTCATCGTCTACAACGCCGTCAGCAACGCCTTGCTTCAGCCATTCGGCGGGCAGCCTCCGCGTCCCGAGTTCATCGCCGCGCGCAGCCGCGTCGAGCCGATCGAAGCACACACCAGCCGGTTGGCCTGAAACACCGGTCTCAAGCGCCGGCACCCGCCGCGCGTTGCCGCGGCGGGATCTTGGAGGGAGGATTGGCGTGACAACAGTCGCTGTAGCGTTCGTCGTGTTCCTGCTGGCGTTCCTCGTGATCGGTACACTGTCTTACCGACGGAGCCGCGGTACCACTGCCGACTACTATCTTGCGAGCACCGCCATACGGCCCTCGTTCGTTGGCCTTTCAGCGGTGGCGACGAACAACAGCGGCTACATGTTCATCGGCGTGATCGGCTACACCTATGCCACCGGACTCGCCGCGATATGGCTGATGCTGGGCTGGATCGCAGGAGACCTGATCGGCTCGCTCATCGTGCACCAGCATCTGCGCCGCTCCGCCGAATACAACCGCGAGCTTACGTTTGCCGGGGCGTTGGCGCGCTGGACGGGCGTGGAGTATCGGAAGCTACGCGTTGTCGCTGCCCTCCTCACCATCGTCTTTCTCGGCGCCTACACTGCCGCGCAGCTGAGCGCAGGCGGCAAGGCGCTGCATTCGATGTTCGGATGGAGCGAAGGGGCCGGCGCGATGCTCGTTGCGGCCGTCGTTGCCGTGTACTGCTTTGCCGGCGGAATCCGCGCGTCCATCTGGACCGACGTCGCGCAGGCCGTCGTGATGATGGTCGCCATGGGCCTCCTCCTCTGGGTGGCCGTGGATGGCCTTGGCGGATGGCAGGCAAGCTGGAATCGTCTGGATGCGATTCCCAACTACATGAACTGGTTCCCGGAGGCGCTCATCGTTCCAGGCGCGGCGGGCATGCTGCTGTTCGTCGTCGGCTGGATGTTCGCAGGCCTCAGCGCCATCGGCCAGCCACATGTCGCGATTCGCTTCATGGCGCTCGACCGCCCCGAGCGGATGTGGCAGGCACGGTTCTGGTATTACGGCTTCTTCACGATCTTCTACGCGATGGCAACCGGCGTCGGCCTGCTCTCGCGTATCTATCTCCCGGAGCTCGGCGCGCTCGATCCCGAGCTGGCCTTGCCGACGATGGCACAGGATCTGCTGCCGCCGGTGCTGGTTGGCCTCGTGCTGGCCGGGATCTTCGCTGCAACGATGTCGACGGCGGATTCGCTGGTGCTGTCCTGTTCCGCCTCGCTCACGCACGACCTGCCGCGCCGGCCGATGAGCTCGACCTGGATCGCGAAGGGCGCAACGCTTGCGATCACCGGTTTCGCGCTGGCCATTGCCCTTGCCAAGACGCAGAGCGTCTTCAGTCTCGTGATCCTCGCGTGGTCCACGCTCGCTGCGGCCTTTGTACCCCTGCTTCTCGTGTACGTGCGCGGGCATCGACCCTCAGAGCTGCACGCGTTGCTCATGATCCTCGTTGGTGTCGGCACCGCGCTCGCGTGGCGTGCGCTCGGCTTGCACGAGCAGATCTACGAGGGACTGCCCGGGATACTTGCCGGCTGGCAGACGTTCTACCTGCCCCCGCGCCGGGCAAGCCGATCCGGCCTGCAGGCTGAGGATCTGCCCGCGGCTGAACGATGACAACATAGAAGAATCTGGACAGCGCTTCCGCCGAGCAGCTCCATCTGGACGAGCCATCGTCCGCGGTAATGAGACTCTCGCGGACAGGCCCGATGCCCGCCGCCACCCGCGTCCGTCGGGTCTCGTGGCCATCGCGAAACCTTCCCGGAACGTCTGTTCCGGAAATGCTTTCAGCAATGCGGGAAAGGTCCCGAGCCAAAGCGGGAAACAGAACACGAGACGATCGGCCCAGCGAATCGCTTCCTGTTGCAGTTCGCCGCCTTCCATCCTGAGTAGAAAGCCCTGGGCGCTACGTGCACCCCACTCGCCCGCTCATCCATTCAACTCACCGCTGACGCTAGCAAGATCATTGAGGTCGTCCTCTTGAATGATGGCGCCCATGGAAAGGGCGCTCGCACAAGGCGTGCGCGGATTCCTGCTGCAGACCTGCGGCTTACCCCACTTATTCAAGAGGACTTTCAAAATGAGCGAAACAACCCGCAATGTGCAGCCAGTTACCACCAACATCGGCAAGGAAGGCTCAGGCGAACTTGTGCCTTCACGCTATGCCTTGCGCGTGGGCGACGTCGATGTCGTGCTGATCAGCGATGGCGTTCTGCCGCTGCCGACGTCCACCATGTCCACCAACGTAAGCGAAGCGGACCGCAACGAATGGTTCGATGGTCGATTCCTGCAGCGTGACATGTTCGACTGGGCACTGAATATCGCTCTCGTTCGCAGCGGCGAGCGCGTGATCCTGATCGACTCGGGCGTGGGCGACGGCTTCAAGTACTTCCCGCGTGCCGGTCGGGCGGTGATGCGCCTGGAGTCGGCCGGCATCGACCTGGCTGAGATCACCGACATCGTGATTACACATATGCACATGGACCACGTCGGCGGCCTGAACGTTGATGGCGTCAAGGCCAGGCTGCGCCCGGACGTGCGCATTCACGTAGCGGCCGCGGAAGTGGAGTTCTGGAAAAATCCGGATTTCAGCAGGACGGTCATGCCGGAAGCGGTTCCTCCCGCGCTCCGCAAGGCTGCTGCAAAATTCGTGGCGCTCTACAGCGAGAACATCGTGCGGTTCGATCAGACCGTGGAAGTCGCAGCGGGCGTGTCGGCGCGCGTGACGGGTGGGCACACGCCGGGGCACTGCGTCGTGGACGTGTCGTCGAACGGCGAGAAGCTGACGTTCGTAGGCGATGCGATCTTCGCCGTCGGCTTCGACAACCCCGAGTGGCAAAATGGCTTCGAGCACGACCCTGAAACAGCGGTGGACGTGCGTGTCCAGCTGCTCAACGAAGCCGCTGAAACCGGCGCCCTGCTGGCCGGCGCGCACATCGGGTTCCCGTCCGTCGGGCACATTGCGAAAAACGGCGAAGGCTTCCGTTTCGTGCCGGTGCTGTGGGACTACTGAGTGTGCTACGAACACCCTGGGCCGGGCCATCTCCGACGGAGTCCAGAAGCCGCCGCTTCGAGGTTCTGCACATCCCATTCAACGGGATCGAGGGATAAACTGTGCGCGCTCGGCGCTCTGAAAACCGGAGGACCTCTGCAAAATCTGGCGATCAACGTCATGGTCAAGTCCTACGACAGCTATGGCGCTCACACGACGCTGTCCGCCATCGGGGACTTTCTCCTGCGAGACGCCGGCCACTTCGGCGCCGCCATCGGGGAAATTACGGTCACTCTCTATTTCCCGGAGCCCGGTCCGCCGAAGAAGTCGCTGGAGCACATTTTCGAACTGCACCAGCGATATCGTGCGACGCTCCCCAAGGTGGTCTACCGGCGCGCCAAGGGGCTGGTGCAGATCGACATCGCAAGCGAGCTCATGAACGGACGCGAGTGGAAGCCTTCGCCGAGGCTTTCCCTGCCACTGTTCATACGCGGCCTGGACGAGGTGATCCAGGCCGTGTCGCTGATCCGCACTCGATTGAAGAAGAACGACGCATTCGACGTCGCGGCATTTCTGTCCCACTGCCAGGCAGCGAAGCAACGCGTTCCCGCCGACGAGGACGCTCTGCAGGTCATGGCGGCCGAGCAGGAAGCCGCCGCTGAAGCGAAACGCGCGGCGCTGTCACCATGGGGGCGGCTGTCGATCGACTGGGACGAGTTCCATCCCGAGGCGCGCGAGATCCTCGACGATCCCTTCTTCTGGGACTGCGCGGACGAGTTTGCGCCGAATGGGAACGACACCGGCGCGGATCTTGTCGAGAGCTATCGGGATTGGCTCGCGCGACACAAAGACGGGCAACCGCTGCGCTTCCTCGACCGCCTCGCGAAGGAATGGGGCTATCCGGATTTCGAGCGCATGGACGGCGAGGTCCGGGACGAGGCGGCGATCGGTCTTGCCTTCGCAGACATCAAGCTCCGCGGCGCATGCGATGAGCAGGTGCAAGCGCTCGCCCTGCAATCCATCGATCGACAACGTGCCCAGGCCGAGGCTGCAACCGACTGGCCGCATCGTGGGGAACGCCTGACCGCGCTCGAGAAAATCGAGCGCAAGCTCCGATCGGCGCGCGCGTAGACAGATCTCTCCGCGTACACCGCCATCAGAAGCTCGCCTTCAGCCGCAACCAGATGTGGCGACCGCTGTAGTCGTACATCGTCGCCAGAAGGTGGTTCACATCGGGAACCCACGGCGGGTTTTTGTTCATCACGTTGTTCGCACCGATGCTCACGAGCGAGCTGCGTGCCCCGAACTTCTCGCCGAACGCATACGAAAAGGACAGATCCCACACCAGATAGGACTCGATGACAGGCTTCGCGACGGTGCCCCCATTCGGCGTGGCGTCGTTCGCGTAGCTGTCCGTGAAGCGCAGCAGCGATTGCACCGAGCCGTTGCCCAGCGCCCAGTTGTTGCGCAGCGTGGCGCGCCATGGGACGGCGAACGAGGCTCCCGCCACGCGGGAATTGCGGCTTGCTTCCACGTTCACGCCGTTGATCGAGTAGTCCGTCTGGTAGGTCGCCATCAGTGAGTGGCTCATCGTGCCGAAGCGACCCAGGTCGTTCGCATAGTTGATGCCGAAATCGATACCGGCGGTCTCAAGCTCCGAGTTATTGATGTAGGTCGTGTTGAAGCCGACGATCTGCCCGACGTTCACGCCGTTGTACATCACGGTCCCCACCGCCGGGTTGCGGATGACCTTGGTCGGATCGAGCGTCGTCGCAAGATCCGCGGCGAGCTGCACGGTGTTCTCCGCCGCGATCTGGTCCTCGAACGTGAAGTGCCAGTAATCCACGTCCAGCGAAAGCCTCTCGATCGGCCTGAAGGTAAAACCCAGGTTGTAGTTCTCCGACTTCTGCGGCTCCAGATCCGGATTGCCCTGGATGAGCGTCGTCAGGCGGGCGAGATTGTCATTGCCAGGCGTCAGCGGATCGTCGATGCCGTTCGCGAAGAAGGCGCTTTCGCGAAAACGCTGATACAGCGTGGGCGCGAGGAACGACGTGCTCCAGGTCGCTCGCAGCGCCAGCATGTCCGAAGGGCTCGAGTAGAGGAGACCGACCTTGGGATCCGTGGTCTCAAGGCCCGGTCCGCCGGTGTTCTCGTATCGGATCGCACCCGTCAGGTCGAGCGAACCCAAATCGTCTTGTTTCACGAGCGGCACGCTGACTTCCGCGAACAGCGCGTTCGAGCTCTGCGAAGCGCTCGTATCCGTGAAGGCGACCTGCAGGTCGCTCTGCCCCGAGTTCTGGAGCGCCGGGAAATCCGCGGACCAGGTATCGCGCCGATGCTGGCCGCCGATGGCGATGCCCACCTTGCCGGCAGGCAAGGAGAACAGCTCGCCCGCAACCACCAGGTCCAGCGCGGTGCCGGTCGTCTCGAACCGCTGCCAATCCATCGCGTTGACGTAGCGGATCATTTCCTCCGTGTTCGCGAGAGGAGAGCCAGGGGCCGTCGTTACTGCCGTACCGAAGATGTTGAAGAACTGGCATGCGCCTGAACCAGGACGTGTTGCGCCTGCCTGCAGCGGATCGTTCGACGGCGTGAGACAGCCCGGTCCACCGTATCCAGCGAGAGCCGCGCGCAAAGCCGGCATGGAGAAGGAGCTCGCAAACGTCGTGTCGTCCTCATTGTTCTCGGCGTAAACGCCGCTGACGGTGTAGCTCCACACGTCGCTGTTGAACAGCGCGCCTTCGAATCCGGCCACGAAGCGCTGTGCGTCGACGTGATAGCGCGTCGGATCGAAGGAATCGCGGCAGGAAGTGCGTGTGGCAGGATCGCCAACGAGGCCGCAATTGAGACCCCAGAGCCGGCTGCCGTTGAACACAGTCACGTCTTCCCAGAACGGGACCACCGGCAGCCCGCCGACGATTGCGCTCGGATCCGTGCCGGCAACGATGACCTTGCCAGCGGCATCACGCGCCGGCAGGAAGTCGTTGCCGCCCACGCCGTCCTTGTCGTACGTGAGCTGTACGCCACTGTTCTGCGCGTAGAGCGGAACGCCGTCGGCAGTCGTGGCGCGAAAGGGATTGCTGGGCGCATAACCGGGAATGACCACGCCCGGCTGGCCCGGCCCCGGATTCACAGCGGCGGCGGGGTTGTCGCCGATTATGGTACGGGTGCGCAGGAACTGCGCCTCGCCGAAGAACCTGTGACCTTCCGCGAGGTCGTAGTGCATCTCGACCGCGGCCTGATAGCGGGTTTCGTCAGCGTTGTAGCTGTGCCCATAGGCGGTGTTCGACACGCAATTGCCCGGGTAGCTCACACCTTGTCGCGTGACACGCTGCCCGGTCTCGAATGCGGCTGCTGAGAACTGCGAGCACAGCGGATCGGCGATGGTGGTGGCCGGCCCGGCGAGTTCGCCCGAGTCGTTCCGGTTCGGAATGGAGTAACGGCCAGGCCATCCGGGCAGGCGCCATTGACCGTTGATGTGATCGATCTGCTCGTCGATGAGGCGCAAGTCCTGCCAGTCGTACGGCGATCGCCTGAAGTACTCCAGCGCGACGATGACACCGCCGCGATCGCCTTGCGAGCCCCAGAGCGCCGAGGCGCGGTAATCCGTGTTGGACCCCTCCTCGCGCATATCGCCCTGGGCGATCACCTCGAAGCCGTCGAAGTTGCGGCGAGTGAGAAAGTTCGCGACGCCGCCCACCGCGTCCGATCCATAAATGGAGGACGCACCGTCCTTCAGGATCTCTATGCGCTCGATCATGATCTGCGGCACGAGCGCATTCACGTCGACGTTCGTCAGCGTGACCGCGTCTCGCACCGTACGCCGTGAGTTCAGCAGCACGAGCGTGGCGCCCGGACCAAGGTTACGGAGGTTGAGGCTGCCACCGCCATTCGCGGCGCCGACGGCGCGCCCCACGGCAAACTGCGTGTTGAAGCTGTATGGCAGCTCCGTTAGAAAGTCCGCGACCGTTTTCGGGGCATGCGCCTCGAATTGTTCACGGCTCACTTCAGAGACGGGAGACGCGGGCGTGAAGCCTTCCGAGCGCCGAATATACGAGCCGGTGATCACTACACTCTGCAGAGCCTCCGGGTCCCCGGCAGGTGTCTGCGTCTGGGCATGCACCTGCGTAGCCGCTGAAGCAGCAAGCGCGGCAGCAACGGCCAAAGCGATCCTTGTACTCGTCCCGAAGCGAACGTCCTGCATCATCCCCCCTTGTCGTCATCGTCACTACAGTGCCCAGATTTCGGACTCATGCCCCCGCGGCAAGGCCGATTGGCACGAATTTATCTGGTGCAGATTGATGTCCGCCCCATGCGAAAGATGCAGTTTGATGAGATCGACGTCGGCGGACGCGCACGCGGACCACCTCCCTGCCATCCGCCTCGAAGCAAGCCGGCCCTCCTCTGGCACTGACGTACAAACGACATCGTGAGCTTCGCCAATGCGCGCGAATCCGATCCGCACGCGCCGTTCAAGATTGCTGTGTGATGCGGCGGAGGATAGAGCGACTCGGTAGTCTTCGGTCTATTGAACGAGGCCTCGTGACCGCTGGCGGGATATCATGCTCCGCAAGTTGTCTCGCGCACGAGTCGATGGGACTTGCATTGGTGTTACTGGAAGTAACTGCCTGGTTGGCACGCACGCAGCGATGAAGCAGGAGGATTCGAGATGTCCAGACTGCGCGTTTGCAGCTTTTCCATTTCCCTGGACGGCTACGGCGCCGGCCCGAATCAGAGCGTGGAGTCGCCGCTGGGTGTGGGCGGCGAGTCGTTGCACAAGTGGGTCTTCGAAACGCGCACGTTCAAGCAAATGCTGGGCGGTGACGGTGGCACCACCGGCATAGACAACGATTTTGCCGCGCGCGGCTTCGAGAACATCGGTGCGTGGATCCTCGGTCGCAACATGTTCGGGCCGATCCGCGGCCCGTGGCCGGATGACACGTGGCGCGGCTGGTGGGGCGACAATCCGCCGTATCACACCGACGTGTTCGTGCTCACCCATCATCCGCGCGCTTCGATCCCCATGGCCGGCGGGACGACGTTTCACTTCGTGACGGACGGCATTCACGCGGCGCTGGATCGCGCCAGGGCCGCAGCCGGCGGAAAGGATGTCCGCCTCGGCGGCGGCGTGGCGACGATTCAGCAATACGCCCGCGCGGGACTCATCGACGAGATCCACCTCGCGATCGCGCCGGTGCTGCTCGGTTCGGGCGAGCACCTCTTCAGCGGGCTGAACCTGGTAGAGCTCGGCTATCGATGCACCGAGCACGTGCCGTCCGCCGCCGCGACGCACGTCGTGCTGGGCAAGTGAGTCGTGCCCAGCAGGTTATGACTCTGGCGCCAGATCGTTCTTAAGAGCCGAAACTCCGCGATATCGAATCGCGAACCGGCACTGCAGGAACAGGCAGGGAAGGCCGTTTGAAAGTACTATGCGCGCCAGTCACGTGCGGAGAATTGCATGGACCGCAGGACGTTTCTGACGAGCGCCGCCGCCCTTCCGCTGATGGGGTGCGCAGCGTCAACGCTCGTGCCCGCGGCGGTTGACCGGTCGTTCCGCCGCGTGCGCCCAGGTGATCCCGGCTGGCCCTCAGACGCCCAATGGGAGGCGCTAAACCGCACCGTCGGCGGCGTTCTCGAAAAGCCCGTCTCGCCTTATGGCGCGTG